>Ga0099824_1000115_pt1 | contig 65795 bp, 27 predicted proteins | sample SiratrowhiteBW_FD_76837 | JGI IMG/M metagenome (GOLD analysis project Ga0099824, IMG submission 76837) | Root nodule microbial communities of legume samples collected from California, USA - Siratro white BW | ecosystem: Host-associated > Plants > Roots > Nodule | place: USA: California... | reverse complement strand
TATATATATATATATATATTAATTTAAGTAAAAATAATAATTCCAAAACAAATTTAATTCAAAATTAGAAAAACACAAAAAATAAAAGTCATATATTCAAATATGATTTTAAGAATTTTAAAATTAAATAAATGAAAATTATGTTTAAATATAAATTCCAATTTAAAAAGTGAAACAATCACATGTTCAAACACAACTTTCATGTTAAGAAAAAGAATTTGAAAGTCGCATGCAATGATAGCACTTCAATCGTTTTTTTTTTTTTTAAAGTCAGTATAATCTTATACTACTTTTTTCATATATAAAATTATGAAAAGTTGAAGTGGTGCATCAAAGTATGTTTTGTTTTTATAAATATTTAGAAATATATAAATAAAAATCCTGCTTGAAAATACAATTTTTTTCCTTTCAAAGTTATGAACACAACTCATTCATTAAATATTTTTTAATAAATTTAAACAAACATTGCGTCACTTTCTTAAATAACTCTGAAATAAGTATTAAAATGTGAAATTAACTTTTTCTACGAAATAAAGTAGAAGATAACTTATTTTCTTCCAATCTTAATTTAGATCGCAAATTATGATTCACAACACTTAATTAATATATAGCAACTACTGATACGATCACTAACTTAAAAATTTTGTAGATACTAACTTGTAAGAATGTTCTTTCATTAACGTTAAGATAATTACGTTAGTTAACTAGTCTTTAATTTTTTTTAGTATCGATTTTTGTTTTTGAATATTTCTATTTTTGTTTATACTTTTTTTATAGTAGCAAAATGCACCAAATAACCTAATTGGATTTTATGTACGCACAAAAACAAAAAGAGAATGAAAAAGGAAAAATCTTGCACTGAACACCATAGACTCACTCGCAGTTAACGGTTCCCACTGACTCACAATGCAATCGCACCTTGTGGTGGGTTCCTTCTCCGTCGCACGCTATGGTGGCGCCGCCGATTCCAGCCCCTTCCACTCCGCCGCACCTTCCTGCTGGTCCAACCCTCCTCGCCGGCGCTCTCCACTAGTCGTGGCCTCCTCCTCGCCCGCCGCCGTCAACGGTGGCCAGAATCACTATGCCGTGCTCGGCGTCGCCCGCACTTCCAGCGCCGTCGACATCAAACGCGCTTATCGCCTCCTCGCCCGCAAGGTATTCTTCGATATTTCATGAATATTTGATTGATTGATGTTTCGTTTTGAGTCTGCGTTGTAATATGCTACAAGCTGTGATGATTCTTGATTTGACGAGAAAACCTACGAATTAGGTTATGGTAACTTATAGGAATCTTGGTTGTTTGTTTCTTTGGCATTTCAGTAGTTTGTAATTGTTTCAAGTTATTTGACAATTTCTGGTGCCTGGTGGTTGGTTGTGTAATATTGCTGCAAGTTTATCTTCTCTCCGAAGAGCTCAAACCAAAATAATAAAATTACACGAGTAATCCCCTAAGTGTTGAATATCCATGACTTTAGTTCTTATGTTTTATACTTTAACTAACATTCCTGGACATATTTGAAGGGCTTTTTAATATCTGGGGATTATATAGGGAAATATGATATGGTTTGACAGGGAAATAGACATGTCTCATTATAAGATATTGAGATTTTGTTCCTAATTATTGTATTTCTTCTTCATTATAAATAAGAATACTCATGTGTGTACCCAACACAGAGGCTTCATTATATTCCTTCTCAGTTTCTCTCCGGAACATGGTACCAGAGCGGTGCTATCCTTCGTGACTTGTTTTGTCACTAATTCTTTGATCAGGTTCATTTACTAAAAGCAATTAGAGTTCGCATAATAAAAGCTCAAGCTGCATGAGTGAATTGAATATGGGTGTTCTATCATGTCTGGTTCCCAAATGGATAGTAAGACTAAGAGACATTGATCAATCTGTTGGTCAATTTTCCTAGTGGGACCATGTTTATGAGTAATGTTGGTGGTTTTGGGTATATAAAGACATTGTTCAAGTTGCTTGGACTCGTTTGTTGAAGAGATTGGAGAACATAATGTTGTGCTAAGCTGTGACCGACAATGACAGCAATGTCTTGGTTGGTAAGAATATAGTGTTGATTGTTAAACTTATCTATTACTTTGGATCTCCATATGCTGCATGTTGTGTAAACATGGTGTTAGAATACATGGGTAAAACTCCTAAAGTAATAAAGGGCCATAAAAAGAAGGCAATTTCATGTTGTTTTCATCTGCAACCGTTCCTTAGCCCTCAACAATGTAGGAAGTTTACAAACAAGATGGACGAATTGGTTATAAGCAGAGGACTAGGTTTACCACAACGTTCCTCACCCTTCAAAGATTACATAAACCCGAAGTAAAACTTAGAAGGATGTTCACCTTGGAAGAGTGGTTGAACATGGAGACCAGAAAAAAAGTGCAAGAGAGAAAGACAAGTGATACTGTCTTTATGATAACATTTTGGAATGGTGCTTGTCTATCTCTCAAGGAATGAGGCCGTTAGTGAATGTTCTAAGCCTACTTTGTAGTGAGAAAGGGCCCACACTATATATGACATGTATTGTGACATTTTTGCTATCTTTGATAAAAAATAGGAGTGCCAGATCCATCATCCATTGCATGTTGCAGGTTCATTTTCCTTAATCCTCAACACTTCTACAATGACCCAACATTGATCAACATCTCGCATTGTCTTTTGAACACTATCATTGGTAGACCTTCTTTAGGTGAGGAAGAAAATAATACAATTCCTAATCAAGTGCCCCTTTATGGGAGAGTAGAATAGAAGGTATGCTTGTCATACCTTATACAAATAGCAAAGTCTACTATTGCTTTGGCTAAGTTTAAGTTGCACTGTTTTATTAAATTAAATTACATGACCATTCATGTAAATAGTATGCCAATTATTGTATTACGACAAAGTGGTGTAGGATTTATGGGAAACATGTTCCAATTTTGCAAGTCATTGCAATTAAAGTGTTAAACCTAACATGATTGAGGTGTGAGCGCAACTAATGTGCATTTGAACAAATTTATTATATAGTATACTTGTGAGGCTGTGAGCTCATCATAAACTTAACTATTTTTTTCAGAATTATAATATATATTTATTCCAAGAAGAGATGCAAGGTGGAACATAAAAGTACAGCCTGCCAAAATGAGAAAAAAAGAAAGGATCAAGTTTCTTGTTTAATCAAATTAAACTGAATTGACAAACACGACTTTGTGTATGTGAAGTATAACTAAACTCCCAGAGACTATCTTGACACAAGAATTTAATCGATCATATTCTCCTAGATAATATCTATGATTGTAATGAGTGGTTAGTTGGGAAAATGGGCGAAGATAAATTGGTCTTTGGTGATGATGGTTTGACTTGGAGAGCTTTTGGTGATGCAATTGGGGCTGATGAGCCAGCTAGACTCAGTAGACGACATGCTAGACTCACTACAGATACACCTATTGAAAAGGAGTAGGAGGAGCATGAACAGATCTTTCATGATGAAGAACAAGAGAATGATGATGTAGAAAGCTTGGAAATGAAGATAGCGATTCTATTTAAGGAATCTATTCTAATAGGCACTAAGGAAGCGTACTTTGATCCTTAGTCTTTGATTAGTGTTGAATTTTAATGTTACTGGCAATGGATTTTGATTGTGAATTGTGACTGTCTTGAATTTTGTCTATTTATAAATGCTACTATAGAAGTGGCAGTATATTTGGTATCTGAGTTTGTAAATACTACTTTCTCATTTTATCTTGTCTGTTATTTTTCTGTGAGTGCAGTATCATCCCGATGTTAGCAAGGATCCACATGCTGCAGAATTATTCAAGAGCGTTCGTCATGCATATGAAGTGAGCAATTGCTATTCCACTTTTCTTGATATATGGAAATAGTTTCTATTACCAGGGATTTAATTTCATTTTTCTGGGGCAAGGAAAAGTTCTACATTTTTTTAATAGGGGCCCTACTGTTACATTATGCAGTTTTACTGGTTCCACAACCATATTCTTTGAATTTATTACATTTATGAAGTAGTTTTTGAATTTTGAAGCATTTTATGAAGTTCCTAGAATTCATTCTGTAATATAAGGTTTGCTTCTTATTTGATTTTCTTGTGCTTTGGAGCATATCTACCTTTGGAAATCCAATGACGGTATCTTGTTCTTTATATCCTTAAACAGGTACTATCTAATGAAGCAACTAGAGTTCAGTATGATCAAGAACTTCAGTTTGGTCACAAATCTCCCAGGGAAAAATGGAGTTACAGTACTGAGTTTGAAGATCAGGTAAGAGTCTATAGATGGGCTCACCTGAGGAAAAAAATGCGTGGTGAAAGATACCGGGAGCATTACAATGTCAATGAGGACTACAGCAGTGAAACAGAGGAGGAAGAAGATGAAGAAAATTTAGATGAAGAGAGAGGTTCTTTTATTGAAGTGCTTAGATCAGCGTTCTTGTCACTATTTTTATTTCAGACATTTGGATCCCGACTCTCTCTTACATTCAGCGGCGTGATGGCATTGTTAGATGAAAGGCTGGACACCGGCTATAAAATTGGCCATGTAATAGCATGGATTTTGGGTGGGAAGGGTGGCGTATTGCTAACGTTGTGCTTGGCTTTAGCAAGTTGGGTTTGCGGGAAAACCAGTAGCAGTGTTGTTGCACTGATTGTGGTGGCCATATGGGTTGGCTCCTACCTTGGAAGGTATGCACCACTTCCCCAAGGTGCGCTATTGGCGCTTCTCTACATGTCCATTAAGCTACAATCTGACCTAATATAAACACATTGTGCACTGCAACTAGCATATGTTCTGAACTTGTACATCTGACTATGTCTCCATTATGGTGTTTGTACATTATAATATATTCTGGTAAATGTAAATAATTGTTATTTTCTGATTATAAATAAAGTGCATTAACGGTTGATGAGTTGGATTATGCAAATTTCCATCTTGTCCCTGAGTGTGCAGTGCTGGCATAGATGGGAGAAAAAGTGTTGAGAATGAGGAACAAGGCTTTGGAAAATTAACACAGAAATTAGTTATTATTAGAATTGTACAAGCTACTTCCCCTTTTACCTATCAAGCATTTGCAGAAAGAAAAGAAAGACAAGAATTTACAGGTTTCTTCACTCCGGGAGTGAAAATAAAATAATGAATTAAAAGTTTCTGCAACAACAATCAAGATTGGAGAAGTTCCAACATCTAAGAGCTCTTTACTTGAACACCATCATTCCGGGACATCAAATTTCTCCAGATATACCTCCCGCTGGCCATGTCAACAAATACCCAGAATCCATTCTGAATCATCTGAAACCAAAGAAAAAAACTACCAGTCAGGATTAAAAAGAAGAAACTCAAGAATGGTGGTGAATTATATAAAAAAATGGAACAGAGGGCACCTTGATGAAATTGAAATGATCCTTGTCGGAGGAGGCTCTGTTGTTCTGGTCTTGGGTGGTGAGGTCAATCTCTGGGGAGGAACGCACGGTGGTCCAGGCAAAGTAGGCGGCCAATGCTGCGGAGAAAAAGACGAGGATGAACCTGAGAGGGCACATGTTTTGCAAGGCAACAAAGAGAACTGAATTTACAGAAATAGGAAGTCAGAAAGAAAGAGCGAAAAGTGAAGACAACCAAAGCAAGTCAAGAATTGTTTGTATCATATGTGCTTTGATTATGTTGAGGTGAGTTGTTTTTATACGAGAATCACTATAATTGTAACAATGAATGAATTAATAAAAGCGAGTAAAGGCAGACGCTGCGTTGTACGGGTCTATGTGTGACTTTTCTTTAAGAACCAGTGTTGTTTACACTGTCAAATGTAACGCTTTACCTTTCTGCATATTGGTCTTTGTAAAACCTTGGAATAAAGGAAAAACATATACAATATAACAGTAATGTTATTATACTATTATGCATCAGCTGGCCCCCCTTGTTCTGAAGGAAAATCTTTTGGATCCTACGAAGTTGACCACATCTTGGTTATCCATCTACTCCACGGACCAATTCTCTGCAGCATTATTATTTGTTATGATATTTCTTTTTCATGCTATCGTCTCTTAAACTCGAAGATATATTTTTTGGTCTGCAAAAAAATATAGTTTTCCTATGTAAGGCAATATTCAATATTAACCTACTCCCTTGCGCGCAGGGACCGAGTCTCAAAATTTTGTTGAGGGCCACAGATATTTAACACACGAATCAATACTGAACTAATACCTTTATCCTATAACTTAACAGCTCAAATATTTCCACCTCATTTAAAATGCCAAGTTGTATTTTTTTATATATAAATAAAAAGAGTTTAACGTATTTTTTTCCCTAAATTTTTCAGTTTTCTTTTTTAATTTTAATAAAACTTTTTTAACAGTTTTAACTTTTGAAAGTTTTTAAACATTTTATTTATGAAATAACCTCGTTAAAAAAACTTCCTTTAATTAAATCATTATTGGTTATGGAGCTACACAATATCACCCACGGGCTTGTAATAAAGTTTGATGTGACACCTAACTAAAGCATCTATTAAATTTGATTAATCTAATTTTGACAGGATATTCCTTAATACTAGAAAATGATGATGTTAAGAATCGAGAAAAACTTAGAGATGGAGTATTTGATTTCCTCCAAATATTGAAAATAATGATAATTTTAGAGTTTGATCTTGATTTTTGTTCTTAGTTTAGTGTACTGTAAGTAATTTATTTTATCTTAGATTTTACTTTGAAAAAGTAAACCAGTCATTTAAAAGTGTTTTGTGATATTTGGAGTTATTATGTTCTATTTTAATCGATTAAAATTATTTTAGTCTTTTAAAATATTCTTATTTTTTGGGTTTAAAATGAAAAACATTTTAATATATAAAAATATAAATTAATTGATTAAAATCACTTAATCTTTTAAAAATTAAATTTGTAAGTTTTTTAATTGATTAAAACAGTATTTTAATAGATTAAAATCAATTAAAGTGGTTAGTCAATAGATTAAAAAGTATGGTTTTAAAATATTAACACATTGTTCTGTTTTAATGAAGTAAAATAAATTTAATTTATTAAAACATCAGTTATATAACCAAGATACCTGATCCAAAATTAATTCAAATCTCTTGTAAAAGTATAAAAATGTTTTTCTTATTCAGAGTTGTTTGGATAGTTACACTTTTTTAGTCTTTCTTTACTTGATAATGGTTCCAAAGTCTTAAATTGAGTTTAACACATTCAATATCACCATTATTTCTCTTTTACAATTTTGAGCTTATTCTTACCAAGTGATCTTTCTTGATCAATGGTTCCAAAGTCTTAAATTGAGTTAAACATATTCAATATCATCATTACTTATCTTTTACAATTTTGAGCTTATTCTTACTAAGTGATATTTCTTTACTTGATAAGTGGTTTCAAAGTCTTAAATTGAGTTGAACACATTTAATATCACTTTTACAATTTTGAGTTTATTCTTACCAAGTGATCTTTCAATTTTTTTTTGTATTTTTTTTGTGTTATTAGTTCTTAATTAGAGCAGTTAAGGTGTTCTTATGATCATGTTTCTTATGATGTTATTGAGATTTTATAGGATTCAAGATATTGGTTTTTGGATGTTTTGTTTCTTGTTTTCCTAATGTGTATTATAAACATATGAAATATAGTAAATCGACTTGATCAAGATAGTTGAACAACTAGATATAATTATTTTATAAAAATAAATTAGTATAAATTTTGGTATTTTTCTTACTTCTTCAATTTTCATTTATTATATTACTAACATATACTTGGAAATTAAAAAAGAATATATTAAAACTAGAATAACTATTTGTCAAGAAATCATATTTCATTCTAAATACAATATGATTTAAGAAAAATTATAATCTATTTGTGAAAATCTTTCATAGTTCAATTCATCATGTCTTAAAATTTAATATTTTATTCAAACAATTAGTATTACAAACTAGTTTTTGAAAGATATTCAATTTTTTCTTTGATTGGTTCTCAAGAAAAATGGTTGAGAATAAGATGTCTTTTGTTGAAAGTGCTTCTATTAACATAGTATCCATATTTAGTGAAGTTAATTATTAGTTTTAGAAAATGAGCATAAATTTTTTTATTAAATTAGTTTATATATTTGAGATGTTAATTGTTAATGATCCTTACATATTCTTAAACACAAAGCTAATGATGTTGAAATTAATACATCTTGAACGAATTGAATGATGTTGAGAGGAGAACAAACATAATTTGATTATAAAATTAAAAAGGTTATGACATATGGATTGAATGTTGATAATTTTTATATTTCTTAAAGGAGTAGTGCTAAGAAAAGGTGAAATACTTTAGAGGCCAGACATAAAGAGACCAGACATACACTTGTATGGAAATATAAATTATTTAAGATGCAAAAGGCTGATTTCATTTTCGATTCTCATTGTTATATTTTTAAAATATAATGATTAAAATTAATTATCCATTGAAACCATTAAATTTAAATAATAATAATAGTTAGGATGATATATATTTCTTTTACATTATTGGAGTTTGATCTCTTATGTATCTATCAATAAAACCATTACGCTTTATCTATAATTATTATTTCATGCTATGCCTAATGGACTCCTTCATCATTCTTAAAATATGCAGTAATAGGCTTATAAGTGGAGTTCTGATTAATATGCATTTTTTCTTTTAAGTGCTACATGCATGGTCAATGATCATACACAATGTCACTACACACTATTGGTCACTGAAATGCATTATTGTCTAGGTCACATCATGAATTTAGAAACATGTTTTCTTTCATTCTCTTTAGTTATACTTTATTCAAATTATATAAAGTCTGATGCATGTACACGAATAATTGTGGCTGTCGTGAAAGGATGTGTGTAGTGTTCAAACACTCCACTGACGATTGATCAGAATTATTATAAAATAAAACAATGTTTCAGGCTCAGATGTGGCCACCTCAAATATAACTTGTTTGAGTGTGCACATTATACGAAAACTTTACAAAGACTTTTAGCGTAGGTTATTTTGGTGAGTCATACAAAGACTTTCGGCTTAGGTTATTTTGGTGAGTCATTGTTATAAAATTAATAAGTTATACTATTTTCAAAATTTCAAAGAACATCGCAGCAGTGATGAACTGGGGAAGTTGATTGAACCACGAATTTTTATACGAATATTCTTACTGAAATGTGAGACATAGTTGGTAGGGTGTAAACTTCTTCTCAAATCCTAAAATTTTAGGGAAGTTATAATAAATGAGATCTGAACACTGAGTATATAAAGACCCTTCTTTAATGATCAAGTAAGATATCAAAATAATAATGATATTTTTGAGAACAGGGATAAGAAACATGTCTGATGTACATATAGGAGGGGTGTAGCTTGATATCAGATTGACTACAAGTGTTATTTCTTGAATAAATTTTGGAAAATATTATTCAATAACGTCATATTGATTTTTTTTCAGCTGTGAAATTAAAGATTAAAAAAAATTCAAGAAAAATGTTAAAAATTGTAGAACAAAGTGTAAGGTGTTACCATACGTCCAAAAGGAACTATTGGAGAATAAATGTTTTATTTGGAAAAGTGAGAATAAAGACAGAAAAAATGAAAGTCACCGACAACTGATATGATATGATGATAATCGTGTGATTATTTTGATGATCTTGTCATTCTTTTTTATTATGATTCAAATTTGCATTTGATGAAGATATATAGATCGCTAGTAGTTGTGCTTCATTGTATATTACACTTAAGAAGGAGTTCTTTTCATTTTACACCAAGAAATATGAGTTGCTTGAATTTATGCAATATTTGTGGTCCATTCAAGGTATAATCCTTTAGTGTTGTACTTTTTTTTGTTACCTTTATTGATTTTTGTTTCAAGAAATAAAAGATCGGAGATGTTCAAATGATTTCATGCTTTGATTGAGAGGTAGTGAGACCAAAAAGTTCAAAAACATTCCTGTTGACAAATGATTGAGTATTGTAAACTCTTTTATGTTAAATGTAAGCAACATGGTATTGTATATAAAAGATTCCTTTTAGAACTCCTCAATTGAATGGTTTAGTAGAGAGGATGAACATGACATTGATAGAGAGAGTGAGGTATATGTTTTTTGTAGCTAAGTTACTTAAGTAATTTTTTTAAGTGAGGTATTGCACACTGCAAGTTATGTTTTTAATCTTAGTTTTCGCATTGCTTTGGATAGTGTGTGCCAAACAAAATTTGGTTTGACGAGAATGTAAATTATTAGTTCTTGATTGCATGACATTTGTACATGTTTCAAATTATGAAAGGTTGAAGTTGGATAAGAAGTCAAAGAATGTATCTTTATTGGTTATGACGAGGATGAATTTGGTTACAAGTTATATGACTTTGTTTAGAAGAAGCTTTTTAGAAGTCATGACTGACACCCCTAAACCAAACAGAATGCAAAATATATGTATAATCGATTATATTCTTTGTCATAATCGATTATTACAAAGTTTGAATCTCACCGCTATGACGAACCTCACTCACTGTAGCCACCTTCTCCTACGACGACAAAATTCTACCACAACATACTAAGCCACTAGCTTTCTTACCCACCACATACGTCTAACTCATGAGCAGAAGACGGAACAGAGAGTCAAATCAAGTGGGAGAAGGAGACTCAACCAGTAACCACACTGTATCCAACATTCTTTTTTAATGGTGAATTCAAATCCCTCAACTACCACCAAATACAAGATTCCACTGCCAAGGTCTCAGAAGAATCCCTGCCAAAGGAGCTAGCGAAATCTCTGCCAAAGGTGCTACCATGCATGCTACACAGTGGAATATACTGTAGAAGCACATGCTGGATTCAAAATGTATTTACATATATTTCACCGTGGCTTTCTCGTCATCTCCCATATTTCCGCACTTCTAAATCATGACAATCATTTCAATCAAACGAAAATACTCCCGCATTTTGAATCTTATATTATAATGTTATATATATATATATATATATATATATATATATATATTATGTTATATTTTTATATATTACATATTGATAGGTAAACAAATATAAAACAACCCACATGATGATAAAGAAAATCAAGAGAAAGATATTAAGGCAAACCAAGAATTATTAACAAATTAATTAATTCTAATTAATCAATAAAATAGAGTATGAGTTTTTTAGTGCGGTGAACTTAGTGTATTTTACTTTTTCATGAATCGAAATAGATGGTGTCCTCGTAGACCACTTAACTATTAGTGCATACTAGAGTCCACCAATACGTTGATAATTAATTAAGTATGAAAAATAATTCTAAAATTGAAATATGGTTTTTGCAGTGATTTTTGACTCATTTTAAATACAATTTTCTAAAAAATGCGAGATCAGAATCCAATAAAAATTAATAAGTGTATAAATATAGTTTTTTATTTTATGTTTTATGTTTTAAAGCGCATACAAGATATGACCTGCTTGCTTGCTGATAGGTTTGAGTTGACGACGGTGTGCTCCAAGCACACATGCATCAATCGATAAGAAATTATTAGCATAAAAATGAAGATAAGCAATATAACATTATTTTAGACTTTTTGAAATTGTTCTTTTAAAAAAGTCACTTAAAAATTTATTCTCGAAAATAAACACAATTTAAATAAATTTAAAAAAGCAAATAGTTTGTAAATTTAACTATCTAGAATTATTTTACCAGACACGATTTTTTAAAAATTTTAAACTAAAGTAACTAATTACACTTTATGAATTATTTTATATATTTCGTATTTAAAATTAATATAATATCGTTATACACTTTGAGGAACCCAAACAATGTTTTACTCAAATTTATTAAAAATTAACTAAATTCCATATATGTGTGACATAATACGAATTCCTTTCAGGCAGTGTAACAACTTATGAATCTATACAAAAACTATTGGTACATTAAGACTTTGCGCGCCTTGTAACGAAGTATATTTGGAACTTTTCTAGCCTGGACATCTCAAGTTAGAATTTTAAGTTTGTCCTTTTTTTCTGGTTTCTTTTTTATTATGATTCTTATGAAATCATGTTTTAAGTGTTGATTTATTTATTATTAGTTATGTCTTTTTAATATATGATATATCATGATTTATATTAAATAAATTTTATTGGCATATTTTATTTTTATGGATCTATCAATCTATCATGGATATTACTGAAATCAGGTTTAAAGAATTTAGGTATGAAAGATAATATTACAAAGTCTCTCAATCTTAGGTTTTGACCCAGAGGTTAAGAGAATGAGTAAATTGATCACATTTTCCTTTAATTCGAATATCTAACAAGAATATTATTAAAATTGACTTTAAGGAGATCGAACTTGGGTCACAACACTATATAGCCCTAAATTTTGGCTTTTGTGGTGACCAATACCAAGCTTATAAGCTTTTGAAATGCCACCAAGCGAAGATTGCCAAATGTATAAACTTTGGTGACAACATCAATTAAAGACTGACAAGTGTATAAGCTTTGACAACGATATTAGTGAAGATTGAAAAACATAAATAAACTTTGACAATGACCGCATCAAAGATTGTCAAACGTAAATAAGCTTTGGTGACGAAATCAAGTAAAGATTGAAAATCTTAAATAAGCTTTGGTGAAGATCTCATTGAAGATTACTAAGCATAAATAATCTTTGGCAACAAAATTAAACAAATATTTTTAGGTGTAAACAAGTTTTGGTGACGACCTCATCGAAGATTGTCATGTGTATAAGCTTTGGCAACAAAATCAAGTGAAGATTGTCAAGTTTAAATAATTTTTGACGACAAACTCATCGAAGATTTCTAAATATAAATAAGCTTTTGTGAGATGACCTCATTGAAAATTGCCAAGCATATAAGCTTTGACGACAAAGTCAAGCAAAGATTGTCAAGTGTAAATAAGTTTTGGCGATGACCTCATTGAAGATTGTCAAGCATATAAGTTTTGTATAAACTTCAAGTGTTTTAGCGAGATCTCTATCCCTAAAGGATATCCTTATCTCTACATGTCCTCAAACCTGAATCTATTTGCTAAAAAGCCATAAATTTATAATAATTTTTTCAGACATTGAAGGTAATTATAAAGCATACTATCAAATTATTATTTTTTTTTGGCTATAAAATCCTTTATTATCAATTAATTGAAAGGTAGAAAAAATATTGAAAAGAAATTACGAAGTAATTTGAAATGATTGGTTCCTTGATGGATCCCAACACTCCATATTCTCCCCTCAAACCCTCATCAATGGCATTTATTATATTACTTCCCTTGAAGTTCTTCTTGCATCCTTTTTGTGACTCCTCTGTCCTCCTTTCATTCTTTCCTAGGCATCTTTTCCATTGGTTTGCCATCATTTTGTAAGGTTTGAGATACCGCCTCTTCCTCCTTTTATGTCATCATCCTTCTTATAACTTGCATTTCTGAAAATGGTGCATGATTGATTTACTTGCCCTATGGTGGACACCAAAATGTTCTAGCAAGGAAGTATAGAGATCCCAAGCTAAAACATTTTGTTTGTCTTTTTTTTCTTTTTTCCATTATTCCTTTTAATCTATTGTTCTCTTATTTCTCCTTCTACATTATAACTCCTATGAAACTCTATTTTAAACCTTGATTCATTACATTTATTACTAATTACACCTCTTTAATCCTATGATCCCTATTAAAAATAGTATAAATATCCTAAAGATATTATTGAAGTTCTCTTATTAAATAGATTTAATTGTTGTATCTTACTCCTTTGTGAGTTGGCCAACTATGGAGAATATTACTTAGATCAAGTTTAAAGAGAACGAGTATGGACTATAACACTCCAAGAACAATAAATTAAGGTGGTTAAACTCTAGATTTTTATTAATCTTACAATACGTGGATACCCTTTTTTTTTGTCTCATATTATACATGATAAATGGGTTTGGAATTGACAAAATGATTCTTTGATGTTGGATATTATCTTTTTATTGTGGTTTGTATTGTATTTATTTGAAAGGGTGATTTTCATATTTACTATAAGTTTCCTTTACCATGGGTGGGTAATATAAGATGGTTACTAAACTTTTATTTTTCAAAATAATAATGTTCGACATGAATTATTTGTGATGATAAAGTGAAGAAGTTAAAGAAGGAGTGGAAGTTATATGTTTTTTAGTATTAGTGTTAAGATTCTTTATGAGAAAATGTTAGTAAATGTATTTATAAACATGTAATTTCTAATTCAAGAAGGAGTAGACACCTTAGAAGTATGATATTGAGCTATATCTCTCATCCCGAATAGGTGTTGAAGTGTAAAAAGTCCAAATAATGGAAAAAGGTGCACATCTTAATGAAAAAATTTATGATGTTTAGAATAAAAGGAGTCATTGGGACAATAGGAAGAGAGACTCCTAACACCATAAGTCATGTGATTGATGATATCAAACAAACATTACTTAACCATGTATTTTGAGTTAACTCTTTTAAGGAAAAATTCAACACATGATTTCGATTAAGTGTTTAAATACAACAAAGCATAAAACATAGTCTTGCATGTAAGATGTATGTGTTTTGTCTCACAAACAATACAATATTGTACTCTCTTCCTTATGTTTGATAAGCATAATTGATACTCAGACGATACATGCACAAACTAAACTAACCTCATATTACTTGAACATTTGTACACCTATTCTATTATTTTAGGAATTTCAATTACTATTGCCTATCAAAGAGATGTGCTCAAGGTTTAAAGACATGTCAACATCAAGATCTCTTGAAGCACAAGAAAAAAGTTGTTTTCTTCAACAACTTATTGACACAGAGCATTCAACTCTAGTTCAGTTATACACCATGTACGGTGTGTACTTTTACTATGGTTTGGTGCAAAAGGTTATGCTACCTAAAGAGATAAGTTACATCAGCAATTATGGATGTTGCATACAGAAAAAGTACATTTAAAAATGCACTGATGGAATTTAATGCAACATCCATATTCAAGCTCGTTAGATGCAGAAAGTACAAACATGAAAGTTGAAGCTATTTAAAAACCAAAACGAACTTTCAATGAGTATCTTCTTCTAGCACTTGTGTAAAGCTTTTCAAGTAATAAGAAGAAGTACGTTGAGGATGTATTGTGCCAAAATGTTGCTCAAATATTGAGCACCTCTCAAATCTATCAAAAAGAAGAATGATAAATCCTTGTACATAAAGCAGAAACTTTGCCAAATCTCTATATTCAAAAAGTTTTAAGAAGAACACTATGAGTGTTCATAGAGCAAATTAGGAGAGAGCACTTAAGCCTTGTATTCGTCGAAAGATATAATGCCTTCCTAGAATACTTACCTAATGATATGAACTAGGAGAAAACTCTTTAAACCTTGTACTTGTCGTAAGATGTAAACACTTCCTAACATTCAGACTCAGTGGTATGATGATCGTATGAAAACTTAAATTTCCTACCTTGGCCAAAAATGATTGTCTGGTAAACAATACTCAAGGGAGTAGTTAGGAATGACTAGAAATTCAAAGAATACTGGTTTATCTAGGAGTGGCTTGACAAATAATATTCATTTATCCAGGAGTAGCTTGGTAATTTATACTTGTTTAGATAGGAGTGATTAGGTAAAGAATATTCATTTAGCTAGGAGTGATTTATGATAGAATACTCAGTTAGGCCAAGAGTCACTTGTGAAAAGAATACTCAATGGATTAGCTAGAAGTGGATACAAGACTAAAGAAGAATCGAAATGTACTTAAAAACATTTGTTTGCCTGGTGGAACTCAGTCTGTTAATTGAGAATTGGATATTGTGATAGATGAACCAGTATAAAATGTTGTGTATATTTCTCTCTTCCATATCTCCTTTACATTATATGTTACTATTGTGTACACTAACTTGAGAAGGAGAGTAATAGTAAGATTACACAACTAAAAATGATATACCCAAGTGTTTTAATTAAGTCTTCATGTTTCATCTGTTGTGAGCTATCAGACACAAGAATTACAAGTTGATCACTTGAAAAAATTAAACTGGAAAAAAATATTTAGCCAAGTAACTTTAAGTTACAAAGTTGCACCTATTGTGACCTATCAGACCAAAGAACTACAACCTAATCACTTGATGAACAAAATTCTCGTATAAGTATTTCCCATTAGACGATTTTTGCAAAAAGTGATTAATATTTTAATGTAAACACAATTCAATCCTTCCTTTTTGTGTTTTTTCTATTTTTTTCATAGTTGTTATTAGAGCCTCCTCTGAAGGGTTAAACAATTGCCAACAACTAATAGAAAAGATCCAACATTACCAGCATATAATAAGAAATACAATTGAGTAGCAAAACGAGGTACAATGAACAGGAAGTAGAATAAATGACAAGAGATGAAGCCAAATTGTTTGTACAACTATCTCTAGGTGTAAGCTAAAATAGGATGCTAAAGGAGAATGAGGTCCTTAGAAAGAGAAGAATTGCATCTTCATATGTCAATATAAGTTATTCACCATGATGGATGATAAGATTATAGAGGATATAATTGGAAGAATTCATGGAAAGTTTAATGTCTTGTGGATCATTTGTACTCTATGTCATCAACTCCGTATGACCAAACTCAACTCAAACAAAAGAGGTCTACCCATCTAAAGAAGAAAAAAGAGAAAGTTGATCTCTCCAAATTCCTTGATTAGTGAAGAAGCATACAAGAAGATGTAGCTCAGATGAAGAAAAGGCAATAGATGAAATGAACTCATTTTTACTGATAACATCTTTAATGAGTAATCATTAACTAGTGTTAAATGATTAAAAAGAACTTTTATGATAAAACAACAAGCTTATTAATGCATGACTATCAACGCAACTTTGTATAGAACAATTGGCATGCACATTAAATGTTGCACATTGTCATGTTTTCGTCCACGTCACCATTTGAAGCCAAACCTTCACCGTAATTTCAAATATCTCAAATGATAACCTAACGTGACACTCAAGCTTCTTATAAAGAAAGTTTGATCACCTTGAATTTTTCTTCGCTCTTCTTTTCTTCAAATTTTCATCACAATATCTCAATGGCACCTAGAAAGGACATTCAGAAGACACCATCTATCTCTATTATAGCAGAGGTAGTGTTGTTGTTCCCTAAGACACAGTTTGTGTTGGATCGAGCACTTCTTGCTAGACCAAAGCTATAGTCGATAGTCAAGGTGTAACTCTTTCTACTTAAAAGTGTAACATCCCAAGTGTCATGATTCAATGGTGACTTGGCCCACTTGTCCTTTGCCATAGGACAATTGATGTCACCTACAACAATCTCTCTTTCAGTAATTGTCCGACTAGGAATCAAACTCTTTTGATTGTGACTCAGCTTACCTAGCCTACATCATGGGATATTGCCTTCTGAAAAATTGTTCCATCGGGGATCAAACTCATCACATTGACTTTGATATCAATTGTTGGATCGAGCTCTTATCACTATGTCAAAAGTTATAGTTGATAGTCAGGGTGCAACTCTTTTTACTTAAGAGCGTAGCAGCTCAAGCGCCACAATTCGATTATGTCTTAACCCACCTAGTTTCTGTCACGGGACAGTTGAAGCCACTTACAACAGTTTATACTTGAAAAATTCATCGGCTTCATCCCGTAGTCAAGGTATTTAATCTAATGGGATGGATGCAATTGTTAGCCTTGAGAAATCACTAGAACCATGAAACTTACTATTGGTTTTGGTTCAATGCACAAGCAAATAAAAATGTTTCATAGGAGTAGTATCTAGAAGACAATTGAAGTCTTTGCAAGAAATGTTGTAAATGTTTGCCTACTAAAAGAGGAAGGAGTAGTGTTCTCAAGCTTATGGGACATTTGCCTACTAAAAGAGGAAGGAGTAGTGTTCTCAAGCTTATGGGACACTGACTTGACTGTTGAAGATGTTAAGTAAAAGTTCAATACCCTACAGTTTTGATTAAGTCCTTAAATCAACAAAGCATGCAGTTGGGTTTGATAACATGAAGATCAGATCATATTAATGTACTATTTGTCAGACGATAAGAGTTTGTTGACCAACCACAACATTTAATTTTTAAAATTTGAAAAACAAACGATAGAGAACCATGCAGAACTTCCACTTCGTCTTATAAATGTTGACGAGCATCAAACGAAAAGAACATCATAAAAACAAATTGCATTGATAGAAGAATATATGGTCATCATCAGACGATTGACTAAATAAGACTTTAAGCTAACACATAAAGATTATTCTTGAAACTTGAGTCTAATATACAAAGTATGTCCATAAGAAGACTAGCACCAATCAACAACATTCAAAAACTTTTAAAAAACAAGCTAAAGTTGTTTTCTTCGTCAACTTTCTAACATAAAGAGACATTTAATTATGATCTGGCTATCCATGGATACAAAGTATACTTTTACAATGAATTGGTGAAAAGGATGTACAATACAATAATCCATTTCCTAGGAAAACCTAAACACCAAGAGATGTCAACCCAAATGCAAGAATAAGAAGAAAGGAAACATGAAGAGGTTTATGAGCATACCAAATGGTGAATGAAAGAAATGCTCTTTGAAGGCTTGACGCTTTGAGAATGCTTGGCGAATTCAAATGTGGCAGTAAAAGTTGTTTGGGTTTCCCTTTGATAGACAAACACATGAATCACACAAAATGTTTTTTGGACACACCTTTATCATTGTGTTTTAACACGCACTTTAATCCTCTGGTGGGTTATAACAACACACGTATCAGAGTTTTTATCATATATAAAAAATAAATAAAAAAAAAAACCCTCTGTTAAACCCATTGAAGTGAACAATGTGATGCTTGGATACACCATGTGCTTCATTTAATGTATCGCATCAGTAATGAAGAACGTTTTAAACTTCTCATTCTCCGAATGTTTTACTACTTCACCTCCAAACGACCATTTATGCAAGCTTTTTCACCTTATCCATAAATTGGACTAACACTTGATAACTTGTAAAATGAGTATATGATACCCTTGGAAACCAAGTATACTTAGTTTTGTAAATGCCTAGGTCCATAAATAGACAGAATTTTAGAGAAATTCACTCTTAATGTTTGGATTATGGTCCCAAGAGACTTTTGACCAAACATTTAGCAAAAGTAATAGCATGAATGGTGCTAGAAGATTGTGATTGGTTAGAGTTAAATGTGGGAATCGCGTTGGATTCCCGTGTGTGCTGAAACCATCTATATTTATAGTACAACCCTGCTAATATTATTATATGCTTATGTTCCTTCCTCTCAAGTGTGTTGTGTGTCAGTGAGGTGCAGTGGTGTGACTAATGGTGGAGAGTGGCTAAGGTATGTCATCTAGTGCCTAGTGGGATATAGGAAAGTACCTCAAACCTCCTATCTTTCATTCACACTAGCATCATATTCTGTCAGTGCAAAATTGTAGCTCTCATTTCTGACCAAAGTAGATACATATGTTGATTTGAGTGTTTCTGGCATATTTGGGGTGCCTGCAAACTACACAGGGATTTTGCTTTTCAATTGAATTAGATTCCTTTCCGAATTTAATTCTGATTCTTCCTAGGGTTTAGGTTTTCTTTCTTTTCTTCCCCCTCTATTTATATCTGGGCTGGTTTTCTGTCAATTAAGCCTTGACTTGCTTGCTGCAACCCAGCTTCATACCGATTCCCTTCTTCTGAGTTTGATTCTCCAAGTCTTGGTAAGTTTCTCACTTCACTTTTTTTATCTGAAAGGTTAGAAACAGTGCAGAACAAATTTGGTTGCTTTAATCCCTTTCATGTTGGAAGCGTGCAATTCAATGATACTAAGGAGTTTAATGTCTTCAATTGGAAAATGAGTTGGTCTTTTTGCCTTTGGTATTATGGTTTTTGTTTACTTCTATAGAGTCAATCATGATGCCTTTGCTTTTGACAAAGATTTCCACTTTACCAGTTCTTAGCCAACATTGTCAACAAACATGAGTGTGATGACTTTATTTAGTTGGATAAACCATGATGATTAAGTGCAAAGTGCTGACCAAAAAGCAAAAAAGCCTTGTTTTATTTAATATAAACAATCACACCACCATGAATATCTCATTTTTTATGTCAATCTCTTGATGGCAGATTATTAAAATGACTTGTGTTCCAGTAATTATCTGAGTTATCCCCTTTAGTCCTATGTGACTTGCTTCATCAAATACTAACTTTTTACTGTTTAAATTTACCTGATATCTATAATATTCCAAGATGATAAATTTGTTTATACTTTCAAAGTTATCTTAGCACACTAAAATTGCAATTTGAACTGATTGATTCATATATTGATATGAAAATGACGTTTACTTAAACTGATTAGATACGTGCAATGATTGATTGAGAATCATAAACTTAGTACGGAGGGTGTCGAAAGATTATTAAGCTCATCCCTCTTACTTTGAATAACTAACCATACAGATTTTGGATATATCATGATATCCTAACCACATCATTTTCTTGGAAACCACTTTCAAAAGAAAAGGGATATGATGTTTTCCATCGTGTGGTTCAATTCATTGCATTTTTAATTAATAATTAGTCCTATGCTGATGTGGGGTTTAAAATTTAATACGTTTGTTTGGACAGTCACATGTCCCATATAATTTACTTTTGGAATGAAATATAATTTCTTTATGTGTATGTTTACCTCATCAATGATGCAGAACTTGAACTACCCTTCTTCTGATAAACCTTTTCTCATTTCGGTAACTTAGACTAGAAAAATTATTCGTTTCACATAGTACCAGATACCAATTTGAGTGGTTGAAGCAGTGAATATGATGCTGGCTTAGCGTGTTCTCTTTCACACACCCAAGAGTAGCTCGAACAATTTAAATGTGTTTAATGTTATTGTTAATGCAAAGTCTCAAGTGTTATTAGATTGGATTGAGGACTTGTCATCCAAATATAAAAGCAGAACAAGTTGGCAAGTGGGGGAGGTTCATATATATTTAAATCATTATAACGAAAGTAGAAAAGAAAGGGCACATAACATAACTTCAAAATTGTTTCCTTTATCAAAAAAAATCTAAGGGCAATCATACCTAGAAGGTTGTATCATCAATACCATTTAGTGGGGCAACGTGAAAGGCAAGTACTTCGAAAAATAATTTAATGAAGTTTGGAATTGCCACATTTTGTAATTGATATATGAACTTGGAATAATAAAATATAATCTATGGCACGATCCGCAACAAAGGCCGTGAAATCTGTGTTTGTCTTAAATGCATAATTTATGTTCCTTCCTACCCCGAGACCAGAGAAACTTATTTATATTATAGATTTATTAAACATAAAATGAAATATTAGAAAAATAAAAGATATTTTTGAGTTAAAAAATTTGTTAGAAGTTTCTCAGATTGAAATGAAAATTAAATGATTGTTTATACAAAGAGCATTGAAGAAGTAATAGTAACAGACAAGTGTGAAAGTGTCTATGGATGCAATGAATTTAACTGTAACCAACACGTGCACGAACCGTATTTAGATGTGAGACTTGTTACACAAAATTTTGCATCTTAGAGGGTAGAATTTTGTCTCTTTTGTTGAGAGTATCTTACTTCCCACCTCACCTGGATAATACCTCTTCAGATGATTTTGGAGCCATTACTTCTAATTGTTAAAGTTTCTTCTGCATAGAGATTCCAAAGAAATTGGCCCTTCTTGATGTTGTAGAAATCTGATTTTCCTGAGATTCTCTTTTTGGGTCCGTTAGCAAAGGCTGTGCCCAATAGTGCCCCTTAACGTGTCAATAACAAAAGGGGCACTGGCTGCACAGTTCTTTCATAAGCTATTTCAGAAAAGTATAACAAAGGCTTCCTGAACACATTGATTTTGAATTAACAGAAAATGAGAAAAATAAAACTGTATCATGGTAGATCTCTGTAACTAGTTTTCTTCTTGGAGATGAGAAAAAAGATAGAACACTAGACAGGTACACTAGTAGTGAAGAAAATTGTTAATGCAAAGTTAAAAATCTTGTCTTTTACCAGATGTTTTTACTGGGATAGTGCAACTAATTTATATTTAGCCTTTCTAAGAGAGAGGATGTCATGGTTAATTTTTTCCTTTGTGATCTTAATTTGACATTATGAACTGCTGACACTGATCCACATGATATGGCAAGTTGCTGGCACTTATCCATTTTGCTTGTATTATATGGGCCATACCAACCTCTACTAGTCTATATTGTATTGTATACATTTGACTCTAGCTGGCTTTGTGTATATCTTGATATAAATAGTAGCTCTAATGCATCTCTTTTCATCTTCAATACAAATTCTATAGTCCCAATTATAGTAACACTGCAGGATCTATTTTCCACATCTCAGATATCTGTGGCTAAAAGATTGAATATTGTGTTAGTCTTCCTGTAGTAAAGGGGAACCATGAATGCACTAGCAGCCACCAACAGGAACTTTAAGCTGGCCTCTAGGCTTCTGGGATTGGATTCAAAGCTTGAGAAAAGTTTACTGATTCCATTCAGGGAAATCAAGGCAAGTAAAATTGCTTCTTGTGTTTTTCATATCGCTCTGGAAAATTAGTTGACTTGTTTTCTCTCGGCTGTTTCACATGCTCACCAACTTTAGTTCTAAATGATGTTTCACAAAATGCAGGTTGAATGTACCATACCTAAAGATGATGGCACATTGCAATCTTATGTCGGGTTCAGGGTTCAACATGATAATGCCAGAGGCCCCATGAAAGGAGGAATCAGATACCATCCTGAGGTTAACACAAAAAACTTTCAATTATTGACTATTCAAGGTTTTACCTATGGTTGTGGTAAAGACATGAATTCTTTTGATTGAACAACTAGTCCCGCGCTGAATTGCTATCAGATTTTTCTCAACGAAAATTTTTGTATAACTTCGAAAAAGTGTAGGGATAATCCACTGAACAGCCATATATTTAATAAAAGCTATGGTTCAAATTACAACTTTTTTTATGTGTAACTGTTTATATATGTGTATAAGGTGTATAGTTTAGGTTCTCGGTTCTGACTAAGGATCATTTAATGGAATAAATAGGTTGACCCTGATGAAGTGAATGCTTTAGCACAACTAATGACATGGAAAACAGCTGTGGCAAATATACCATATGGTGGTGCCAAAGGAGGGATAGGGTGTAACCCATCAGAATTGAGTATATCAGAGTTAGAAAGACTAACCAGAGTTTTTACCCAGAAAATTCACGATCTGATTGGAACTCACACAGATGTGCCAGCACCTGATATGGGAACAGGACCACAGGTCACTGCTAATTACACATATTTAGAATTGAATCTTCTGCTTTTTGTTTAAGACTATATGCAATTTTTTATTATATTACTGTTATTTTATATTTGACTGCTGATATGATTTTTTGCAATTGAATATTATCTTACCGAATGAATGCTTATCCATGCAGACTATGGCATGGATACTAGATGAGTACTCCAAATTTCACGGTTATTCTCCTGCAGTAGTGACTGGAAAACCTATAGTAAGTAATGAGTTCTGTTTCTATATTTCATTTCATTGGCCATTGCAATGACTTGATAAAATCATGCTTAAAAAACAATTGAACCTTATTTTTTTCAATGTAGGATCTTGGTGGATCTCTAGGTAGAGACGCGGCTACAGGACGAGGTGTCCTCTTTGCAACAGAGGCCTTACTTAATGAGTATGGAAAGAGTGTGTCAGGACAGCGGTTTGTCATACAGGTACTTGTTGTGTCTGGTATATTTGCTTCATTGATCTCTATCCCAGTGAATGGATATTGCATTGTGCCAACTTGAAATGATGTTCAAATTAATGTTCAATGAACACATGATTGTGTTAGTGATAACAAACATATCATCAGTTAGTTAAGAGTTATTCGTAGCAAATAGTTAAGTTAGCACAATTTGTCAGTTTTAGAGGGGTTGGACCTTTTTACTCTGTTCTAATATTGTTGCACTACTAACAAATGAAGCATTGGCTAGGTATATGGTAAAGACTACTCCAAAGAAGTAATTGGATTTAGGATCTTATGGATATCCTTCTCCATGAAAATGACCAAAATTTGATGTTAACTTGTATATAAACAAATGTAAAAATTCTCTTATATTAGTCTTTCCAAAACATTATTTAGGATTCCAACGAATTGAAGATAAACTCATGATATTGTGTATTTCTTCAGGGTTTTGGAAATGTAGGGTCATGGGCTGCACAATTAATCAGTGAGAAAGGTGGGAAAGTTGTTGCTGTGAGTGACATATCTGGAGCCATAAAGAACAGCAAAGGTCTTGATATCCCAAGCCTACTGGAGCATTCCAAAAAACACAAGGGTGTAAAAGGATTCCATGGTGGTGATCCAATTCAACCTGACTCAATATTGGTTGAAGATTGTGATGTTCTAGTTCCAGCAGCTCTTGGGGGTGTCATCAACAGGTGATTTTCCTAACTTAACTACAAAACTCTTAGCTTACCAAACATAAAATTGAACCACCTATTTTCCTTGTTGGCTTTGTTCTTGCTTCCTAAAAGCAATAATCTATTTGAACTATTATATTATAATAAGGAGAAGTTATAAAGCTAATTTTCTTTTATGTTTTGGTATGGTTGAAGAGAAAATGCAAATGAGATCAAGGCCAAATTCATTGTGGAAGCAGCTAATCACCCAACTGACCCAGAGGCTGATGAGGCTAGTTTGAATTTTCTCCTCCCTTTCCTTCTTTAATCAAGAAAGAAAAAGAAGAAATAAAGTATTGCTAACTACTTATTTGTTTAATAAACTTGCAGATTCTTAAGAAAAAAGGTGTTGTGATCCTCCCAGACATATATGCAAATTCAGGAGGTGTTACAGTTAGCTACTTTGAGTGGGTTCAGGTAACTATCTATTACAAGATTTCACATACTTAATGCTAAACTAATTTGAATGTTTGATGAAAAAATTGATATTCTAACACAGTTTGTTGTGCATGTAAGCTAACAACCATAATATCAAGCATTAATTTTCTTAGAAGAAATATGGTTTTGGTTGTGTACTTATGTAGTCCTCATGTTCTTCATACAGAACATCCAAGGATTCATGTGGAATGAGGAAAAAGTGAACAGTGAGCTAGGGAACTACATGACCAAAGGTTTCAAAGACGTGAAGGAGATGTGCAAAACCCATGAATGTGATCTTCGTATGGGAGCCTTCACCCTGGCAGTTAATCGTGTGGCACGTGCCACTGTCCTTAGGGGATGGGAAGCTTGACACCTATTGCTGCTCTATGCATGCTTTCAATAAAAGAGCTCCATTCTCAACACTTCACAAAGGTTTTGTTGCCTCATGTGTTGGGTGAATTGTATTCTCACCCCAAATTTTTCTTTCATCCATTTTATATATCATTTATCAAAAGGGGAGGACTTCATGTTCTATTCTTGGATTAATATCCAATTGCTGTTCTTGCACTAAATACTTTTTTTATAACCAAAAGGAAGTATAGTATATGAGTCTCTAGTTGTGACCAAATCAGGCCACCTCATCTCAACAATGCAGCACTAGTGTTAACAACTCCTTATAGCATAAGAGTCTGGAAAAGTTGGATCAAATGATAGCTTCCTCTGATTGAAATTGTTTACTTTGAAATAAACACGTATTTCTTCTATGACACAATGTCCATAAAATTTGCCATCTCTTTTACCTTCCTACTGTCCCTTGGAATAATATATACGTGCATGAAATGGAAACTTGCAGATGCAGGGAATACAAATTGAATATTAAGGATGGATATTGTATAAAGTTTAGCTTCAATCCATAAGCAAGTTTAAAGCATCTTAAAATAGTTTTGGATTTTGACAAAGAAGCATCTCTTAGGAAGACTCTGTCATCTTATCTCCCACTAAGCAACTAAAATAAAATTTCTTGTCTATTGCTTCTCTCATCATACCACACAACTAAAATAAAATGTACTTAGTCAACGACCCTAAATGATTTGAACACTAATCAATGCATATGTTTCTAGTAATAACGTATTGTGCAAACTGTGGTCAAGACATAAGCCAACTTTTTTATACAAACACCTGATCAATCATATTTGTCAAACCATTTGGTTTATACGTATAAATTTCTTCCTAGGAAAGACATATCCTTCAATTTCATATCATCAATAAATATCTTGAAATCCCTGCTATCTCTTCTTTCACCTAACACCTAAGTTCTACTCTTTCTTCTCATATGACCTTCTCACACTGTTAAAATTACCAATCACACCAAGATTCAATAGAGATATTAGTCTTTCCTTCTTTTAACTCACTCCATAGTCTTCTTTATTGAACTATCACATGAAGCATGTACATTACAAGAACTACTTCATTATCGCTTTCCTTCCAATTTCCAACTAAGCTCAAGAATCGGCTTCCTTTAACATTCAAATTTATCAGCATGATCAAAACTTTTGAATCCTATATAATTAAAAGACCACCTAATGTAATTATAATTGGAGAAGAACCTAATAAAGGAGAATAGGAACAAAGAAGATTCCATGAAGTTTTCAAGGAAGCTTCACAAGAGGCAGGTCGAAAGAAGTGGAAGAATATGAAAGGAAGTTCTCAAATTTTGTAAATTCTCCTATCATAAGATATTTCTTAATTCTCTTAGAATATTCTACAATTCAAGAGTAACTAAGAGACACATGTTGGATGAAATATTCTTTTTCATTTTAAAGTCTCAATCCATTTTATAATTTATTTTGCCAAATGCGTTTGTTTTCCATGTTATTTTTCACGGATTTTTGATAAATTATGAATTTGATTCACCATGCGACATAAACAGCTTTTTGAATTGATCAAGACCCTTCTAACTTTCCAAGGCTTACATCACCACCTCCTCCCTGAAGTGATACACATAAACGTTCATCCACCAATCCTTTTTTTGTTTCTTGTATGCAGACAAAAGTGTACTTCTCCTTTTGTAAAATTTGTCGATGTACAAGTTTGAAGTTTGAAGATTTGATGTTTTCAGCTTCAAGATTTTATACTTCAAACCATAATATGCTATGTGTATGATGATGCAAATATTGAACATGTTGATCTTGTGTTTGATATTGGGTTTGGTTGTAATTTGATATTTAAATGTGTAGTAAGTGGTTTCTCTATCCTTGATCTTTGGTTAAGTAATTTATTTGGAAGTGTTTTAGACTTTTTTTTAATTGTCTTTAATATATATTAGTTGTTTCTTTGATTTATCACTAAAAAAAATAATTTTAAATATGGTTATTTAATTGACGTTATCACATATATGTATGTAACTAAGAGGGTCTCCTTAACCCCATCCAATGTCCAATAGTTTTTATTGAAACAATATGGATATTTATATTAATATTAATTTAATTATTTTAAAAGAATTTCCTAACCTATTTTTCAAATGCCATCTTGCAAACTCGTTCAAATAGTAATTATATGTTTACATATTTAAGATTTGTATTTTATTTTATTTTGGTCAAATAACATTTGTTACAAACAATTAGACAAGTCTAATCTTTATAGAATTTAGTAAAATTAACCTTGGTGAGTTCAGGAATTTCATTCTTTCTAATCTCATGAACTTATAGTTTGAGATTTATTTAGGGATTGATTACGGATGTACTTTGTTCTTTGAATATTTTCTCTCTTTTAAACTTCTAAAAATGATATTAAAAAGTAATTCTTGACCATAAAAACTGAAGAATAAAAAGTCATGCAATAGGGACAAAGAGTAGTTTTTATAACTAGATTAGATTAGATTAGGAAAAAATATTGGTTGAGATGCTTTAGGTAATAAAAATATGTTTTTGTCTGAAAGTGTGAAAATTATAAAATATTTAGTATGGAAACTAATTTGAGTTTGATTAAATACTTCGTTGATATTTAGTTAGGTCCCAAAAGGGTCTTTCAAGTGATATTTGTTTTTTCATATATGCAAATTTAACACTACTGCAGAAACGTGAAATCCATAATATATTAGTTTGTTGCAAAATTACCATAGTAAGTAATATAATGATTTTTAGATTAATTGTCTTCTAATCGATATGATTTAATATATTTTATATCGGTTAACTTTCTACTACCAATGTGTATACTATTTTTTAATCCATTGATAAATTGATATGCAAAAAGCTTTACTTTCCACATCAGTAACAGATTGTAACCAATATAAAATGTTCAAAACAACATAGATAAAAGATCTTTCTTACAATAATGCAACAAAAAATTTGGAAATTGTAATTACATTTTTAATTCTTTTAATTTTATATTTTCTTTTTACAGTAAGCCCACTTTTCCATATTTTATTATCCCTTTTTATTTTAATTTAATATATATTTGAATGTCGGTTGTTTATTTGTTATAAATATATAATGACTACTTGCATCAAATTTTAAATTGCTAAAGATAAGATTGAAAAAATTAATTACGTAAAACTATTTTTTATCAAGAAAAAGTTATAATATTTTAAAATGAAAATGCTCTGCCTTAATAATTTAAATAAATAAATAAAATTTAAATTGATAATATTTTAAAATACATGAAAAAAATAAGAAGCATATATTATAAGTTTTCTTTATTAAAATTAGTGGTGTTGGAACATCAATATTATTTATTATGTTGTTATTGCAAAAAAACAATCATCATATCTAGCAAATAAGAGTTTAGTAAGAGAATTAGATCAAAAGTCATTATCCAAATATAAAAAATAAAAATAAAAACAATGATAAATGAAGTTTTGAAATTACTTTTTTATATATAAAAAAATTTCAACTCATTTATATTAATTAATAATAATATTTAAATTACTGAATAATTCTTTTAACTATTTTTTTTATAATAATACTACTACTTGAGTGAATTAATGATTTTTTGACAAATAATAAAGTGTTTATCAACTTATTATACATAGGGTGGTAATGTAAATCAGTTTTTTGGTTTGTTTCCCGTATGACCTATCAAAATAAAGACTTGTAAGCTAATGAGTTGGCTTACCTTGTATAATCGTGGACCGGCTTGCACAAAATTTAAAAGAAATAAAAAATAAACAAAGAAAAATATTGAGAATGTTTTAATCTCAAATTCAAGTATCATACAAAATAAAGATTTATTACAAATATAGCAGTTAAAATGAAAACTTATAAATTAATTGTTTATAAAAAACTATTATAGTAGAATATAAACTAGAATTTAAATGTATACTTATAAATATATTGGTATTGATAAAATCATAAATGAAAATAGATATCATATCTAATTCAAATTTTATACAACAGGAAAAAAAGAATATAGAGTCCGTTGTACTCTTGCTTACACATGCTCCAAGTAAAGTGAGAGTGATGTATGCAGACTAATGAAGTTAAATATTGCAGTCACTATGCATCTTTTAAATACGATCTTCATACTATATACTACAGTAGCAATTGTAAATTTAAAAAAGTAGCAATTGCTCTTTCTTAAACTATAGAACCCTGTTAGAATACTGAACAAGAATGCATCTCAATCCACCTTGCCATAATGATAATAACATTATCAAACAACATGCAGTGCAGCAGAACCACTCAATCCATAAGAAATAACAAGTTAATTCAACATTTATGTTATCTCCAAAACAAAACTGCAGCAATATCAAAAACATTACATAAAACTACCCCCCTATGATCTTCCCCTTCCCCTGAAACCCCCACCCCTAGGAGGACCTCTCCCACCCCTTGGGCCACCTCTTCCACGAAAACCGCCACCTCCACGGAAACCTCCACCGCCTCCACGGCCACCTCTGCCTCCACCACGACCTCCTCCGCCTCCACCTCTACCACCTTGTGCCTGTCCCCTGTAACAAAAACAGGCCACTCATGTTAACTGGAATGACTCCCAACCATTTTAAAGCCAGTGAAAGCAGAATATATAAAAAATATTCAGAATCGATCTTCATCAGTGAAGTATATTGTCTTAACTCAATAATTTAGGATATGAATAAAGTACCAACTAAAAGCCATAGTTAAAGGGAGCAACATTTTTCTCAATGATTGTTAACAAAATTAACTATACAACAAATCACTTTGATAGAAAAGAGTACAGAATCCTAACTTTTATAGGACTGTAAACACAGTACTTATAACCCTTTAAACCATATATAATCTAAAGATCATACACCAAGACTTCCATATTCACTTTCAACTTGTAGCAGTGCAAGAATCCTTGTTCTATGTACAATAGAAGCATCACATGCTTACAACAAAATAAAACAGCTTTTTGCATACTGCAAGTTTAGGTAATCATAAAAAAAACGTTGTTTAAGGCATGGACAACATACACCAAAAACAACCTATGAAACAATTCGCACTTCAAAATTAAGTTAAAACAATGATGTGGTATAGATAGTAAAAAAATATGGTTGGACATGTTATAGACCAATGTTAGCCATAAACTAAAATATTTCAGAATCACCATAAACAAAGATGAACAAAAAATAAACTACAAGGACAATCAGAAACACAGTAAGGAAAATTCATTGGACGCTGATTCACCCATATTCATCTCCATATACTACATATCAATGAGAAAACTAATTGCATGATACTAACAAAGGTTAATTTTTGGCAAAGAGATGCAAAGAGACCATACTTGGGTTGTGGAAGAAATCTTGCAAGAGGTAAGAGTTTCCTTGGGTCAATGTAAAACTTGTCACCAGATGAATAAGAGGTAGCAACAATCCCTTCCATCATTTTAATCGAGAAGTACTGCATGTTCACAAAGAAACCACCATAACATCACTACTCAGTTCCAAAACAAAAGCAACCTAACATGTTAAAACAGAAAAAAGAAAGAAACCCACAGATTCGTTGATAGGGCCAAATATTTCATCAACTTTCCCAATCTGAGTCATGTTTTTCAGATATATAGGAGCATTGAAAAAGGGAACTTTCTCGTTCGTAAGCTTCGTCACTGCATCTCCCTCACATGCATGCATAAACGTTGAAACCTCTGCATACACCAAACCCCCATTAAGCATTAAACACCAACATAAAAATAAAATAAAATAAATAAAAATTCTTTTCATAACCATGTTCAGATAAAGTTATATATTCTTTCACAGAAAATTATAGACGAAATCGTGTGGCCAGCAACAAAAACAACAAAGCAGGATATTTTTCAGGCTTCAGACAATGTTCATTAAATACCCAACAAAAAGCAAGGGAATTGAAACGTTTCTTAAGTTCCACAATGGAAGGAAAAACAACCTACGACTTCGGAGGGTGGCCCTTCGTCGCGAAAACCGCCACCGCCGCGTCCTCCACCGCCACGACCGAATCCACCTCTACCACGACCGCCACCGTCGCGGCCACCCCTAAAACCTCCACCGCGCCCACCACCTCTGGGGGGTCTCATTGTTTAGTAATCAGAGATTGCAGCCACAGAGGGTTGCCAAGACAACGTTTGGGGGGGTTTAGGGTTTTGGGGCAACGAAGTAGAAAATAGGGTTTTGAAGAGGGAGGAATACTTCAATGTTGGGGCCGCTATCGGGCTTTCTTGGGCCTAAAAATATTGCTTTTAGGCTTCTGCTTCCTGCACCCCCATATTAAGAGAAAAATAAATAAATTACCTTCCGTCGTTCACCCACTGCCCTGTCATTTCTACTACCGCCTACACTTCCGTTTTGCATTGAGCGTTGTACTTTTGGAGAGAAAGAATAAGAAGACAAAAGAGAATTGCTTCAGAAAACTCGTTCCAAAATTTATTATTTACATTGAAAGTTTTGTCTAAAAATTATGTAATGAAAAGTTTGTTTTGAAATGTTTTTATGTATTCTAGAAATGTAATTCTGAAATATATCATATATATTTTCAAAAGCTTTTTCTAAAATATATTTTATGTATTTCGAAAAAATTTGTGTTAAAAATCCTTTTTCAAAAATTTTGTTCTGAAAATTCTATTATGAAAATCATATTTCAAAAAAGAAAAATAATTCAAAAATCACTTTTACAAAGAGTAAAATGTTATTTTAAAAATTATGAGAGTGTCGTTAAAAATTATAGTGGTGGAGAAAGAAAAATCCTTGTTATAATCGTCTTATTATTTTTCTTTACACATCCCATAGTTCTATATTTTTTTTCTCTTCCCTTCCGCCTCACTAAACAGCCATTTATTTCTAACTCTTCTTCTTTAACCCCATTGTGCCTTTTTGTTTGTATTTTTATTCTCATCAATTAAACGTAAAACCTTTTAATGTCGTTTTAAATTTTCCACATCCTAGTCGCAATCATGCACAAGTTTTCAATATGCATTGTAAAGAATAAAATATTTTGTTGAGTGAAATTCTCCACACCACTACTTCTAATTGTAACACACAAAACAATTTTTTATGTATTGAACTCAACGTACACAAATTTTCAATGTATTTTGTCTTTGTCCAAAACGAAAATATGTTTATAGGAAGAATAATATATTTGTAAAAAACAATGGGGTAAAACAAGAAAAATGTAAAAATAGCAATAGTCCATATAGAGTAGCACACATAGAGTAGCACCCATGGCCCATTTGAGATTGATCTCTGCCTCCAATTTTTGTGAAGTAAATAAATAAAAATAAAATAAATAGTCAATTTAATCTCTGAAGCTGAAGCTGAAACTATTATTTGTTGTGACTTTAATCCTTAAATTTAACAAAATTTTAAAAAAAAATGTCAAAAATTAATGTTTTTTTTGGCTCAAATTGGTTTCTAATTAAATCTCAATTACATAACACAACCCAATTAATGACACTTTATTAACATTCATAAAAAATATTAGTTTTTTCTAATATTTAGCAATATGTGGTATGAAAGGACCAAAATGTATGAAAAAAATATGTTTTTATATAACCATTTCTTTTCTTAGTTGTATCATTTTCTCTCTTTAATGCATTTACTTTGTTTTATTTTTTTCATTATCTTAACGAACTCATATATATTGTGACTTCTCTATGTCTTTCTTTATGGATAAGCTTTATAACTTCATTATCTCTTTATTAAGACCATGAATGGTGTCTTAAAAGCATAATTTCGTTAATGATCATATTTATTATATCAACAACTTTTAATATATGCTACTAAAAGACCAAATAGTAAAGAAGATGAAATTCAGAAAAGTTGTACCTATAGAACCTAATCTAAATCTTAAGTCCAGTTTAAATTCTTAAATTTTGTAACATTAGTTGTTACATGAAACTACAAGTTACAACATAGAAATACACATTTTCGACAAAATTAAAACTCTTAAATTGACATGATTATGAAAGTAAGCATATATTTTTGCAACTTAATATATTATCATAATATCATAAGTCAATAAGAAACATCATAAATATTGTGTAAAGCATGACAGGAAAGGTGTAAACAGAAATTACAAACCAACATCTCAAATATATAATTAAAATGCTTATTTATCAAGTTAGTTCCCACTCAAACAAGACTCAACAATGAACAAACCAAAAATAATATGTGAAATATAAAGAATATACTAAAAATGATGTTGAATAATGTTTTAGTAAAAATGGAAAATTTCAAATTTATTATGAATTTTTTTTAATAAATATCTGTTTACAATTATTTCAAATACACAAAATAAGCACATTATTTCAGACACATAAGATACACAGCGTGTTTAATATTAATTTAGTTAAAGTAAGTTACATCCAATTATTTTTCAATTTTGGAATGGTTTCACTTATCAAATAAAGTATTATAAACAAGTATTTGTTAGACTCAAACAATCTAGTACTCACATTATAGTAATTTATGTGACAACTCTGATAAATGTGTTCTTGCATTATCAAACATAAATAAGATTTAAAGACTTGATGTTTGTAATGAGAATCTATAGGTGTTATAACAAGTTCAAAAGGTATGCACAAAAATTGCACAAATATAAAAGACAAGACCCGCCAATGAAGTCAAAATTTTCAAGTACAATAATGGTCATATATAAAAGACACAAGTAGAACAAATTGGTTTTGAGATGGATTTTAACAAAGGAACATGTTCCGCATCAATAACATAATGTATACAACACTTATCCTCAAAAACATGCTTTTACGTTTTTTAAGACTACCTTTATAAGTTACTAACTTTCTAGAAAAACATCCAAAAAAAGGTCTGACATATGCCTACCTAACAATCAGAAGGCACATAAGTTAGATGCAACATTCATTTATCATGTTCAATATACTTATAAAAGGACACATCCAACCTCATGCATGTATTACATATCCAACAAGAATATTTGTTCTTTACATGTAAGAAGGTTACAAAAAAATCTTAAAATAAAACAATAAACATTACAATGTTTACTCATGTGCTCTAGTTTAAGAGAAAGAATCATCTTTTATAAATCTTTTACAGGCTGTGTTTGTTTCTACGGACGGATATACGCAAAAAGAGATCAAAATTGATGAAATGCAACGAAAGTTTACATTTCAATGAATAAAAAGTTATCCAAAAACAAAAATCGAGGACAAAATTTGCTAGTAGTTTTTCTTTGCAAGGTAGCGAAAATTTGCGAGAAAACATGAAGTTTTATTATATATTTTATATAATAAATTAAATATAATTATAAAATTTAATAAAATTATAAAATAATAATAAAATATTAATAAAAATAAAAAAATATTAATAATAAATTTATAAAATGATAAAAAATAATATAATTATAAAAACAAAATATCAATGATATTAATAGTAAAACCAATAATAAAATCATAAATAATAATTGTAATAATAAAATAATAATAACAATAATAAAATTAAAATTATAACAATATTAATAAAAATTTATAAAATAATAAAAATATTATTATTAAAAATAATAATTTAATTTTTATTTTAAAATAATTGATAGTCTTATAATTTCATTGATTAAAAACATAGTAATTCATTAATCACACTCAACAAATTAATTATATTTAATTTTAAATTAATTTTAACTATAATTTCATCTACTAAAAAAAATATTTTATCAATCACACATATCACATCACTTACAAATTTTTACAAACTTTTCACTCAAATCTTAGTACTTTTTTGCTTAATTCAAACAACACAACTTTCCACATACTCTCATTTCAAATAAACTCAAATCTACTCCCTCAAATACACTCTCTAATTCAAATAAAGTCTTAGTGATGTTTATCCCTTGTAAGAATTGTTCTTCATTGTAAATCCTCTCTAATGAATGTTGATCTTTACTTATTCAACTTCTTACAATCCTCTCTAATGAATGTTGATATTTACTTATTCAACTTCTTTCTTTGTATGCGAGGAGTGACAAAGTAAATAATATTAGAGAAAGACATAAATGGCTTAGTAATTAAAAAAATACTTGTGTTCTTTATTTTTCAAAAAAGATAAAAATAGTTTATTAAATTGACATTGTGTACTCATGTAAATTAAAAGTGACAGTTAAATAATACTTTTTTTTTAATCATACTGGTGAAACATCTTAAGACTTACTTGGAAAAGAACTAAACATAACTCGTTTAGACTCAAAACAATTGTTTTTACTCTTTTTCTACTTTTTATTTTATATGTATACGTTATTCATGTTTAAACATTTTTATATAATGTGAGAAAATATCTTATGAAAACATTTTATTAAAACATCTAGATGACATTCATCGTATTGTCCACTAATTCATTAATTTTTCAACATGATTTGTTACAAATTATAAATGTGTTCAACCTCACTCCTAAAGTTATACATGTGATTTCAATATTATTAGGTCAGTTCTAGAAGACAATGTTCTTCGTGTAATAAACGCCAAATCAAGAATTAGGGAGTAGGGTCATTTCTACCAATTTTAACCAAACAATTAAAAAAAATGTGAAAGAATCATGAAGTTTGGATTAAACATTTTACAATTAAGTCCTAGATTGAGCAATTATGTTTGTAATTTTTTTGTTACTTGTCTTGTGTTTTCTTTGTGCAGATAATTATGGTTAGGAGAAAGGGAGATGTTTCTAGTCGACAGAATTTGTTATGTAAGGTAGAAAGAACATGGGGTACCGAAGAGAAAACACTCCATAAGGATGTACGTGTACTCCATAATGGGAATGTAGGAAGATCACGTGACTAGTAATTTGTGGGATAGATTAGTAAGAAATTTCATAAGTTGAAATTTAAACATTTTTTTAATTAAATACACGTAGTAGATATTCCTATGAAACCTTCTATACTTATATATTTGTATTTTGTTTGTAATTGTAGGATCAGGACGAGTATAAAAATGAGGATGAGATAAAAATATATATTCATCCCACGAAAATAGATTGTTTTGTCATTCATAATACTATTCCACTCGAACTCCAACCCGCAATGCTCGTAACAACTGAGAAAGAGGTATTATTAGATTAATTTGTGGATTGATTAACTAATAAGAAATTTTATAATACAATGAGTTCGGAGGCATTTGAAGGAGAGAGAAAGAGGGGAGAAACATAGAAAATAAAGAGGAAAGAGATAGAACATAAAAGCTTAAAAATGCTCGTTGTTCGTTAGAATTTCGAAGCATAATACGGCAACAAAAATGTTGTAGTGATAATTAGGCGTAGGTAAAACTCGGTTCCACCTAACCCACTCGGTCTATTACCAGTACGACCTTAACGCAGTCAAAAGAAAATGAGGAGCGTAGCTGTTGGAAAGGGACACTCCATCACCAACAGTTTAACACAAAATCATAACGACAGCACATGCTGACTACTCAAGAAGAAAAAGCCTTTGGAGCACTAAGTGACCCCAATCGATTATTATGTCGTTAAGAGTGTGCATACCGACCACCACTAGGTCCAGGATCGCAAACACTTACTCTGCAAATCTAGGAATCATTATTATCTTAGAATTCACTGTTAAGTTTGATGCTGGTAAAAATTTATACCATTACATACAAAATCTTAAATTGTTTAAAGCACAACCATTAAACATGGCCAAAATAACCAACCATTGGCTCGGGTTGGTTGGGGAACATGCTCTCACCAGCATAATTCTGACTTTTCTCCTTAACTTTTTTTTTTCTTTCTTTATACAATTATAGCGAAATTTTTTATACGGGAGGGAATTATGTGACTGGATTCTGGGGTCAAAAGCAAACCTACCCATTCCAACTTAATAATCATGAAAATATTCTCATCATAATAATTTTGCCTCGTTTTTCAGGGATACAAGCAAATGTTCACTACAGAAGCTAGCAAACAGTTCGCCCATAACATATAGAGGCAATGTAGAGATTCTTGGCCCATTTTTCCTGCAAAAACATCAAAATATATATTAATACCTAGCGGGTGGTAATCCTAGAGAATCAACAGCAGTATCAAATTACAAAAATCCTATAGAATTTTTTGTATATTTTGATAAGTTCTTCTCTAGGTTCAGATCATTCTCAACAAAGCTATCAGTACTCTCCAAATCCTCTCACCAGATCCTCAAAAATTAATATTCTCCAATTTTAAAAAATTGAAAGAGGACCAAAAAAGGAATAACAGCAGTGGCACACCATAGAAAACGGTCAAGATTTTTTATTTCTTTTTTATCATGAACAAGAACAGGATTCACACATCACTGCAATGTACGATATTTTTACTCGTTTTCAATGTTGGATCTAATTTAACCATATTATGAATTAAGATTGTCTAATTAAATTAACAAATAATCAACCTAAAAAGGGATTCGCAAAGACCAACATGCATGCTAAAACTGCACACATCCCAAACATAAAATTAATAGAACTGGAAATACCTTAACATGGGTACTAGGAAAAGCAGATGTACGAAGCGTCTCCTGAGTTTCATCAAGCAATTTGCGTTTTGGTATGCTCAGTATGAAGGCTGCCTGATCACTAGTAGCAGCCATAGATGTAATCCGGTAACCATTCTCCCATCGACGATGGATTCCTTCACTTGGATACAAAAAGTCAATCTCCACAACCTTGCATCATCAAACAAAAAACAAATTCAATAATCGGGGTTGAAAAAATTCATAAATAACTGAAAATTAGTGGTGAAAAGATTTAGATACCTGATCAGAATACCCAGAATTCCTGGACATAACAACACCCCAGCGACTGCCAGCAGTAGTCATTGAAGTAACATGGAATCCTTCTTTCCACTTCTTGTTTATCCATTTGAAAGGAAATGATTCGCTGACTTTGTAGGACTGCTGCGTGTAAGGAGTTCCTATAAAGAAAGGATTCAAACACAAGATAACAAACAGAAAGTCATTTAGTTTGAAGAACAGTTGATGTTTCTTTCATTCCATAAATTAAACGAGGTAAAAGAAAAGTAACTCTCATGTAAAATATTTAAAAGCTTCTTTTGTCAGCTTCTATAACTAAAGTTGTTTGCACCAAGAGTTCATTTTCATTACTAAGCAATTCAATTGCATATAGGTTAAAAAAGACTATGGCATGAAAACCACCATCCGAACAAGGAGAAAATCATGTCTTCTATAATGCAATACAAGGTGAAGTTTAAATTTATATTAAAAATAACACATTGCAGTAAATGCAGTCTTGCATGTTAATATTACTCAAGACACAATACCTAGCATGACAACCACCATGCGAACAAAAAACACGATATATTCAAAACTTCAAATCACCTATGCATAAAAGATTGTAAAAACGGACATAAAATATTTTAAATTCAGAAATGGGTCGTAGTAAATTAATCAGTAGTATATGAAGGAGGAGTCGGTTATAAAACACTATAAACCTTTGGACATGACAACCAAGGAACTCCCGTTAACTGCACCGGCGATTGAACTGATGTAGTAATTTTTCTCCCATTGCTCCATTATCCAATCCTAAAAGATCAAAATACCAGCAGTTCAGCACAAAGACATCGATTATTTAACTCCATACATATTTATATCTCTGTCACAAAAAATGAAATATATAAATCAAGGAAGAAAAAACACCTTGTGCAGGAAGGCCGGTGATAACTCATAAACTTGTGAAGAAAAACCTGTTCCTGCATCCATGATTAGAGCCCACAAATTTGCTGAAGAGGCCACACAGCTTATATACAACCCATCCTCAATACCCTTGTCAACATGTTGTCGGAGCCTAGTGTCTGCAACATTATAGTGATATCTACATCCAAAGAATATGTTATTTAAGGCATGACCAAGCAAAAGAAACACTTCTCTAAATGAATATGCCAAGGCGTATTCTGGGAAATCTATCTTGTATTTAAAAAGAATTACTGCTTTTGTGGCAGTGCGGCATGCAATAAATATAAAAGCAATATAGACAGAAAAAATCCATAAAACCAAAATCAAGTAATAAGTAGATTTATTTAAAGAAGTAAACGTTCCTAAAATTGTAAATAGAACCGGGGGTAAGCAGTAACAAATCATGTAATTTGAAAATGAGTAAATTCATTCAAAGGATTAAAGGTTCCTAAATTTCTAAATGGTACTGGGGGTTAGGGGAGTAGTAACAGAATCATATTTACTTGAGATCATGAAATTGAGGACGAAACCTTTTGAAGGTTTAATTTACAAAATGTCCTTCAGACTCGTTCTTAAACACAAGATTATTGAGCTTTCCTAAAAGAAGTCAGGTTGGACCTTTGTGCTGTCATGGAAAATGATTCCTCAGTGTGCTCTTATATTTATTTGCATTCACCTTTTAATGCCATTTGCCAACTAGAAATATTGTTTCCTTCTATTGCTAGGTCAAAAAGGATGGCTAGTTTCATGAAGGAATTTGAGGCGGCGGCAACATGCACATATATACATACATATACATATATACATATATATATATATATACATATATATATATATATATATATATAGCTGACTTCCCAATGGCCTCACAGGTGAGACAAATTAAGGGAAGCCCAAACCCAATAGTCAGGAATGGAAATTTCCTGAGCCATGACACATTTTTAATAGCAAAAAGAAAGAATGCCCCAATCAAGCAACACCACTCATCTACTTGGACATCAAAGCAAGAAAATTTTATGACTTTACACACAATCTGGAACATTATTAAGAAAAAAGCCAGACAAAGGATGATGTAATAACTACCTCTGCTTCATGGGACGACGTGCATTATACACTGATATCCATTGAGTAGCAGGGCTCCCCAATCGCACTTTCTTCTTAGGTTGTTCATCTTCTTCCAGATTTATAAGCATCCTACCTCTTTTTTGACCAACCTATTTATACAAGAGGTTTAGCATTTGTATACACACAGCAATAAATAAAAACAGATAATACTATATTTAACCCCATAAAAAGAAATATCAAAACAACCACCTTTAAAGCTCCATCTATTCTGATAGGTCTCAATGGAGTGCATGGTTCGATCAAGCTTTCAAAAAATGATATAAGCTTGGAATAATTTGGCTCCTCATCAAATCTCATATTAGTAACAGCTTCAAGAAACTGCTTAAATGGAGCAGGGCAGAAGCAACACATCAACTCCGGGGAAGTGGCCATCTTTTTCTTACAAACAAGAAAGCTTTTATTGTCACCCTGTACATTTGGTCAATAGATAAAAATTATATCATATAAAACGAAACCTCTAAGAAGCAAGAAACATAAAACAAGATACTAAGAACAGCACCTGATAACCCTGCCAAGGTAATCTCCCTTTTATGAGAAATATTAGTGTGTATGCCAGAGACTCAAGATCATCCCTTCGACTTCCAGTCCTACCCAAATGTGCATGTACACTAGCATACCTTATCGTTCCCCTGCACAAAAAGGCATATTATAAATATGTAAAAACAAAATATAGACATGCAAACAAAGGCGTGAGACTCAACATTTACAAACCTGAATATATCAGGTCTCTGGTCATAATCAACATGCTGACCAGATGATGCATCCTTCCATCTAGAAGCTGAAGAAAAAGCATGGTATGGACACTTATGAGCCATGAAAATATCAAGTAACTCCAAATAACTAAAAACTAGAGCTGAAACAGAGAGTCAAAAACAAAGGAAAAACAACAGGTTTGAAAGCACAAATACCTAGACCAAGATCAATAAGATATAGTTTCTTATCATCAGCAGATCCGGGTTGGCCAAGCAGAAAGTTTTCTGGTTTCACATCACCATGCACAAACCTGATCCCATGGAATGAGTTCCATTAAAAAAATTCATTAGTCATAACAGAGTCAAAATAAATGAGAATTTCAGGATAGACAGAGCTGAAAAAACTATCACAAGCATTTACCCTTTCGAGTGGAGCTTCTCCAGAATTGATATAGCCTCTACCGCAATGCATGCAGCCATACTAGGTGACATTCTGTTCAGAACAAAAAGCGTAATGGGCAAATGTGAGAAGCATTTCAGTAAATTGGGCTATTAAAAGGGAGAGTCCAAATCTTACGATTGGCCGAGAGAATTCCATACATCCCAAAGACTGGGACCAAGCATGTCCATGACCTGAAATAAATTGTTTTACTTTAGACAATAAAGAGCAAAACAATATATGCTGATATAGGAAACTGCAAACTATATCTCACCAAAATGTAGAAATCTCCTTGACGGCCCTTGTAATGAACCCAGGGAATTCCATAACAGCCATTCAGAGTACTTTTCAATGTCAAAAATATAAAAGTGAGAATTACATAGCAGCATTAGAACAATTGAAGCTAAAAATATATTTTCTTGATAATCATGTTCAAATATAAAGGACAGATTACTCACCTGTAAACTTGCCACTCATAAGGAGGCCCATAATTGCAACCTTTACTGTTTCTGTGCTCAAACTTAAGTGCAACCTGTAAAGAAGGTTAAAATGAGAAAAAACCATGTCCGTTCAGCATATGCTCACTAATACTTCATTAATCCTTAACAAGATTGAGATCCTGAGTAATACCTCAACCGCATCAGGACCTGTTCGATCAGAGCCACCATTTACCCTTCGGCCAACATAAACTTGACCAAAACCACCCTTACCCAATTTCCTTTCTATCTTATATATAGGAGAGTTACCAACTTGTACCTGCAAATAATGAGAAAGTATTCACCTCAAATATCAAATAAGGTAACAGGGTACTGCCAAATCTTAATTAACTAAAACAAAAAACTGCAATGCAGTATGAAATAAGTGGGAAACATAATAAAAGTTACTCTAAATATGAAGAAGAAAATATCTATTACCAACTCATTTTCTCCAGAACGGGCAAATTAACATTAATTCAACACATCAACAGACACAGACAATACAAGAAATGCAATAAATATTGTAATATAACAATTATATCCAGCCCCAGCATACTAGTTAAAATTAAAGATGATAGCAATTGTAATTACTGTTATTGAAAATAGCACCATCTTGTCATTAAAAAAATTATATTTGGAAAAGGAAATAATGCAATCCAACAGAAGTAACATGCAACTCGGGTATACCCTCTCAGGGACAGGAGTTGTGCTGGGCTCTTCCTCGGCTACAGCCACCTTATCTGCACTTCCACCCTCCATTGCAATGTTATTATTGGCCACTACCTCTACGTGATTGTAAACTGGTTCTGGAGCCCCTAAAGCAACAGGTTCTGGTAACACTTCACAAGGTTCAGGGTCCAGATCAATCAATCTTGCTCCGCGGCCTCTACCAGCTGCAGTTCGCCTTGTGGGTACAGCTGGTGAAGGCCCTTTGCCTACAGCTGTGGCATTACCACCTCTTCCTCTTCCACCTCCAACTCTCCTCCTAGTTCGATTCTGAGCAGGTTGTGCCCAATTCTCTCCTTGCTCAACAGGTAGTGGACCAGGCTGAAGATCTCCAAGCCGTTTCGACCTTCTAGCTCCACTTCTCAACTCTGGCATCCTCTCCCCATTCAAATCATAGCCCACTTGAGTAGCTCCCAAAGAATGACAAAATTCCTCTGCAATGACAACATCAAAGCACACAGACAAATGAGTTCAAAGCATGCAATGGGAAACGTTTTCAGCAACAAGAACACAACCTCCTCATGATCAACTGAAAAATTTTAAAGACAAGAAAATATCTAAGGAACCAGCCTCAGTCAGCCATCAGATAACAACATAAAGAAAGTAGCGTACTGAAAAAGCAGTAGATACCAAGAAAAAAAAGATTCCATTTTCAGCAAAAAATATACTCCACAACCAAAAGAATGTCCCTAAAAGCATACAAAGAAACCCGTCACTTTATGCATTCGAAATTCAACGTTCACTTCTTATCTCATCATTGTCAGTCAATATCCTAAACTATTTCACAGAAAGCCAAGAACACAAAAGAATAAAAAACACAAAACACAAACAAGTTCTCATCCTAATCTCCATAACCCAAACAGATTACACAAATTCCAACAACCTCCACCGATTGCTTCATCAGAAACGCCGCCGCCACTAAAAACAAAAAAGTCCAAACCAGATAGAACACTCATAGAGCAAAACCAACAAATCTTCAATCCGATCATTCAAAAATCACAAATATTTAAAAAATCACAAAAAAAATAAAAAAAAATCCCACAACCATCACCGCACACACTCACCGGCAACATCTATCTCAAACCGATTCACACAAAAAAACTCCACAAATTAAAATAAAAAAACACTGATATTCGAAACTCCGGAGAAAATAAAAAGCAAACAAACCTCACAGATCGATCCGGCGAGCTGCGAAAATGGAAGGAGCGGGGAGCGATTGGCGTAGCGGCGAAAAGCGAGGGCGATCGAAGTGAAGATCGTGAAGGAAGGAGTGAGAAAAGCCCGGAAAATGCGTAATGGTGGAAGAGGAAAAGGTGGAGGAGGCTTTGAAAGAGTGAGCGAAGAAAACTATGGCAAAAGCATGGTGATGGAGAAATTTAGGGTTCGAAAAAACGATGACGAGGAGGAGGAAGAAGAAGAAGATGAAAGAACGGTTCGAAAGAGTATATTAGGTGGATGAAGATATGGGTTACCCTCTTTTGGTTTTTGTTATCTCTGCTTCTCTTTTCTTTTTCTTTTTATTTCTTTTGAAAGAGAGAATGCGGTAATGGTGAGTTTATTGTTGTTGGTTGTGTACGTGTGGGTTTGTGTGAGAAACTGTTTCTTTTGTGTTTTATTTATACACCATGCAATGCAAGTGCGCCCTCCTTCGCACCAAAACGATATTACAACATTTTTTTATTTTCAATTATCAGTTTCTTTTTTTTTCTTTCTTAAAATATTTTATTTTTTTTAATTTTAAAATATTTTATTTTTTAATTTTAAAATATTTTGTTTGACTTTTCATGGTCCTGCAGTTACAAAGATGATATGTATGAATGTATAAAGATAGAAAATGGTATTACAATAATTACATTATGTGGGGCTTGATTTAAATCTGAACTTTATTCAGTTAATTATTAATCTCTTTGTTCTTTTAACTTTTAATCTTAATTGTCCCTGCATTATTTTTTCAGTTCATTTATTTATTCAAAACAATTAAAGAAATAAAAAAAAGGGGAAGTGGGGTCAGATTGTGAGAGAATTTCTGGATTTTCTTTCTGCTAATAGAATTTTGTATTTATTTTGGTGTATTTGTTTTACAAAATAATAAAATACTAATTTTAAAATTATTCACTGGTTAGAGACTACGGCTTGTTTCAGATGAATAATAACGTTATGCTTTATTGCATATCCACGTTAAATAGTTTGAGTATCTATCTTTATGTGTCTATTTGTCTATCAATATATTTGTTTGTTTATTTATATGGTAAATAATCACACAAAAAATATGTTTTAGTAGAAATTATTTGGAAGTTTAGTAATCATGAGTAAAATTAAATATTTATGATAAAATCAATGGATTGAACTTAATGATTTTAATTGTATTTAATAAATATTAAATAGTTTGTATTAATGTTATTTTTCTGGTAATTATATTTTAATAAGATTAATTATATTTTAATAATTAATCTTATTTTTGATGATTTTAACTTGTAAGTAGTATATTTTATTTATTGCATACTTTTCTTTTGAAATAATAATTAAGGATATAAATTATATGATAATTATTGTAGATATATATACACAGACAGATCAGTTACGCTATCTTTTAATTTAATTTCATTCAAATCATAAACATTGTATAGTCCTATTTGCATGATTATGTTTATTCCCAATTTATTTTTGTAACTGCTGAATTGATGATTTGACAATTGGATATGATGCTTATAGGTTTAAAAAATAAATTTACGTTTTATACAAAAAAAAGACTGACTATTTGAAAATGAAAATGTAATATGTATAATTTTTTTTCAAAATATGTAATATTTTTTAAAGAAAAATAATCTTCTAATGATGGTTTTACAATTATAATTATAACAATACATAAGATAAAAAGTATTAATATTATTATATAATAATATAATGATGATGATAATACGCATAATTTATAAGTGCATATAAAGGAATATGGAGTTTTCTTGTACACAGTTTATATTTTATTTCTATAACTACTACTAAAAACTATTATTCCTATCTCACCATATATATTATTTAGTTTTTGTTTTTTATGTAGTTGTTCTTCTCGAATAATTATACTTCCAAGATTATTCATTCTTTAAGTGTATACCACTATTTATTATTTAAATTATATTTTTTTTAAGTACAGAGAGATAGAGTATCTCTCTTTCCCTAAGACTATATTACGTCTATAGGTTATCTCTTTCCCTAATAATATATTATAACTGTAGGTTAAGGATATTATAAGATTCAAATTTAAATTTTAGAATGACCGTTAATTTAATTTAACTAAATTTATTAGTATTATTATTAATAATAATAAGAAGAGGGGTTTAAATCTAATTCATTCTTAATTTTTTTTAAAGTAAAACTACTTTTTCCTAAAATTAAGGATGTTTTTAAAGTATATATTAAATTAATTAATTAATTAATTAAAAAATTGAAAAAAATACCATATTAATAGTTGATCATGAAAATCTTACATTTAAAAATAAATTTCATTATTTTAACACACAAATCTATAATATTTATTTTGATCCAACTTATATCTTACTTAACTAGTAAACAAATTTGAAAAAGGTCATATGAATATGGATGTAAATTTAGTTTATATTGATTTGAGAAGTTATTAAATTTTAACATATTAGATGGCATATTTTTTGTATATTTGGAAATTTAATTTAAAAATTACTAATCATTAAAATTAGAAATATAGCCGTATTTATATTTACAAAATTAATATTTATATTTATAGAATTTATTTTTCTAACGATATTCATATCTATTTTAAAATTTCAATATTCAAGTTACTATCATATATTGATTCATTTGAAAGTAAAGATAGAATCAATTTATTTTTTCAAATAATATTTATATTTATTATATTCTCATTTAGTTAATTGAGTATTATATCAATTTTTTTTTATAATTTATTTTTATACTTAATTTGTATAATTTGTTAAAATTGTGATTGTATGCATGATTTATGGTACATCTCTATCATATTCATTTATAGTTTAGAGGTTAAAGAAAGAGTTATTAAAAGTGATATCTCATTATTGTCGTCAGAGTTTGGATATGCATGAGACACAACTGGCCTCACAACAGAAACATTCTTTTTTTATAATTATTATTTATAATAACTTTAACTGTTATTTCGAAGATTTGTAAGGTATGTATAGACCAAACATGACAATCTTTCAGAGGATGATTGAGTATTACCACATGTCTGAATGAACTTTTGTAGAAAAAGGAACTCAAACTACAGGACCACAAAATAAATAAATAGGGAGTAATGTATATTGGAAGGTCATGTGTGTCGTATCTGAAAGATATCATGAGCCAAATAATTAAATTTATTTGATTTACGGTGAAAAAAATACTTATTTATCTAATAATTTTAATTACTTTCAACATATTCTTTTATATAATGGTTATAGTTATTTAATATTTATTTCACTTGTACAATATGACATATTTAATTTATTTTAGTCATTCACTATGCAATTGTCTAATTTTTTTCTCGGAAATGCAAGCGAAAAATATAAAATTTCAAAAGTCCTCTAATTTTTATCAATTTCAATGACCTAATTCTTGATAGTTGTGAAAAGAATTGCATTCTACCAATATAAAACGATGATAATAACTTAGTCTATATATTAACGAGTAAACCAAAAGATGTTTACAATAGATATCGGACAACAATCTTTCAATTTAACTATTTGAAAATAAAAATGTAATATATATGAATTTTTTAAAATATGTAATATTTTTGAAAGAAAAATAATCTTCTAATGATGCTGTTACAATTATAATTATAACAATACATAACATAAAAAAAGTATTATTGTTATTATTGTAATAATATAATAATGATAATAAATAAGCATAATTTATAAGTGCATATAAAGGAATATGGTGTTTTCTTGTACATATTTTATATTTTATTTCTGTAACTACTGAAAACTATTATTCCTATCTCACAATATATATTATTTAGCTTTTGTCTTTTTATGTAGTTGTTCTTGTCGAATAATTATACTTCCAAAATTATTCATCCTTGAACTGTATACCACTGTTTATTATTTAAATTCTATTTCTTTAAAGTACAGAGAGATATAGCATCTATCTTTCCCTTACACTATATTATGTTTATAGGCTATCTCTTTCCCTAACTAATATATTATAACTATTGGTTAAGGATATCTCAGCCATCTACAGTTATAAAATTCAAATTTAAATTTTATAATGACCGTTACTTTAATTTAACTAAATTATTATTATTAATAAGAAGTAGGTTTAAATATATATTAAATTAAATTAATTAATTAATTAATTAAAAAATTGATAATTGATAATGAAAATCTTACATTTGAAAAAGAAATTTCATTATTTTAACACACGAATCTATAATATTTATGTTGATCAAACTTCTATATTACTTAAATAGGAAACAAATTTGAAAAGGGTCATATTAATATGGATGTAAATTTAGTGTATATTAATTTGAGAAGTTACTATATTTTAACGTATTTGATGGCATATTTGTGTATATTTGGAAAATTAATTTAACAAATTACTAATCATTGAAATTAGAAATATAACAATATTTATATTTACAAAATTAATATTTTATGAAATTTATTTTTCTAAATATTTATTTTAGAGTTCCAAGATTCAAGTTACTATTATATATTGTTCGATTTGAAACTAAAGATGGATCAATTTATTTTTTTTAAACAATATTTATATTTGTTATATTCTAATTAGTTAATTGAGTATTATATTAATTTTATTTTTTATAATTTTTTTATATTTAAGTTGCATAATTTGTTACATTTGTGGTCATATGAATAGTGTATTATGTATTTCTATTATATTCATTCCTAGTTTAGATGTTATAGGAAGAACTATTAAAAGTGATATTTCATTATCAATATCATGGTTTGGATATGCATGAGACATAATTGGCTTTACAATAGAAGTATCATTTTGTGATAATTATTATTTATAATAACTTTATTTGTTGCTTTGAGGATTTGTGCTAAGGTATAAGGTATGTATAGACGGAATATGGTAAGACAATCTTTACTTATAATTATTTAATTATTTGCTATCTACTTATAATTTATTATATAAAGAATTTCATCCATATTAATCAACATATCAATTTCATCTAATATTTTACTCTAAACTTGATCATCCATTTGTTATCGAAACATAATCATTATAACAACTTTCAAGTTCCTAATCATTTTAGCCAAACAAATTGGTATTATGAATAATGTAATTGAAATACATATTTTACTTCCTTATATTTGTATTTTGAATTGTGTAGTTTAGAATATAATATTACCTTCCATATTGATCAATCCAAAATATAAAATTATATATTATATTAAGTGCTCTCGAATACAAAATTTATGTTTTGTATTGGCCAATCTAAAATGACAAATTTACTTTAAGTATTAGCTTACATATTATAATTGGTTATCTATTTTTCCACTGTCAGTGAGAGGACATGATACAATATAAGTGATAATAGATTAGTTGATGAAAAATGCACTTTTTCTTTTAGTGAGTTTTAAAATATCTTTGGTGAATCTTGTACAATTATATGTTCAAGAGACAGTGAGAGTGCATAGAAAGCTTTCCAACATTAAATTAGATCAAGATTTGGGGTTTACTTAAATTATGGTAAACTTTGTCTTAGACTTTGAAAAAAAAATGTTGAAAATGATATCATAAATTAATAAAAAGACAAATTTTGTTTGATTTTTTAAAGAATGATAAAATAATAAGTTGACATTCAATTTTTTCTACTTTTTATACATTAATATTACTTACAACTATAAACTAGTAATTTTCTTATACATAATTTATTTTAGGTCTTGATTTATTTTTTAAGATTTGAAACCAATATGGAAGAATTTCTTTTAAGATGTCTCACTTTTCAAATGTAGTGACTTTCCTTTGAAATCTTTATTTATTTGTGATGTTATGAGGATTTATAAAAAAAAAAAAATACAAGAAGTTAGAAATACAAAACTAAAATTATAAATTGACATTCATTCTTACCTTTTATCTTTATAAATTTTTACAGATTTCTTTTAAAATAAAATTCATTATATTATGTTATAGTGTGACAACATTATTTCAAGTAAGACAACGAAGAGATTTTATAATCTTATTTGAAAACAAGTTGTAACATTATTATTATTATTATTATTTTAATATTAATGACTATGTGTTGCTAATAATAAACATGACTGGATAAATATCCAATGTGACTTTAAAGCTTGAAAATTAGTGAACTAACTTAGTGAAAGTGATGAGAAAATTGAATATAGCTCTCATGTGATAGTAAACCAATGTAAATATTGTTATTTTCCTTTATGTCCTATACAATGCATCCGAATTGAACATTTGATTGTATGCCAAAAGAAATTAAAGAAGATTTGACATCTTTAGTTAATAAAAATATTTTTTAAAGATTATCTTGATTTAAATAACATTATTCATTTATTTATAAAAATATTTAAAAGTTTAATTTATCTCCTTTTCAACTCAATCTTTTATTCTAATAAAAAATATTTTCAAAGATTCGTATGATTAAAACATACTTAATCTACTAAATATTTAACTTAATAATATTTTGTATTTTTATTCAAATTTATTTTTATTATGGTTTTTTTCCTTTCTCATGTTCTCATAAATATGGTAATAACTTTAATTAAATTTGAGCTATTAGATCATAACATTCCTTTTATTATAATTAATTAATTAAAATTATTTTTAGTGAACAATTAAATTATTATTAATATTTATTAATTATAAAAAAAAGTAACAACTTGTAATATATCCTAGTGCAATACTTGAATATACACCATTATCATATTTTATTTTCTAATCATAACCACAAGATCCTTATTGTTATATAATTGATTATTTACTACAATTGATTATTTACTATGTGATGAGAACGTAGTTAGAAACTCACAAAAATGGTAAAGGTAATATAAGGGTAAGTTACAAGTGTAAAGAAGATTAAGACAAATTAAGTTTTTAAGACTTGATTTCTTGAATGAAAGATTATTGTTCTTGGCTTAGCTTATGGTTCGATCTAAGAGGAAACCTAAAGAAGGTAATCAAAGTATGCTTAAAGCTTTTTTCAAATGATATAGGGTGGTCCTTGGTTATAAATCTTGGAGAAAATAAGATAAGGTTGTGGAGGGTGATGTTTAAGGAAGGTGGTGGTTTGTAATGATCTTAATTTGAATTATTAATAACCTTTTTAGAGGGTTTCATTGTGGAATGCTTAAGGAACCTAATAGTCTAGGTTTGATGAATTTTGGGTGGTTTTAGTTAGGCCAAAATGTTAAAGGCTGAAAGCTTGGCTAGTGGTGGAAGTTGGTTTCTCATTTGAATTTTGGAAGTTTGTAGGAAGGAGGGTTTGGCCATTTATAGTTTATGTTTTAGTGTACCTTGGCTTGCTAAGAATGTGTTGTATTTATGATACCATGTGTTGTGGTTGTTGAGAAAATTCGAGGGGGCATAACCGGGGAGATCTCACAAGAAGGAGAAATGGACCAAATATACATAAGGGAATGACACCACCTTTAACCCAAAACCTTAAGGCAGTAGGTTTATGGATCTTCTTTCTTATATATTGCTTAAATTTCTCATTTTTATTCAATGTGGGACTTAGACTCACACTTGGATTCCTAACAAAATGGTGGAAAGATAAGGGATAACATATTAGCAAGATATAATATAAAAATAAGCATTGCAATGTAATAGACAATGGATGTGATTAGAGATATCCTTGATATGATCTTGCCACTTTCAAGCTTCACAACTCAAGACACAAATATTAGAAAGAATAAAGAATAGTCATTTAGTTTAGGTTGGTGTAGGTCATTTTTTGGAAGATTTTTGGCTTGGTTGATCTACATTTTATGTGATCTTTAAGGGGTATTTTATGTGATCTTTAAGGGGTATGGGGAGTTGGAAGGTTAGGTAAGGGTTGAGGCATATATTATAAGAATCTTGAATGATCCTTAGAGACAAGAATGTGTAAAAATTTGAGGAAGATATTATCAAGATGGGGTAAGGTGTATACGTGACGGAGGACCACTTGGAATACCACGTATAGAACCACTTACAAGGACCGTGACTACAAGAACAAAGGAGGAAGAGAGGCTGTAAAAGACTATTCTTTTATGGATGGTACATTATTAGAGTCTTCATTGTCTTTTGTAAAGTTTTGGAATAGAATCTTTGTATAGGAATAGTTTTTCCTTTGTATAAAAAAATATAAAAGCTTAGGTGGGCTAAGTTTTGGGCCAAAACTGAGTAAACTACAACCTACATGACTATAGAGAGTTGGAAATTGCAAGATTTAAGGTATATGGGACTTGGGACATGTGTATGTGAAGGAATTACAAGTGTCACTGCACTTTGAACATTTTAATCTCACATCTCTTAGACTAATGAGTGTTAAGAGCTCCTAAGCCTATAAACAAAAGCCTACCTATTTTAAGATCACTTGGAGGACCACACATAAGTCACTCACAAGGTCCATGGTTAGAAGAATAGAGGAGGAAGAGGGGCTTCAAATGACTCTTCTTTTATGGAGGGTAGAATCTTTTGTATAGTAGTAGTTATTCCTTTGTATAGGAGTAACTTTTCTTTTATATAAAATAAAAAAAAAGTTTAGGTGATAAGTTTTAGGCCCAATTGAGGGTTTAAACCCTAAGATGCAACCCTCCTCATTTGGTAAGTCAAACGTTAATTGAGGAGGTCAAAATGAAATAAAACACAACCTACTACAAGCCTACATAACTATGCACAAGAAAGAAAACTTAGAGCTTATAAACACTTGGAAAATGCAAGATTTAAGCAATATGGAACTTGAGATATGTGTATATGAAAATTACAAGTGTAAGGAAACTCAGAGCTTATAAACACTTGGAAAATGCAAGATTTAAGCAATATGGAACTTAGGATATGTGTATATGCAAAAATTACAAGTACAGTTGCACTTTGAACATTTTAGTTCCACACTTCCTAGACTAATGAGTGTTAGGAGCTCCTAAGTCTATAAATAAAAGCCTACCCCCACTTTTGTAATCACTTTGAAATTGAATAAGAATTTGACTATGCATTTTGCTTGTCTTCTTATTTATTTAAAGTCACTTAGTTTGGGAGTAATCTTCTCCTAGGTTCACCATCAAGAAATATTCCTTGGAAGCGAGCACCTTTCTTGAGTTTCTCTTTAGAAACTAGTGAAATTTTGAAGTTTTCTTAGAGTCTTCCGCTGTCTCCAAAAAGGGTTTCCATCACTACCCCTGCTATTGTACTCACTTTGAAATTGACCTTGAATTTGACTGTGTATTTTGCTTATCTTCTTATTCTTTTAAAGTCACTTAATTTGGGAGTAATCTTATACTAGGTTCACCATCAAGGAACCTTCCTTGGAAGTGAGCACCCTTCTTGAGTTTCTTTCTAGAAAATTGTGGAAAAGTTTGAAGTTTAATTAGAGCCTTTCGCAGCCTTTAAAAGGCATTTCCATCAAAAGGGTTGGAGATTGGATTCTTTTATGATTACTTGGGTGAGATTTGTTGTGGAATGTATGGGGAATAAAATGGTGTAGGTTTCTTAATTTAAGATGATGATGATTTGGTAAAAAGGGAAAGGGAGAATTTGATATTGCTTGGTTTATTAAAGGATTTGGTGTATGATGGTGGTTTGGGTTAAGAGATAACTATTTTATGTTGTTCTTAAAAGAAAGGACACAAAAGAATAAGGATGGAAAAATAATTTAATTATAAAGGAAATTGGAATCTTCCCATAAATGTGGCTTCTTATTGAATCCATAGAGATGAAATTGATCTCTTCAAAGCCTTCCGCCTCAGATAAGCAAAAAGGGCACTAACAAGAGAACCTAAGGGAGATAATTGTCACCTAAACATTGTTTAAGGACTATAAACTCTCTAGATAAAGAGGAAAACTTTAACAATCATGTATTGAATTCTAATCAAGTTGTGGTAGAAGGCTCACTTAAGTTCCTTTATATAGGTATTTGGTTGTAGCTAACCAAGGCAAAGAGGGTTGTGAGACTTGATTACCTTCTCTAAATAAACCCTATGAATGTATAGATGTCATTCCTTCCTTATTCTACTTTGAGACTAGCTTACCCTTTATCTAAACAAGTTGGATGTAAACTAGCGAACATGTGTTAATTTCCATAATATTTATTACATGATTTATTTTTTACTATATTTTTATAATATTTATATTATTCAACTTGTACTATAACATCATCTCTTTTAAGCTTTCCGTGATATGAAGACTCCATTTTCAAGATTACAGATGGTGGCGAGTATCATACCAAGTGTACGCAACTAAAAGGTTGAAATGACCCCTGAGGACTCTTGCTTCCCTATATTGGATGCTCCACGAAAGAAAAAATAAAATAAAAAACCACTTAGAAAAACTCGACTAGGCATCCTCACGCTAACAAGAAGAAATAAAATAAGGCTTCCAAACACTCAAGTTAATTTCTATTTCAAAGTTGTTTTTACAAAGCATGTAAATACTCCTTATATAAGCTTAGGAGACATATTATAACTATCTTAAATAGAGGCATGAGACTGAATTTTACACATAAGCACTTGGGATTACTATTTTAACCTAGGTTAGCCTGTTCTAATATCCAAACAAAGGTTATGCTAAAGAAATATTAATCTCAAACAATTTGTAATATAGGTATTATTTGAAATTATATTTCCTACATATTTATACTTTTATGAGTCCTTATAGTATTTTTAGTTTGGTGGAGATCCTCTTCAAATCCTTAGTCTTACTTCTAATAAATACTCTTTTAAAAGTTTCATGCATTTGTTTAACTATTAGTCTTGTGATATAGTTTCATGCATTTGTTTAACTATTAGTCTTGTGATATAATAAGTCCATCGAACTTCATCGATCTAGCCACTTTGAATTTTAAATTTTCCATTAAAGTTTATCAGTGAAGATGATTAAAACATAAATGAGGATGAGTTTGATTGAATTCAACATGTTTTACTCATCTTTATGAAAATGGTGTTAGATAAGTGTATTATCTACTCTAGTTAATTCTTTACAATAAAAGCATATATAGGCACAAGATGATCAAAACATATAATGATTAGAGAAAAAATAATAGATATATAAACACTAAAGATTAGAGCATATGTAGATATAATACAACCTAAAATATAAGAAGATTAAAGCTTAAACATTAAAGACATAAACAAAAGATATCAAAACAAACACGAAAAGAAAGTTCAAGCATATAAGAGACATGTATGTATGAGACACTTTTGCATTAAAATAAAGTTTATAAATAAGACTTCATGAATAAAGTAAATGAAAGGTGCATCTAAAGCTAACAAATAAATTTAATACACCTTTGTCACAACAAAAAGGGTGACAAAAGGCTAACATTGCACATAGTTAGATGGCATGCCGAAAGGGATTGGTCGTGGTGAGAAATTTTTTCTTAAGACGATCCCTAGTGTTGATGTTACCTATGTTAATTTGTGTTGTGCCAAGATAGGAAAATAAAGAAAGAAAACTACTAGAAGAAAACTCTTGATTTTTTTGTGAATAAAAAGGAAAGGCTAAATTGTCAAGCTTAGTGCATAAGTAAATTAAATCCTCACAAAGAAAGAAAGAAAATGGTATTGAAAGATTATCAACAAACTCAAGATTGTTTAGGAATATCTCTTACTTTTTAGTTATCTTTTTAGTGAGAAATTTCTTCTTAAGATGATCCCAAGTGTTGATGTTACCTTTTTGCTTTTGTATTTTGTTGAGATAGAACTCTTGATTATTATGAATTAAAAAGCTTAAAAGGTTCAAAGTTAGGAAAACTTATCCTTTGGGATAGAAAAGCTGTGACAATTTGGAAATAAACAGCAAACAAATCTCTTTGAGAGATTAGAATTTTTTGGAAAAGCTACCTCTAATTATAAAACAATTTTAGGTTCAATTTTCTCAATCAAGCTATGAAGGAGTGCCTTATTTAGAAGTGTAATTTGGCTACCTTTAAAAGATTATTGTTATATTTGATTTAATGAAATATTTTAGCATTGAGTGATACATTTTTTGGTACCTGTTTCATTCTTTTGTTTCTTTTTTTTTATACTATTATTTTGGATAGATTTTGGCCTAAGGGTCACTTGGCTAACTTCTTAATGCAAAAATTGTATTTGAATTTTCTTGTACTACTTTTATCTTTTAGATTGAGAAGCTATAACACCAAATATTGCGAGATTTAATCAAAGTTTCACAAAATTTGCACTTATAATTTTGGAAATGCACAAACTTAAGAAACACAAGATTTAGTTAAAAATCACCTTACACATTAAAAGTAACTATGATTCAGTGAAAGAAAACCAGCAAGAAGACATATTACTAAAAACAAAAAATATGAGTAAACTGGAAATGGTATTAATTGCTCAAAGAGTATAAGTCTTGAAACTTAGTCAAGAAAATATTTCAAAGAACACAAAGAGACAAAAAAAACCTAGTTAGCAACAAATGTCATTGTGATAGTTCTTTTAGAATTTGATGTTCTTGGATAATTTTTTGAATTTTGATGTTTTGAACTTAAAATGGATCAAGCTCTGATATCATATATGATGGAAATTTGATCAAAGATTTCTTTAAAGGGAGGACTTTGCCAAGCTTTAAAGCAAAGATAAGATTAAGACAAGTTAAGCTTCTAAGACTTGGTTTCTTACCTTGATTCTTGGTTGTTTACGATCACAATTAACTCGTGGGAAGGTGAAGGGAAGAGTAAAGGCTAGTTTGATTCTTGAAGGTTTTTGCATCATTCTTAGAAAGAAACTTTGAGTTTCCTAAAAGAAGGGTTGACAAAAGCATTATTTTACAAGAACATGGTTCTTGGTTGGTGTTTCTTGGGGCATATGTGTTCTAAAGGTAGGATCCGATTTTGGTTACCTAGGAGAACGCCTTGGAAGGCTTATTTTGAATTACAAAAGGGTTTTAGGAGGCCAAAAGGTGAAGGGTTGAAACGGGGTTGTAGGTATTTCTTAGAGAAACTTTGGTGTTCCTTGATAGCTTTCTTGGTTCAATTTTGAAAGTACGTAGGTAGGTAGGAAAGTTTGGTCAAACAAGATTTGTAATTTTGGTCTTAAAAAGCTTTTAGAGGTGGAAAGACACCAGATAGAAGCTTAACAAGAACACATAAAAAATGCAAAAATGGAAGATAAAAAAGAGATGTTCCTAACTTGAACAAATGCAGGTAGGGTTGGATACTAAGAAATTGAAGCAAACGAATTAATTGAAGCAACTAATAATAGACTACTCTTATACAATCGACAATCATCTCACAACCCGAGTCGATTAAAACGGACTCAACCTAAAAAGTCTCATGCAATAGATGCATTTATATGATGTCATTTCTTCTATTAACTGCATAATTGACTAAGAATGGCTTCTTACGATAATCTTGACATTGAGTATTAACCTTTAATGTATGAAAGCTCCTTTTAATATTTCCATATATACGTAAAAATCATAGAGATAAAAAGTGTGTTTCAACCACCTCATTGTTTTACAAGCAGAAGATGTCGTTAGAAAGTCATGACCCTCTAAAAAGAATTTGGCAAATGATAAATCTAAATCATGCAACCTTCAACAGCCTTATTCGGACGCATATATAAGAATACACTTCCTTTACGAAAACAACCAAGGTTCAAAGATATAACAAGTGTTTCAACTGTTTATATAAAAATGTTAAAAAAGCTTAAAGTGTTAGAAGTGTAGATCATCTTCTAAATGACTAACATAAAGAGTGAAAATATTTATAAGCTCTTCACTATGTGAAGCAGTACTCTCTAAAGCAAGGAACATAGAATTTTATATTCACTCTAGAAAATGTAAACCTTATAATCAAACAACTTTTATTATGTACTCATGCTTAAACTCAAGAGGAGTTTAAGTGGATAACCTAAAGTGACTTTTGTACTTGGCTAGGAGTGGATTTGTATACTTAAGTAGTCAAGAATTACTTATTCATTACAAGTATATATTTGTGCTTAAACTCAGGGGGAGTTTGAGTTAGCCTAGAAAGACTTTTTGTACTTGGTCTAGAAAGACATTATGTACTTAGATAGTTAGAAATTAATTTAAGTACTTAATAAAAGTCAAAAGTGACAATGATAATACTTGTAATTTGTTTTATATAGTGAAACCCTTTTACAATTTGTATTAGAGAACACTACAAGAAGAAAGCTATTTAGAGACCAATTTTTAGCTACCAAATGAAAAGATTGTTAATTATGACCAAAATAGTCACCAAATTAAATTTTGATTGTTAAATAACTATAAAATAAAAGTAATGATTGAATTTAGTGACCAATTAAGTCAAGATAATTGGTATCTGACATTAATTACCAAGATAATTAGGTCACTAAAACCTTCGTAGCTAATGTTAGATACCAATTATCTTAACTTAATTGGTCACTAAATTCAATCATTATTTTTATTTTGTAGTTATTTAGCAACCAAAATTTAATTTGGTGACTATTTTGGTCACAATTAGCAACCATTTCATTTGGTAGCTAAAAATTGGTCTTTAAATAGTTTTTTTTCTTGTAGTGGAACTAGTTGTAGCACAAGTTGGGGGTGAAATAGTCTAAAATTATGGTCAATCCTTCTATTATCACTTCCAAATACTTGTGATCGTGTTTTGTAAAACCATCAAAAGACCCTTACATAGCGTTTATTAAGCTCATTATGAATAGTTTTCCTAAAGTATGTTTAATAGCTTTATTTAAATACCTCTCTTTATGTAGAAAACATGTTATTTTACATTGTTTATTAGAGATTAAGAAGTGTAACATCAAGCAATGAAAAATTTCTTGTAATTGTTTATATGTACGAGTGGCTTAAAAAGTTATATATGAGGACTATAGTATGTGATTAGTGTTATAAGTAGTCTATAGAAACTTGAGTATGAGTCCCTATGTTGTAAGAATAATTGTTGTAGTTAATGATATGGAGGGTCAAGATATGTATACATGGTGAATTAGCAAAAGTAAAAATTACCAAAGAGTCACATAGGGATTATATGTTGGATCTTATAAGTAAAATAGGAAAAACTTCCTATTTTCCTATAGAGTAAGCTCTAACATGTTATTTTCAACATTTTATTTACAAATTATTTGTATGATATCTTGCTTCATAAAAGTGTTATATATATATATACATATATAATATGTTGTATGAAAATTAATCTTAAAATATGTATGCATATTACTAATGATCTATTATTTTGATTATACTTATTAGAAAATTTGAAAAATTTACTGATATTATTACAATTATTAATTGAAATAAAATTAGAATGGTACGAGTAATATAGCATGTCATATCTAATAGTATTAAAACAATTTCTTCTATCACGCTTGAACTCCATTTTTTTTTATGTTTTGTGTTCTTACATTCTCTTTTGACAAATAAAAATGTGAGGTTATTTTTAATCTTTTGTTGAGAAATAAAGAAATTTAGTAGATAAAAAATAACAAAATAGAATTATGAGCTATTAAGATTAGTTGAGGTAGATAACATAGTATAAACACATAAAAAAACTATTATTAGTTAGTCCAATATAAATAATTAGGTATGTTTGATGTGCAAAAAATTGCATAAAATTACTTGTGATATCTTTATATTATCAAATGAGGCAAACAAATTGGTGGAGATATGATGAGTACAGGAAAGAGAAAGATCTTTTATTAATAATTAAAATACTTGTTTCAATATTTACCAAATAATTTATTTTAATTGTATTTTTTATATTATTTACTTTGTATTGTCTTTTATTTGTAATTTGTCTTGTAATTTTCTTTAAATTTATAGGATTTATTTTGTTAAAATTTTACGCACAAATAGTAATTGTAATTGAGTTTTTTAAAGTCGCAAAGTTTTATTTGTTTGAGCAAAGAGTGGAGAAGCAAAGAGTGGAGAAGCAGTGAGAAGGTGTGGACTATTAAGAAGACATAAAATTAGTGAAGTTTTATTTGTTTGAGCAAATAGTGGAGAAGCAGTGAGAAGGTGTGGACTATTAGGAAGACATAAAATTGGTTTCAAACTGAAATTAGTTCAAGTCCAATTTGAATATCAAAGTTTGAACTAAACAAGAGGAAGAAAATCAAAATAAGAGCTATAAAAACATGTACAATACAATAAGAAACAAGGAAAATGTGACCAAGATATGTTCATGCCTTTGATTTTTGGCCATGTTCTTTTAGGATAGCATTTCGATTTCAAATTTTAAATTTCTCTCTTCTTTTATTTTAAAATTGACATATAACTTGTGTATGCATATGTATGTGTGTGTATGTGAGTCAATGTATGTGTGTTTGCATGAGTGTGTTTTTTCTTTCATTAATGTTATAGTCTTGTTTTCTTTGTTATATCTCCTATATAATTGTTTTCTTAAATTAATCTTGTTGATTCTTTTGTATTCTTAAGTTGTTGTTATATCATTACGCTAATTCTGGACTCTTATACATATGTTATTTTATGATTGAAACCATTGACTAAACTTCTCATGAATTCAAATTCATTTTATGAAACATAAAAGATATTCAACTCTTGATATGTGTCAATACTCAATTTCATCCGGATAATAATAAAAAAGGTAATAATTTAAAAAAAAATTAATTAATTTTAAAAAACTAAGATAAAAATAATTTTAACTTTTTAAAAAAAATTATTTATTGAATTTTATCATCTCTTCTTTTATTCCCAAAAGTAAAAAATAATCATAATGAAAATTAAAAAAAAAAGTTTTTTATGTTTATCTTTTATTTTATATAGATTAAATGGGTGCAAAGGTGTAGCCCGTTCCCTTCCCTTGTCTCTTGGGTCACACCCCTTATTCACTCACCAACTCTTGGGCCATTTCTCACTTTTCACTCCTCTTAATAAGCACCCTCAAATCTCCAAGATCCTCTCTGTACGCTCCTGCTTTCCTCTGCCATGCTTCCCTTTGCAACAATACTTTCCTTTGCAACATTACCTCATCCTAACAAGACTGCTTTTACAATACTTTCTCCTCTAACCAGCACTATCTTATTTTACCAAAATTGTTCTGCCCCTGCAAATATATAACCAAGTCAACACTTCAGTCCTCAGGGGAACGACTCTTTTTACTGGGGGGACTCACTCATTGTTTTAAAAACAAGACACAAACCATTTGCTTTCTTTAGAGGGCGATTTTGGAGAATAAGTTTTTGGTGCAGACCGCTTGAAGGTAAGGTTCCTTCGCCTTCGTTTTTGTTATAGCTCATGATAGAGTGCATTTGGCTTACTGAATATATTGCCCTTGTGTGCATGATGCACTTGATCTAAAGCATGTGTTGTTTTCTCTCTTCATATGTTTGTGAATCTTGTTCTTTTTACTTGATTGTTTCCTTTCTTTGAATATACACATGTTCACATGTTTCTCTCTCTCATTCAATCACGTAAAAACTCTCACGTACACATTTCACCCTACTCCTTACTTATGAAAAAGATCACGTTGCACCTCCAAGATTCCAAACCACCACGACATGCACCTCTAATATTCCAGTACCCTGATTGAACCACCATGCATCACTATACCCCGTCAAAACCACCTCCAACACTCACCTCCCCTCACCGAGAAAAACCAAAACCGCAAACCACCTTCGCTACCTTTGCCACCACCTCGCTACCAGGCCAAGGCACCATCATCACCCTCACTTCTAAGGCCCCCCTAAAACCATTAACAGTGTCTCACTCACACAACCCTCCATTCTCCTCACTCACACCATGCTCACTCATGTATATTCTCCCTCACCCATAACACCACATTGTTGTTACTGAAACCGCAACCCACTTCCGTGCAGCTCCAACCATTACAGGCCAGTAGCAACCTTCGCCAACGCCAAGTTTTGCAACTACAACTACTCTCAATCGCGCCACCTCTATAAGTCCTGTCGCCGGTACTGGACCCATAGCGGAACCCTCCGTGACATCCCCGTCGATAGCGGCAGCCGCAAGAACGCCTAACGCTCCCGCACCCACCATACTGCCACTCTCCAAGCTCCTGCACAGGGGTATATTTTGATTGGCTATGTGCTATGCGTTTTGGTTATAAAAAATACGTGCACGTGGGTTGTCATTTATGCCAATCTCTTTTTAGTTTGCTTCCCTGAATTGTGAGCCATGTTAATGCATGTGGGGGCCCTTTTAGGTTGGTTAAAGTTTAAAGATTTTTCATGTGTTAATTATATATGCATCCGTCTCACTCACTTTGTTTTTCACAACATTATATTTTACTTTCATCCATGTGGGGCCCACTTTATTTTTCACCCCATCATTTTTACTTTCATCCATGTGGGGCCCACCATGTACCATGTATTCTAAGCAATGATCTTGAGCGGCACAATTTTTTTCCTTCTTATTTTGATCACCCTTTATTATTCACAGATACATCATAACGATACTTTAATTTCTATAATTAAAAAATATAACTTTGACAACAATTTTATACGTAATTTTTATTTTAATTGTTTTCATATGATGAATAAAATTTCGATTAAATGTCTAAATGGATGCATGCATAATGTAGAGTTTAATTTGAAGAAATTTCATTATTTCGTTTAGATATTCAAATGACCGCACGCGTCAAGTGATATTTAATACAACATTTTTCTCTAAAAAATATACGAAAATATCTGTAATTCGTAGGAGTATTGAGCACGGTCGTTCGCACCTCTTGGTACTCCTACGAACAAATCATAAATTTTCAAAAAATATAAGATTATCAAATTTTCAAAAATTATAAAAATATAAAACTTCAAAATTAAAAAATATCAATAACAAATCAACACTTTTTCCAAAGAACTATGTAACCCTGATTTTTCATCCTAGATGGAAATACGTAGCAGCAAGGTCAAAGCCTTGTCGGGCCCCAAAAATAAAAAAAAAATACTTTTATTTATTTTTATCTGCATTTTTGTCTCTTCTTGGAAAATAAAACATTTTGACACTCATTTTACTTATTTAATTAAGGGTACCGTCTTAGGACGGGCGTTGTGGGAGTGCTAATACCTTCCTCACACGTAACGGACTCCCAGACCCGAAATTCGGTTTTCGCAAACTTTGTTTTATCTTTTTTTTGGATTTTTCATAGTTTCTCATAATAAACTATGGTGGCGACTTTCTTTTTCTAATTTTTTAAAATTATTTTATTTTTTCTTTCGGATCGCCGTCCTCGTTGTGATCCCGTTCACAACAATATGATTATTATTCTTACAAGGTTGAATTAGCCCACATGGTCACCACAACTATGATCTCTCTTCTCTTCGTCTTCTTCTATCTCACTCTTCAGTCTCAAGGAGAGTACCTGCAATTTCATTTTGATGCTCAAGTCAATTATAGGATACATGATTTAGAGATTTCTAACATATTCATTACCTTTCTCCTTAGTGCATACACCACAGTTGATGGTTAATCTAAGTCTAAATAGACTCAATGTCTCTTTAATGATGATTATAGAGTACATTTGCACCTAATTAGTATTAATGAGGTGATTACATGATGGTGTTATAAAATGATTGACTTGAATGATTTATTGAACAAGAATTTGAGATGTTGACATATGCCGCAATATTAGCAACATGACAGTATTTAGAATTAGAAGTCGATATCTCAACATGTCAAACAAAATAATTGTAGTTCTAAATATTTGTATATTTTATGATATTTCATTAAATTATATTAAGATGTGCTTATCAATATATAAAAACAAAATTTCCTTAAAAATATTTTACAAAAGGTTTATGAAAAAGAGAAGAAGTTAAGTTTCTCATATGTTACTAAATTAGAGAAGTGATCAAATTATTATTTTTATTTTCATAAAAGAATATATCAAAGATCAAAATGTTATAAATTGAAAAATTGTCTTCGATCAGATATCAAACAAGTAATTAGATATTTATAAATCAAAGATTGAACTTCTTTAATTAATTGATACTAACTATACAAAGACACATAAGTCCGAGAAGCTTAATAAACATATAGAGAATCTTAGAGAAATAACCACACCTAAAAACTATATTGTGTGCCACAAACAACATTTCCAACATTTTGATATTTATTAGTTAATGGATTTAATACAAATTTTCATCAGTTATTTTTTAATACATGTAATTTTATCAATTGAGAATAGAACAATGATTATTTGATCCACGTTTATTCAAGGATTTTTGGTTTTTAGTCATTTAAAAAAAATATTTAAGTATGTAGCAAGTTCCTAACTTCAATATAAATTGTATTGAACTAAAAGCTGGATTTAAAGGTGAATTGGATTCTTTCAAAAAAATTATTTTAAATGAAAAAAATAATGAAAATTTACTTTGGATGCTTGAAATATGAATTGATGACTTTAATATTTCGACTCAATTTTAAGTCAATTAGTTTTAAAGCAAGTGCATGTGTACAATAATTTTATATTTAAATAAAATATTGTATTGTGCACGAGTTCTTGAAACCCATAAAAATCACCTGTACAATGTAGAAAGTCAATATATTATAATTCTCAATAAATCTGCTTAAAAAACACAATAACTAACAAAGATAAAAAAAAAAACGATATAAAGTGACAAATATATAAACTGAAAAACTTATCTATATGTATTTGTGATTACTTCTTTAAGCCCATTCCTGAATCAATCTTACGAAGTCTTTCAAGTGCTATAACCAAACGTTAATACAATTAAACAGTATATTATGCACTTAACTTCCTTACTTTGTGCTCTTTTTTTTTAGTAAGATAATAGAGACAATCAAATATTTTATAAAATAAGTAATAATTTTTTTCATATTATTTAAAATTTTAATGACTTAAATAATCAATGAGAACATGTGATAATTAGTTATATATAAACTAATTTTATTTCTAGTATTAGATATATTTCAAGTAAATAATTAATTAATAGCCAATACCTACAAAATCAAAATACTAATTTATGAAATGATAGATTAAATATTTAGAATAATTAATTATTTCATTCTTAATATTTTTCAAGTATGAAATTATCATAGTTTTATTCCTATATTACTTTATGACTTGTTTTAAATTTTAAGGACATTGAAATTATTAAAAATGCATGTGCACATACTCAATTATTAAAAAAAACACACACACATATAAGTTTAAACTATTGTATACTTATTACATTTTACATCATTTTTTTGCTCTTGTTAGATATCCAATTCTTACTCAACAAAATTAAGAACTAAAAGTCATGAAAAATTAACAAATAAACCGACTATTAAAAGCCAACCAATGACTTAGGTTTATTATATAACCATCTATAATGTATGGCCCAATTATTTGTCAAAATTATTAAAAATAAAATTAGTTTTCTAAAACGTAATTAAAAGTGTTTGAAAAGAATTTATTTAGATAAACTACAAAATTTCTCCTACGATAACAACAAAGGAATCAAGTCATATTTTGTAGAATTAAAAAAAAAAAAAAACTCAAGTCAATTGAGTTCTAGAATCTAAAAGAGAAAATTAACTCTTCTAAAGTAAAATTAAGTTTTTATGATGAAAATTTCTAAGAGTTCAAAATTTTTCTTTAGAGTATCTTCAATAGAAGCAACTCGATATACATACACAAATATAAGTTGTGATACCCTGTCATATTATTAATAAGAAAATTATTATTTTTCAAATGAAAGAAGTTCTAAGAAACTCCAAACAATTCTTCTTTTATATATATATATTTTAAAATTTAGACTTAATTATTGTGCATAATATCATGTATATGCTTCAATGAAAAAAGTAATATTTTTATTTTTAAGGTTGAGTCGTTTCGAGAAGGAATTGATACATTTTTTAAGAAATTTTGGAGAGACCTCTTCAATGAAAAAGTTACTTCAAATAATTAAAAGTAACTCCTAAACATTTTCTAATATAGATATTCTTAAAGTAAAAGTTCTAGAATTAAAAAATAAATAAAACTTAAGTCTTTTGTAGTAAAATTGAGTTTTTATGATGATAATTTGTAAAAGTTCAAGTGTTTTCTTTTAGAGTATTTCCTATAGAAGTAACTCAAACGAGTTACTTGGTACATTGAAAAATATAAGTTGTGATTCTTACTGTATTGTATTATTAATAAGAATTTAATTTTTTTAAATGAAAAAAGTTTTAAGAAATTATGAACAATTCATATTTTTATATTTTTAAAATTTTAGACTTAATTATTATACATATTATTATGTATATACTTCAATGAATATATATATATATATATATATATATATATATATATATATATATATATATATTTTTTT
>Ga0099824_1000113_pt1 | contig 66633 bp, 40 predicted proteins | sample SiratrowhiteBW_FD_76837 | JGI IMG/M metagenome (GOLD analysis project Ga0099824, IMG submission 76837) | Root nodule microbial communities of legume samples collected from California, USA - Siratro white BW | ecosystem: Host-associated > Plants > Roots > Nodule | place: USA: California... | reverse complement strand
TTTCCTTCTCATCTACCATTCCAAGATAATTTAGAAAAATGAATTAAAAAAAAATGGGAGAAGCATAATACAAGGAATCAAAGTCAATAGCATCATCTTTTGGAATTATTTCTTGATAGTTGCTCTGTTACTAACATCATAGCTTTGAAAGGTCATTATTTCAAGACACGAGAGCAACTATTATTTTAAAATTTATAACTATTATTATAACATAATATATTAAAATGTGAGTCCCTCAAGTGCAAGAGAAGTTAATATATTAATTAAAGGAAATTATAAATTTAATAAATTTTCTTGTAATGTTGAACAAACGAGGGTTACAATTGCCTATTGCTTCATTGGTTACTAAAAGTATTTTCATTGAATAGGATAAATGCTCGCACCTATGTTATTTTAATGGTATCTTACTCATGTAAATCAATATTTTTATATCAATTTCAAAATAATTATTAGATTATAAATAGAGCCACGAATGTCACAAGTTGCAACACACTATTATTATTGTTATTTTAAGTGGATATAAGTGTTCATGACCGAATTGAAATATTTAAATTTCACAAACAAAAACCTAGAATCAAAGATAAATTTAAAAATCATCATACTATATTATAGAATATTAGCGTCGATGAAAACTACCTTAAATTTAAATGAAAACAAATTTGTTAAATTATATCAATATTATACCAAAAAAATGTTAATTTTTTTAAGATGTCATTTTTGGCAACTAAAAATTGTCACAAATTTTATTCTCAGCCATTACGGTAAATTTTTTTAATAAATGTTGATGTTTTTGTTAAAAAATAGTAAACTGACAGTTAAAAAATGCTACTAATTATAATAATATTTAGCAAATGAAAGTTGTTTAAATATAATATTTATTAGCATATTGAACCCGTTATAAATATTTATATAATTCGAAAGTCAAAATTAGTATTCACATATTTAAATGTAATAAATCTTGACAATATATAACCCAAAAATCAAGTCAACTATTAATTACTCACTGACAATTCAGTCACGAAAAACAATTATAATACAAAAAATCTTAAAGAAATGCTAAATAAAGTATCAAATAATTATTAGATTTAATTATAAATTCAGTCACTATAAATGGAATCATTTATACATTTTAATGTCTAAACATTTTATTAGATTCATACATATAGATTTAAGAAACCAAAAGGAAACAAAAATAACAAGTTGACACTGATGCAAAGAGAGGAGGTGATGTAAAGAGAAAGGAATTGAAATTCTTAAATCGAAACTATAGCATACCTTAAGAATGAGTGAAATGTTTTGTTAACAAAAAGAAAAGTAAAGAGTGGTAATTATATGGTTGTAGCCAAATTTAATACAACACTTCCACTATTTAGGGTTCTTCAACTTCAACAGGTAAAAATGATTAGAGAGAAGGTGAGAGTGAGCGGAGAGTGGAGATGGAATGGAAAACATGAAAATTAAGGTAAAAATAAGTGCGCAGATATAAACCGTTAATAAAAATTATTAGTTTTTTAGTAATTTAACGTATTTTAATTAACAAACTAATTATATTTTATAGTATACAAAGATATATTTATAAATCACTGTATTTTAATATTAGTTATTATAATAAGGTTGTAGAATATAGTTGTTAAAATCTTACTGTTCATCATTTTGAATTCAACAATTTGATAGGATTTGGCTGCATATTGATTGGTATCCTACTATGAATCTCAGATGTCTTTGATTGCGTGCTTGGTTTTATGTCTTCAATGTGCGTATAGCAGAGTTTTCCTATCAAAATTTTGAAAAGGGCTTAGAAGTTCTATACCTAGTTACTTCTGAATTGATGCGGATCCAATCTGACGTGGCAAGATTCCAAACGTTCGTCGAATCTTGCATCCACGAATGAATTGATGCAAATTTGCATCATATATCACTCAATGACTTTTCTCCTTTTTCTTCAATACTTCTATTTCAGCTGCGAAAGAATTTTGTTGTATTAATCAAAATATAATATAACTATATTTAGTGTTATTACAGTTATACAAAGAAAACAGTTTAAATATATGTATGAAGTATATTTTAAAATAAAGAGAAGAGAAGATTTAATTTTATTTTCTCTTATATATCTTGAATAGCAGTGAGTGTGTGTGAGTACTTTACTCTGTGTGCTCTACATAGTTCCAATAGATTAGTATCTAGAGTTGTGGTTGTGAGAATGTGAAGGTATGTAACAAACAGTGTGTTTAAATATTACTGCGGGGTGTTTTATAGCTCTTGCAGGTATACCGAGAAATTTACCTATATTCGAAGAGAAAGATTATGATGATTGATGTGTTAAGGTGGATGCAATTCTTGGTTTTCAAGAAGTTGATGAGGTTGTCAAGATTGAGTTTCAAAAATCTCCCTAGAATGTTGGAGAAGAGTTAAAGGTTGCTTTCAAGGAAAACAAGAGACTGGATTGTAAGTTTAGGATGTTGCTACATCAGTGTGTTTCTACAACAATTTCCCAAAAAATTTCAAAGTGCAACATCCAAACAGGTGTGGGATACGTTGAAGCAGGTGTATGGCAATTCTGGAAAAATAAAAAAGGTGAAATTGCATTCACTTAGAAGGCATTATGAACTGATTGCAATGAATCATCAAGAAACCATTTCAGATTATTTCAGATTATGTAATGAGAGTGTAGAAGACTGCAAGTTTTATTAAAGAATGGAAGGATGCTATGATGGAGGAATTAGAGGCTATTGAGAAAAACAAAACTTGGGAGCTGGTGGATCTTCCTAAAAATAAACATCCTATTGATGTGAAATGGGTGTTTAAAGTGAAGTACAGACCTCATGGCACAATTGCTAAACATAAAACTAGGTTGGTTGCCAAAGGATTCCTTCAAATACAGGGAATTGATTATACAGATGTTTTTGCCCTTGTTGCAAGGTTGGAAACTGTGAGATTAGTTGTTGTTGTTGCTAGTTGGAAAAACTAGTCTATATGCTAGTTTGATATCAAGTCAACTTTCCTCAATGACCCTCTAGAGAAGAAGTGTATGTACTACAATCATTAGGCTTTGAAAAATCTGGAAAAGAACAACAAGTTTACATATTGAAAAAAGTTGTATATGGCCTTAAGCAAGTTCTTTAGGCTTGGAACAAGCTACTTGATGCTTTTCTACAAAAGCGAGGTTTTGTGAAGTGCACTATTGAGTTTGGAGTCTATGTGAAGGAAACAAAACATCAAAATTTTGATTGTATGGCTCTATGTAGATGATTTGACTGTAACAGGAGATATGCAGAATGAAATTGAGCAATTCAAGGCTGAAATGAAGATAACATTTGAGATGAATGATCATGGAACTATTAGTTATTTCTTTGGTCTAGAATTTATACAAACTCCCCACGAAATATTGATGCATCAGAAGAAGTATGTATGTGAAGTCTTAAAAGAAGTTCAATATGATGGACTGCAATTCAGCACCTATACCACTCATGGTGAATTTGAAATTGACAGAAGAGTTGGATGAAAAGGCAGTGGATGTAACCTTGTTCAAGAAAGTTGTTGGATCTCTCAAGTATCAACAACAGGCTTTACATTAGCTATGGAGTGGGTTTAATCAGTAAAATTTTTAACAATTCTAGATTACCTCGTATGATTGCAGCTAAGCATATCCTAAGGTATCTAAAAGGTACACTTGATCTTGGCTTATTTTTCTCTAGAAAAAACATATCAGAATGAAGTTAAAAATGGAGTTGTTTTAGAGGTCTGGTCTGATTCAGATTGGTATGGAGCAAAGTAGAGAGGAAAAACACTTTTGGCTACTTATTCAAATACATGAATGCACCAATTTCTTGGTGTTCAAAAAAGTAAAATGTTGTAGCACTCTCTTCATGTGAAGTTGAATATATAACATCAGTAGAAGCTGCATGTTAGTGTTTATGGTTGAAACACTACTAGAAGAACTGAAACTGGAGCATAAGAAACCAGTGCAATTATTTGTTGATAATAAATCTGCTATTAGCTTATCTAAGAATCCAGTTTTCCATGACAAGAGTAAATACATTGAAATAAAATTTTATTTTTTTAAAGATCAAGTGAGTAAAGAAAAGTTGAAACTGATATATTATAACACTGAAGATCAAGTTATTGGTGTCTTTACCAAATCTCTCAAATATTTAAGAATTGAGAAGTTGAGAGATTTTTTGGAATTAAAACCTATAAATGTTTTGATTAAGGAAAAGTGTTGTAATAATAAAAATATAGTATAACTATATTTATTGTTATTACAGTTATACAACCAGTTTAATAAGACATGTATTCTAAATAATAAGAAAAGAAAATCCAATTCAATCTTGTTTTATCTTATATATCCTAAATATAGCGGTGAGCGCGTGTGTGAGTACTTTACACTCTATGTGTGCTCTGCATAGTTTCAACAAAATTGAGAAATTATATAAACTTAAATTGTCACATAAAAAGAATTAAAGGAACACTGTTGATTTATGTTAAGAACGTATCACATTAGAGTATTCCATTTCTTGATTTGCGACGGATTCATTCGGTCATTCTACTTGACTATTTCATTATTTTATCTTCATTCTTTTAAAATACTTCACTATTATTAAATTAGACACTATCATATTAGAATTTAGGAAAACAGACAATTTGGTTTGACTCGATTTTAAAAAATAGTTCTAAATTACTTGCTTTGTAAAGATAAGTGACATAAATAAAATTAATTTTTTAAATGAAGTGATTGATATATAAATTTTAACATAGGTATATGCTTTAATAAAATAATAATATTTTTTAATTTTTAAAATTTATTATTATAATTCACAAGAGAAGGTCCAGTGTAAATTCCATTTTCTATTAGTGCTTTATGTTGAACGTGATATTTAAGTCTCTTGTAATGTGTGTAAGTTGATGAGAGAAACAAATTCTAATAGAAATTGCCTATATAGGCTTCATAGATTACTCTTTTTAGAGATGGTATTTAATGCCAAATTTATTATCACAACTTTTAATCACTGGATCTGTATAATTGTTCTAAACAAGGTTGCATCTTCTCATTATTTTTATTTTTATTTTACTATCTTACCTCTAGTTGATATATCATAAAGTTGGGAGGTTGGTATTTTCATTTGGATGAGGTGTCTTAACAAGTGAACTTTAAACCTAACTTACCTAACAAAACTGGTTTGTAAGGTAAGATTTACACACTCACTTATAAACTACTGAAATGTCTTATCTCTAGTTGATGTGAGATCTCTAACATACTCTCCTTACGCTGAGACTCCCCAACGATTGAGACTATATATTTAAAGATTGTCCAATAATGATCCAAAAGTGAATAGTATGATAAACCAAACAATATTACTGATATGATATAATGTGATCTCAAAAATATAAAAAAATATATAATTTTCTTTTATTTTTTATATTTAGTTTAGACTTAAAAAAGAAATGAGTTTTCTCTTCTTCTTTCCCTACGAGTTTATATACAAAGACACCATCACATTAGTCCCGTATAAGTTCTAGCTAATACCTGTACTATTGTTTTTTTTTTTTTGAATTATTTATGTTTAACAGCATTGAAGTGCTGGATTATTGGAATGATAACAGTTCAACCATGCGACTATTTGAATTTTCAAAGTGATGATTTGCCTTTGGTTTGGTTAAAGAGGGACAGAGGGATTCGAATCACATTTTGAGACTTCCTTTTCAAGACTTTTGTGATATGATATCCGTGAGCTCCACTAAACAGCATAAAGAGCACTTTAGATGACAATATTAGAGTCTCCATGACGTGCTGAAGGAAGAGGCATCGTCTCAGTGTAGACACCATTACCTTATCATTTCGGCTTTTGTTGCTTTATCCTCACGTTGCAGGCTGAAAATATAATGCTGAAGGTCCCTTTATTCCTTCGTTATCATTTTCTTTCAAATCCATCTCAAAACATTTAGGTATAGGCCAGAATTAGCATCATTAACAGCAAAATTAGTGCTACTAGTTTCGTTTCACGCCCTATCTTCTGAATACAACACGAGAATTACTGCTGAGAAGTGAAACTCGAACTTCGACAAAATCAGAATAAATTCCAACGTGGAATGTCCATTCTTTTTTTAATTAGATTTCCTTGAAAAAATCTGTTAAAACTTAGAAATAGAATTTGAACTTAAAAGAAAAGAAAATTACAATTTGCATATCCACTCGAAAGCTGGGGGTGAAATTGAATTGAAACACAAGGGACAATAGTTATTACTTTTAAAAAGAGGTTTATTAATAAAAAATTTAAAGTGAAAAGAAAAAAGGTATAACTAATGAATTAAAATTCAACTCTGGACAATAACCATGAAACGCTGGGGTGGTGAATTATTTGAGCTCTATCTCTAACATCATTATATTTATATTCCCAGGATGTTAACGTAGGGGTTAAAAAGAGAGGTCTTTTTTTTAATTTGGGTGAGATTTGATGTATTAGTTGATAATTTTAAAGTAAAAAAAGGTTAAAAACTTCAGTTAAAATCTTAAATAAAAAAAGGAAAATTATTAACACGGCAAAATCCCATTAATTTTAAAATAAAATAACTTCATTGGTTTGAAAAAAACTTGAAAAACTATAATAGTAGTTTAAGTTATAAATAAATAAATAAAAACTCAATTTATTCTTTAATATATATGTATACATACACACATACACTATTGCGAATTTTTTTTTTAAGTTAAACAATATCATTGTTCTAAAAGAGGCTTAGTAAAATACGAAAAAATGTGTAAATTAACATATTAAAAATAAAAAAGCATAAAAATAATAATGCTAATTATAAGCTAATTATTTAAATTAGAAATTATCATGATTCAACCTATGAAAGATTAGCATTTCTAAAGAATAACTTACTCTTATAATAACATATTGCATATCATTTAAAGAAAAAAAAAAATGAAATATTACTTTCCAAACCAATTGTAATAATTGAAAATTATCAAATTTTTATCTCACATAATCTGCAATTTATATTCCCTGAATCCTTGGTTTCTACAATCGAAAGACCGAAAACAAGAACCCAAGCCTAGATACATAAAACTCACAGTCCAAAATTACAATAATGATTAAAATTTGGTACACTTTTGTAATAATCTATTTTTTTTTTTTTTCAAAGGTGGTGCTGTTGCGGGTAAGGTAGCTCAGGTTGTAGGGGTTCCATTCCATCCATGGAGACCCTTTCAAGGATTACATTACCCCCCACTTGTTCCAGCCTTCAGTTCCCAAAAACCTCTGCATTTTCTCGTTTCCCAAATGCTTTTTCCACAACCACTCCCCTGGTTTCAGTGCTAAGAGTAAGAGCTGGTCCTCCTTCAGGTTAGCCACTCTGTTTCTTGGGGTCGCGATTGGACTTATTTCGTTACTTCTTTTTATCCTTTGCCAAGAAAGTTAGGATCTTTTGAGAGGATAAGGGGTTTGGGGAAATGGGTATTAGGCAATTGAACATGCTGTTTCAAACTCAGAATGGAAATTGTGCACTGGCACAATTCTCATGGTTGTAAGTACTTATATAGACATTTCATTTGTCTGAACTCTGAAGAGTGTTTCCCTCGGCTGGAGAAACAGCATCTTCAGTTTGATTTGGAGATACTCTGTATTACAGTTTGTTAACTTGGATTCTGGATTGGAAAGATTAATTGAAGAGACTCCAATCTTTGCTATTAAGAACATTTGGTTTTTAAAGATGATAATTCTGACTTGCTAGCTCCACATTGAATATTTGTCTGGGAAAACTTTGAAAGTACATTTTAAAAAATTTAATTTTTTTGTTACATTACATGATAGCTAGGTTTAAGATTGACTGAAAACATTACCTCGTGTAAGTAAATGTATCTTTTTGGAGTTTGGATAGCAAGAGAATGAGGTTGGACCGTTAGAAGAGGAGTTTGAAGTGTAGTTTTCTTGAACGAGTAGTTTGTTGATACATTCAATTTGAGGGTGCATCAAAACAAGTAAATGACTGTTGTCAAAAAATTGTTTCAGTAATCTGTTAGGGAATTTAATGGCTTCCTTTCTTATGTTTATCGTTGTTATTCATTTTGACTATTATTCTGTTAAAATGTGTTATATTGTAGATTTATATTAGAGTTGCAAATTTTCTCCCAGCTCTTAATTGAAAAGCTACTGTGGTTGGACATTCTTTTCACAATTTTCTTTATAATTATAGGGCCTTCTTTCCATTGATGTACTGTTAGATTTAAAAACCATTCATGCAGTTTAAAACCTAATAGCTTAAGCTTTTTGGAGAATTGGTCATTGATATGGTATCAGAGTCCCTTTGATAAAGCAAGCAAGACTTCAGTCCTAGTTGTCCGTTGGATTTCAGTACATGGTAGCTAAGCATAAGAATTGACACAATGTCCTAGCCTCAAGCCAAAAATAGAGCCCTTACATGAAAGGGTGTAAATAAAAATTAAATTTGAATACAAGATAGCTAAGTATAAGCATGAGGGAGCATGTGACAAAAAAACTGCTAATCAGTTGTAGCTTAATTATTCATTGGCAGATATCTCATCCTTGTAGCTTCTATATTTATTAAAATACATGTTTATTTCTATCCTTTTAGCCCCAATACAGGTAATATTTAATCCTTGGAATTTATCCTTTTTTCTCGTCACTTGTAGACCTTGTTTGTGTTGAAATCTAACTGGTTGAAACTTATATTTTTAGTGAGTGGTGCCGATGAGGATGTCCTGCAAATATTTTTTAAGGAGAGAGAATTAAATGGCGATTTTATATCAAGAACTTCTGATTTATTATGGAGAAGAAATTTCAGAAGCTCTGGTGATTATGATAGCAACATACTCACTGATAACACTTCTCAACAAACAGAGCAGGTGCAGTAGACTCTTCGTTTCTAATTTCAAATCATCCGATCCAATTTAATACATTTGATCAATTGTATCAGTTTTAGCTGGTTTTGCCTTGTACTGATCCATTGCAAATTTTGTATATTGATTCATTGGTCACGTAGTTCAATTTGGTGTGCTTTTTCTAATATTTGTAGATCACAGAAACTGACAATGATGGCGGTTTTTTGAAACTTACGAGAACCCAAGAGTGGTTAACAGGTGATAATTCTCCGCCAATAAACAAGAAGGTGACTGCTAAGGTATGCTTTAGAGTAGTTTTTCATTTACATCCCATTGGCAGGAAGTGGAAACTGTATGTAAAATATGAAACTGATATGTTGCAACTCATATTTTAATCTGTCAAATGTTTTTCAAATTCACCTTCTCTCCAGTAAATAAATAATAACTCAGTCATCCAACAACGTTGGATGCTTCACTTCATATATCAACAGATGTTGCAGGACAGCAGTGCGAGGCGCAAGAAACTGAACATGCTCAAATATGAATCTGTACAATACCTCTCTTGACCTTGATATTGTTCTTTGTTAGCTCAAGTTAGTGACATCAGTGTTTTCTTACCTCAAGGCTGTAGGTTTTGATCAATTAGAAGTTCTTCTGATGTTGTGTAAGGTTCTTATTCTTTCAATTTTATTCTTAATTGTAGCTCAAGAGGGAATTACTACTTCTATCTGTGGGTATTGGATTGGCATGTAGTGGATATTGCTTGGTAATTTTTTCAGTACAGGTAAACTTTAATTTGCATGCTGTCTCAAAAAGAAGTCTCATCAATTTTCTATTGTAATTAGGAACCAGATCATTTTTGTTCTTCTTACCACTGAATTTTGTTCTCTTTCTTCATGACAAGTCTAATTTTAGATCGATGTCAGTGTCTTACCATAATGATTTAACTTCAAACACTACCCCAAGGTGTAAGTTTCTAATTATTTCCTTCACTGATGTGTGCCTGTCTCTTTTATTTGTAGGCTGCTATAAGTTATGTGATTGGAGTACTTTTCAGGTTTGTTATTGCCTTTTATCATATTGGTTATGTCTCAGTGAAGTCATTGTCAATGCTTTAGGATACTCTGCTGAGACTATTAGAGCATCTCCAATGCAGGGGTTATAATCAAGGTCTTAAGTTTAAGATTTGGGTCTTGTAAGAAACCTTCATTGGAGCATGTTAACGTGGCATGAGAGAATCTTAAATTTAAGACCTTGGATCATGATAATAGAAAAACAATTTTCATCTTATAAAGGTTGTACTTGCATTGAATTGTAAAGAAAAAATTATAAAAGTGAGCATTATAAAACTCTTGAATTGGAGCAAAACTTGCAAAATATCTTAAAAATGGGTAGGACCCACATAAAGTAAAATAAGATCTCATAGTATGACTCTTGCATTGGAGATAACCTTATAGCCTTATTTGAAATTTATTCATCACTGTTTCTCTGTGGGTGAGAAAAAAAAAACGATATAACTGTTCTTGTGATTCCTTATTATTACACTTAACTGATATTTCATTTCAATGCAGTTGCTTGTACCTTCAACTCTTGTATCAACATGCAGACAACATATCCGATGAAAATGTTCCTCAAATATTCAAGAAAAAGAAGTCAAAGAAGTACACATAAAAACTTGTGCTTTGAGTTTGATGTAATTGTGGCAGTTAACATTCTCTGTTGTTGACATTTTCTTATCCCTTGTTTTGGTCAAAAAATATTTCTTAACCAGAATTGGTATAAGAACTGAGGACCTTGAAGATTTCTTGGAGAGGTCAATCAAGGGTAGCGGCATATCACTTTCATCTTCCAGGCTTGTTATTCCAGCAACAATATATGGACTTTGGGTCCTGTTTCATCAACATTTTGCTAATGACTTTTTTGATTTCCAGGTAAGCCTTGGCAGCATGTGTATCAAAAAATGTTTCTTCAGCCACTAAGCATTTCCCATTTGAATAAATTTCAGCATAAACACTTACAGAAGAAGAAAAAAAAGAGAGTAAAATGAATTGAACTTCTCATATAAGCAAAAATAAACTTACTTTTATAAAAGTTATCTCATTTAATTTTTTTCTAAAAACTAGAGTACATAACTAATATAAGCTTATAACAGAAGCTCAATTCATTTTATCTTTTCCCCCTCTATTTGTATTTATAGAAAAGTTTATCCAATCATAGTCTTACTATTCAACTTTCATCAAATTCATTGGTTATTTATTTATACTTTTCTTTTGTTCCCCCTAGCTTGTGCCAGCCATGTTTGGAATGTTTGTCTACAAGGCTGCTGTTCTGGTGCAAGTTTATAGAGACAATGAAGGCTTGCGGCTTGTATTTCCAGAAAATGAAGATGGATTAAACAATTGAAGTATTTCCCTATGCTCAGCATTGAGCAGAGTACCGAACTCATTACTCACTATATCTCGGAACATTTGAAATGCTTAGTTGCACCCTTAACTGAGCACTGATCACAGGTTACAACACTTCACTACATTCATCTTATGTTGAATTTTAGAACGACGCTATTTTATCAGAGTAAATAGTAAAGAGTGTATTAATACCATGTCTTTGAAACCAACATTTGTCGACTGTTGAAAGTTATAATCTAAAATATGTGATTAATCTGGGCTTTCTTTCCCAATACCATAGAGGAATTTATTGTAGTATTTCATGTCACTTGTTCCTTAACTTTTGTTCATTTGAAGAGAAAAGTTTCATTGCACTAATAAATGGCGAGAATGTTAAAAAAAATGCTTTCATGAATTAAAAGATCTACATTTCCTTTTCCCATGAGGAACTATAAGACTTAACTAAATAGTTTAAAAGTATGGAAGGATCATCCTTAATTATTGATCTTGGATATAGTAATAAACATCTTGCATCTACTACTTTACACATCAAGTTTCAATTATTGATAACTACCAACTCATTAGAGTTAGTAATCAATGCAAATCCGTAACTCAACCATTCTCACATATACATACTATAACTCTTCTCTTATGCAATTATTGTTTTCCCCTTTTGTATCCTTTACTTTTCAAAAAGGAAAAGTATATTTTGATACTATTGTGTACTTTCATTTGACACCAATTTTTCTTAATAAAATATTATATAATAATAAAATAATAATTTATTTTAATTTCAAATGAATATATTTTACTGCATGCTGTTAAAGGATCTTGACTCTCTCTAAAATAAAATTATATTAGTTAACGAGTATAATTTTTACCATTCTCTTTTCACTTACACTGTATTTATTTCCACAAATTAACTGTTAACGATGAGAGAAGAATGGGTGACAGCTGTGATTGGATCAAGTAATCTACCCTAAAAAAATAACATAATCGATTACGATAATTATAATTGATGCATTATGTTATATATAAACCTAATCGATTAGGATGTAATATAATAATAATAAATAATAATAATATAAATCTATTTATATAATATTAAAATAAATTAATAATATAAATACTAAAATTATAAAATAATAATAATAAAATATTTAAAATAATTTTTAAAAATAATAAATATAAAAATAATAATAAAATTATAAATAATAAGTGTGATAATAATATTAATAATAAAAAATAATTTATAAATATAATAATAAATTAAAATCAATTTATCATTCATATTTTATTATTTTAAATTAATTTTAACTGTAATGACAAATTAACAATCTTATAATTTTATATATTAAAAAATAATAATTTATGAATGACATATATAATGTTAATAACAATTTTTTTTCAAATTTTATCATTTTTTTTAATTCAAACAATCTAATTTTTCATATATTTTTATTTCAAATTCAATTCCTTAAATCTATATTTGGATTAAAACCATTAAGGTGATACTGATCTAAATGTTTATTGATTTGTCTAGTTTATATTTTTTTTACTTAAATTATAAATGATAAACCACAAATACTAATATATATATATATATTTATTGTGTTTTATTTTTAATTTATGATACTTATTTATACGTGTTCTGGCTGCTCAAGTTTTTAGATCACTATTGGCCAGTCTCCAAATAAAACCCTCCTTCCCCATGATAGGCCCCTTTAATTTGTACTCTCCTTTATATCTTAAAAAATAACTAATTCAAGTACTAAAAGTTTAAAAACAACCAATTAACAGAAATATTTAATTCACTAAATTAGTTTTAATAATCTTTACATATTATTAAAACTGTATTGACTTTTTAAATAAAGCGTTAACATAATTTCAGCCATAGTTTCTCAAAAGTAACAATTTCGTAATTTAATGGTTTAAAGTGTTATTTGAGTTATACTGTATCAAATTAAAAAAAAATAATTGAAAAATAAAAGAAAGAGTAGATAAAGAGTGTTATGTTAGTGGTATTCCTTTTAGCATCTCAACATATTCTTTTATTTTCGCAGCAAATTTTACAAATTAAACTCTCATTATTAATTATAAATAATTAATTTAATCTAAAGATAATAATTTTTAATTTATTTAATGAAGGACATCACTTAATCAATTAAATATTTAAAAATATTTTATAATTAAATAAATTTTCAAAAATTGTATATTAAAATAAACATAAATTATAAAAAAAAAAAACTGACAAGTTGGACCTATGAGTATATCTAACCGGAACAACCAGTTTCTCGGCACCAATTAGCCCAAAATATATCATTTAAAAAAAGATTTAATTGTAATTTTAGGCTTATTTAAATTTTTGCGCATTCTAAAATCCTATTTTTGTAATTTTAGCCTCGAAATTTTTAAACTTTATCTAATTTTTAATTTTTCATATAATTATCTTTTTTATTTTATTTAATTAAATTATTTTTCGATATCTTAAATGAATATGATAACCACACAGTTCGGTTGAAAAAATAAATAAAATACATATCAAATTGAGAATTAAATATTTTAAATCTTTTGAAAAATTGAAAACAAAAATTATGAACCAGAATTAAAAATCAAGTGAAAGATATGGTTGTTGTATAATAATTTTTTCTTGAGATTCACCTGAAAGAAAAAGAAAAATTAAAATGTTAAAATAAAAAAAGAAAAAAAAAAAAACCAACTAGTCACTACTACTCCTATAGTACAGTGTGCTACCGTGCTATGCTTCCAATGATTTCAGCGTAAGTAACCTGGTTTCTCTCATCTTCTTCTCTTCAATATCAGAGTCCTTCCTCTTGCATGATTTTGTATTGTAGCTACCTTCCGCTCCAATGAAAAGTAAATAATTAATATTATTAAATTGATCGATCCAAACAGATATATTTAAAAGCAGATCCGCATCTTCTTCTATCCACTTGTCGATCGAGAATTTGGAAACCCTAGCTCGCAGATCTGATCTCACCTCGCTCCATGGCTATGGCGCCTCGGAAACCTCGCGAGCGTGAAATGCTGTTCGACTCCGTCATCGCGCTCGTCTTCATCCTCGTCGCCTGCGTCGACCTCTGCGACGGTGCCACCGTCGTCGACGTCTACCGCCTCATCCAGTACGACATGTCCGGCGTTCCCTTCGGATCTCGACTCGCCAGCCTCAACCATCACGCCGCCTCGCTCCGCTTCTCTCCACACGCTGATCTCTCTCGCACCGTCCTCCTCATACCTCTTCGCGAACTTAACATGTCCTTTGTCAAAGGTTCTTCTTTTTCTGCTTTTTTTTTTTTTCATTCTTTCAAATTGTAATTTTAGGCTTTATTATTATTATTTATTTTGGTTAATGCTGCTGAGATTTAATTGTTGCGCGTGACGTAATTCGGAGTTGCGGTAGTTAGGAACGGTGTTTGAATAGTGGCAGAAGATGTTACGCATAGTAGTCTGATGGGAAGTAGTTTACATGCATCCTGTGAAAATGTCCTAGGGTGCGTTTGGGTAAACGAATTAATTAAGCAATTATTAAATGAGTGTTTTTAATTTGCAATCATTTATGTCTAGCTATTTTCATAAACTATCCTGAAGAGTTGTGGAAATGAGCTAAAAATCAGCTTACAAACGTATCATAAACTATTTTCGTAAGTTGTATTACAACACTTACACTAGTGATTTTGTTGTAAGATAAGCCCAAAAAAGCTGCAAATAAGCTCTTCCAAATGCATCCATAGTAGCTTATATGTTGTAGGTTTAGGTATGGAGAAGCTCTCGTTCACTAGTAAAGCAGGAAAAGTTATATGTTTATTGTTTTTATAAAATTGATTAGTTATTGCTGCGTTTGCCCTGATGTTATCCTTTTTATTATTAATTTGAACTGTGTTTTATTTTTTCTAGTTGAATGGTTAACATTTCTTGTCCTTGTCATTTATATTGATATCTTTATTTGAAGAATGTCATTTTGTCTCACTTGTTATTTAACAAGATCAAAATCTTGTGACTGCAATATGGCAGAATATATTGCTGAAAGCAAGCCTCTTGGGGGTTTAATATTTTTGCTTCCCCGGATGTTCAGTTTTGAAAACAAAGATGGTATGGGAAGTAACCATCGAGATGGGAGTGAAGAACCGCTGAAGAATGTACTGGTGGAACTTGAACAAATACTCATACACGCCAACTTACCTGTAAGTAAATTTCAAACAGCTTTTCCTTTTTTGTAGATTTTTTCTTATCTTTTTTTCTTTTAGAATTTAGTATAAAATAAAATATTTGCCAGCTGGAAATGAGGAAGCGACAGTTAATTAATTTGTTTGTGAATCGTGAGTTCCTTTCACGTAGTTGTTGGTGATTTTATTCAGCTACTACTATGTTCTCAAGTTGTATTATATCTTCATAGTGGTTTATGCAGTGATTGACCAATTAAGCTGTATCATCCAGTGGATTGTTTGATGAGAAGGGTAATTGGTCTTGTAAGAGTTCCACCATTGTAATGACGATTAAAGACTTTGGATAGCCTCATAATGTGCATGTTAAACTTGTTTGGGTTTCAAATATTATCGCATGCATACAGTGGTGGTCCACAGAACATGCACATTCACTTGTAGCAGATGATTTACTTATTGAGTTTAATCTTCATACACCGAGTGCAAATATTTTCACTCTATCAATCAATTAGAAACCACTAAAAGATACAACTTTTATAGAAATTATTACGAAAGTCAGCAATATTAACATGCATAACAATTTATGATTAAGTGACAGTGTAAATGCCCCTACACGGTCTGTGTTTTAATTAAATTCATATTTGTTTATCTTTAGGTTGTGAACTTGTGGTAAATGATTTATTAACCTACTTACAATTTATTTTGATATGACTATGCTTCTTCAGTTATGTTTGCATGCTTATTAGGTTTTTCACTGATCCGTTTGTGCTGAGAGATACTTGCCAAACTGGAAAATTTTCTTAACTTCTATTTTCCTCCTAGTTTCTGCTCTAGCACCATTTTTCTAGTTTATCATGGAGCCATTTTTGAATTATGTCTCAATCAATTCGCAGCATAAGTAATAAACTACTGAAGTTGGTTACTCAATTATCTAATATGTCCTATAACAAGACACCCTCGCAGACTTTTTCAAATTACACTTGCTCCTTCTGCCTCTTTTACAATTATAAATTATAATGGCCTCCCTTATTAGTGGGTCTAAGTGTAATACTTTTAGAATTTAATGCGATGCACGTGTAATGTCAAAAATGGGTGAAAATGTAATTGTTTTGATACAAAGTGAACATTTGTGTAGAATTTAAAACAAACTAGGGTGTTAGTGTAATTGAATAAAATCTGGAGGGGTATTTGTGTAATTTCCTCTTGTTGTTGTTGTTGTTGTTATTATTATTATTATTATTATTATTATTATTATTATTATTATTATTATTATTATTATTATTATTATTATTTATTTCATCGCTGAGAGAAAATAAAAGGCTCACATCTTTGAATTTAATTGTTCTTCCATAAATCAATGTTTTTCCCGTTTCTCTGAAGTGAAAGATTTAGAAATATTTTTTTCTTTAGTACGTGTGACATGACATAGAGTAATGTGAGGAACTATGTCTCCTTGATTTTTTTTTGTTCGCCCCCTCCTTTATTATATAACCATGCACACCTGTATCTTTTTATTTTTGTCATTTTGTGGGAGATGTAACTTATATGGTGCTGCATCTTGTTGCAGTATCCTGTTTATTTTGCATTTGAGGATGACAACATTGATGCTGTGTTAGCTGATATCAAGAAGAATGACGTTACTGGTCAACCTGCTACTGCAACAACTGGCGGGTGAGTACAAATCTTGACTGAAGATTTCATTGCTTTAACTAAATTTTGCAAAACTCTCTAGATGGTCAAAGCTATTGATGTGGAACTTTATGGCTTGACTGATTGGATCACAAAATGGAATTACCTTTTATATTTCATACTTCTAGGTGTTACGTTTTGTGTTATTGAATGCCTTATGTTCTATTTGTTTGGACTATGTTTCAGTTGTCTTATTCATTTCATAATTGCTGCTTTTCTTATATTTTTAATTGTCTTTCCTGGACTTTCTTACTGTAGTCACTTAATTTGCATGTATGTTGAGTTATTGTATTACCAAGTTTATTTTTCTCTTGGAAGTAACATTTTGAATGATTTCTTTCCATTTTTTTGGTATGTTGCAGATACAAATTTGTTGTTTCAGCCGCAGAACCAAGGAAAGTTGTTTCTCCACCTATTACAAATATTCAGGTGTTTGTTCAACCTTCTATTTAGATAAATGGAATGTGATTGAAACGCTAAATCAAACTTACGTTGTATGAATGTATACCATAACTTTGTTACCTTCTCTTTTCTGATATTTTTTGTTTAAATTCTACTACAACGTGTTCAGTGTAAGTCATAGTTAAGAAAATCCCCAGCTTGCTGCTATAACCATTCTAGGAAGCCTGGAGGAAAGATCTAGATAATTTTGAAGAACCTTGGCCGGAAAAGCCTACTGTGAGATTATTTTTTAAAACCTCACTATGCAAGTTTTGGACTAAGTTACAAGGAAATGGTTCACTTGGAAGATTTAACTGGAGATCATGTCACTTGCTTTTTGTGTTTTAGTGTGTCAATCAATATATTGAAGGAAATGGGTCAATCAATATAGGAAAGAATCTGCTACTTTTTGTGTTTTAGTGTGTTTTCCTTAGGCATTCTCACATATAATCACTGCAAATATAACTGGATAATCTACAGGTATAAACAGCTTGGAGATTTTCTGTGTTGAGCAAGAGTATAGCTGCATGTATCAACAAAACTGATTAATTCTTAATTGGATACTGCTTGTATTATTCTTTTTTCAGGATGAAGAATATAACTTTCTTCATGCATTTTAGTTGCCACTTCAGTGTTTGATAACCTTATTAACTTACAGTATTAATAACTCATTTTGAAATAATCAAGTATGAATATAAATACGATCTGCTTCTTGTGTTATTCTTTTTCCAAGATGAATATAATTTTCTGCATGCATTATAGTTACCATTTCAAAGGTTGATAGCATTTTTTTAAACTTATAGTAACCTGTTTAAGTAATCAACTATATGATTATGGGTCTGTCTGAGTGAACTTTTCCATCAACACTTTTAATAGAAAAAAAAAAAAGATGAAATGAGCTTCTCTCATTATCTTCTTTAAAAGATGATTTTTAACTCATGCATAAACTAATTTTAGCTTATGGAGAAGTTTATTTCATCTTTCCTTCTTATTTTCTTCTTCTATAAATGCTTATGGAGAAATTTACCCAAACCAGCCCTATGATTTGCAAGTTCCTTCCTGGTGGATTATTTCTTGCATTGATATAATTTTCTCACTTATTATACCGAAACCAGGTCTACTTTTTTTTAACTGCTTAAATTATAATATTCTAAAGCTTGTGCAAGTTTCAGAGTTATTATGCATATTGAAATGTGAAGTTATGATTTATATTTAAGCATGGAGAAGTACATTTTCTTGATAGATTGTAACAGTTGAAAACATGTTCCACACACATGATTATCACAACTTATGTATATGCACAAATGATTTGCCTTTTATGTAAGCTTCTGTATTACACAAAAATACACACAATCTGTCTTCAATCTCATAAGTCTTATAAAATTGGTGTTCTTTAAATAGAACTTGTGTGGATGTATTTTTTATATGGTTGCAGGGATGGTTGGCAGGACTGAAGACAGATGATGATGCTCATCAATTACCCACCATTGCGATAGTGGCATCATATGACACCTTTGGGGCTGCTCCTGTATGTTGTTTATGAATTTTACCCATAAAACCAAACTGCTCAAAATGATATGATTATTATGTTAAAATATCTGAAATTGCAGGCATTATCAGTGGGAAGCGACAGTAATGGAAGTGGCATTGTGGCTCTTCTTGAAGTAGCTAGACTTTTTTCTCTCTTGTATTCTAATCCAAAGACAAGAGGACAATACAATCTTTTGTTTGGGCTAACATCTGGTGGGCCTTACAACTACAATGGAACTCGTAAGGTGATATATCATATTTGAAAGTTCATTTATTTGCTGACAGTTCTGTAACACGTAATCAACCTTCCCTTCTGTTATGGATTTTGTTACATAATTCTATGTTCTTCAGTGGCTTCGGAGCTTTGATCAACGTCTACGTGAGAGCATTGACTATGCTATTTGCTTAGATAGTATTGGCTCTTGGGAAAATGAATTGTGGATTCATGTGTCTAAGCCTCCAGAAAATGCCTTCATTAAGAAAATTGTGGAAGTAAGTGAATGGTCACAGTGGTGCAGGCTTTACTATAATGGATTGATCTACAGTTTTTTATCTTGATGATTTCTAATGGAAAATATTGGTGTAGGATTTTTCAAGTGTTGCAGAAGAATTAGGCTTTAAAGTGAATTTGAAGCATAAGAAAATAAACATTTCCAATCCTCGAGTAAGTGATAAATTCTCAGTGTTCTGTTTCACTTGCCTAGATCTTCGGTAATTTATACTTAGGCTTTGCTCAATCTCAATTTGGCTGTATTTTCAGACAATTGCCATCGTCACATTATTTTATTACAGTGATACCATGTACAATCACCTTATATATGGTTTACTTGTTTATTAAAAAGGTCTGCAAACTATGATGTATCTGTTATTCTAATTTTCATTTTTATCTGATGTCTAACCATTGTATTTTATTTCTTAACTTTCCTATTGGATTACACTTACTACTCCTAATAATATCAGTGCTTCATGTCTTAATGAAATATTTCCTGATAGCAAGCACATGCTTCCTGCATTTTGTCTAAATGCTACTTCTAATATTAGTTATAAAAGATGGTCGTCTGCTGTAGGTAGCTTGGGAGCATGAACAGTTTTCAAGGCTGAGAGTTACTGCTGCCACTCTGTCTGAACTCTCTACAGCACCTGAATTGCTAGAAAAGACTGGTGGTTTGGTTGATGGCAGGTTCATACCTAGACCTAAGTGCCAGAATTTTATTATTCTGTATTTTTTTGCTGACTGAGCTTCTGCAGGCATTTTGTTAATGAAGCGGCTATTGTCAGAAGTGTGAAATTAATTGCTGAAAGTCTTGCGGTAAGATTAAGTTTACCTAAAAAAAAAAAAAAAACTAGAAGTCAATGTACATTCCCCCACCCAAAAAAATGATTAGGAATGTAACCTCTAAATGACCTTGTATATAATTTTCCTTCCAATCATTTGGCATAAGAAGAAGAATCACGGGGGAGTGTTTTGTTTGTTTGTCTGTCCTGGGCAGTAGTTCTTAATATACTTGGAAAATCTAGTATTATTCATTAGTGAGTGTGCATTTCTATTAATTTCAAAGCTAATGTTTTTTATGATTTTGTGCATAATGTTTAGTGTGAATTTGTTTGGTAAATATTTTTTTTTATATGCACTTGGTCATTTGCATCTTCTGATGCTTCTATTGTGGCCATTTGACTTCCTACACGGTTGCATTACTTAGCTTCATTATATGGTTAAGAAAAACGCTACTGAGCCAGAATAATTTTACTCAGTTATTTACCCCTGGGTGAATATGTGGCCCTTCCTCTTCGTCTTATCCAACAAACACCCTTGAATCAAGCTAATTAATGCCTGTTTAGCACTGTGCATGTGGATGAAACTGTTCCATTAATGACTTGCTGTTTATTATGTATAATGTCATCGCATAAAAGTTTCTGATGAGATTTTGCTTAGTTGATTCCTTGGATTTGCAAAGTTTACACTCTCTAGTTTGATTCATTCAAACTTACAAAACGAATCACTCTTGGCACAGATTTTGCTTCCTTTCTCCTTCCATCCTTAATTCAAGTGTTCCTCCTTATCTTTCATTATCCATCTTTTAAGTAAAAACATGAAGTTTGCAAATTTGAACATTGTTGGATTGATATTGATTTAATTATATAGGAATTGTGACAATCTCAGAGTTGTACATCTGAAAGATGGTGTTTAGTATCATAAAAATATTTTTGAAATTTGAAGTGCTCATTTCATTGACATTTTGGGTACGCCTTACCGAAGATAATCCTTGATTTTGTGTGAATCTATTATTTGGCTATTTTCTGTTCTTTTTAATTGATGCTTTTAAACCTAGTCTGAAATTATAGTTCAAAATAAGAGCTCTAAACATAAAGTAGAAGTACTACTTTTCATTTCTTTTTAGACTCCTGATACAACATAGAGAGATTGGAGAGAGCAGTTATTTTTCCTTCTAAAAGCTCATTTAGGTAGCCTTTTTTAAAAAGCTACTCATTTCCTTTTTTATTATTTATAAAAATTAAGTTGCTCTTTCTAAAGAGATTTTCTGAAAATATGTTTGGTCTACATTTTCCTTTCAAGAATAAAAACTAAAAAAGGGTCAAACACTACCTTCGTTGATTATTGCGAACTGGCTTAATCGGCGAGACTAAAGCAAGATTATTTAATAGATGTTCATTCGATGATTAGTTGTTATCCTCTTAAAAGAATTTACCCAGAAATAAAAATTACGCTAGACATGCATTTGATTCCCAGTATCTTTTTTTTTTTTTTTATGAGAAGCCAACTTTGTTGTTTTAAACAGCAGTCTTCTGATATACTTTTTTGCAGAGGCATATTTATGGACATCAAGGAAAAAACATTCAGATATTTGCAGACAACACTAACTTGGCTGTTAATCCTTCCTATGTTCGATCATGGTTAGATGTTTTGTCCCAAACACCTCGAGTAGCTCCATTTCTCTCCAAAGATGATCCTTTTGTCATGGCACTGAAAAAGGTATTTTGCATGAGACACTAATATGATATCACACAGATGTGGTAAATTTACAAATAATGATGAAGTCACAACAAGACTACAATCGAACATACAAAATTAGTCTAAAGTTAATGAAAAAAAAAATCTTAAATCACAAGAAATAATTCATGTTCTAAAAATATGAGCTACATTGTAAACATAGTAACATGCTTTTTGATTTATATAACTGTCACGGTGTTTCAATTTGTATTAATATAAAACAAAAATAATAAGAAAACAACTACAATTATTACAAGCGTCCTTGCAGTGTCCAACATGACGTATACAGTGAGAATAACACAACACAGATTGTCTGCATTGTAGTTTGTGGCAATATTCAAATGTGTGCATTTTGGGTTGATAAGGGAGATTACATGCGCCAATATTGTGTAATGTTTCTGGAGAAAAATGGCGTGAAATTTTCTTGTTTTTTTACTAGAAAGTTATAATGAAACTGAATTCGAGTTATACCTGGAGTTTCACTCCTGTACTTACCTAGTGTTTTTATACACGTATATAGGAATTAGAAGATCACACGGACGAGGTAAATCTGCATAGAGATGTGCTAGAGGGAGTGTTCACTTTCTATGATTCGACCAGGGCAAAGCTGAACATATATCAGGTATTTGAAGTTATTTTCTTTGCACCATGTTTTGTATATAACGTTTGCCATTTTTAGCGGCTGAATCTACCTAATGAATCATTGATAGAGTCCTGCTTATTAGACGATCTTCACTCGAGTCCTGACCATGATTGTAATTCAGTTATTTTCAATTTCTTGAGGGCGCAACATATTTTTGGTTATTGGACTGACCTGTTTGTCCTTTTTTTTTTCCTAAAGGACATCTTTTCCTGATTAAAAGGAGGGAATTTTCACAATAAACAAAATCTGTACTATTTTTCCAATAAATGCATGTTTGGTTGCTGTTCTTAGGAAAGAAGTTTATTAAAAAAATTCTTTGAAGAAGCTGTCCAAGAATTCTTTAATGCTACAAAATAAGTTAAATCCAAACATGCTCTAAGTATTTAACTTTTGGCTTCCAATTTCATGTTGCCCTGAAAGAAATTGTTGTGGTTGTACAGGTTGCCAGTGTGACATTTGACTTGCTGTTGCTTCTAGTATTGGGATCGTACTTAATTGTGCTCTTCAGTTTCTTGGTCATCACCACTAGGGTATCTATTTATTTATTTTCTAAACTCCTTTTCAAAGTTTTAGGTATCCAATTTGTATGCACTCAATCTAACTGATGCTGTTTGACAGGGTCTTGATGATCTAATCAGTCTATTTCGCCGGCCTCCATCTCGAAAAGTGAAAACTGCATAATGAGTGGCTGGTAGGATTTTGCCTACGTAATATTTAAATAGTATCTTAGGAAGCAAGTTTCTAATGAAAAGTTCTGTAGCGGATTTTTTTCCTCATTGCCTGAAGTTGGTTGCTTTAGTGGTTAAAAACAGTAAGATATTTAGTTTTGGCTGTGCGAAGTTAACGCAAAATTTTGATATTTTTTTCGCCCGTTTTCATTTGGCGCATTTTTGTAGTGTAAAAATTGTTTACTAATTCATGCCTTGTTAACAAAAGGATACCCGGGTTGTTATAAACAAGGCTTATTTTCGGCTCAATAAAGGATCCATTTGGTTTTAATTTATCAAATATAACATAACTGCTTGCTTAAGTAAATTGACATTAAATAAGGTTGCAATTGGAAAGACCTGCAAAATAAAATTAATCTGTTTTGATCGTGTAATGTCACCTTGCTAAATGTACACACGTATTTACCTTTTTAAAGTTAGGATTTGTCTGATGAATTTGAAAAATTAGTATACATCTACCAAAATTGAAGTAATTGGATTGTTGGAGGTCTTTTTGTTCCTGCACCTTCATGTTTTACTCTAAAAATTATTAAAAATGTCTTTTTTAAATTTGTAATTGTTTATATTCTGAATATACTATTTAAAATATTTCTTTTATATTTCACGTTCCAATCAGAAGTGCCATAAGAAAACTTATAACTTCTATTATAAAAGACAATCATGTCCACACATATGAATCACAAGCCAATGCAGAAAAGGAAGACATGACCCTCTGCCGTTGCTTCCAAACCACCATGTTATACACTTTTATACTATTCTCGCTGGGCTGATTAAACATTATTCATATTCTCTTTTCATGTATAAAGAAAAAAATTAGAAAAGCTGCATATATCTTTTATTACTACCATGCGTGGACACCTACACATACTTAACCCATTCTTTTTTATGCACAAAGGGTGCAGCCATGCACCATAAACACTCAAAAATAACAAAATTGTATTGAAACCCCATAGCATGCAATAACCGAAAATGGGCAACTTTTCATCTCATGCTCTTCTCTTATGCCCCTGTTATCTCATCCTCCATGATGGCCAAGTGTGACTCTGGCACCGGAGTGAGGACCAAGAGATCCTTCCAGTTTGTGGATTGGTGTCCCACTGGGTTCGCAGAAAATTTTATGTGTGCATAGGAAAACCCTGCTTATTATAGGTGCAGAGAGCCTCTCCCTTTAGTTATACCTCTTTTCGGTTTTGCATGCAAGGGCACAATGAATTTGCAATAAATGCATGTAAGTGTTTTGAGTATTTTTTTATTTTTATTTTAGACAATGCAATTTAAAATACAAATTTTGTATTTTGAATTATTTATATTTTACATTATGTAATTTAAAATTGAAAGAAATATTTATTCAGAATTATTCAATATGAAATATAAAAAAAAATTGTATACATAATTCAGAATACAAAACTTATATTTCAGAAAAGGATGCCTCAGAAGATGAAAAAGATATAGAGTAAAATAATATTTTCACTTTGGGTATAGGAGTGCAGGACCAAGGGTGGTACATTCGACGATGTCATGGATAAATTTCTAAAGGCAGAGTCTGAGTTAAGCAATTATGGTGATGAAATGAAGATATTGCAAGACATGGTAAGAAGCTATAGTGAATTATCTAAGTCTTTTGTATGTTGAAAAGTAGAGTAGGTATCAAAATGCTAGAAATGAGAAATGAGAAATGAGAGCTAAAGATAAGTATAAAAGGCAAGATCTTGATGAAGACTTTTCTTTGATCGGCTAGATGAAGTAAGACGCTTTAAGGATGAAGAAGGAGAAAACTTGGATCATATCATATTATTAAAGAGTGATGGAAAATTACTTTTTAAACTTTTCAACGATGGAGAAAGGTTGAATATTAATGTAGGAGGAGGGCTAGAAAACTAACAGGATGAAAGAAACCGTAAATTTAGGATTAAAGAGTTAAAAAAGACTTTGTAAGGGGATGAACAAAGGTTCATTTTGATTGTGGAAACGCAAATTATCTATACAATATATATTTCATTTGTTTGAAGGGAAATGAGAATATATAGTCTTTCTCGTGAATGGAAAAAGATAGAAGTGATTATAATCTTTCCGTTAATGAATTTTTGATCTTCTATGTTAAGGAATTATCTTTCATGTCATTCATCCAACAAATAATTTTCTCTAACATTAGCAACTCCTTAATCTGGTTAGTAAATATATTAAACAAAATGAAACCGATCTATTTTCAATCACGTAATGCTTATTATGTCATGTTTCCTTTTCAAGTAGCTAATTAATTTGATAAACTTATTGATTAATACTAGAGATGAGTTTAAACTTATTTTCTATATTATATAAGGATGAGAGAATAAATTATGGGGTGCAGAGAGAAAACTCTTTCTCTCAACTATACATTCTGCTCTTTGCACCCCAAACTTCCCTTTTTGAAAGGTGTTTGTTCTCATCCTCTTTGTTAGTAATTCTGGTTTAGAATTTATAATTTCTAGTTTTCAATATAAACGTGTGTCAAATTATTCAAATTTAAGGCTAGTGAGTCAGTCCTATTCGACGGAGTTTTGAAAGCGTTTTGATTCTCCATCTTTTTATGTTGTTTTTTTGGTCATGTACTTTTTTTTCACCCTAATTTGTAAACGTTTTTTTTTTTTAAATTCTGATTGTTAAAGAAAAAAATTAGTAGTTTATATATTCATTGATTTGAATTGAAAATTTTAAGATTTCTAGTCTTGAAAAAACACATAGTTATATGTTTTAAGTGAAAATAAATTTCTAAATTTATCCTGAGGTCAAACTGGTTTCAATAAAATATTATTTTCAAACATTTTTAATACAATTATGAAAAAATAGCATACATAAATTTATAAAATATAAATATTTCATAAACCATAACATTACTAAAATAAGTTATATATAAAAGCCAACAAATCTAATACATCAATTTAACATTAATAAATATTACCCATTAACATTTATAAATCACTTAAAAAAAAGTCAATTATAAAAAAATCCTTTTAAGCCAATTGGTTAACCCTTTAACTCATCCATCTATTTCTTTATTAACTAACATATATTTTTTAAAATGAACAAGTTAAGTAAATATAAATATTTTAAAATAAAATAATTAATGTAAATGCTAGGAGTTCATTGTATTTTAAAAAAAAAATTGAAAACTTTTTGTAATTCGTTGACATAAATGAAGAACAAAATGATAGATGGATAAATTGAGAATAAGATCTATTTATAAATATTTATAGTAAATTTGAGAAGATGGATAATATGTTGAAGTATTGTAAATATCAATTAATATAAAAAGTATAACTTACATAAAATATCTTCAACTACCATGATTCTAACATTCCAAACTAAACTTACCTCAACATACAACAAATACAAATCTAAAATAACAAAAGTTAAAATTATTTTTAATAATAAAAAAAAAGAATGTATTTTTTTTGAATTTTTCTTTTTTTATCATTTTGTTATTATTGGTCTTAATGGCATCGTGGAAAGTCATGTTATTATAGAGAGAAATGTTGGTTCTATTGATTTTGGTTGAATGAGTTGTGTTGGAAAAGAGTTTCTTCAAAATAGGAGAGAGAAAATGTGTAATTACATTAAATAAAGATTGAATAGATTAAAACTAATCAGTTGGTCAATCATCTTCTCATTTTACAAAAGACCTTATTTGGTTAATATTTTTGGACTTGCAAAATGAATTTTTGTTGGTTCAAACTATAATTTCCACCTTTACAATTTTTCTAGTCTCATAATTTTTTTCTACCTTTTTCCAATGACTGGTTTGACCCAGCACTAAGATATATAAGAAATGTGAATATAAATTACTAAATTATTTCTTGGATTACTGTTAAAAACCCCTTCTAATTAATTATATTTTTTTCTTTAAGAACATACAAATGGAAGTTTATCACCTAAGATGGTTTTATTTCATGTTTCTGTTGATTTCTTTTCAGCAAGCATATCGAGTCAAAATATAATGTGTTAAGTAGGAGTGTCGAACCCACAAGGAATACAATGTGTTAAGCTTCCATGGAGCAATGCTTACTTAGCATAATGAGATTTGAAGTTCCCATTTATGAAATATTACTTTTATTATGAATTAATGTCATTAATAGTCATTATAAAAGAAGACTTGTCCATCTTAAAGTATATAGTATATAAAATTTTGAGTCTCATTCAAATCTATTAAAAAAATTGACTTACGAACACTTTGAAATTTTAGTGGTGTCCAAAGTACAAATATAAGTTAAAGTTCTTATATTGGATAGAAATAGAAATGAGAAATTTGAGTGATATATATTAAAAAAATTACTCAAATGTTGAACTTTAAGGTTTTTTACTAGATATAGTATCTTAGTCTATTGTATGGTCAATTTATAACTTATTGGTGGTGGATCTTCTCAATTTATTCCCACAAAAAAATTACAACGGTAGTATCAGAGCCAACTTTGTTTTGGTGACTGACTTAAACTTAAACAAATATGTCTTGTTGTGGTAAAAATTTATAATAAAACCCAACTCACATTTGAAAGGGAACTATCACAAATCCAATTATGAGCTGAAATTTTCACGTTGAGTAAAAATAAAAAAGTTTAGTGACACATAAGAAAAAAAAACCCGCAAGCATTTAGTTGGGTTGAAGACGGTGTCATATTATCTTATATAGTTGAATGTTGTCTCATTTTTCTGAGTCTATTCCATTATGATAAAAACTCAACAACAATTAAGGTCAGGGTGTAAGAACTTAATTAGTTGTTTAAAAGTAGAAGTGGTATAATAAAAATGAAGTATGAATATTTTATTATTTAAGTATAAAACTTATAAATAGAAAAGTTAATCATCCAAACTTCATAGCCAAATAAAACTACTGTCTTCCTAAAATACTTTCTCCTTAACTTTTATGTTTAGTCTTCATGTGAAAGTAGTGGAATTAGGAGCTTAGAACTTGATTTAAACAAGTTAAAAAGGTAAGGAAAGCTAGTTAAGTTTTTTAAGTAACTTAGTGTAGATGATTTGGATGTGCAGGTGATGTGATCACAATAATTGATTTGGTGCAGGAATTTATGTTGTTTGAATATACTTTGAATATTTAAGTTTAAGATAAAATTGTTTGATTTAAATAAATAGATTTGTTGTATGTTTATCAATTTTGTGTTAGAATATTGTATCTAACACAAATTGATTAAAGTTATGGTTATTTTCAAACAAAATATTCAATGTTAAGTATAAAAAATGAAGTAAAAACATAGTTTGAACCAATTAGGACTCTTGCACCATTTTGCAAAATTTATAAATTTATTTTACATGATAGTGTAAACTACACCGCTAATACAAGAAAGAATAAAATATTTATTTTTAAATACAATCTAATAATATGACTGATGGTGAGAAAAAAGTGTAATGAATCCAAAAACAAAAACCCAAAATTTGGAGCAAACTCATCTTATAAAAAGAATAAAGTCCCTACCAACTCATGAACGTGACATAGTGTAAGGAAAAGTTTAAAAAACAAAGTCCAATGAAAAAAAGACAAGTTCTTCCTACACCTCCATAGCATCTTCCTGCACCTCCATAATTTTTAATATTCCAAGTTTAGACATAACCAAAAGACAAAAATGCCAATGGTTTATATACTTACGATTTTTTTTTTGTTTCCAACGGATTGTAGAATCCGTAAGTGATATATACTTACAGATTCCTCAAGCTGTAAGCTTCTCATTAGTAAATACTAAGTTACGAACTACACAAATCGTAAGAAAGAATTTTTTTCGAAGAACTTATGAATTATACAGTGCGTAAGTTTAAAATAGGGTTATCATGAGTTACAAATTGTGTATCTGTAAGTAATTTGAAAATCGTATAAGTTTACGGATTGTAGAGGTGTATGAAAAAACATTGCAGATTGTAGCATCCTTAACCATCCACCCTTCCAGTTTCAGAGCCTTTCTGAATAGGCTTTACTTTCAAAATTTTCGCAAACATCTGAAATAAACTTCCTTCACCTTAGCCTCAACTATGACTCAAGCCAATGACCACCATCGTGTTGAAACAGTGATTGACATAAGGAAACCACCCGTGAGCTTCACTGGAGTCTTGTGTTTGAGTGTCTCACTTACACTCTGACAAAAAAATCAAGGCGTAGGGAAAGTGGTCAAGTGAAGAAGTGGACATGCTGCATGATATCACTAGTTATGCACGAAAGGGTTGCATCAGTGCAATGCCAACATTTAGATGGGAATATGATTAAAAAGGTGATGGTTGTAAAAATTTATTTTTATAAATTGTTACATGTAGGAAAAAAGTATGACTCACTATAAAAGAAAACTCATAATAACAGATATGCGAAATCAAAGAATGGCTTCTGTTAGGCTTGCTCCTTTGGCTCTCTTCTTGCTTGCCACTTCCAGTATGTAGCATTCCATTCTTCTTCATATTTTTTTCCATCATTTCTGTTTATATATTTCAGGATCACAGAAAGTTATTATATATATACATATATGATTAATTAATGTAAGAAAAAGTAAAACAAAATTTTCGCAACAGTAGCCTGATTCCATAATAGAATTTCCACAATCTTGATACTCATAACGAATAGGATGTAGCCACATTAATGATGCTATAATTTAAAATTATTTCAAGAGTGGACTCAGTTTATGTGGATTCAGTTTTATGTCACCTAAATATAAGTTAAATTATTATTGAAGTAACTAATCCCTTGTTTTGCTGCCATAAGAAAAGGAAGTGAGTGATGCCAAGATACATTTGCAAAAAAATACAACCGGATGGCACCCCCATCCAGTTAACATTTGAAAAAAAAATGTAAATCGGATGAGCATGTCATCCGGTTGTCATTTTATTTTGCAAATCACAACCGGATGGCATGCTCACCGTGTTTACAATTTTTTCCAAATGTTAACTGCATAGGGTGCCATCCGATTGTCATTTCCAAAACAAAATGAGAATCGGATGAAATTCATCCGGTTGTCAAATTCTCAAATCGAAAAACTCTCCGTTCGTCGTCGACAGCCCCCCAAACACCAAATTAACTATTCTAATGAACAATACCACTCACAAATTGCTAAAAAACATCAAAAATTGCTTACCTAGGACTTGTTTGAAGGTTTAATTAAATATTTGAGAGAAAGGAACGAAACGGACCCACAACGCACAACTTCTTCAGGGGTGAAGGGTATTTTTGACTTTCTACTTTTTATTTGAGGGCATAACAGTAATTTGACGTTGAGTATGGAGGTGCAGGAAGAGGGTATGGGGGTGGAGGAAGAATTCGTCTTTTTATAAATCATTATATGGCATGCGAGAAAAATCTCTAATCCAATTACAAATGTCATTAATCAAAAGAATCCAAAGTGAGTCCACTTACCTGTAAGATGCAAACAAAGAAGCTGTTTAGATAATGGTAGGCATATAAATAAGACAAAATGCAAAAAAAGAGCACAAACACATGCAAACATACAAAACACCAAATAAAAGGACCAATTGCAATACATATCTGTAAAATTACAACTTCATTGCAATCTAATTGAAATGACCAATGCTCACATCAAATGAGTTTTATGCATGTAAATCAACAACTACATCCACGGTTATCAATAGACATGTATCATATTTATATATTAATATAAAGATGTGTTAATTGTACTTTCCAACCATGATCCAAATCCTATTAACAACTCTCACTTCCAAGATGTATTTGAAACAAAAAATAAAAGAATAAAAGGGTGACCCAATGAACAAGGCTACCACCTAATGGGACGAAGGAGGGTAGATGTAGGCAATCTTATACCGTAAGAAGAGAGGCATCTCCAAGTCCCAATGCAATAGCCTTACCATTGTGTCAATACATAATAAAGGGGGAGGGAAATAAGGGTGTAATAGAGAAAAGATTATAATTCATTCAACAGTTACATAATATCAATCTGACTTGTGATATACAAGTTTAAGAAACAAAGGATATTTAATGGCATTCACCATTGATGAAGTTGTAAGAACTACAAAAAAACATCATCCTATGAAACAAAACATGCAAGATGTCAATTATTGAATTAGCATATCCCAAAAATAGTTTATTTAGGGAGATTAATGAATAAAAATTGGGAGGTTTGCAAAAATTCTTATGCTTGATAAGTATAAACATGGATAAGCACACAATGAAATTACCCTCCAAGCATATCAAATAACATCACATCAACACCAACAATAGGAGAGCATGACTTAAGGGTCATCACATTACGAATAAGTGGTTGGTCTTCTACTTGTAAAGTAACCAAATTAGCAATTTGAAAGAAATGAGAATTTTCAGATCGAAAATAATAACACAGTGAACTAATTAGCAGGTGCGAAAAGAGAATGTGTTCTTGCAAGAGACCGGTTAGCTCCAATAAGCAATAATGTCTTTGGTCGTAGTCAGTATCTCTTTAGCTCCTCTCTGTTTGGTAGTCTTGGCTAGTCCGATTACTTCTCTTGTCCTTTAGTTCTCTAAATGCTCACAATCCTGGATGGGGGACCTGGATGCACTCTGACGCTCAAGTCAATAAGTTCCTTCCTTCCAACCTTACAACTACTTCCTTGCAATGTTGTGCAATACCACGTTTGTTGCATTTGCACGTTTGCCACCTTCCTTTATTATCTCATAAATGTTTCTTTAAAACCTCTCACCCGCAACAATGTCTCCTCAAGGAAACCAATCAGATTTCAACCATCCGCCGCAATCGACGGCTCCGTCTCCCACTGCCGGAGACCGTGGTTGTGGTGAACATTTCGCTTTGTCTTTTATGTTTCAAATATCATACTCTCCTTCTCCCACACAGATTTCATCATTTGTTTCATTGGCTCTGTCCACTGTCGCTCCCCTCACGGTGGCATATATCCCTACACCAGCAATGCATGGTCCATCCCTTCCTCTGCCGGCGCCAGTTTCTGGAACAGTGGCAGCGGTTGCTACATCGACGTTGTCTTTGACAATAGAATCTCTTACTAAGACGGTCGAAAAGCAACTGACATTGGCGCATCGTTGTCGAAGGCTAATGGATTCCCGAACCAATCGGGAATAGGAATTGCTGGAACGAAGATTAAAGTCCACACCAATCATTTTCAAGTGCAAGTTGCGTAACACGATATCTATAACTATCATGTTAGTTAATTGAATCGCATTGCATTTGTTCTGTGTGTATTTGAGTTTGAATATTTTGATTGCATGAAGTGTTTTTGTGTTGCTCGTGTGGTTGAGAGTGAAGTGAGATGTGTGTCTCAGTGAGTTCATTGTGTGATTAGGTAGCGATCACTTCGGAGATCCGTTCAGAAAAGGTTTTCAGAGATGTTATCGACTTGCTGGTCCAAGCGCATGGTGAATCGATTCTAGGAAATCCTCTGCCTTTTTACGATGGACGAAAGAGTCTTTTCACCATTGGACCTTTGCCTTATGAAGATAAAGAGTTTAAGGTCAAGTTGGAAGATGACGATGAACCAGAGTCTTCTGTCAGTCGTACTCCTGCTGGGTGTGTCTTTTATATTAAGTTCATATTTGTTAGTGATCATATGTATTTAAATGTAAATATATTTTCAAGATTTCATTAATGTATAGTTATTTTTGTTTCTATTAGCATATAGGTAGGTGTGTGTATTTTTATAAAGTAATGTTACTTTGACACTGCTCATGTTTAACCCCTATTTGACACCGGGGTACTTTTGTCAAACAACCATACATGGCAGGGCCATTTTTGGCAAGTGATTTTTGAGAACAATATGGGTTTTCTCCTTCAAATGTTGAAAATGCAGAAGCTTGGCGCAGTCGTCTCATTCTCGCCTTTTTAGCTTCTCCTTCCACACGCTCCCTCTCGTCGCCCTCTGTCAGTCTCGTCATCCTCCATCTTCTTTGTTCTGGTGCGTGCTCTAGTCTTCTAAAGAGTTGTTTTTTTTTCGTTGTCTGGAGCGGTTGTTAATGGTTTGTTAAAGTTTCGTCTTTTATGTGGTTTTCATGGGAAAGGAAGTGTTTTTGATGGTTTAAATATTCGTCTTGTATGATTTCCGTTTGGGGTTTAGGGTTGTGGAGTAAAAGTTGGTCTTTTATGCTATTTTTTGTGAAAAGAGAACACCTTTATTTGATTACACGGTTTAGGGTTTTGAGGAAGACCCTTATTTGTATGATTTTTATTATATTAAGGGTTTAAGGTTATGATGTTTGAACATTTTTGTATAATGTTTGTGATTTTTCTTTGAGTGTATGGTGGGAAGAAAGATGGGTTGTATTCTGAAATGTTTGTCGTTTTGAATGAATTTGTTGTTTGAAAGTCTGAACATAAAAAAATTTGTCTTGCGTCACCAAAACTATGGACATGTTGTCCCCTCGTTACATAAGGGGTAACCTCTTGTGTATTGTTTAGAATGATATTAACAGACGAACATATTTGTCTTGCATCACCAAAATTGTGGACATGTTGTCTCCTCGTTACATAAGGGGTAATCTCTTGTGTATTGTTTATAATGACATTAATAGACGAACATATTTGTTTTGCATTGCCAAAACGGTAAACACGTGGGTGCTACATGTTTGGTAATTATAATGGGATAGTGAATACTTTGTGTCGATGATTTGTCAGTCGGCCTATATGAGCCGAGAACCATTCAGTTAGTTAATTCATTTGTATTATGCAATTACGCATTGGTTTAGGTGGTCGGCCCCATCTATAATACATAGGCCCCCAAGTCCTTGAGGACACGAAGTGACCGAAAAGGACTTTTAATGTTGTGTGTGTGACTAAGTCATAAATCGGGTTACACGTGACGAGGTACGTTTCATTTTTTGTCGTAGCCATGGTTCGTGAATCGGTATTTGCGTTTTTTTTACCTTTGTGTCATGATGGGACAGCTGAGTTGTTGTGGACCGTTGATCTGACTCTGATCGAACGGTTCTGGTTGAGTGACGCTATGACTCCCAACCCTATAAATAGAGCTTGCGGTGGGCCATCAGAGTCGTTCTTTCTGCTCCCAGATTCTTAGTCTGCTCAGTGCTCAATCCAAGCTAGTTCTCGGTCGCCCTTCAATGTAATTATCAACATGGTTTCCTTTTCTGTTGCCACCTATTCGTCCTAAAAGCTCTCAGGGTCTTCAAGTGGATCTAAGGCGCATGCCTGCTGGGCAGCTTGGAGCATAAGGTTAGTTCCTTTGGCGGTTCCTTGAGGGCAAGTCCCATTGGTGAGGTTTGGGGGTAATTTTGGAAAGAAAGCTAGTCCGGCTATGGATGATGTCGTTGATGGGGACCGGTCGTCCGTGAGGACTCTGGGGGGCGCACTAAGCTACCGTCCTTCAAAAACGATTGGCTTGATTCTAAGGTAATTAGGGTAGTCTCTGTTTACAACACCTCCTCCTCTATTCAGTCCTTTGTAGATAGTGTAGATATGTTAGATACTTTTTTTTCAAATAACGAGTTTTCTTTAGGTTGTTGTTCACCCACCGACTGAGTATTCCACTGTTGTGGTTCCTCTTCTGTAGATTTTTTCTTTTTATACTTCAAAGTTGTTAGAGACTCTCGTATCCAGGTTCCCCTAGACGAGCTCAATATGGGGGTATTAAGGGCTTTTGAATGTCTCCCTGACTCAATTGCATCCCAACAACTGGGTTTACCTAAGGGAGTTCCAGATGTTGTGCACGGGGTTGGATTTGGAGGCTACCATGCCACTCTTTCTCCATCATTATTGTACTCGGCCGAGCAAGAAGGTAGGTTGGTTGTCTCTAGTCAGCTAGTCTAAAAAATTGTCTTCTCGAGCCCTTTTCGTCTTCGTACAAACATTTTAAGGAAACCTTTTCTAAAGTGTTAGTCAAGGGGGTAATTGTCAACATGTGTATGATGGGGACGTCCCTAAGTTTCCTTTATACTGGACGAGAACTCTCACAAGATATACGTTGTGGTCGAGACCGACCTTCACTACTCAAGATTTTTTGGCTCTTGGGACTTTAGATGAGCTGCCCCCCAAGATATCAACTCGAAGACTCCTCGGGTGTTACTCTGCCGACGACAAGGCTGGTGCCGTTGCAGGTAAGTGTTTTTCTTTTAATCGATCAACATTCATCCTCCTCATCTGATTCTTCGTTCGTTTTGCAAATATCCTTTTATCTATGGCTACTCCCGATGGTAACCCGGTTCTGAAGGGGTTGGTTGACAAGCGCCAACCTGTAAATAAAGGGAAAAAACCAAGGATCGAGGAGATCCCAGAAAATGTGGAGCCAATCACCGTCATCCTCCCTCTGCCTCAACAACAAACCACTCTTCTTTAAGAAACTCCCTGCCCAAAGAAGAGGAAAGATAGGGAGCATAAAAAAGACAAAAAACACCACTCATCCTCTCGTCGCTCCCCGACCAAACTTCGGTCGTTGACCACTTTTGGGGATCGTGTCGTGGCTATAGACTTCCTCAAGTACGACTTGATGGTGTCCAATCACATCAGTGTCCAACTTGACAACAATGGGGCTGGTCCCTACTCCGCTACCACTTCGGCCTCTGACCTTCAAACTATTTTTTTTAGAGCTCGCCTCCCGTGCTCTACTTGTCATTCGCATTATGGGAGACGAACTTATGAAGAGGGAGAGTGAAGGTATGGAGAAGCTGGAGGCGGATCTGGAAAGTTCCTCTGTTTCGCTCAAGGCTGCGTTGTCAGCCAACATTAACTTAGCCGGCACCAACAAAGATTTAGAGGATAAATTGGAGCGAGCAAATGCAGGGATTGACATGCTCTATGAGAGGTGTTTGGTCGATGAATACAAAGATGAAAATGCCAACAAAAGAGCGAGCGACCTCCGTGGAGAGGTGGAAGAGCTGAAGGGGGAGGTGGCTGCACTGAAAGCCGATTGGGAAGAAGATCGTCGTCGCATGGCGAAACTAGAAAAAGAGCTGGACGAACTCTAAGACCACGTCATTGATCAACATGACAAGGGGTTCGACTTGGCCGTAAAGCAGGGGACTTTCTTCTACAACATTCTCGCTGACGAAGGAAACTTTGATATCCAAAAGTCGATTGCTTTAATAACTAGAACTTGGTACCAATTGCTTTTGATTGGGTTTTGAAGTGGAGGCCGAGGTGTTTTCTCGGCCTTAGTACCAATCCTTTTTTATTGGGTTTTTGAAGTGGAGCTCGAGGTGTTTCTCGACCTTGATACCAATCGCTTTAGATTGGGTTTTGAAGTGGAGGTCGGTTTTTCTCAGCCTTGATACCAATCGCTTTTGATTGGATTTTGAAGTGGAGGTTGAAGTGTTTCTTGGCCTTGGTACCAATCACTTTTGATTGGACTTTGAAGTGGAGGCCAAGGTGTTTCTCAGCCTTGATACCAATCGCTTTTGATTGGGTTTTGAAGTGGAGGTCAAGGTGTTTCTCGGCCTTGGTACTAATCGCTTTTGATTGGATTTTTGAAGTGGAGGCTTAGGTGTTTCTCGACCTTGATACCAATCGCTTTTGATTGGGTTTGTGGAGCAAAGGCCAAGGTTGTACTCGACCTTCTTAAACTACACCTCGGGAAGAGAAGATGTGGCTTGAGCTCCATAGTTTCAACATGTAACAAAGATACGTGTGATGCACATCGGTCCCATGTGAAGACCAAACTAGAAAGATACTGCAGAAACTTCTTTAAGAAGTTTGTAGAATTGATCCATGCAACAAATCATGGAAATCGTCCTCGACGGATCAACACTGAGCTTGGCACTTTGGAGCTCGGCATTCTGGAGCTTAGTCATGGAGGTTGTCCTCTACGAATCAGCATAGATCTCAGCCTCGAAAGATCGGCCATGGAGCTAGGCTTCATAAAGCTCAGCATTCTGGAGCTTAGTAATGGAGGTCGTCCTCTGCGGATCAGCACGGAGCTTGGCCTCGAGAGAGCTCGACCACAGAACTCGGCTTCGTGGACCTCAATATTTCTAAATTAGGTCATTGTACTCAGCCATAGAACTTAGGCACTGTACTCGACCATATAACTCGGCTACTATACTCAACCGTGAAGGTTGTCCTTGTGTAGTTCGGCTTTAGGAGAGCTCGGTTGTTGGACTCATTGTTCTTGAACTTGGCCATTATACTCAACCATACAGCTCGGCCATTGAGGTTGGCCTTGTGTAGTTCGGTCTCAGGAGAGCTCGACCATTATACTCGGTCACAGAGGTTAGCCTACCTTGTGTAGGTTGGCCTGGGGAGAGCTCTGTCATTAGGCTCGGTATTCTTGAACTCGACCATTATTCTTGGCCATAAAGCTCAGCCATTAGGGTTGGCCTTCTGTAGCTCGGCCTCGGGGGAGCTTGGCCGTTGGGCTCAATATTCTTGAACTCGACCATTGTACTCAACCATAGAGCTTAACTACTGTACTCGACCATATTCTACTATAAGACAACAAGTATAGTTATAGGGTCGCTCGCCATGGTGATGTCCTTCTGCCTTTGGTCTTGTAGTCCACTTTTGGTTGATACCATGGAAGTTCTTGTCACATGCCTTTTCAGCACCCTACATGGTAAGTAACATTGGTGTGGTATGTTGTAGAGTGATACTTCAAACCTTTGGGATCGGTTTGATTCACTACGGTATGTCGAGTACCATCTCCCTCTAATGGAGAGGGTTGGTAGTTGTAGAGCATCTCCTTCAAATCTTCATTTTCATGCCTCAGGGCATAGATTTCTTCTTTGCTTTTGGGTATCAGGTCGTTGATCTCCTCTTTATTTTTTTTGCTGCATGGTTGCCATCTCTTCTTGCAGAGCGGCCAACATAGTCATAGTGGCAATCGTCATGTTATCGTGTTCTTGTCTCTGGTCTTGCAATTTGCTTCACGTTGACACCATGAGAGTTTTGTCTGTGTACTTCTCGGCCCGACGGTGGTGCCAATTGTTCTTACTGAGCCTTGAGGCTGAGAACAATAAATGTTCTTGCAAAGCCTTGAGGCTGAGAACAAGACTTCAAGGTGTCAACTGTGGCTGCCTCTTTGCGAATCTCTGATCTCCAATATCTAGAACGACAAGGGAAGTACCTGCGGAAGGCATCTAACGCTCAAATCAGTATTCAGTTATCAGAGTTTAACAATATGAACTGGGATGGAAAAACGTACCTTTCTTTCTTCTCTTGTTCACTATTTATACTAACATGTGTAATGATTGTTTTCTTAGTCAGGGAAAGATGTGTAGTCTCTTTTGTCAGAGGTGTTACCCATTTTCTGTCTGCTGTGTTAGGAGAAGGTGTGTAGTCTCTCCTGTCAAGAGGTGTTACCCCTTTTTCGCATGTTGTGTCAAGAGAAGGTGTGTAGTCTCTCCTGTTAGAGGTGTCACCCCTCTTTTGGATGCTATGTCAGAGGAAGATGTGTAGTTTACTCAACCTCACTTTTGTCAGAGGGGAGTGTGTCGTTCATTGGAATCTATTTATGTGTCAGATGTCAAGTGTTTGTTCCCATTGTAAAGGAGATGGAGAGACTGGTTCGTTGGAAGTCGCCAGATACTTGTCGGTCTATGTGTATTCTGCAATAAACAGCTCATGGATGCGGTTGATAACTTTTCGTCTTAAGGGCCGCCATGCTCTTGAATGGCCACATAGTATATTAGCCTCCCAAGCTCGAGTAGTCGTTAGACTACAAAGAGTTTTCATGAGTGAATGTTATAGGTCATGCTCTCTGATGGTCGTATAGTACATCATTGTTTGACACTTGTAATAATTGGAAAATCTAGACATGATTTATGAAAGGTACCTCATGAGTATGCAAGAAAGTAAAATCCAAACATGATGTTGGGGCTATACAAAATATATTCAACACAAGTTTGTCAAAAATATCAATTTTCCGTTTTCTGAAACATCCATGACTTTATATCTGGAATCAAACAAACTATTTTAACTAGGTTGATGAATCTTAATTTGGCAACCAAAAGACCTAACAAATCCAAACAAGTTTGGTTTCCTAAGAATTCATATAATGTGTTTCAGTTTTCCGCTATTAAACCATACTAATACTAAAATGATGTAGTTAGCTATATATTTATATATTGCCCAAAATTAACATATTCATAAATTAGATTTTTACTTATTAAAAAACTTATTACATTATTTTGCTATTTATATCTATTTACTATGTTTTCAAAAGACTTAAAACGGACAATTAGATGATGAGTGATCTGTATTAAAACAAATTAAGTCAACTTAGTGTTTATTTAAGGGCAATTAGATGATAAGTGGATTATATAAAAATCAAATTAAGTCAACTTAGTATTTATTTAAGAAAAAGCGGGTTCATCAAATTCAACAGAGAATTGAATCAAAACAATTAAGATACTTAATAATAACAACTTAATAAACTGTAAGAGATAATTGGATTTTTTTTTTCTGACATAACTTTTTATAAAAAAAATATTATTTCTATTATGTATAAATCGTGTCAAGTTGACATAATTTTATTTAATTTAAAATAAATCTTATCTCATGACATAATTTTCAAAATGAACTTTGAATTCAAAAATTGTGTTATATGATTTTAATTATAATTAAAAAAAACTGAAATCATACTGTTTTAATTAATCTAAATTTAGATTAAAATCTTATCATAATGTCACAAGTTATTCATGATAAAAACAAAAAATAATTTCATTTTAGAATTTTTTTTTAAAATTACACCATAATATAAGAAAAACACCATTGAAACCTATATAATATTATATTCATAATATATAAATTCACTTAAATTTAATTACTATTTTCTCACAGTTTCCTATTATATATAACTATATGCTACGTAGGTTTTTCCGTGAAAAAATATGAAAAGTTAACCAAATGTATTTTAAAACTAGAGATATTTTTTTTATCATGATATTTTTGTAAATTATATTAAAAATATAAAATACTAGAACAAATACTCTTTAAAGTTTATAGAGTTAAGGAGAAAAATAGTGTACAATATAAGAGAAAATTATATAACTTAAATTAATATGCATTTTTTAAAATAAATTTTATTATTATATAAACTTCATTATAATTCATTATATTTGTGCCAGTTATTATTCAGAATATTTCGTTATGTTTTGAAAAGTTTTTTAAGTAGTTTTTAAATTATTTTTATTAAAATTCAGCAATAATATTTGATAAACTAATTTTTTAAAATATTTAAAATTATTAAAATTACTTTTAGCATTATTAAAATGTTAATTGAAGTAACATTTTTTAAAATATTAACTATTTGCATTTTTTTAGCTTTTTGATCTTAACATTTTTATTAAATTTCTTAATTAACTTTTTTTATTACACTAATCATCACCTTAGTAAAATAATGCATCTATCTTTTATTACATTATTTTTAATATTGGATTATAAATTTATTGACATATAATTTAATATTAGTGATAGAATAGCATGTACATTCATTCCGGTTACTGTTTCGCTTGTGCGTACTTATTTTTTAATTTATAAAAAAAATAATTTATTTTATTTTAAAAATACTTATGAAAAATATATTTTAAAAATATATTTTGGTTATAATATATTTAAATCATAAAAAATGAATAAAGTGAAAAAAAACTGTATAATAACTGAAACTAAAAATTAACTAAAATATTTATTTATAAATTAAAACTTCAATATTTTATAAATAACTAAATATAAACACCTCCATTTATATTTTTAACCTTGGAATAGAATTAAAATTTATATGAAAAATATCTGAAAAATAATAGTTTGAAGTTTCTAAATTAGATTATATGATAAATATTGGATACGTATATGTTAAAATAAATTATAGATATAAAATGACAAAAAATATGACACACCAAATTTAAATAGTTGCTTTTTGTTTATACAAACTAATAATTTTAAACCAATCATTTTAGTTATGTACTTTTTCAATTATTTTTAAAACATATTTTACTATTCTAGTCTATATTTTAAAATACTTCTGATCCAAATTTAAAATAAAATAACATTAAGCAGACATCATATTTCCATTTTATTAATAAATATAATGGTAAATGAATATATTATTAAAAGATATTATAATATATCAATATTTAAAAGTTTAATGTCAACTAATAATATAGATATTTTAAATAATATAATAATTAAAATATATAATATAAAATAAAAATATAAAACTATAATTTGTGTGTGTGAAAACACCTAAAGGTGAATAATATCCCCAAAAATAAAAGAGAAATAATCATAAAACATTGAAATTTAAAAACTAGAGTTTTAATCTAAACTAGTGAGAAAGAGAAATGACTAGCCAAATAAAATTTATATTTATATGGTTGCTGAGTTTTGTGTTGCTATAGTCATGAATATGGCAGATAGGAAATTGAACTAAGGATGATTAGTAGCTTGATACAGGGTATTATATTTATTTAAGAAATAAAAAAGTAAAGATAAGATAGCTATTTATTCAGTGGCCTTGCCCTTACGTCTGCTGCTACTGCCGGTTTCTAAGAGGTAACAAACCATAGAATCAACATCGTCTCCAAATATGCTGTAAGCCTCAATCGCTTGGATGTATGTGAATCCCATCGATAGTAAAATTTGCATGCCGCTACTCAGATCAGAACCATGCTCTTTTCCATCTTCTGCCTTCCGATCACTGCCCGATGATCCTGCTCCTCTCATCAACACATTAAGTAAGCTATATATATATTTATCCTTTTTAGGAAAATATACCAAATTGTATGAGAGGGAGACTCACTTGCTCCAGAAGACGACGGTTCAGCGTTTGAGGTAGAGGACTCTCTGTCACCAAGCTGTTGCTTAAATGTACTATCTGAAAGGTACTCAGCTCGAGAAACTTCTATGACCATGCGTTCAATTTCCTTTTCTGTGAGCTCAAGATCAGAGTAAAACCGGCCCTCAGCTAAAAGTGCCTGTAGAAAGCAACAAGATAAAAATTATTGTTGCAGCCCAGTTAAGAAAAAAACTGTCATCCTCACCATTTCAATTTGAAATACTTACATTATTGATTTGTTGGTCCTGTTGAGCTTTAATTGCAGCCTTGACTTGATCTTTGTCAACATTGGTCTGAGTATCATCACGAAACACAAATGGGCCATCAATTATTAGCAAACCAATTTGTTAATGTCACAACTTCCATAGTTCTGAGCCCTAAAATTGTTATGAATTTTCCTATAATCATTTATTCCAGAGTACAATATGAAGTTTAATTATGCAGTTGTCAGATAAACCTAAACTCTCGATGTCTGACAAGAGTATAGAAAATCAAAATCATGACACAGGAGAAGAATGACAGCAACTTGTGAATAGGCAATGGTGGTACTTACTCCACGAAGGCTGCTGAACCCAAGCCCAGCACCAATTGTTAAGCGCCGTGGGTCAACTAGGGAGTTGTAATGATTCCCGTGATGATAACTCAATCGAATTGGTGGCGTGTCAGTGTTGTAGCTTCCATGAAAGATATTGATAGGTTCTGCATAATGATTGATGTTATAGAATGGTTACATAAACAATCAGACATCAAAGTTTCAGAGACTCACCTATGCTGTAGGAGTATATGTGAATTGGACGATTATACATTTCACACATGGCTTGGATCTCAACATTGTTTCCATAAACCTGCGGCCAGAAAGGATAAACATAAGTTTTGTCTAAATTCAAAATTTAAAATGGCTTTAAACACATTCTAACAAATAGTATTTTCGAAAAATATTTAAATAGTAAGGGTCATACGCAGTGCATAAACAATCATGTAATTTCAGTGCCCCATATATAGGGCTTCTAGCAGCTAAAACTATGTTTCAGTGCTCCTTATGAGAGATTACCGCCAGCTTCAACTCCTTACAACAAACTACGTTTCAAGAACATGACACAGGCTAATTCAAAGCATTCATTATTACATCCATCACACTAATATCTATGACTATTGACAGCATATATTCTATCAAAGATACTACTGATATGCTTTACTAGGTATAAAGAAGGCAAGTATACACAATTAACTTTGAAAAATAAGAATTGGAAACTCAAAACACCAAGAGACTGAATGGGTCTGTTAAAAGAACCATATTCCAAATGAAGATACTACTCAGATAATATTACCACAGTATTAATGCACTCGATCTTCTTTCCAAGAAATTGATATACAAATGTCGTTCTATAATGGACAAGCTCACTAGATATGAATAAGTGCAGAAAATTAAATGCTGTTAATCTCATAAATTGAATGCCAAGGAATGGTTAGAATCCACCATGGCGCTAATCCAATTAAGGTCAGAAAAAGAGACAGATTGATTTAATTATGAGAATAGTCCGAGAAGAGCCACATGCAAATATTAATGCCCACTTCCTTTAAAAGCCAAATCCACATCCACATTAATTGAAAATGAGAAAAAAAGCCAGATATTATATTAGGTTTGCAATGATATGTAAGTATTGATGTCCACTTCCTTTAAAGAAATGAAGTTTTTTGCACAACTGACAGCAGAAAAACTAGTCTGGACACATTTAAGTCCTAGATTAAATTATCCATAACAGACAGAAAACAGTCTCGACACGCAAGTACTAGATTGTATTATTTATAACAGAACTTACTGGTTCCGACTTCAAAATGCCTCGTATTGAAACACTGATGTGAGAGACATGCCAATAAATTAAGAAAACTAACAGACATTTGCTATGTCAAGCGACGCAGAGGAAAATATTAAAAGATGACAGTTCTGTCACATTTCTAGAATTTCTCTTATTGTGTTGGTAATCTATGCCACCACAAAATAGGCTACCCAGAAGTCAAGCTTCAACTAACCTAACTCATTGCCCCACGCCATTCAAGGAATGTTTCAATTATGACAACACACAAAATTCCCTAACATTAGGGTGATGACAACACTCAGATTATTTTAATAGCAACAACTCGTCCCTGACACATTAGTGAAAAGGGGTTTAACTCTCCTAAAACTAAACCATCACATCTTATTGTAGATACAAAGAACGAAGAAAGAAAATTCTAACCAATCAATCAAATAGATAGTTCTCAAACGAATATGGAACATAAAAAGGTAAAAGGGCAGATAGCCTGAGACAAGTACCAACCAGCATAAAGATTAACAAGTGTTAAAGCATTTTCAACCATCCATTACATTAGTATTGTGGCAAGGCAGAGTCCTGGATCTCTCAAATTCAGGGAACTTGTGCATTCTTTCAGTTCAACACATACAGTCTTTATGTGCATAATCTGAAAAAGTTCTAACATCTGGTATGGGAGCCCCCTAGTTGAATGGGGAAATTGTCTAGAAAAAGACTTCAAGATTGATTCCAGTTCTGATGGAAGGGAAGACATGTTCGGGGCTGACCAATGCAGACCAGAGTTTTGAGGACAACATTAGTGCCTGAAGAAGACATGAAACAATCATGGTTTCATTGAGAGGAGAAGCTCTCATATAGTCTCTTGGAAGGAGAGAATCAGAATGCAACACTGAATGAATGATAAGGCTGTGCTAAGGCTGTACCAGCCAGAAATTGATCAAGATATTTGGGTTCAAAAGAAGCACTATGAACCAATGGAGTGAAAGGTAGGACCTAATGACAAAGACAGAAACAAAATATAACAGAATATGAATGTTTGGAGAGAACAGAACCAGCGCTCAAGGAAAAGAAACATACAAAATAAAATCTAAAAAATAATGGGAGAAACACAACAAAAGCTACCCAACATCATTCTCGACAACTAAAGCAATAAAAAAATTCTTGAGATCAAGAATCGCAGTGAGTATCAAGGGAAAAGTTGTCATCTTACCACCCACAATCTTGTGCAACAATACAGTTCAAAATGGAACAAGGGATGAAGTTACAACTCTAGTTCAATGATGATGAGTTTCAAGGGCAAATAAATGCAAGCACCCCCCATAAATAGGATGAGGCGTTGAGGGTTGGTATTGTGGCCAGGGGAGTTCCTAGATCTCTCAAATTCTGATTATTACTAATAAGTACACTTTTTGTATGCTTAATCTGAACCATTTTCTATCACAGGCATACAGCTTTGATAGTATATAACATCGTAAACTGTAGTTTGCCAAAAATATATTTAGAATAAATAAAAACTAACAAGTTTCACTGCAAAATTCCACTCAATATAGCAAATGAAAAGGGATAGAAATAAAGCAATCATATCCGACCACAAAGACCTTAAATCTCAATAATAACTTAAAGTTTTCCCTTGAACCAAGAAACAAAATCTGCCAACTGCACCGTCACATACCTTATCTCTTCTTTTTCTCTTGCAGTAAGATGTGAACCCTTCAGTTATAAACTGAGAAAAGTGATCTCTCTCTCGCTCCTGAAGATAAAACCAGAAATACTTAATCCTCTGAAGTTCAATAAAACTCTACCAACGTATGTGCATGAGAAAAATCTAGGATGTATGCACATACAAAAATGTGGCACCATTCAGTTGAATGTACATACATAAAACAATTTTTCACTTGAATTAGAGACAGCAAACTAAAAGAAAGAAAGCAGGACATGGAACAATAATTTAAGGAAATACAATCAGATTGTGCAAATATACATGTATTAGCCACTGACAAATAAAAAAATTAAATAAAATAGTTACAGGACTTTCCTGAATCCCATATCTGAAATGGCACCAAAATTGTAATCGTAAAACATTCCATAAAAATTATGAGTTTAGACTTGCTCCTCTCATTTTATCCACTGCTGGTCATGTTACCATTGCCCATATTACTTTTTCCCAACCATAGTGGCAATCCTTTCAATGCATTCTTCACCCAAAAACAAACAACCTAAAATCCAATGTTCTAAAAAGACATCATATAAAGAACTAAATCCTTTCAAAAATCAGCACTGTTTGTTTGTTAAGATCATTGAAACCCGTTAAAAATAAATCGGCTTCTGATCATGAGAAGGTAATGAGAAACATACTATCAGTCATAGTGAGCAGAAGCATATACAGTGGGGATATTTTCCATAAACAAAAATTAATACAACATTATCATACCATATAATCTATGCACATCTGTCTGACCAAATCATACAGTTCAGAGTCCCCATACACCTGATCTGCAACAGCGCGGAAAAGACAATTTCCATCCTCCATCATTTTTTTTACTTCATATCCTTTTGCCCTTCTGATATCAATTTCAAACTGCCGCTCCCTTTCCTGGAATAGATGTCAATATAGGTTCAATTTATTAATACGTATGATGGCATAAAGGATCTCGAAAAGGCTGTCAAGAAACAAAACGGTCATATCATCTTCAATTTCACATAGAGAAACTTAACAAAAAAGATTGTAATAGAATACATTAAGATATCCCTAAGCAAGTATCAGAATACAACCCAGCATAGGATTGCCGGCATAAAGAAATGCGATGTATGAATGATCAATAATGACAAGTGCTCTATACAAATTAAACACGTCCCTGAAGCACTATGTAACTTAATGAACTAACCGTATATTTATAGTCTAAAACGATATAAACAGTGTTATCAAATATGCCATCATGCTAAGTTATTTCAATTACTTTGTATCCATAACAAGGAAGAAATGCCAAAGGTATAACTAAATAGTTGCTTAATCATGATTATTCTTTATAAAAGAGGAATTAGCTAAATTATCAATACCATTCCTTAACAGTCGCTTCTTAAAATCAACTCACAGACTACGGCCTATAGAGAATCATATACCAACACTTAGCAACACTGAAATCCAGTACCAAGGGAGTTATCAACTTACAAAATCATCATAAGATGAAACCAGGCAAGGCTTCTGTTCATCAGCACTGTTGTACCCCTCACTTTCATTATGTGACCTGGGAGAAGACGGCCTAGACCCAGCAGGCGAAGTCCTGGCCGGAACAGCCGGCCATGCAGATGTCCTCCTCGACGATCCACCACTAGCCGAATTCAAACTCCCGGCTAAACTCCTCCTCGGATTCAAGTTCCCCGCCAAAGAAGGCTTGGGAGGCGGCACCGGAGGTGGCGGGGGACACGAACCACCACCAAAAGGTAGGGAAGAAGAATCCCCACTCGCACCCTCACTCTCTGCAACAAGCCTATCACCAACTCTCAGCCCACTCGACCCCTTCACAAACTCCTCCCTTACATCACTCTCAACAACAGCAGCAGCAGCAGCCACGTCATCATTGCAGGACCCATCAACCTGCTCAAAATGAACACTCTCCTCACTCTTCCCCTTATCGCCACTCTCCAAAACGTCATCCGGCACAACAACAACAACCTCGTCGGTATTCTCCGGCGAAACCAAAACCTGCGCCTCGGCACGCACCGCGGGATTGGAAGAAGACCCAGCAGTCCGGTTGGCGTTGGAAGAAGAACCACCACCGGAAGAACCCCTCTGAACCAACACACGAGTCATTGTAATCGGTAACGCAACGCAAACCCTAACCTTGGATTTTCAGAGGGTTTGGATCATTGGTTTGTCGCGGGTTCTGGCCTTGGGCGTAGTGATACCAATTCCTTGAAAGAAAGAGTCGTTGCAGCAGTAGTGGTCCTCGCAAAGCGATCTCTGCATTCCCCTAACAATTCTCATCAGACCCAACCCTCCAACTTTAAAGAAGAAAACCTTTCTTTTTTTGTTAAGAAGACGAATTTTACCAAGATTTTCCGCCGCCGAAAAATCAAAACCCTTCACGACCCCAACCTGCAGGCATGGAAACCAAAAAATTGGCGCGTCGATCGGAGGAATGAAAGATAAGAAAGGAAAAACGTAATCGGAAATGTAATTATTACGATGAGGGGAATGGATATGGCGATTGTGTGAAAATTGAGAAAAAGCGAAGAAAGGGAATAATGAGAGATGGAGTGGTTGAGTGACTGACCTGAAAAGAAGGATTGATTAGGGTTTTTGAAGAGAAGAAATAGAGAAAGGAGAAAAGTGTGGAAAGGTTTTAACGGTGAGTGAACGGTGAGTTTCAACACCAACGTCCCCTGCCTCACCACCTTACACCTGGCTACCCACCCACACTTGATCCCACGTGCCACTTTTACTTCCTTTCTATTCTCTTCATGTAAATTCTTTTCTTCTTTTCTAAGATAAATATTCTCTTTTTTTTTTTCACTTCACTATTTTCTTTATTCTATCCTACTTTCCAAACAATAATTCCTTTTCTTAGAAAATATTACACATGCAAAACTCACATGTGCTAAAATTAAAGTAATTACCTTATTCATATAAAATGAAATACACACTACTCAATCCAATTGCAGATATGAAATAATTCTATTATCTTAATTTAATATTTTCATTATTAGTCATATCAAGATTAAAAATTCATAACAACAGATAATCTAATGGTCTTAACTCAAAAAATTAATTTTAAAATTTTAAACTAATACCCTAACACTGATTTGAGTGATATGGAACTAGCACAGAAGTATGAAATTCAAATCTTAGAGTGATAAAGTTGTTGGGAAGAACTCACTCCCACTTGTTCCACCTTGCAGGAAAATAAAAATAAAGTAAAAGATTTGGCTCTCCTCGTTTTACTGCTCAAAGTCCGGGAAAGTTTTGAGAACGACATCATGTTGGTACAACAATGGACTAACATAGAGAATATTTCATGACACCCCATTTCCTCATCTTGGCTAACACTTCAACCTTTTAGTTTTAGGTGTTAACACAGCATATATCTGGAATTTTAGTGCAGTGCGGCTTGAAAACGGAAAAGGAAATCCATCTCTTTTGTTGAGTAAAAACTACTGTTGTTAGAACCACAAATCTTAGTTCAACCAATGCTGTTGAAACTTGCCTCAAAAGGTTTCAACAGCATTGGTATTACTACAAGGTTATTCCCATACTAAGTAAGAGTAGGTGTATGTAGACCAGACAAACACGTACTCCCCGTATTAGGCCCTTGTATATTTAAGGATAATTTTGTGGGTTCAACGATAGGGCGAGTTCGTCTCAATTTACCAATAGTTTGGCTCATCTGCATGTTAAAAGTATAACAAAGGATTAAACATGAACCTGGTGTTTAATTCAAACATAATCACATCAAATTCTGTCAGCAACGTTTAGTAATTTCCCATTTTCGAGTGAACCAAACTGCAGATTATCTTGCCTGAATAAGAACATATTGGCGGCTTTTCTTTGCCAAAGATAACACCACCAAATAAAATAAAGAGAACGGGTAAAGCGACTTTTTTTCATGCATTTTTTGTTTGCTCATTCTTTAAAATGAAAAAAACGTGGTTAATTGATCACACATTCAAAATTGCTATGGTAGAATTTATTACATGCATACCATCTGTATTTCTTATTATGGTATGAATAAAATATTATCTATCAACAATATCTTACAATCAATCAAACAAAATGGTTACCCCATTTAGACAAAATTGCTATGGTGAAAATGATTACATGCATACCATTTGTATTTCCTATTATGGTATGAATAAAATATTATCTATCAAGAATAATCAAACAAAATGGTTGCCCCCTTTAGACAAAAGTAAATCCGCAAAAAGTATATTGTCAACTTCCAATTGCATTCTACACCTTCAATTTCCACCCTCGGGCAGCAAGCGCTTCATGAACCTTTTTGGCGGCATTAGCAGTATCGGCAAGGGGTGGATAACTCCAACTTTCTGATATCTGAAATTTATGTAAAACACACACCCACCCATTACAAAATAAACACATTTGATAATAAGGGTGATTCCAGAACAGAAACCTTCCACAATTATAACTTACATCCTCAGAACCTGTAAAAGGACGAACAACTCCCATCTCTCTCAAAGAATTGTGAAATTCATTAAACTTCCATCTGCATCGCTCAACGCCCATAACATAAACAGGCTTCCTGGGGATAGAACAGAATAATTTGATAACATTAAATACTTTTATCAAGAGCAACTAAATAAAATCACTATTCTAATCATAGAAATACGTATACAAGCATACCCAGTGCTGCAAGCTTCACTTATCATGCTAACTGAATCTGCAGTTACAACAAATGTGTCGGCCCAAGCTAAATGGCCCATGTGCAGGTCAGGTCCTGAAAGTTGTGTTAGCGTCTAAGTTTATCTGTTGAACGAAATTTCAAATGTTGGAAACAAACTGGAACATATATTTACCTTGCCCATCACAGATACAAACTTTTGGGTTATTCCCAAGTTCTTTTACGATGATATTGGACACCTGTTTAAACACCAAAGAGAGAAATAGTATGAAGAGACGGACAAGTTGGTTGGGCGTTATTATTCTAAGAAACTTCAAGGAATGAAGGACTATACCTTCTGCGGTGTCCTCTCCGAAAAGGATATCCTAACAGTGCCACAACTAGCTAGAACACTGAGCAAAGAAGCTGCTAACTGCTTGGCAAGGTCTACACCATATCGACAGTTTCCTAAATCAATTGTAGACATCAGTCAATACCCAAATTTTTAGCCATACAGAAATTCCTTCTCAGGTCTTAATGACATTTCAGATAGTTAAATTCGCAGAGGAAATTACTTGTTGGTCCTCCGATGTTGACCACAAGCAAGGGCCTGGGAACATGTGAAAACTCGTCATGCCAAGTAGCAGCAGCACTACGTAATGAACTGAAATCTACTTGATGTAATGCCCCCATGGTGAGAACCTGAACATATAATTCCACATAATAGTCCTAACTCAGAAATTGATCGTAATCAACATCAAAGTAAAATGTTATTTATTGTCTAACATAATGCATACCACATGACTGTCTGGAGGATCACGTGGAGTTATCCAACTTCGCAGAAGCCGAGGAACCTGTTTTTGTCCTTCTGTAGTCAAAGGATAATAATCATGCTTAGGAGTAATCACCATGTCAAACCTATTCAAACACGATCTGGGATGTTGTATCTGGTCATGAGACAAATACAATCAGAGAGACCAAGATAAGAAATCAGATTAGATGTTTTTACATCTCACATAGTAATGATCATCAAAGCAAAATACAAGAACAATAAATAACACTGCACCATACGACAATGAAATTTTGACCAGATAATAGACACTAGCATATATACAATAAAAAGCCCACGTTTTGGAAGCAACATAACCAAGGTTTTAAATTGTTAACTACATGATATGTAATCATAATAGTGTGGTTGTAACAGTCACCAATTTGAAATTACAGACTACATAGACCAACATCAACCTGAAATGACAGAATGCTTCCCACAAACAAGACCACAACTATAATTTTAGACCTTGAATGTAATACATAAGAAAAAGAAACGAAAATAAAGTAGACTCAATAAGTGTTCATAAGGGAAAGAAATCATAGAAGTAAGAGTTTTTTGGATTTCCTGGCAGGATCGTGTCAAAGAATTGTAAACCAATCAAAGATTGAAAGTTGACATTAAAAATTTCCAATCTCCTAGTGTTTTCAATTGCATTCACAATTCCCTCCTTCGTCAATCACCAGCGTAATTCCATTTCTTCGTTAATTTAAGCCATTGGGCCTAGTTTTATCTCACCTTTAGGTTTTCATTATTGCAAAACCAACCAAACTATAAAGGGCATGCCTTATATCCCTGCCGAGACATGAACTTACATAGCATGAATGCCATTGAAATAGTATTATGTTTACGTTATTAGTTGTTCTTCCAAATTTTAATGTACAGACTAAAAAATTGCATAATTTACAAGATATCTTATCAAAATTAAATTAAAGATTAATATGCATGAAGTCTGCAAACCTGAACGACAAAAACATTCTCAGATGCTAAACGTTTTATGGAACTTGCAGTAGAAATGGTATCTCTTCCACATGCAACAACCAACAATGGTCCCTCCCTGGATAAAATACCAATCATATCATTCTCTGTAAATGGCCAAAGAATAAGTTGCAGAAGAAGAAACAAGAAAGTTAAAACACATGAATTGAGAGACTAATATTACATCAATATCAGAACCAGAATACTGATTAGATTTGCACAGTAAATTTAATAACAAGTCACAAGATTAAGTTTTATGCCGAGCAGCACAACAGGCACAGACAAACATGTCTTAACATTAATGCACTGGAAATCATGTAAATCTAGTAGATTCCTAGTTGTACAAAATAATTATTACAACTTATAAGAAAAAAATTGTCAACTAATTCCTATGACACATCATATTAAGTATAACTCTAATGTTCAAAGTAGTACACTGATCTGAGCGAGTAAGATTATTGGCAAGGTTACTCAGACATTTGAATCAGTCTCCATCAAGAAATGAACAACAAAATAGGTTAGGTAATCTACAAATAACACAACACAAATCAATGAAATTAAATTACAGAGAAAAGATCAGGCAGTTACTTCTCACAAGTTTCACGAGCAAAATTAACTATCTGCTTTACATCAGCTTCCAAGACAGATAACAAGCCTGAACTGACACCATTTTCTGAAGGTAAAGGCATAAGCTTCTTTTTCTGAGATTTCTGAGAATAACCTTGAATCATTCTTACTATATAATCTATTTTTTTATGGAGAGAGACTGGAAGCCATTGAAGCCACTCATTAATTCCCCCTTTTGGTCTGGTAACACGCTGCGAAAAGCCAATCATAAAATGATAAGTGAACTCATTCAGCTGTTAAGAGGTACTTTCAATTTGAACATGACAAAATATAATGCACTAATGCTTTATAAAGAAGACAAATTAGATGCCTAAAAATTATTAACAATAGCCTTAACATTAAGCTCATAATTATAGCCCCAATAAGATGTGTTAGTTGCACACTATGTCATGTGCCAATGACATTAAGAAATGTTTATTGCAATGGTAATCAGCATGAGTCATTAAGAAATGCTTCTTGCAATGGTAATAATATCTCAAACAATTCTTATTTCCCTTCAATTAAAAAAATCTCAAATAAGAGAAAATTTACTTAAAAGGAAAAAATTAACCTTGTCTCCATTTCCTCCAAACATAACCTAATATAAAAAAACCAAAAGGTGATACAAGGCAAGTAAGGATACAAAAGTGTATCAGATTCAGATGCTACACCAACAAAGGTATACAAATATACAGTTTACCATAAAAAGACAGGTGCAAATCTCATAGTCTCAAGAAATATTCATCTGGCAACTGACAACCAAATAAAAAAAACTTCTTTCATTACCCAATATAACTTATAGATAAATCCATATATTGATGTTGTTTCCCTTTCATAATTTACTTTCACTTCAATAATTTACTTTCCCTTTTAAACACAGATACCAAGCACGCAGAATGGGTACGTTAGGGTGCTCTTTGTACAGGTTTGTGATTCATCCATTTGCTTAAATTATTATTACAATACCTTCTTTAAAAGCAACATGTTGCAAGGCGCATGATACAACGAATTCAGCATGCAATACGTAGGGTTATTGAGCGAATCAAGTAAAATGCTTGAACTACATTCTAAAAACTTCTCCACAACACACCTTCTAATAACAAAATTTTATCCCCTACGCCTGAATAGTTTGTTTGTAGATCCAATATTAAGAAGAGTAACCTAAACCAACAATTCAGTCCTCCTTCGGTCAATTATTCCCTATCGATCATCAAGACAACACTAATCTCGCCGCAATGCACAATTGCAAGCATCAGGGACTGAATTCGTAATTTGATCTTTGAGAGGTCACTAGAACTAAGGCTACATTTTTACAGCCAATAATTTCGGTACTAACTCTTCTAAAAGTTATACCGTTATCCACAGTCACGCTATTTCTCAATCAAGTCAAACGCAGACAAATAATTCTACTTAGTCGTCGTTATGTTGCGGAGAAAAAAAAAAAAAAAAAGTTATGCATTCTTACATATAAAACGTGCTTATCGGCGAGGCCAAGGGCACGAACCAATCCGACGCTCTGATTCTCCGATGCGGCGAAGCCGTTGCCGATTACGACGGCGCGACGCACGAACGTGTGAACTCCGGACTCGAAGATGTCCGGAGTTCCTCTCCGGGCGGTAGGGCTCGGCGGCTCCGGAAGTTGAATTCGTTTCATCGACTCGACTTTGAATATACGAACACCGGTTTCAGTTCAAGAATACGGAGCATGAAGTTTCTAGAAAAAGCGAAACAAAAATTTTGATTCCTGCAATGCCAGAGTCGTGAATGGGAAGTTTCAGGTTTTGCCTACAAAAACACGTTCCCGGCAAAAAAACGAATCCGAAAGGTGAAGGCCCGTGGGCCGAAAGCCCACTGTTTTCTTTTGTTTGCATCACACGTTTCGTGGTAGTTTGGTTTCTGCTTCATTACTTATGGAATAAGAATAAAGATATAATAATAAAAGTTAATTAGAATTTAAGTAATTTATAAATATTAATATTTTTAATTCGGTTTTTATTAAAAGAATTATTTTATTGAAGCTTTAAATTTATTTTATTTTTGTTTAAGTATATCGTTGTTTAATAGCGTTATTTGTATTTTATCCTCTCCAATTCATCCATCTATTCGTTCTTTTCTTCATTTTCCTTTCAGTGGCTTCATCCTTCTTTAACAACCAATTGAAAAGATTGAAGAGAAAATATATGAAATGATCAACAAATTTAAGATGGAAAAATGACAAAGACAGGTAGAATTAACCAAAATTATTAACCAAAATAGCTAAAGAAAAATTGTGTTATTAGCGATATCTATATTCTATTTTATTTTTTATTTTTTCTACAAATTATTACTTTTTTATCTCTTTCTCTCAACTCTACCTATTTTTCTTATATTTTCATTTAATTTTCTTCCCCCCAACTAAATACAGATCATGGATGACTTGATTTTAAATCACTATTAACTAAAGACTGACATAACCAGCTAATCTCTTCAACAATCATCATCAATTAGAACAGAATAAAATAAAATATATATGAAAAACAGATGACAGAGAAACATCTAGTTATTATAAAATATTTAAGTATTTTTTAAACGTAAGATGACATAAATTAATTAGGGTTTTATAAACTACAGTGGCATGAAGAAAAACACAGAAGGAGGTAAAGGGAGGCATATAGGTTTGGCATGAAGAAAAAGCATATGATTCCATTAACGTCGAAGAATGTGGAGGTGCATGCTGATGCATGGCGAAATAGAAGAGAGTGTGTGTGAGAGAGACAGAGGTTAAGAGAGAGTGAGAAGGAAAATCCACATGGCTGAAGAGTTGAGACTTACTTTTGACACATGTTGTAGCCGCCACTGCATGAATCAGCCACCAAAGTAGAAGTCACCCATAAATATAAGCAGCCCTAAACGTTGAAAGATATTATTAGTTCCACCCACCTTGCCGCATCTTAAGCTCCCATCAAACCCTGCAAACCCTCTTCTGCTTTTCCTACTTTTCCTGCATTTATACTCTCACACACCACTCTCACTCCCCATCGTCTTCTATATCTCTGTCACAGCCATATCCACCATGGTTATGGCCTCAGGGTGCCCGCCGTTTTATCCACTGCACCGCATCACGGTGCTGCTCCGCCATCTCCGCCAGTCCACCTGGCTGACCCACCTCCACCGCTACCACCCCCACCCCCAGAGCCGCAGCCAGGTGGAGCGACTCTTCCGGCACATTGACCAGCTCCAAGATTATATAAGCCGCCACAGGCTCCTCCCGAGTCACCGGCCTCGTCGTGCTCTAAACCACAGCAACAACAACGTGGTTCAACTTCACCACCAGTTGCTGGAGCTTCGGAGGATCCACCAGCAGCAGCTCCGGGAGTCGCTCACCAGAATCCGGCACTGCATAAGGCCGCTCCGGCAGTACCTTGTTTTCTACCAACCTGACCAGCTCATACGCTACCACCAAAGCATTAATATCCTCGACATTTTCACCACCCACCTGTGAAAGTGAAACCCACGTAACCTTCTGCATGGTTGTGCTTGCTACTACCACCCCTTTTAGTTTGATGACAATGTAGTGTCTAGCTCAGCACCATTGGATTCTTCTGCATTAATACTGTTTGTTTGTTACTACAGTTTCTCATTTTTATCGACTCCATCATCAACTCGATAACTCTTGCATAATGTATACAATGTCTTGATTGTTTGCAGGTAACCCCATTTCTAATACGTGGAAATAATAATTATTGATAAGTTACTGATTCATTCCATCTCCAGAATGGTGTTTGTGTTGACATTTGCACCATGTGATGTTCCAGTTTTTTGGGTTTTCTATGGACATGTCTCCTTCATTTGTGGCTTTTTGTCGTCGTTAAACAAAATGTTATTCTATGTGGATGCATAGGGATACAGACACAGTGCAGTATTTAAGATTTCTGATGTAGCTGAGCAAGTGGCAAAAAGTGTTCTTTTCAAGGGGTGGCCACATTGTTTATTACTTTTAGTTGAAACAGGAAAAATTTAGGTATCTAAACTACATTTATAATTTTTCTTTATATCACATCATATAAATATTTAGTATTATCTGTGATATATTTATATCATATCTTATGATGAAAGCGAAAACTGAGTCGCAATATAAAATTCAAAATAAAATAAAAAAAAAATGACACCTTGAGAGAAAAAATGATAAATATTAAGATGTGAAAGGATGAAAATGATGGAGAGAAATAATAATTGGTATTAATGAGATGTCTAAAGTTAATGAGGCTTAATGTATCATTGTTAAAATGTAAAAGATAGCTCTATAGAGGCTGAGAATCAGGCGACGTTATTTCTATCAGGATTGAAGTTAATTTACACTCAACTGAAAAAATTTCTCAAAGGCTAAAACCATTGTTGAGAAATTATAATCCCGCTAATCGGGAACTTCAGCAGTTAAAGAACATGTGGTCATAGGTGTATTTCCCAACCTCCCATCTAGCCATCATCCAACATATTTTGGAACAAGATTGTTCGCTTTGCAACAATTTTTTACAATATCAAACACGGGAAGATTCGTGGCATGTCTGGAGTGAAAAAGTAAGCAAGCTTCTTTAAGTCGTCCTTCTTTCTATTTTACTCCATGCAACATAAATATTGACGTTTAACAATGTTTTCTTTCAGAAATAGTTGGTTGGAATTGAATGCTATTTATACTAGAAAATAGGAAAACTAGAATTGTCAACAAGGCAGGAAAGACTTAATTCCCAGATGGGAAGTGCGTCCAATCCATTAAAACTGTCTTATCCAAATAAAAGGATGATCAACTACTTTCGGCAAAGTAGCATTAGCAACTTCTGATAGTCATATTGGTTTATAGTACTTGAAAAGGAAAAGTCCTAAAAAAGGCCTTGACACCAAAAATTGCACATCTTTTCGACTCATCCAAATTATCTCACAGAATTGCCTGATGCTCGATTTGCCGCACATTTGTAAATCTGACTCAACTTTGCCACAAAATCAATCGTTTCTGTTGTAGTTTGTTGCCTATTTTGAAGCTTAAAACTCTTCTGCCAACCATATTTTTACTACTTTCCAGTAGCTTTAATTTCTTTTATCAACATTCGTCATCAATAAGTTTTTGTGTGTGTATGTCTTTTTTGGCAATGGATATTTATGATATTAAATCAGCATTGCAGTGAAAATCTACAACCATCCACAACTAAATGAGGGAAATAACCATTCTCAACTCAAATTTAATGCTTAAAAAAATTGAACTTAGATTATGAAATACAATAGAAAATCCACATTTACAGAGGATGGTCCATAATCATAGATAACCTTATCAGGCCGCAGCATGAACTTCTATAATACAGAACCAAGAAAGACATAAAAAGGAAAATACATGTAACAGTTTGCGAATCCTTTATAAAATTTATCCTCTCAGCTCGTAATTTGACCCTGGAATACTAAAATGTCCTCCAATGTACACATATTGACAGGGACGATTATGATGGTTGCAGAGCTGAGAAAATAAATAAACTGACAGGGTGACAATTAGGATCTGCAGGACGGTAGAGAGATGCCTCCACAAAAAGCAGCGATTATCAAATAAAGAACAACAACAATCAAGCATGTCAATAAGGCCCTGTCAAAGATAAAAAAACCATACAGTCAAGAAACTCAGCCCCATGACTTTTAAATCCAAATAATTTTTTGTATCCCAGATACAAAATGTATACTTTCCAAAATGTATTTTCTTGTGTGTGTGTATATTAAACGTATGAAAGAAATTTTACTCACAGTAGTTTAAAATTTTTCATCCAAAGAGCTCTTCGAAGGCGCTTCGACTGTTTCCTAAAGTGAAATGCACTGTCTTGCATTGTTGCTGTCTTATCAACAAGAAGCTCAATCCGGTCACCTCTCTCCAATATTTTTTCAATATTGTCCACCATGATTGTGCGTATCTGTAATATATATTGAAAGTTCTAAAGTCACCAACTATGAGAAACTAAGGGACTTGAACATACAAAGACGCATAATGTGAAACATCAATAGAGTAAATAACATTACAGCATCTATACATCCTGAAATTCAAATGCATCTATACATCTATACTTGTAAATCAATCAATACACTAAAATTTCAAGGAAGAAAGGTAGATAACTTCTTCAATAAGCAGTTTTGCCTCACTCCCTAAGCACCTTATAAAGGCACTGGCGAATTCCAAGTCAAGAGGTATACCACCTCTGCTTGGCTCACCAACTTTCAGTAAAGATAAATCCTAAATGTAATAACTTATCATGGAGTTTTTTTTTTTTTTTTTTAATAAAAAAAACCGGGGGACACAGACAAATATATGACAGTTGTGTTTTTCTTTGGTCCATCCGACAAGCCACATCGGTGGGTGTTGTTAACTTATTACATAACGAGATTATATGTTGGATAAAACTATCTATCACTTACATTCCATAGCTAGGAAAAAGGGAAATTATCAACCTAAAATATGGATGCACATAAAACAGAGTACAACTTCCCCCATGACATTCTAAAACTTTATTTCTCCCTTCTTACGGAGCTAGATAAATAAAAGGGAGAGAATAAAGGAGAAAGACAAAAATAGGGAGGGATAAAGTTTTCTTTGTAATGTACTTGCCTCACCAACTTCACCCCTCACACGATTGAGGGTATCGGCACTCTGATTACTAGAAAAAAACTCCATTTGCTGATGCAAAACCCTTGAAAACTCATCATTCATAGCATAAGCTGGTGCATAATTAGCAACTCTACTGTAGTTCTTCATAAACCTCATTTGGATATCTTCCAAGTATGAGAAAGGAACTCTCCCTGGATACAGAGAAAATAAGTCATATCAGACATAGTAAGCACGTGAAAACAAAGATGTAGACTAAAACAGTATTGTAGTCTTAATTGAGTGATAGCTATCGTTGACACAGATTATATACTAATCCTCTAAAAGTCAGTGTTTATGGTTTTGACAATAAAAAGAAATCGACAACTTTGACTAGTAATGATTAAATTGAGGAACTAAGTCTGTAGTGAAATTTGAAAAACACTACCAAAATCTATTTTCTCTCCAAAACGTTTCTAGATATTTGGAGCCTCAAATTGAGGTCTAAATTTATCAATTGTACGCTGAAAAGGTTTAAGTGTGTGGTTGGTTCAGCATCTTTGGAGGAATAATCACTTTTTTTTTTTATCAGCTTCATGACAGAGCTTTCAAAAAAAAAGTGACGATTTTCCCAAAAATAGCCTGTACCAATTATGAAACATGCATTTAAAAAAAGTATATATATGTTTTTCTATCAATTATAAGCATATGATTACTTCTTGCCAATAGATTTAGAAATCATTGATCAATTCCTTGGTCGGAACAAATCTGACAATTTGGACTTAGTTGGTAAAGAGAGGAGAATTGTTGAGAACGTCTTCTAGTTCAAAAGTCAATATAGCATTTAAGAAGAATGTTATATGTAGTTAAAAGGGTCCTAATTTAATCCTACCCCTCCCCACTTACTTTATGAGATAACATTAACTCTATCCTATTAGGCATTGGCAGGAAGGTTTTTCATGCAGAAAGAATAATGGTTAGTTTCAAGTGCAATAAAACATAGAGTACTCTTAAATGTAATAAAGCATTAAGGATGATATCCCATTGAGGATGATATCCCTTATTAACACTTACAAAACAGACCCTACCAGGGCTGCCACAGAAGCACTATTATTAAAGCCTTAATTTTCTTAGTGATCTAAGAGCACATTAGTACATACAATTAGGAAAAAGACACAAACTGTGAAACTTAACACAGGGGGTAGCCCTTGGTTTTTGAAAAAGTTCATTTGCTGCAGTAAAAGACATGTACGTGTGAGATGGCACATGGCCTGAGGTTGAATCTACACTCCTTTGGAGTTCATTATTTGTGTGTATGACTATCCAGCAACAGGACTTCCCCTAATTTAACAAGCTAAAGTTATGCAATCTCACTCATTTTCTTCAAATTCCTTCTTCAGTTGCTTAGCCATAAAAAACAGTTTAAATCATGTCCAGGTGGTAAGATATTGGACATCATAGCGTTTACTCAAAGTAGGTATTAGATGGTCTGTTTTGAATCACATTCAAAATTTCACATGGTTACTAAATCCTATAGTTACAAAGCGTCTTTCAGAGGCATTAAATGTGATGTATTGTTAGTTGTCAACCGTCACGTCACAGCCATGTCAATATGTGGAAATCTTGAACTAACTGGGGAACTCGTACAAAGAGGATGACAATCCTCAATATTCAGTAGAAACTACAGACAACTATCAACAAAGACAATCAGCAAACAGTTGATTTCCAAGTCAATGAAGAACTGACACAGAAACAAGCTTGCAGACTTCAATCACAGCGTTGTTCAATTTACTAGACCAACGCTGGTGATTTTTAATAATTTCACAATATTTTTATACACAAAAGCACAATTATATACAATTATATAATTAAAGATATCACGCCCAATCCTGCCTATTTCCTCTCCGGTCAAACCCTAGGGTTTTTAACTTCTTCCTTATCTCTTACACACGTTCTCAATTTCGATTCTGTTTTCTTTGGCTTTAAAAGAAATAGGTCATGCGGAAATTTTCGTCCAAGCAAAACAACGCATCTCACTCACAAAGAGTTCAGACTAGCATCTAACACACGCCACGTGCCTTAAGTAGATCCTACGTTCTAACTGAAAGTGAATCGGATCGTACAGCGATGAAATTAAGACTACGATTAAGAAGAACTCACTTCCGAAGGTGTCGTTGGCCATACAGACGTAGGTGATGCCTTCGGATCGGAGTATGTGAAAGATGTAGCGATCCTGAGAGAAGCAGAGCCTGGAGTCGGACTCCGCCGGAAGCTTCTCGAGGATGCGGCGGGCGACGGCGCCGGTGTTGCCGGTGACGGCGCTGAACTCCGCCAGCACTACCGTGCCTCTGGCCACCAAGGCGTAGAATATCGCCATCGGCGAAGAGCTATCGAGAAGATGAGGGAGATGGTTCTCTGCGGCTCCTCCCTTTCTCTCTAGCTAGATCTTCGAATTGGTTAGCACAACATGATTGTTGTTAACAAAACAGATTGTTAAGAGCTTCAAAATGGAAATTCCTACCTATTACAATTATTTAATTATTATCATTATTATTATTATAATTACATTATCTGTATACTCTATAATCTATAACGGCAAATATTAAAATAAAATTACAATAAAAAAACCAAAATATCTTCTGTTTTGGTCTAAAGTACGAGTTTTTTTAATGTTCATTTTTTATGTTTAAGTGTGTTTCAGATTGTAATTACTATTCTTTTATTTATTTCGTGTTTGCATGTGCTAAATTGATTCTTTCAAAAATGGTTGGTATTCGTGCTTTTATGTAAGAATTCTTTTTCAATTTTTATTATGTGTTTGTATTTTTTTCAATTTTGTTATATGTTTTTATTTCATAAACACGTTTTTTTATTTCATAAGTACATTTTCATTGTAATTTACCCGTTTTGATATGTCGTGGTTAGTTAATTAAATTAATCATAAAACAGTAAAAAAAACTATTAATCAAATAAACTAAATCCACTCAATTGGGGATAAATATTAAAATATATTATTTTTGTTGTTTTAATTAATAACTTTTTTATTATGATTTTTTCATAATAACGATATCTGTTTTATTTATTTTGAATTGATTAATATTTTATTATGAATACCTGGTCACCAATATTTTATAATTCAAAATTGTAAATAAGATGAAATTCAAATTCATAAAACTTGTAAATAGTTTGAAAAAAAAATATATATTAAGTTAACGGTAAATGAGGATAAGTATAGAAAGAGTCTGAAATTAAATTTCTCCAATAGTGTCATCTATCATTTCATTCTGTCTAAAATTTGTCCTATATTAAATTTAAAAGTGTTATTTTATGAATATTTAATTCAAAATTTTCTTTATCACATATTTGATTTAGTTTTGTTCATTTTGTTTTCAGGATAATAATATTTTGTCGTAATATAAATATTATCTTCTTTTATTAAAATAAATATAATTTAATCACACCTTAAGTTTTATAAATAGTGATATCGAATGAATTTAGTTTATTTTTTATAGAAACAATGTGAAAATTACTAATTTTATTATTACGTAAAAGTCATGCTCAATAAAAATAAGCATTTTAACCTCACTTATATGTTCAAGATGTATATGATACATACAAATAATATCTTATTCAAATAATACTACCTTGTAGCAAGTAGAGGTTCTTGATCAATTCTCAATTGATCACAATAAAAGTACCTTTGCAGACTTTAATAATTTAACATGCAACAAAAAACCTAAAACCTCGAGAATGAGACATAATTAAAGAAATAAAATTTTTTTAATGGTTGATATTGTTAAACATTAAACAAAATTCTCACAATATCTTCATACATCTCGATTTGAATTATCTCAATGTCAATGATCTTACAGGATATATTATTTCTCATAAGTATAACAACACCGTCAACAAATTGGTAAGTAGTCAACCAATCCCTATTAAGACATTTGGTAAGAATAATCATAACAAATAACTCATGCATCACCAACTTAAACAGTTTTTAGCATCTTTACTTACATTTGTTGTATAACTTATATTGGTCTCATTCTTTTTTTTTTTTTTTGAGTCATGGATATTCTCCTTCCAATGTCTTTCTTTTCTCTAGTATCAATATCTTCCCTCCAAAGTTCTAGATTTGTATTTAGACTTCTCTCTATTAGAACTACTCAGACCAATCTCTTAAAATCCCATTTTAGCATACATTTACTATTATCATGTTTCATCTTCTTACGACTCAAAATGGATGATTTCAAGTCATTATTCTCTAGGTGTTCACGCCTATATATTACAATGTTCAAAGAATTTCTATTTCGTAACTAGTGAAATAAACTCACAAATATATAATTTAATAGAAGTCATTTCATCCATATGAAGAATTTATAATTGTTACAATATTCTAAGATGATTGGTCATTGTCTTTGTTATATACAAAGATTATAATTTTGACCCATAATGATTTAATTGGTTTTCTAACAAAATTTTTATAACACATCATCAATTATATATATTTGAATCATAAAAAAGCATTATCATCAATCTCATCCCATCCCACTTATATTTGCCATCATGATATGCTTATTTTCTTTGTCAAAAAATGTTACTTTCAAATTTTATTGAGTTAACACAGCTATTGTATCTCTTCCGCATTCCTAAGTCTATATTCTTATCAAACTGCTAAATATCAAATTTTGTAATTGTCCTTCTTAATACAAAATATTTCTAAAATATTGTATGTACATTGACAATAATTTATTATACATAAAAAAATATAACAACAAATGTGGATTCAGCTATAACTTACAGACACTAGTAATGACAATTGTTATATATAAAAAATATAATTGATTAAACACAAAATCTCAATCCAATATTTTTCAAATATCTTTTATTGTTCTTCATTGTTATGTGTTATACCTTTTTTATTAACATATCATAATATAAAGAACTAAAAAAAATATGAAAAAATTATAATAACATGTATATAATAATCACATATTAAAGTAAAGAGAAGGTGACTATTTGCTCTTTACAATTTTAAGTCTCAAGAGGTTAAAAAATCCTAAAATTAATTAAATGAAAAAAAAAGCTATATTTAACTTATAATCATCTTATTTTTATTATTTCTTATTGTACATGAAATTAGAAAACACTTTTAAATGGGCTTAAAACATTTTAGTTTCATGGATGACACTAAAAAACACTTTTGAGTGCACCTAAAATATTTTAATTTCATATAGTTATGTATTTGTATTTTTTTTAATTACTTATATTTCATAATTTTTTTACTAGATAATTTATAATATATGTAAAACATTAAATGTATGTCAATTATTAATTTATATGGATTTTTTACAGTAATTTTTATTCTTATTATTATTTTGATTTCTTTTGGGTAAAGTTGAAATTTTAAATTGGATATGGTGGCTAGCTATTGTTCACGGAAGTAAATAATACGGGTGAGGAAACATTACTTTGGGTGGATTTATTATTCTTGTATTAATTTAAATTTTGATTCAATTATAATTTATTTTGATTCCAATTAAGGATTAATATATAAGATAAAAATCAATTAATATAATTCTTAATATATTAAAATGAATTTAAGTATTATATATAATCAAAATTAAGAAAATAAACATGTAAACCTTAAATTAAAACATATTTTGTAACAAAATTTAAAAATAATTCAACTTACTATATGTATAATAATATATCATAGAAAATATTATTTATGAAATAAAAATTATCATTAACATATAGTTTTTCAGAAACAAAAATTATAATTAAAAAATAGTAACACTAAATGAAATTAAAGTATCTCAAATGATACAGCGGGTTGACCATACCAACCCTTAGAAGGTGGTTTGTTGTGCATTCAACGCACGTGTTGTTACCTGATTGGGGAAATGTCATTTTCGGCTTTGTAATAGGATAAATATGAATAAATAAATATATTTTTTTATCTTTCTCATTTCATTCATAAATTACTTTTAATTTCATTTTTTTTTAATTATATTAGTAATATTATATATTTAATAATTTTATCTATAAAAATACTATGTATTATTAGATAAATTTATTAACTTATACAATAATTATTATATGGAGAATAGTTTTCAATTAATTTCAATGCTGCAATGAAAAAAATATTAAATTCTTTTATACTTATAAAAAATTACGTAACTTTTACATATAAAAGTGAGTGTTTGGCTGTTAAATTGGAAGTGCTAACAATATAGTATTGAATTAATTGCTATAATAATGATGATTTACAGAAAAGCTAGTGGGTGTGAAAAGAGAAGAGAACTTGACGTTGAAATTGGATAATAGTAGTGGGAAGTGTGGTCTAAACAGAAGCTATCTGCAAACAAATTGGGTTAAATAACGAAACTTCTTCTGAATATGATATGATTGTCTATTAGTCATTGATTTCTGGAGTGTCTAGTCTCAGAACAAGGGATTTGAGTTAGACCCAATTCAAGTGTTCCAAATCCAATTCCCATAAAGACTCTTGGAGCTGAACCTGGTTCCAATTTGTGGTACTTGATTCTCCAGCTTCTGGGAGCTGTGAGAGTTCCACGAAGTGAGAAATTCGAGATGAACTTTGGTGAACTCCTTCACTATCTGATGGACGTCGATCAAATGCTCGGAAGCTTCCAGATACGATATACACCCTGTATAAGCTGAATTCGCATCTCAACTGCACACCATATGTTTGAAAGATTGCGTTAGCAAATATCCTCATATCACATGTGAATGTAATTGTTCCACGTAAAACAGATTTTGTAAGAAAGATATGATTGCTTCTTAATATAATGATCCTAAAGATTATGTATATGTTAGAAGTAGAAAGATATGAAGAATTTAGAATTGTATATACCTGAGGGATGACAGGGTTGGAAAAGGGAGGGGCTGAGATGGCTCTGTACTCGTTCATTTTCCATTTGGTTTTTCTTCCCACAGGGGCTTTTCCTTTGTAGAAGACCATGGATTTCTTCACCCCAATGACTCTGTTATCAGAAGAATAAACATAGCCAGGAGAACCGGTAGCTTTCCAGTACCCACAAGCGGTGGTTCTGCTAGGTCTCCCTCCCCTGGCTTCTCTCTCTTGCCCGGGTGAAAAGAAAAACCATTGCTCTGTGTCCCCACGACAAAGCTCCCCAGCAAGCGCTGCAAACAAAAAATGACTGAATCATGCACCAAACTTGAACAGGTGAGAAGGGTATTGAAGAGAGACTAGTGAAGTGTACAAAGTTTGTTTTATATATATATATATATATATATATATATATATATATATATATATATATATATATATATATATAT
>Ga0099824_1000112_pt1 | contig 66662 bp, 22 predicted proteins | sample SiratrowhiteBW_FD_76837 | JGI IMG/M metagenome (GOLD analysis project Ga0099824, IMG submission 76837) | Root nodule microbial communities of legume samples collected from California, USA - Siratro white BW | ecosystem: Host-associated > Plants > Roots > Nodule | place: USA: California... | reverse complement strand
TTAGAATAATTGTATTATTATTCAATTATTTTTTTTTTTTTTTTTTTATTTAATTATATTTTTTTTTATTATTTTTTTTTTTTTATTTTTATATATTTTTTTTATAAAACAAACTACTCTATAAAATATATATTACCTGTTATATATATATATATATATATATATATATATATATATATATATATATATATATATATGTTAACAAGTTTTTTTTATTTTATTTTGGATGCATATATTCAATCATGTAACACTACATTTGTGAGATGAGGATATTATGTCACATCCATTGTTCCTTGCGGCATCCAGAGAAAACTAGATTGAACAGTAAAACTAGTGGAGCAGAATTTTTGACTTATGAAGAGGCTTTTCTTGTTTTTATTAGGATATATTTTTCCTCTTCCAAACTTTAGTTAAGCAAAAAATAATAATTCAAGTTGAGAAATCTACTGCGTGTAAATTACTTCATCAAAGTCATCACCAACAAATAACCATCCATGATTTGCAAAATATGCTCTGAATTTGTCCATAATAGGTTAAAGTCAGTTTGAACTAGATAGTTCTTTTAAAATTTTTTAGCTAATGCCGTGATAATATTCCAGTTTAGATAAACACTAAACAGCTAAAAGTACAGATTATTATTATTGACTGAATCTGATTGTTGTTTCCGAAAAAGTTGGGTCAAGTCAGCCCAAGAAACTTTCAATTTCCCATGTTCTTATTCTTCTACAAAAATCCAATGCATGCATTTTTATCGTCTTTGATTTTGACCTTTTCCAAATCATATAATATAACCAAAGTTTATTTTACGAAATTATGCTTTGTTTGTCCACAACTTTGTCCTGCATTGCACATTTGAATAGTTCCTGCAGCCAACATCATCCTTCTGTTTGTACAAGTTTGCCCTATGTTCTGGTTTAACGAGTTGATGCAGTGTTTTTGGGGGTAAACAATGCTACTTCAAGAGTCACAAGTCATTATCTTGATCACTAAACAATGAGTGGACACAAATGTCACCTAATGTCATACATATTTATCTTATTATTTGTACTTTCCAGAAATAAGTTATAACATCTTCAATATACATTCGACTCCTTTCAAAGAGAAAAATTCCAAAGGGGCAAATAAAGAACTTGAAGGGAGATTTTCATTTGTCATGATGAAGCTTACTAATTAAGATGCTGCATCTGATTGGTACTAAGAGTACAAGTGACATGCTCTTTGGTAACTTGGCGCTTTGACCTTCTATCGGAGCGTGACCATTTTGTTAATAAATCTCTTAATCTAGATTTATTCGTTTGATGATAAAAGAATTACTAGTATAACTTGGCTGATTTTCTTCAAGAGATTAAATACCAAGTAATAGGAGAATGATGATGACATACTAATATAAGCATAACCTACATTAACAAAAAAAGTCTGCATAATTAGTACCTTTCTCATGCTCACTGCATAACTATTCTACATTCATAAACTTGTAAATAGCTTGGCTACATGCAAATCGTTCGTCTTTGTATTCCTTGACTAAATCACAGTTTTATGTCTCATTGCTGCTATTTATGATTTATCCAGAAGACTGGTACTTAATTCCCTTCATGAAAATTTCATCCATGGTTGGATATGCCTCATGGTTTGTTGGGAAACTGTGATTTGAGACCTACATGATTTGGAAAACTATGCAAAAATCAAGGAAGGGCATTAGAAAAGATCAAGTCAGCTTATATCTTCCACTGTTTCAATTTGTATAATTTCACCTGAACAATATTCAGAAAAATGAAAGAAAAATATCCTCACAAATCATGTTTGCTATCTCCCCTAGTAAAATTATATTCCATCAATACCTCAAACCCCATGTAGGATTTATGTACAAACAGACGAAAGAGGGGACAAAAAATAAGTGAAATTTAAAGGGGCCTCGGCCAGCTTTTAGTGACCAGGTTTAGACCCACTCAATCCCTACTACTCATGCATAGTTAAGCTAAGCTATGTACTCATTCATCTTTTGGCTTTAATCTGTGTTGTTTGGATCTGAGGTGACGATTGTGATCCACCACTGAGTGCAGCAGCAGCAGACTCGACATGTGTAAGAAGATATTCATATATTTTCTTCCTCAACCGGTCAATGGTCTCTGCTGATATCTGGCATGATTCTTCCTCATCCTTGCTTGAAACTATCTCATCTAACCAGTCATTAACACTCTTTAGTTGAGTGAGCATACCTGCTATTTGGTCATTACCTGACAAGGTAGTGTCCCCATCACTGTCTAAGAACCTCTCAACAAATCCCAAAAACCAGTCTCGGGATTGTAACTGCAACATTTCGACCAAATTCACTACCTCATTGAGGCTATTTCCTCTAACCCATTCAGGGGGTGGTTGGACTAGCTGCTTCTGCCCATTTAACAACCCATCACCTGGTTTGCGAAGAGTTCCTTGTGAGGCATGCTTAGAATTAGCTGTCAGACGGGTCTTTGCTTGAACTTTTGATGAAGCATCTTCACTTGAATTGTGGATAACTAACATGGGTTGACTTCCCATGACAGTCTTTTGATTTTGAGAGCTGCTTGAAGTTGGAGGCCTGGATGTTTGAGATTCTCTTGTAAAAACAGCAAAGGATGACAGATTGGTGGTCAAGGCTGCCTGGACCCAGGAAGCTGCTTGTTTTTGTCTGTCTGATTTTACTTTTAGTATTTCTTCCGCTGTACCCTTTTCATAATCTGGAGATGAACATTCTGGAACCGGTTTTGTTAAGGATTCAGCTATTGTCCGGGTGCTATTCAAGCTAGCATGAAGAGTTAAAAACTGCTCTACTGCTGGCTGTGGGTTATGTTCCTTCGCAGAATTAGTTAGCTCTGAATATGTTCTGCCAGAAACATCAGAAACAAACGTCAGCAACAACTTGGTACGTAGCACGGAATTAGAACATTTTGACATAATAGTCCCTCATATGGATTAAATATATTTATGGATAAACCTGAAGTCCTCTATATATTCAGCATCTCACCATGGTAAACGACAAAGTTATCATTAAAATGTGAAACATGCACATGATATGTCTATCAAACTTGTCCCTTAAATCATGCAACAAACCAGTTCTGATAGCATTTCACATGGATGGCATTTCACATGGATAGCATTCGCACACACTTTCTTTTCTTTTTGTCTAAATATTTCCAAAAGTGTCCAAGAAATCTCTGCCTCGATTACACATAACAGTTATAGAGCAAATTACAAGTATCCTGAACGAGATTTGGAGTTTGTTAGCTTTGGCTGATTTTGATTTTAAAAATGTCACATTCTCCACATGTGGTTTCTCCTCTCTACAAGTCAGTTCAAATACACTTCACTTACCCACGTCTAAAACTTTACCCCTAAACGTAAATGTGTAATGGAGAAAATACAGGTATGAATATATATTCACACCTTAGACATTGCAGTAAACTCTCTGCAGCAGCAGCCTCTTGCATAGCCTCAGTTGCTGCTATCTGTGCTGCATCTCTCTGCATCATTACTTCCTGTAACAAATGTGAACATAGAATAAGAGTGAAACAATATCGTTAGTAATGCTTTTGCACACCAGTTTATAAAAAAAGAAACAATATGGTTAAAGAATTTTTCATCTGAGCAGAAGATAAAGTAAGGTCATATAATATTTTGAATGATGTATCCAGTGAGTAAGGATATATATTTGGAACAATCACATGATACAACTTTATACCTGCACTTATTATACGGTATACATTATACTTATTTGAGTTGTTTTTATATATCTCACCAGACAATATTTTCAAAAACACATTCGCCTTCCTTTCTCTTTTCTATTGCAACTGTCAGTGGACAATATATGCTTTGACAGCCAAGAACCAAGAAGTACATTTTGAAAGTAAAGGAGTTCTTAAGAGATATACCCTTCCAAGCTTTGAAATAGATGATGGGAGTGAAGCCCAGTGAACATTCACATCTGTCACTTTTCTATTACTTAAAGAAACTTTGACCAAATTTCCAGGGAGGCTAGAAACTTCTGATTTCTTTCCAATGGAAGTTCTTTGCTTGCTCGACTTTTCTGGTTCTGCAGTAGTTCCATTAGCATGAGTCTTCTTTATAGGCGTTTGAGTGTTGTGTTGTTCCTTAGAGGGTTTTGTTGGTGCTTGGATCTTCCCCTCCTCTTTAGATGGCCCTTTTACGCTTGAAATGCTTCTCCTCCTAGGAGTCTGGTAGAACATAAAATTAAGGTTAAAGATATATGTAGTCGTTTAATTGACTCAATCCATGGAGGTAATGAAATCCAAGTCTTTCACACTGACACTGACTAAGCTTAATAGCAGATTATTCAGCATAAAATTTTGAAAGGAAAACAATAAGGACAATTACTCCAACAAGCCTAGGCATTTAACATTAACAGTTTCTGAAAAGAAGAAATGGCAACAACTCACACTTAGTTCAGGCTTAGGATCAAACTTTGATGCAACCCTGGCTTTGGAGGAGTCTCTAGTCTTGACCTCCATACTCCCTTCCCAGCTCTTCCGCAGAGCCTTAGTCCCCATCTCAATTCCCTGCACCAAATTTCTAATCGGATTTGCAATTTTCTTTGCAGCCGGACTACTAGCTCCACGAACCAACTTTCCTGTGTCCACCACTCCCACCTTAGCCCCTACCTTAGCCTGGTGTTGCCTCACCCCATTGGCAAATTTCTCAAATGAGATCGGCAACGAGTAGCAACTACTTGGCGAAGAAGGAATGGACCGTGAATTGGTAGACCTCAATCTGGTCAAGGACTCCTTCTTCACCTCAATCTTCAGTGGAGGCTTGCCTGGCTGAGGCAGAGGCTGAGATTTGCCCCTACCAGAAACAGCACTGGTTTTACTGGATTGTACTTCCTCCTTACTACTCCCACCAACACCATTTGATCTCACTCTCTCTTTCCTCTCCTTCTCTCCAACCCCACCACTATAAACTTTCCTCGGAGACTTCGATCTCTCCATGTCAGCAGAAACACCAGAAGAAACCCCATTCTTGTCCTTATCATTGTCAAGGAAAGCAAGGGAATGAGTTGCAACAATATCCTCAGGGGTTCCAACACAAGGGTGTCTCCCAGGAACAGGCCTAACCCCTCTCAGAATGGGGACGGGAGAAGCACCCTCCAAACGATCAACAAACACAAACTGACCCAACTGAATCTTATCACTGAGAATGAGATCATCATGTTCGTCAGGGAGAGAAACATAAGTAGCATGAGATGAATCAGAGACTTTGAGGTAAAAACCTTGATTTGGGAAAAGCTCGCCCCCTGCAAGCGCCGGAACAATGCTCACAACCTGCAACAGCGACGACCTGTGCTCACCACCAACCTTCACATCCGTGTTCATGTGCTGCAGAAGCTTCAGAAGCACCCCCGGAACCAGATTCGCCATGGTTTCCTCCACCACCCTCAATATGCATCCCCAACAAGAACAAACCCTCTTCTTTCCCTCGATTCAAACAAATTTATTCACAAAACCACAAACCGTAACCCGGGGAGTTTGATTTTCTTTTAACAAATATAGCCTAATTCACAGGTTAACCCAAAAGGAAAGAGAGTTCTCAGATTAAGAAAAAAATCAGATTTGGATAGCCCAGTTTAGGTAGCAGATTTTAGAACAAAAAACAACGAATATGACAGTATCCACTAAGCAGGAACATAATTAATATCGAATGACCAAAAGGAAAAAAAAACATTAAATAAAGGTATGGAATTTGTTTGTTGTACTCTACCGCTACTGGTAGGTGTACAGAACATAACATTAGAAACAACCTGCGCCAAATGTTTGGTGGAAATGCCAGAAATTGATTTGGGGGAAGAGGAAAATAAAACTAAAATGAATATTTTGAGAAGGAGAAGGAAAAAGGGTGTGAAAAGTTGAGGGAAAAGAGAGAAGAGAAGAGGTATAATTGGCGGCAGGTTTATTGCATTGCATGATTGATACGCAAGGAGGTGTCAGCGTCTGACAGACACATCTCCAAACACATACTCTTCAACTCACAAAATACGCTCTTCACCTGACCCACTCTTTTGCTTTCTTTTTGGTTGGCTTCAATTCAAGAGATTCTACATCAGAGCCACCATTACCCTCTCAATCCAAAACCTTCTAACTACTTCTATGAGGGACAAATGGGTACTGTGCTTGATAACTAGCTAGAGTCTAAATTTGTGATTCTCTTTTCTTTTACCATAATTTGTGTTCCTTATAATTTATCTGAAAAAATAAGGAATTGTTTTGTTTGATTTTTATTTTATTGTGGAAGGATTAAGGTTGAAGCTTGCATAGGATAATAGTGATTGGAAATGGGTCCATGTGGGGAGCAACGTTAATCTTAGGACCAAGGTAAAATGCCTTGTCGGCTACCAACATAATACTCCTCACAACACTCTATTAATGCTAACAAACATTTTTTTTATTATTATGATTTTATAATGTCATTATGTTAATTAGCTTAATAATTGTTTAGATTTTTTACAAATTTGGATGGAATGAACAGCTCTGACATCGAATTTTATTCTACTTTATTTGTATAATTAATTAGTGAGTTGATAAAGATGGACTTTCCAAATTATAGTCTCGAATTTGTAGATGTTTTCGAATTTTGTATATAGTTTTTAATAACACTTTTCTGACGTTATGTATTTTGGATAGAGTAATTAATTAATTAATATTTTACCTGAATTAAAACAAAACATTTTCAAATAAATAACTAAAGGGATACATAGTAAGAGAAAATCGTATATCTATAATTAAATACAAAGTACAACTGTTTCATACTGTTAGTTTTGTATTTGATAATTATTAAATGCGGATATATTTTATACCTATATCCTTGCATTTATATTTTTTTCTTTTTTTGAGTTTATGATGTTTTATATATCAAACGCTTTGGTTTGTTATGTACATTCCTGTGACATTACCCACCTAACACGTGAATGACATTATATCCAACCGTTGACCAAGAATCCAGCAATTAATAAGTAATTAAGGTGAAATATTAAGATATAAATTTTTCATTGCAAACATAAAATAATTATAATACATTTGACAGAAGAATATTTGTAGAGAGGAGTGATTTATTTGTTAAAGTCAAAAGAGTATATTCTAATTATTATGCGTATGCATGTATAGTTGATAATATTATAACAAATAAAACTACGAGACTTTTTTATTTATTTTTTAATTGTGATTATTGTATTGAATTTTAAGGTACTCAGGTTTCATGCATTAGTTTATATTCCTTTAATATTTGACAATTATCATTGGAGTTGAATATCAACTTGTTGGCACTTTTTTATTCTGATTTAACAATGAGGAAAAAAACATTCATCCACATTATGGTTCAGGACTTCAGAAATGCCATTAAAATTCCCCTTTTATTACTTTAAAAAACATCTTTTCGAAATGTATATAAAAACTATATAAAAAATAATTTGTATATAAAAATATATATTTTATCAATTGTCACCTTTCTTTTATTTTCTCTCTTCTTTTTCGTAGGACACAACACCATTATCGTGGGCAATGATTTGTCATCATATATCAACTGCCTCTCAGTTAAGACCATTTTTGTCTCATTCATTATTCAACTCATTTAATTTAATATTTTTTTTGTAGAGTAAGGGAATTTAATTTCAAGGTAACACGCTATACAAAAAGGATTTCTTTATAGTTAAAATATATATATATATAAGTTGGTTAAGAAAATTTGCCATATATTATGAATTTCATTATATATATATATATATATATATATATATATATATCAAATTATAAATTATATAATTGGAATTTTTTTAGAGAAATTATTTTAAAAGTATTGTTTGGAGTGATCTTTAAGTGTCTAACAGAATCAAAATCGTAACATTAATAGTATATAATCATGTATTATTCTTCTTCCACGTAGTTACACCAAGAAATTCTAAAACTCGTGCATTTCTGAGACGGGTCTCAGCTTCTTGCAGCCTAGTTTATTGTATAAGTTTTCTTATAGCTCATTTATGCGAAACTTATTCGGTATCCATTAAAAAAACAACAAATATTGTTTTATTTAGTTGCTTTTAATTTGAATTATATTTTTTGTATACGGTAGGAGATCACAACTTTTATATTAATTTAATTAAAACTTTAAAGCGAGGTGATAAAACTGAGACCCTTAATAAGTCACTTCCCTCCACCTTAAGTATATTTAGCATATTTATATGTTAACTAAGGCAAACTTGTAATATCTCTATTATAGATTTACTTTTTTATTCTATCAAAGTTATATACGTAGGTACACACTTAATTCAGTATATAAATTTTGAACTACTTCTTCTTCTATAAGTTAAGATTGGATGAGAAGAACCTATGCTTCATTGATTAAGTTAACACGAAGAAAGAAAAAAGATGGCAGAAGGACAATTAAATTACCAACAATGACATAGAAACTAGCCAGCAAGAAAGGTGCACTTAACCATCCATTTCACTGGGCAAATGTTCATGACGTGAAGGAGTCAAACTCTATGATGTAACACGTTCAAATATTCTCCTTCACTCTATAATACATAATTTATTAAATAATGTAGCAATTATCATTAAATAATATTACAATTTTTACAAAAAATAATATGTATATATAAGTACATACATAACCGACATATATATTATGTTTTTCACAGATAATATATTTAATTCAACGAATATATAAAGTGAGCATTATAATTTGGTGATGTTATGGGTATCGTAGAGAGAATGAATAATTCATCTGTGATTAAGCTGTAAAGGTTGATTATGGAATACATGCTTTGTCTATTTATGAAGTAATAGGCAATTGCTTACTTCAAAGTGTCTTCTCCTTTATCTTTTATCTTGCGTTTTAGATATAATTACGTACTTTCATTTCTAAAAGTGACATGTCTTATCGTGTCTAATTATATTTTGATGTTCTACGAAAAAATGTATATTTAATTTTGATGTATAGCATTCCTGAAAAATTACACTTCTCCCTGAACCATTTACTTTTTAAATCTTTTTGATGAGAGAGTTTGTAGTATTTAGTAAGATATAATAGTTTCCTAATAAAGTTAATAAAATAAATATAAATATAACAGTTAAGTGGCTCTCATAATGACAATTAATTGTGGTGAGAAAAATTGATAATGAATATTTAAAAGCACTTTCGAGTTTTATTTTATTTGATCTTAACGAAACATGTGAGAAATAAACCGGTATATATCTGTTATTCTTTGAATTTGTGACAATTTTAATGGAAATTTTCTATACCGATTTAATATAAGTATTAGATAATATTTGATTTTTTAAATTAAGTATAAATATGATAAAACTATTTAGATATTTATTTTTATTTTATTTTAATTATTAAAATATATTTAATTTATTAAGTAAAACAAAAACTTTTTTTCATCATTTTTATTTACTTTTTTTATTAAGAAAATAAAATTTAATTTTATCTAACTAAATCGTTTTTAGTACGCATATTTTATAATTTATGTTATTTTTAATATTTTTATTGTTGCTTATTTATTGTGACATGGCAATATAAATATTTATTTATATAATTAAATATGTGTATCATTTTGGCATCAATTATTGATAATATCATATTTTTTATTATGATTTTTATTTTTTGTTAACAAACTATTTAATTAATATTTAAAATAGTATAAAATTAAGTACAAGTGTAAAGGTAAATACAATAAAAATAATATATAAATATATATTTATATTTGTAATCATAATGAGTATGTGTTTTTTTAGAATTACGAAAGATTGAGTTTTGGTTTGTTTAGTGTGATTGATTATGTAATGAATTAGTTATTTTGTGGGATGAAATTGTGCACACAATTTGCAAAACAATGAATGATATGAAAGTAGTTGGCATAATTAGTTGGTGTGAAAGTTAATTAAAGCTAAAGTAAGAAGTTTTAGGTTGGAAGGCACAAAGAGTAGATGAAGTAAAATATATAAAATTTTGTACCACACTCAGTAACAATCCATCTCATCAATAACCTCCAACAAACTCAAATATTTATTTTCCTGTGAAAAAAATGTTTTCCATTAATATATATAATAATTAAATTATATTGATACAATTTCTACTAAATATTATTTTTTAATAAATTTGTATACAAATAAAATTAAGTTATAATTTCACATGATCCTAATTATTCATATTAAATTTGTTAAAGTTAAACACTAGTAAATAAGAAAATGATGAAATATTCATGTTTTAATATATTATAATAAAAACATATATTTAAGCACAGATTTAAAAAACACATTAATATTAAAATATTAAATAATATAATATTTAATAAAAATAATATTAGTATAATTTGATTTCTCCCATATATATAATAACACTTTTCTCACATAAAAAAATAATAAATGAAGAAAACAATTACGATTATTATGGAATCTCATTGATATTTACCGATACAAACTTTAAAAAAAATGCCATGCAAGTTTGAGTTGCCAACCCATAAAAAGAGTGATATATGAATATTTATTATTTCTAAATAGTTGATTAATGCATAATTTCTCTCTCTTTTTATATTATCATATATAAAATCAACATTCCTTCTGCCTCTTTTGGTGTCGTTTAACATTCCGTGTTCTATGTATGATTTCTTTTGAATGACAATCTTTCTCTACTATTTTCTTACCATCAAATTCATAATGACTAAGACTATAGTTCATAAATTGACTTCATGACAAATTTGGACCATTAGAATAATCATAATTATAATTATTAACGATTCGGTTTTTTATGGAAAGCGAGTAACTAAGAAAATAAAGAAATAAAATTAGAATGAAAAGTGAAATTATTTAAATTAAATAAAAGAAAATAGGATGAATGAAAATAAAATGATTTTGCTTGTTATTAATAATTTTAAATTAAAGGTTTAATTTATTTTTAACATTATGTTATTAATTTATTATTATAATAATAAATGTGTTTTTTTTTCAAATAAATCCTTTACAAAATTTTGCAACATAATAAATTATATATCAAACATAATATGCAATGAGTTTGAACCCTTCCCATGGTTTTTCTTCATTTTTGTGTGGAACCAGACCACAATATCCTACTTCTTTATGCTTCTTTCCTTCTTCTGACCTAGCAAAGAGAATTGAAGAGAATGTGAACCTAATTTTCAGGGTTAAATTGACTTATGTGATATTTTTATGAAGTCTTCCATCAACAAATCCTAACATATAAGAATATTTATTTTAAAATTCTAGTCACTTATATTACTTTACATTAACAACTTAACTTAAATGGTTCCTTATTCACACTAAGAGTAACCCAAAGTTGTGGTATAAATAGAGTCACTTAAGATAAGTGGGGTTATCTTTTGATTGATTTAGTTAATTTATAGAAAGACACCAATATATGAGTCAATAACAAAACCAAGTCAATGAGACTATGTTAACAAGTAGTTTCACACATACTATTCAACACGCATCACATCTGGGTTCTGGTCCCTATTAGTAAATGAATTTAATTTTGACTAAACGGTTGAAATAAAAAATAATAAACTTCTCTATACCAATAACTAATTATCAATGAAACCTGAGGTGCATTTACCCTATTTTGTGATTAATATATCCACGCAGATTTTTTTAGCAAAAGGATAATGTTTTTTTTGTAGTTATTAATGAGGTAAAATTTTCGATTTCAATTAACTGAGTTGTGGATAATAACAAATAATTAGTAGAATGAAGGTTTGTCTATAAATGAAACTATGATCCTTTATATCTTCATTATTTATAACTATTAATTAAAAATGATTATTTTGTAACCGCAAAATGTAACCCATTTTACCTTTATGTCTTAAATTATTTTATTATTTATAGAAAGTTTACATAACAATTAATAATACGGATTTTTATATATATTGTATCACCACTTATTTTTTATAATGATTTTTTAATATTTTTATTATTATTATGATGGACACATATGTTTAAGGGCATGTGTTTTCACTGATATAATATTAAAAGGGTAAATTGAAAGGAGTTATGTTTTGATATTTTATCTCTTATATTAATTATATGATTATATTAAATTTTATAATATTGTTTTAATTTCATATTTTGTTAATAATATAATATAAGATAATTAAAATGTTATTTTAAGTAATTATTAACTGATTATAGGAAATATTTGATTTATAATATAATAAAAAAAGTAAATGAAAAACATTTAAAAGCCTAATGAAATGTCACAAAGTTAAATATTTAAATCAGTGGTCCTATCTGTAGTGTGGGTCTGATCCATAAAAGCGGTGCATTTTATCTTATACATAGAAGTCTCAAAGTAATAAAATTGTAGTTCACATTCAAACCTTGTTCACTAAATTCTATTAAAGCTGTGTTTGAATACTAGTGAACATTTGTTCAATGTCAATTTGAAAAACTAGAATGAAGAATAATAATGTCGATTATATATTCATTTAGTTTCTTAAAAGCCAATGTCAAAAATATATATATAGAATCAGTTGATTTGGTCTTAAATTAGACGGTAAATAATTATATCAATTATATATTTTCTGTTTTGCTATAAGATTTATCCGTAGTTAGAATGAGTTATGAAAACATACAAGTATACTTTTGGCAATAAATATTTTCTTATTATCTTCATTCAATTGGTGTTTGGAGTTTCTCATCAAATGCCCAATTTGTATACCTGTTCTGGTGTATATTAGTATATCATTCAAATCCTTGTTTCTTACGGAATTCACAATAAATTTGTATTATTACTCTGTGTGGTCCTCCACTTTTAGCATTTCCCACTTGTTCAATTCATGTGATTATTTTTCTTTTTCCTTCTTGAATCACTCTGGAGGATGAACATGAATGGTATACTCAAAATGTTGGATTGTTGAAAGTGGCATGTAGCACATGGGGTGGAAAATCCTTTCCTGTGATTATTGATACAAAAGTGGAAAGTTGAATGGTCAAGAACACCCAATAATCAAATACTGTTATTGCTTCAACCACAAATAAAAAAACCTTACACTAGTATGGTCAAAAGATTACCATAAATACCACACCAAAACCTCAATGTATCAAATTGGGGAAAAAATAATCTAAATAGTAAATCCTGAACAAAAGCAATCAATAGGAAACTTGCATGGTGGCCAATGGCAATATAAATACAAAATTTTTAGTTCAATATGGGTGATTCTCTACTTCTAGATATATCTAGCTGCAATAGAATATCAAAGTTCACATTGATTGATGTACCTTCTTGTCCTAAACAAAGTACTATAATTTCCACACCGTTGGAGCTGACCAGGTATTCTGTCTGGTATACAAAAAACTGAAGAAATAGATAGAAAAATTCCAATATTACTTTGACAAAGACTAAATTCTTCAAATAACTTGAAAACCTTCCTTACATTAAGCGCTATTAATCGACCATGTGTTCTGTCTGGATAATGTTTGCTACACAAAGAATCACAAACCACATACTATAATGAAAGAACCAAAGATAAGTAGTTGTAATCGCAATTTTAAAAGTCAACATCCTAGCCATTTTTTTTCTGACCCACTGGATCTTGAAATTTAAAGAATGGCAATTGGTTTTAGATGTATTTGGACAAAACTTATTTGTAAACATCACAGTAAAATTTGTCGAAATAAATAAAATTTGTTTTTTTATGACAACTATAAAACCTAGCTAAAAACTTACAAACTATGAACAGACAAACTTCTAAGGTATGACTTACAGACCTTGAAACATCTTCATTAAAATAATTTTGAATTGTTTATTATTGGTGTGAAAAGAATCAACACCAGAATACAACCTTGATAAATCTCCTTCAAAAAGCTCTTTGGGCCAAAATGCAACAAGGCCCATAATTGATATAATCTACTCCAGAAATTTTCGCTACAATCCAACATTCACGTTTGTATAACAAAAATCCAAAATTAGTTCAACAAAGTAGGTATAATTTCAGTCGTCAGTGTGTTCTCATTTTACACCACGTTCCTCAAACTATATAACTTTAACGAATGAATTAGGAGTATGTTTCAATTTAGTTTCAAAAATTGTTTTTACAAGAAAATAATTGTTTCTCCAAATTTTTAAAAATTATGAATCTCGTAACATTAATGTTGATCAAAGTAAATTTGCCTCCATCGATCTTTGTTTAAAAACAATTATTTGAAACGAGATTATGACCAACTTTTACAACGAGGTAACAAGTTGGCAATTAGAAGAACAGTTCAAAAATCTTTTTACATCATTCCTTGCTATTTCAATTATTAATTTTCTTGCAGATAACCACTATTTTAGAATGATCAAAATATGTTTTTTTTTTATCAACAAACCTGTAGATAAGGATAGATAGACGGATAGTTGGATGCTATTCTACACTACAGTTCAGCCCAAAAACAGAATGCAGACAGTACTCATAATGTTTTGACGTCAAATTAAGGAGGTGTAATCAACTAGCCACATAATTGGATTGTCTTAAAACATAATAATAACATGATCCCAAAAGAAAAAGTAAAAAGAAAATAAAATCAGCCGTTTTACTAAATATGAATCCCCAAAATCCAAGCAAAACCTGATCTTCATCAACAGCACTCAGAATCACACATCCTGCACACTCAAACCTGCAAAGGGAGATCATAAATATGTAAAATCATCACTTAAACAAAGCACTTCATCCAAAATTAAGAAAAAAAACAAGACCCAGTTGCGACATGCAATGTAACTTGCTTCATTTTCTTAGCCATAACACAATTTTATCCTTTACTTTTCCCATCTTGAAGAACCATTCCAACTAAAGCAAAAGAACAGAAATATACCATTTACACAATCCTCCTAACTAAAGTTTGCATATAAACATATTAACATGTAGGCACCATAGAAGCATCAAACATAACAGCAGAAATAGTTTAATAACAAACCTGGGGGAAGTGATTGCTTCAACTTATCAGCCTTCTCAGAGTCAAACACACACAGGGTGTACAGGTACTTGGAGCAGCGAACCTTGAACTTCACCACATCTTTGCTCCTCTTGATTTTCACAGAGCGGGCATCCTTCCTCCTTGCAGTGAGGAGGAAGTCTTTAATCTCATGAATCTGCTTCGGCTGCACAAAACACCAAACACCACACACCACACGTCAGCATCAACAAACAAAATTCGATAGAAAACCAGAGGCACAGCCCGAACAATGATAATAAAATCCACAATACTTACAAATCATCACAAGCTACAGAAAACAGTAACAACAACGCCTTATACATCTACATTAGTCATCTACATGAATCACATAATGTCATCTGAGATGTGTATTATTTACCATGGAGATGCAATCTAAATCAAACATTATACAAATTAAAGGGTATCTCTAATCATTCCAATCTCTACTGCTGAAAGAATTACACAAGCAAAATGGCTTAACCTGTACCAATCAAAATTTTGTTTCAGCTTCATAATCACAATTGTACTTTCATACTAGAGATTGTAATATACTAAATCCACGTTGGGGATTGGCTGATCGTTATTAAGAAATTGAAATGGGAGAATGTAAAAGCTATTGTTTTTACTTCGTAAATGCAAATCCAGCGCAGAGAGGATAATGCACAATGCTAAAAGAAATAGCGAAGATAATCGAAAGAGAAAAATACCATAGTGAAATTCTGCGATTGCCTCCTCGAAGGCTCGTTCTTGGCCCGTCGACTTTGCTCTCACACTAGAGATTCAGAATCCACCTTGTTAGGGTTTATAAACCAAACCCTAGGTTAAAAATGTCCCTACCTATTTCCGTCAGAACTATTGATTAAATGACACTCATATCCTTCACTTAAATGGGCCTCGTTTAATCCGGGTTAAGCCCAAAAATATATGGCTCGTTTAACTCATACTTCTTTGGTCCGGATAGATTTTGAGACGGCTCTACATTCTGCACCCCTATAAATTTATTCAAAGTACCCCTCCCTTATATGTATATTAAACCTTCCTTTAGGCCAGTTACTGACGACTCGCTAAGTCCATCGATGAAGTAGATGTTATTATGATTTATTGCGTTTATTTAGGTGAATATTATTACCATTGAAAAATTTTCTTATATTAAATAAATTATTTATGATTAAAATATATAAGTTACTCTTTAAAGTAAATTAATTGAGTTCAAGATTAATTCTACAAAAATGTCAAAATATTTAAAAATAATATATTCTGAATTATGTATTCCAAAATATATTATATTTTATAATATACAACTTAAAGTATATAGAATGTATTGTGGAATATATAAATATGAAACATGTTTTTTTATATTCTAGATGTACATTTCGAAATATAATTTAAAACGGTACAATTGAATTTTCAAATTATATGGGGTCACGTTTTACATTATAGGGGTGCAAAACGTAACTTAGGATTGTTGTTAATGGATTCTGAATTATGGCCCAGATAAATATTTCGAACACATATAAAAGTAAAATTATTCATCCAACCCGTTAATCATACTGAGTATGAGTATTTATTTAATTCATGCAGATTTGCAGTTATTGGTATTATTTGAATGTAATTCTTTTAGGCTAAGTTCTTTATAAACGTAAAATGTTTATAAATAATTTTATATTAGAACCAATTAAACGTAAAATGTTTGTAAATAATTTTACAGTTTAAAGCCAGACTATTAATTTTAAAACTGATAATAAATATTATAATTTTCATTAATCTTTTTGCCTTCAGCCCAAAAATACCTAGACAGGGACTTGAAAACAGAAGAAACTCTTAACCAATGTTTATAAGGTTTCAATAGAAGCCCTAGACCCAACACATTTTCAAGCACAAAGTGTAGCTAGAGAGATCTTACATAAGAGTAGACCATAAAATTTGGTGACTTTCAGTTAACAAAAAGTGACTTCACTTAGACTGTTACTTCAACAAGCAATTTCTCCAATAAATCGGAAGCCACATTCACCTTTTGTTTGTAATATTTATTTTGTATAAATATTAAAGTGTTGATAAAAATAATAATTTTCCATGGCACTTGACCATGAAGGTCGATTAGTCAAAGCAAAGGTGTGTCAAAATTTACCAGTGACATTTTTGTCATAATATTAATTTAGGCTTTCCTCATTCTACACTACAATGATATAGGATGTCTAATTATGCAACACTTTCTTTTTAAGTTAACACCCACGCATACTTCTGTGAGAAAGTTTTGATTTGTTATTAATATTCTGCTAGCGGAAACAAACAATTTTTTTTATATAATAAAAATAGTTTGAACAACTAAATTATAACTTTTTACAATTGTGATACTAAATTAGAAAAAAAAAACAAAGGACTTATTTTAGTCTAATTTTGTTATTCAAATTCCGAAAATTACTAATCAAAATAAAATTTAAATTTATAATATTAACATTTAGATAAATTATTTGTTATTAGAATTATTAAAAAAATTAGAGCACTACATTTATATAAAAAAAAGGAAGAAAGACTCGTTTCTACATTCTTTTCATCAATCTATAATATATTAAATTTATTATCCTCTCGATTCTTTCTAGTTTCAAGTCTAAATAAGTATGATTTGAAATGTTATTACTATGATATGAAATATTGCTATTGTTAGGCTAGAGGATAGGTGTAATTTTGGTATCCAATATTCAAAAGGACAAAGAGAGGCTATATAGCTTTTATTATTTTTGTAAAAGAATTGAAGTATCCTTCTATTTTAACATTCATTTATTCTTTATCGATAAAAAAATTATTATTGTTAGAGTTAGATTGTAAATTGAAATCAAATGATAAAGGATAAGTTTGAATAAAAGAAAAACTCAAAATTCATTATTTTTAAAATTTAGAGTAAATAAGATATTTTGACTTCTTATGTAATTTTATTCATGACTCATTTGAAGTCTCCTAACTCAATTATAAATTAAAATATTAGTATGATTAAATATCACAAGTCTAATTAGTTGCATGATATATAATTTTTAGACATTTAATATGTCAATAGCATATGTTTATTTTTAATCAAATAAATCATTCATAAAGTTATACTATCAGTAATGGCAACCATAATAATATATGGCATAAGGGTACGACTTTCTAAAATTGAGACTTGTAGTAATCAAGTTCTGGAAAAGGGAATAAAAAGGCTTATATGTACATTTGCTATTTCCTTTTTCGTGGATCAGTTTCTTTTGAAGCATCTGCATATTCCTTTGATGTTGCTGTTGTTCTTGGTATACTGTTTGAACAGTGCATGGAAGTGTTTACGTTTGTTTTTGTAACAGAGCATTAATTCTATGTGAAGAAGCAAGGAATATATAATACACAAGTGGTGAGAAAAATGGAAAAGAAGATTATGTTGGTTGTCATGCATGTAGTGTATTTATGCTGCGTTTGCATTGTTGTGCATGTATATATGCATGAGTACGAAAGAGAGAAACCAAGAATGTAAGTTATTGTGAGGGTGTGATAAGCAAGAAACATATAAAAGAGTACTAATAGTACCAACAAGTCCAATCTAAAGCCAAAAAGTTGTTTGCCACTACGCAATGTTGGGCTATAGAAACTAAAAAGCAAGATGGGAAGAGGTGAGAGTGATTAAAGCAAATATGCTATTCAAATCAAATCACTGCACCAAAACCCACACATACCATTCAGTCGGTAGCCCTCATGCTAGCCACCAAGCTCTCTCATGGGTCCCCTCTTCCTCTTTTTCATTCTACCTCCCAAATCTAAACACCTCATTAATCATCCATTATCCCTGATAACACACATTCAGGTGAGGGTTTGTTTTGAAATATAATATGACGAGGTTTGTATTTATTTATAATTTATTAAAACACATTATATTTTATTCATGTAAAATTATTCATATAAAAGGTTTTTATATATCTTTTTAAAAAAGTAGATTTTAAGTTTGACTTAATTTTATTGTTGAAGATAGAGATAAGATCTTTTAATAGTTTATAACGTAGGTGCAAACCTCACTTCATGTTTATAAGGTTGAGTTAGACTTAAATTCTACTTCTTATATGGTATCAGAGTCTATCCTAATTGACCCTATTGAGTTAGTCTATCCTATTGTGAGACCGCTATCGGATCAATTTTAAACAATATACTCTTACCCACAAATTAAACAATCTCAATATAAGAGGGTGTGTCAGAGATACAAAGATAAACATAAACTTGATATGTGTTTGAAATAATGGTTGAGTTGACGCTTAACTCGTATAGTGTTTACTCATAATTGGAGGCAGATAGAAATCAAAGGAATTCCATGTAAGTATATAAGGGATGAAAGACTGTGCATGAGAGTGGCCCGTGGAGAAAAAGAAGAGATTTTAGAGGTTCATAACTTTTGAAAATTATGGCACATGTACGATTCCGTGTTTCCCACTTAACTCATCCATTTCTCTCTTTTCACCAAGTTGCTTCTTTAAAGCGAAAGCCTGAAGAGGGTTGAGTCATTCAACATTTATCATGTGTGAGACACAACAATTTTTGTTCTGCCACTGTTTTTTTATGTAACTGTCGTTCCTTTAATTTTCCAGGATCACCCTTTGAAGGGTTAAAGTTATTCAGGTGCCTCAGTATTAAATTACTAGATAGATTTTAATGTCTGTTACTTGATTCTCTATCTTACCCTAATAAATAGTTCAAGGAAAACAATTGTCCGAGTGTTTTAAAAAGTGTTCTCTAGCTATATTCTTAATTAATGTAAGATATTTTAACAGTAGGAAGGAGATAGATAGATAAGAAAAATTATCTAGATAAAATATAGATAAGCAATATAATAAAGATAGATAAAAAAAGTGTTTATATATTTATAAAAAGTGTATGTAGAAATAGTAGAAGCTTATAATTTATAATTTGGTGTTTGTCTCTCTCTCTTGCCCCCTTCAAATCATGTTGAAATCTTAGAATAAGAAAATGATCATTGTCGTCATATTAATAATAAAATTAAGTGAATGCACAAGTCTGAGTCATATTCCCACTACCGAGAGATTTGAGTAGTTTTGAAGGTACTTCAAATTAAGTCGTTATTATATATATATATAAACTATATGGAAGAGATCATTATTACTTATAATAAAATGAATTTAATTACATCCAATCTGAATGGAGGTTTTTAATATCTTGATGTTAATTTTGTTCTGTGTGGAATTGAAACTAATTTACAATGCTGTGATGGGGACATATTAAATAACTTATAATGATGTAAGTGTGTAAATTATTTGATTAGTCAATTCAAAAATGGAAACCCGTTATCATTATCATTGATTTATTGTTATTTTATTTTGGAATTGGATAGCAATAGGCATATTATTCATACGTCTTGGGATTTGTTTGAATTTTAACTTTTCTTTTAAATTCCCCTGAAACTTTAGTTGGGAAACCAAATTAAAATATATAGAGAAAACTTATTGCACTCCACAACTCTTTCGTCCATGGTAATTCCATTACATCGGATAAAAATGGTAATGTAAAGTACTATTTTAGATCAGAACAAAAGAATTCCAGTTTTATCTAAATAATTAATATTAATATAATTAGTAAAGATCAATATTAATTACTAACATAAACTCCAATTTTAATTTTTAAACAATAATATATAACAACTAGCATATTGTAATTAAAGTTAAATATGTACTTTACTGAACTAATTATCTTAATTAAGTTTGATTTTTCAAAAATGTAATTGTGTGGAGTATTTTGTTAAACTTTTCCTATCTAATTCGACATGTTGATTAGTTACTGAAGGTGGTGTTTTGGCATATATTAATGGTCTTAAGTGAAAGTAATAATGCAAATTGTCACCAATAAGATATTTGTTATTTGTAAAGTGTAATACGAACGTTTATAATAATTTTTTTTACAAGTTTAATTTAGATTTTAAAAATTAAAATTCTTAATAAACATTCATACTAAAAAATTGTTTTGATACAATTTTCCATAAAATATTTTTTATTGGAGGTGTGAATATAACTTTTTTGAATTTTTTTTAACAACCAAAAATAAATATATTTTTTGAGTTAAAATAAAATTCCTACTCTAAAAAGCATATTGTATTATTTTTACTAAAATATTTAATATAACAAAGAATTAGAAATTTGAATAATAATGCATATTCCGTTTTATTTTTTTAGGAAAATTTATGTAAATATTAGTAATGTCAAAGAATCACATATTCTTATATTGAAAAGTTTAACTAGTAGCAAACGTTATTTTAAGATTTATACATTAAAAATAAAAAAATACAATAGTTTTTAATAAAAATAATCAACTCTTTGTATTTTATTCCTTTTAGTTTCTGTACTTTATAATATACTAATAAGTGTAAATTTAAAGATTCTACTAGCATGTATATATAAAGAGAAGTAAATTTTATGACCAAAAGACTATGTCAGCAGGATTAAATATGTAATCTATTGGAAATATTAACATTTATTATATTTTTATCATTTTAATTAACAAGAGATATAATCCAAAATATCATATTGTACACTAAAAGAAAAAAAATAATGAAAAATAGCTTTAGAAATAGTTTTGTTAATAAAATATTTGTCTAATGAGAATTAAATTATTATATAATATTAAATTTATATAAATTATATAATAAATATATTATATTTACAATATGATGTATCAATTTCTATACATCAATTAATAGAGTTTTCTTTTAGAATGACACGCCATAGTTAATTTTTGTTACATAAAATTTATATAATATACAAGTAATTAACGTCTAAGCATTAATAAATTATTTTTTTTTAATTTTAATAAGAAGACATACTCCAAACAAACAAGAGTTTTCATTTACTCATTAAATGGTGTATTACTTGAAATGAAAATAAAAACTGAGTGTATTTGGATACAAAGATATGAAAAGATTTGTAAACTTTTTACTACCTTTTTTTTTTTTTTACATTTTTAAGTAAAGAATCAATAAAAAAATACTTTTAATTTGTTTTCATATTAATGAAAGTTATTCCGGAAAACTTTTCCATAATTTATAAAAATAAAATAAAATAAAATAAAATAAATTCCATACGTTAAAAATTAACTTATTTATAAAGATATATTTTTTTGAAAATGTTCACATATAGTTTATTTAAATTGTATCTAAATTAATTTTAATTTATAGATAAACTTGTTTTCTTTTAAAAGAGTTTATAAAATAGTTTTTTCAACCAAACCTTTTGATAACTTATATTGATTTTAATGTTAACTACATATATTGAAAATTATACATTCCCTATTTTGTTATTAAAAACAATTGTGCCTGATCCTCTAAAAATAGGAAAAAATATGTTTATTTTTTCAAGTCATATATAACATGGATAAGATGAGTGTCAAACTGAAATGAAATTAGTGTGGTCTAGATAATGCATTACTTATACATATGAACACCAATGTAGTTCCATGGACAAAATTTCTAACAGAACTTACAAAATATAACTCCATCATCACCAACGTTCGTTTTTCTTTTTCTCTCTTCTCTCCATACAAAGTATCTTGAATTTCAAAAAGTTTGTATATATGTGCATAAAATAACTTGTGCAGAGAACATTATTGAGATATATGATGGCCTTGAAATCTGACATGGTGTACCAATGCACACTGAAAGAAAGAACAATCCATGTCCAAAAAGGAGGCATGGAATTCATAAAAAGAGCACAAGTGCAAACACCTTCAAACAAGAGCAACCAAGCAATGAATTGAACTTCATTACAACAAAAATGTAAAGTCTAACAACACAAACTCCCAAGCAAAAAGCTTGCCCATTTGGACAGGAGAAAGATTACAAAGCATGCAAGAATCACAAGACAAAGTTAAAAGAAAAATCCATTGCTATAAACTCTTGGTAATAATATTGTTATATATCCTCAGAAGCATGCACCTTAGTTTCCACTGTGCTTCTCTTTAGTCCCTTGGTTAAGGTTTTTCTAGCTACAGCTACATATATAGCTATATATAGCCCTCAATATATATATGGTAACAAACACAGATATATATAATAATCATAGATACAAATGAGACACATACATACATATACATGTTGATTCATTCATTTATTCATTCAATATTCAAGTACACTTAAGTAGTAGTATGATAGATATTCTAGGGTTTCCATGCTGAAGCCCAAACCACTGGTTCCTCCTTCCATGTCAAGTAAATCCCTGAGAGCTGATCATCACCCTGAGACACCACAAGTGACCACCCTGGTTGGTACCTCTTCAGCAATGCTTTCACATCATCCACCACATCATCGCTGAACCCTACCGGCGAAAACGCATTCCTCAGCCTCTCACACCACTGTGTTCCTCTCTCCCTCCTCTCACAACACTCAAACTCCTCTCCATCATCTTCTATATCATCACCACCACCACAGCATGCCAAAACCCTAACGATGCTCCTCGAACACTCCCTCTCCAACATCAACCTCTCGTTGCTCGTCGGGGGAAAACTCTCCTCCAGCATCTCGAAGTAGAGCGAGTAGAACTTCAGACACTCCTCGAAGCACTTCACGAAATCCTCCCTCGAGCTGCAAAAATCAGCTTCTTCCTCCACAACGGTCACCACTTTCGGACCAAGAGACTTCAACACGCGAATCAAGTTTTCCCTCTCTTCAACCTCCACTCTCCTCAACGCCCCAACGCAATTCACGGCAATAGCTTCATCCTCCTGAACCCCCAGGCCTTCTTTTGTGAGATCCCTGAAGCCGTTGATCACGTTGAATTCAAAGGGCACGCCCATGAGCCTTGCGAACTTCTCCATCCGTTGACCAACCTCCTTCATCACCGACCCCGCAAGCGCCACCACGGTGAGTTTCAGGTGCGGCGTTTCGTCGTTTCGCGTGGCCAAAGCTTCCAACAAAGTAGGCCACTGCGTGCAAAGCGTGTTGCTGAGATCGATGATGTGGAGTTTCGGCTCGCCCTCCAAGGCCTCCAAGATGGCCCCGTTGGACGCCACGTGTCCGAACGTGGTCCAAGGGCTCACCTCTTGGAACTTGAGAATCAACCTCCTCGCGGAGTCGAACGAGTGGCTCTTCTCCGCCACGGAGGAGAGCGTCTTGTAGCATCTCTCACCGGACTCGGTGGCTCTGCAGAACAAGGCTTGCAAGAAGTAAGACGCGAGCTTTTGATCGCAGTCACCGTAGGGCGAAGCAAGCTCGTTAAGCATCCACAAAAGGTGGTGTGTTTTGGTGGAGTCTCTCTCTGATATTGCTTTTGCACACTCTCTCAGAAGCTTCGGTGCCCATTTGCCATCTTCGTTCGGCTCACTCGAGTCCGAAGAACGGCTCGTGGATGTGTGGCTCTGGTTGCTGCGATGCATGTTGTTGTTGTTGTTGTTATCTAACGCTGCAGCTTCATCAAAAATGTTGTTACTATGGTGGTGGTGGTGGTGGCGGCTATTGGAGTTTTGTGATGGCTTCTTTGGAGTGGTAGTGTAAGGACTTAAGTGCATATTGATGTGTGTTTTCTGTAATTTTTCTAGGGAGCTACGTGTGTTGTAGAATTATGGTGGAAGGATTGTGGACAACAATGGACTACTCCTTCAACTTCTTTGACTATTCACAGCCCCTTTGAACTGAAAAGGTGGATCCAGGAGATGCTAATTCCAATCTCTTTTGTGCTCAAATGGCCAACACAAAACCGTGATTTGGAAATTATATAAAGGGTCGTTGTCACAACTTGTCATAGCTTCGTTGCTACTATTTTAATCACTTTGCGTCTGTATATATGTTTGTACTCATAATAACTCATATACTTAGTGTATTGTTCCAGTACAAGGACTTCGTGGTTATTAACTGGGATATATATTTACCTTCCCTGGAAAACAATTTCAATAATAGATGTATGTGGGAGCTGTTTCTGAAACAATGAGATATTAGTTATGTGATAGAATATTTATTTTAATTGAGCAAAATTAAACATAGAAGCTTAATGATTGAAACAAATGAATCATAGATTGTGTGAAAAAAATTAAAATATAGTAAGTATATTTATATTTTAATTATGTTAATTTCATTTGTGTTTGATGCGTGAAGTGATATAAACAATCACATAGTTTTCTACAGTAGAGTTGTGTAGATAATGTTAAAATCATTTTAAGAAAGAAAAAAGGAATTGCAGTTCAACCTGATAACCCACTGTTTAGATTATTAACATGTGGTAGTTATATAGGACAGTGGCAACATAATTAATCCACTAATTAAGTGATTTGAGTAAATCTATTAATGGAGACAGCATGAGAGAAATTAACTTCAGGCAATGATAAAATAAATGTATGAAAATAATCCCAGATTTAGCAGCAATTTGCATAAACTAATCAAATATCTTGAAGTTAGTATTATAGGTGTGACATGTATAGGAATTAAGACGAGGAAGATCTACTTTGGTAGAGGAAAGGAGGCCATCAATTCATTGACATGGTAGTGTCTAGTTTAATTCCACAAGTTGCTTTGGAAGGGATAGAACATAAATTCCAACATATAAAATATGTGGGTTAGGAATCCTCAATCACTCGATAAGGCAATCAGATCATTCTAAAAGAAAAATAACAAACAACATATTTCTTTACTGAATGCAAACAAATAGATAATGATAAAGGATATAGATAAATACTATATAACATTTTATAATGGTACTTCATGTTGTTGGATATTTTAAGCCCTGTTGACTTCGCTATTAATCTTAAATTGCTAATAAATATGTTCATACTCCATGCCTTGTAGATTAATGTGTCTTCTCTTATTGTCTCTCTCCTTTTTAAGAAAAACTATTATGTTTTCTTTTCACTTTTTTATATGTTCTTATATATGTATTGTCAATTGCTTACTAATTAACAAAATTATGCATAAGAAAATGATGATAGCGACAGAGATGCCTGATGATGACCTCCCTCCTGCTTTGATTGGCATCTTGCAAAGTTCAGATATGAAAAAAATTTATTCCATGCATAAAAAATTAGTGAAGAAAATATGCTTCCGATTCATATATGTTGTCATGCTTGAAATGCTTCTGATTCAGGCATGTTGTCATCTTTTGATCCTCTTAATTCTACTCTAGAACACCAAATAAGTTATTGCCGCCTAATTTTTTCTGCATAACCTTTTACTAAATTATCAGAAGCCAAAAGACAGAGAAGAGGACATGAGTTGTTTCTTTATGTACTGAACTTAGATCCTTTTCAAAAGCTTCAACAGTTAACTTTAGGAGGCATGCAATAGAATTATTAGGCTTTACAACATAAACGATTTTCAAGGAAAAATGATCACTTGTTTTACAAAACTCTGATAAAAAGTAATTGGAACCACACACTGAAGAATAACCATATCAGTTTCGATCTGAATTTAATTAGGTAGTCTCTACAGTGTAAAAAAAAAACTGCATACATTAAGTAGTCCTATAGATTAAAAAAAAAATTATTTTAGAAACAAATGATATTTTGGACATTGATGATTAATACGTATATATATTAAAAATGAACTACAGTTCTTGAAGATGTATAATTAATAAGAAAATTTTAGCATCCTTGCGTGTTTACATTAAGTTGCATTTAACAATGGCTGAAAATAAAATGGTATCAAATGGAAGTTATTCCCCACCAATGATTAGGCAAGAAGACAAGGTTACCAGCATACCATCTAATCATTGGAGAAAATGTCTTTGCCATAGCTTCATACCTTTCTTAATAATTATTTAACTTTGTTAAAAGGGTTTATGGGCGATCCTATTGATGGGGGGTCCATGATTTTCCAACTTTTCCTTGTCCACTACATGTGTCGCCTTATTCATCACATTTTACAGATATAAAGTTTGTAAAGTACCATACTTTATGCATGATTTTTCAACTTAACCTTCTTAAATTCTAGTTTTGTATGTAATGTTGATGATATGATTTCGTCATTCACTATTTATTTTTAGACTAATTAAACTTAATTATTGTCACATCTCTAAAAAAATAATTAGGGAATTCAAGGGTTTGCAAATTGTTTTTCTCACTAAAAGGAATTAGTTAATTAGTCGCGGATAAAGTGGAAAAGGAAAGAAAGAAAAGAGAGAGTGTGTGGAGATTATTTTTGGACGGAAGGAAAGTGGGTAGAAAGAGAGAAAAAAATTTGTAGTAAATGTGAAAGAATAAATTTGTTTGTATATTAATATATTCAGAAATAATTTAGAAAAGAAATTTTTAAAAATAAACTAATGTAAAAAATATTTTTTTAAAATGTCAAATAAATTTAAAATCAAATTTAAATTAAAACACAAAATTATTATAAAATTTTAATAATTAAAAATTATATTTCATAATAAATTATATTAAAAATAATTTTTTATTTTATTTATTATTTTAATTATATAATTATTTTAATATATATATATACTAACAAAATATTAAATTTATTTTATTTTATTAAATATTTTAATATTTTTTATTTTAATTATTCATTTTATTATAGCAATAAAATATATTTATAAATATTTAATCATTATATGTTACATATCAATTTAAAATATATAAAAAAAATTAATTAATTTAATTTAACTTTTTTCTTACGAAATTAATTATTAAACATTAAAATAAATTATTATAAATCTTAAAATTAAAATTATTTTGTTTATTATTATAATATTATTTATTTTAATATTTGTTACATTATAATTTAAAAGTAAATACTTTATTATATTTACTTAAAAATATTTAGAGATATAATTGGATATAATTGGTTATGGGTGATTCCTAAAACTTTCTTCTCATATTTGCAGGAAAAATTAAGAAACAATTTGGTATTGTTCTTCGTATTTTTATACTTTGATTTTCGATTTTTTCTATGCTTCTGCGCTCCCATGATTTCGTCTTTGGAACAGAACAAGGGAGAAAAAATTTTACAAAGAAAATTGTTGCATCTGCATAAATTTTTTCTGCTCAAAATGTATTTAATCAACTGCCATTAACTACCTGCACGTTCTTTGAAGATCTTATGAAACAGTTTATCTCATGCAAATTTCTAAATGCTTGCAAGCCGACAAGATTAAATCTGGACAAAAAATTGATGATCCATGTGATTCAATTGTGATCTACAAAGTAAGTTGTAATAAATGCACACAAGAATCTCTTCCAACAAGTTGTTTTCACAAAAAAAGAACTTTAGCACGTGACCAAATATTCAATCTTCACATTCTTATTTATATCAATTTTGTAAATAAACGTCAGAATTCTAAAAAGATTAGTCATTTATATTCCATGAATAAATACTTTTGATCACCCAAAACTCAGATTTTATTCCTATTTATTTCCAGTGATCCATGTACCACCTAATAGAACTGATACAAAGAAATATTTTTGAAGATAACTCTTATCAGTCACACCTTTAATATATCTTATCAAAGTCTTCTAGCTTCATATGCAAGCAATAATTTACATAAGCTGATGGAAAATTGGAGTCACATGACTTGTTTCAAAAAATGGCAGATGGAGGCTGACGTTACATGCCTCCACTAACTTGCCGCAAACATTGATTGATACATCCAAGAATGGGATGTTTCCAAATCCAATTTTATTTTCCTCTGGATTCTTCATGCACAAGAATTACCTTAAAGTCCAAGGTTTTTTTCTAATTTCACTAGAGTGTTATATATTAAGGCACATACTTTTGTTTTATTTTGTTTCTTTTTTTATTATTTCCTAGAATCTCCATTTAAACACGACCAAATAGGACACTAAAGTGTAATAATTTCACAATAGAAGACATCGATTTCAAGCCTCATTCAGATGTCTATATGCATGGAGCTAGAGTACTAGAGACAGTTTAACTAACCATACACCAACATGGTTGTTATTCACGCAAATATACATAAATACATGCAAACAAAGAGAGACAACTACAACTTAGTTACCTCCCAACTTGTACTACAACAACCGAGCAACCCTATGCAGAGTTGTAGGCATGACAACCTTAAGCAGGAAACAGAAGGTGGTGTCTGGTGTATAACTGTAATTCACTGGAGTGGCAGGACAATGGGTCTGATAGAATGGATGTGAGCCACGGCAGGGTTAAAGGTAATGATGGTGACAGGTTTGGAACAACACAAATTGATAGGTTGCAGCTGTTTTGTTATGCCGATGCTTCAAACATAGGCATGGTCTTCTCATTTAGTGTCTTCATGGATTGGGATGAGCTAATGATTTAACACTTCCAACGTCAAAACAAATATGCCTTAGTAATTGCCACCACAGCCAGCACCAATTGTTTTCAAGCACAATTCATGCACTACTTAAAAATAAAACAATTCTTGGCAATGCTAATGTATGAGTAAGGGAATATAATTTCCCACCTTTACTAAACTTTCTCAGAGTAATTAACGGTAAATATATTATTATTAACAAAGTTGAATAATGGTCAATAAATACAACTTATAAATGTGATCTAAAATCTTGTTTCCAAGAATCCCATTCCCAGAAAAATAGTTAAATGGAAATCAATGGTTCTGTGTACTAAACAAACACCACTTATATTCTGTTTTTTAGAGGGGGGGTAAAGTTTTTGGATTTTGATGGAGCTTAATGAAAATCCATCTATTTAGGCACCTCTACCCAGTGAAATGATGACTTTCGTTGTTGTTTTAAATGTTTCACAACACGTGCTCATGTAAACGCCGACAGGAAAAGGAATAAACGACACAAGATATAAAACCGACCATGAAGCCCCCATATGGCAATGTCAAGGACCCAAAACTACTAGAGGTCATATGGATAAAGATAAAAAGGAGCTTACGGACCCAATAAAAAGGAGTCATAATGGAACTTGTCAGCAACTTTTAATGATCAAGTTGAGCTGAACGGACACTTCTTTCTGAAAAGTACACATGAAACAAGTAACATTTATACTGACTCCATCATCTATCTATACAGAAGTCTCCTTAAGTAGATTACTCTGAGATATAGACACGAACGTTAGCTTTAGTCAAGAGATAAAAAATCAAATACTGTACCATAACACAGCTCCATCAAAAGATAAAAAAGGAAAAGTAGTCACGTTCAATTACAAAGGTGCTGTGGCTGTTGTCTAGCTAGCATAACTAGTGCTTCCATCCCTTTGAGTGACCATCTTGCATGTAGGGCTCTAAAAATCCAATAAACTGAAAATAAAAAAATAATAGACATTGAAGAGAAGTACGTTGAGAATTTATTTTAAATTGACAAGCGCTTGATAAAAATGAATCCTGCAAGTTGAAAAGTACAAACTTTATTCCAGGTTTAAATCTTAGTCCCAGCCATTGAATATTAGACGAGTCTAACAGTAGTTACATCAAATGCTTAAGGTTGAACATATTGTCATACTCATACTTCAAATTATGAGACAAGATAAGACGTTCTACCATGCACTAACCAGTATGGAAGCAGATAAATAGCAGAATTTGGTGGGTATCCACAAACCTTACTTCCATCTTCATTCCAGCGTGCACCATATCCATCAGCAACCCTTATTTCAAAGACAACTCCATGTGGTGGGACAATATGCACATTCATCCAACAACAATGTGCTATTAAGCGGTTAATAGCATCCTTTGCAAGCCTATTTTTATTAGAATCTAGAAGAACATGGAAAAAGACAGGATCAGTGAAAACATGATCAACTTATTTGAAAGCAGTACACACTATTAATATACTCACTAAACATTCCAGGAGGCATAGTGAAGCGAACTCAGAAAAACATCTTCAGACAAATTCTGTTAGAGCTCAAAGTCAAGATGTCTGCCTGGTTTTGGATCATGCCAAGAGCAAGCTCAAAAAATGGATTTTGTACTCTATTGGAGAAATAAGAAAATTGCAGGCCAAAATTAGAAATAGGTGGGATAATCATGTTGTAGTAACTAATAGAATGTGGTGTAGTTATATAGGGTAGCCGTAGGGAAATAATATAGTAGGACAATTATGTAGCAGTTATTTAATTGTATGTGGTGTAGTTACAGAAAGTATGTTTTGTTTTTCTATTTGACAATTGGAAGTCTGTTTTGTTAGAAATATCAGTTTAAATTTCCAAATCGAATGAAATAAAGAAGGATTACGGTTAAGTAGGTGGTTCCATTATGAAAGCCATTCAAGGTTCCTAGTACTAAGAGATGTGACTTTTCAAGATTCTTGGGAATGTGAAGCGTCATTAATTTCATCCTTGGACATACCGACTATATAAAGGTGGTCTAGTGAAGAGTTAATGTATTCAAATTCAAGAGAGAATCCACAAGTGGGAGAGGTCACTTAAGTGGAGAGTCTCTTGTGAAATGAGAAGTGAGTATTTATCATTCCGTATAGAGTGAAGAGATACTCAGGTGAGTAGGGTGATTATACACACTCAGGGAAGGTTTTCAAGTTTTCGCAAAACTTAAAATCTTCTTGAGATAGCGGATACTTTACTGGAGTGTTTAAATAGTCATAGGCAAGAGGTGTCAAACCAATGTTGTATCTATCATTTTCTTTTCATTGTGTATGCGTTCCTACTATCAATCCTTTGGCTGGGGAGTTTTCCCAAAATGATTAACAGTGTTTCATGCTTATTTTGTTTTTCTGCTAATCAGAACTGAGAATTGTTTTCTCAGAGAAGAGCCTTGGATAAGGCTGGTTTGAAAGTTCATCTACCAAATTTGTGTATACTATGGAATTACATTAAGTTCCAGTTTTAAACTTTATCAGATTCTTCTATGGGAAACAGATTCCATGTGCCAACAAACCTAGACAACCAATGCAGAATTGAAATCAAAAGGAAAATACAAACATATATCTGAAATATTTCATTTCACAAAAAGAATCCTTACCATTTCCATTTAGAGAACCCCAATAACTACTTATACTCCTACAAGCATGCTTGGCCAACGCACGAGCTCCACAAGTCAAGCCACTTTCCTGAATAATGATCATATAAATGTGCGTATATAATTTGACAAAGAGCATCAATAGCATCATGCTATAGAGACCAAAAAAAATTTATTATAGTGAAAACAGTGAAAAGTTCTACAGAATCTTAACACTCGTTGTTAATGTGGAGCAGTGTTGCTCTTAAGGTTCTTACATTTGGATTGCAGGGAAAATTAAAAGAGGCTATTAGAGTTGATATTGGCGGAGGAAGTGCATCAGAGATTGTCCCTGTGGTCTGCATCAGACCTAGAAGGCCTTGAACACCCTCATAGCTTAATCCCTACACAAAAGTAGGACAACACAATAGTCAGAAACTACAGTAAAGAATTTCTATATGAGAACACTTGGGTATTACCATGAACACATGCAAGTAGGAATGCATTAGTAGCTTTGGTGCTGCTTCTGTCACTCCTATGCAACAAATCAATGAATAATTACTAATTACTAAGTTAACCATTATTATTCTGCGTATGAAATAAATACTATGATCATGGGTTTAGTATTAAACTTTTGCAAATCAAAGACAACTCTAACCAATAATTAATCATGTATACAACAAGGTGGAAGCAGCCTTTTTAAAGGAGTTATAGATGATTTTCAAATCCAATAAGAGAAAAGTTAATAAGGTATCAAAGGAAATTGAACCCACACAAAATAAGGTAGCCAAAGAATCGTATGGCTGAGGGGTGAATTTTGAAACAACGATTGCAAGAACACCATTTTCAAGTTCCTGCTCCTCGGTGTAGAACCTGCGGTAGACTTTTACACCTGTAATGCTATCCAAGTGTTATTCTGGAAGAGTACACATAAATCTGGAATTGATTAAGACACATTAAATGGTGATTCTTTCATCTTAAAAACTTTTTGGATTATAAACATAATGTTCAGAACAAATAACCACTTCGAGTACTTAGTTTGTTCATTTTTAATTGAATAACTATCGGAATGGCTACTTCTCTAGTAGATACACAATCCGATTCCACTTCTTTGTCTATAATAAGGATATTCAGTACCTTCTTCCACACTTTCAACTCCTGGAAGAACTTTTCCAAGGTTTTCTGCCTCTAACATGGCAAAAAATGTCGGATACCGTCTTACTCCCTACACAGCAAAGTATTGATGCAGTTAAGAGAGAAATGTATAGCAAAACCATCACAGAATGAAGCAATATTATTAACCACCCAAAGCAGTACCTGAACTTCGAACACCACGGACTTGTTAAAGATAATCAGATTTCCTGATTTAATCCTGGAAACCAAATTAGGGGTTAAAACAATAAATCAAAAAATTGAAAGTAAAATGGCCTTCTATAGCTCATAGCAGATTGGTAGTAAATATTAAAAGATAATATCCAAGGACGGTCCATATGACATGGCTCCAGAGAGACTATGATATAGTATTGTATTAAAGGCATTTATGGACTTTGTTATACAGCTTATTTTGATAGAACTCCTAGACAGGTGAGAAAGGCATTTGATTCCATTTTGCTTTTGTTATATTGGAAGGACTAGCACCTAGACAGGGGATGGTATATGTAGCCCAATGGAGAATCAAATCTTTCACGTGTTCACAACCAAATCTTAAAGAATTCAGCCCATATTAGTTGAAGCCATAAACCCTTTCGAATTTTGTTCAGTTGGTTGAGTTTGCCTCCAGTTGATTACCCAATGCTACTTTCATATGCATTTTACATCCAGAGACTCAGTTTCAAAATTCAGACCACAACTTTTAATTTGTGGTCTAATTCTAACTCAATTTGAATCACATGCATGACAGTGTGCCACTCTTTTATAGTGGAGGAAATGTGACGTGATGATGAAGAATTGAAATAAGATTACAGTTGTGCATATCTAAGAATATATTTTTAATTAAAAGTAAATAAATTGAACCTATTGTACTTCCCACTAGCACACCTCCCTTCAATTGTTTTTAGGCCATCTGCAAGAAATAAAATCATACTCCATAAGGCTTAGTACACATGAATTACAGCAGGAATGAGAATGCCATGTTCTAATAATCAAGCTACTTCGGGTGTAGGTTTTATTCTTTCTTGAAGTGGCCATAGATGATTTTTCTACCCAGCAACACAGTTTAGCAAAAGCACATAATTTCCAGACCTGATTACATTGAACTTCACCATATTCAAATAAAGCACAGACTGACAAATACCGTTTAGCTGCGAAAAGAAAGGCTCTTGGACGTGGAGCTCAAAGGAAACACCCTTCAAAATCTGTTGAAACAAAACACTATAATGAAACCAGCTTATGCAGTGAACTAAGTGGACAAATGGATCAGTTAACACAGCATTATTTACATTTACTATTTCACACCCCTTCTTCAGAATCAATTTGTGCCACTCTTGTTGTTTCTGCTGTACGGAAGAATCTTCAAATTCATGGCCCATGGCTAAATTGCCGCCTGCCCTACAAAACGTTTCAGAATGCATACACCTCAACAGAGCTGAAGCCAGACTCTTGTATAAGGGATACGGTGGCACGCCTTCCAAAGAATCTGCAAAACAGTTAAAACATGCATTTAGGTTGTCTTGGTGGTTATTTGAGGATACACACATAAAAACAACATTTTCAACTCAGATCACACAAAACAGAATAGTTTGTAAGTACCATGTGGTTGTAATTGTGAGTGTAGGGATGATGGGTGTGTTGGGTCATCTTTGAGAAGGGTGGAGCAGAATTGGGAAGGGAGATTGAGATGGTGAGAGCGAGAACTGAGACTGAACCTTACGAGTTCCTCTAAACAATCACCCAGATTCACCGGAAACGAACACCCATCACCATTCTTGTCCATTATCCTCTCAATTCTATCGTTGCTACTGTATTGAACTAATGATTATGTGTTCTATTTCATGGAATTAATTTTTAATTTTTACCAACTCCTTAGCTTCCTCCTCTTTCAGAAATCATAAATTCTATACAATGTAAATGGCGTAGTTATGAGTTTATTTTAAAATTGGGTAATTAGAAACTTATAAATACATTTTGAATTCCACGAATATATTATGATCACATAATCTGAAGATATATTTTATAGATTATACAATTTGAAAATCCAGAAATTCATCATGAACTATATAATTTAAAATTTTTAGATTACACAGGATATATTTGTAGCCGTAAATACATTTAGAATAATATGTTTATGAATTTCACAATCCAATACGTGACAATTTAGACCTTTTGAACTCTCCATCGAGGTCGAAGAAGAAATTATGAGATGCAAAAAGTAATTGCCTATTATAAGTCATATTTTCAAAATAGATTACAAGATGGCCCATATTTTGTTGGCTCAGTAAAGCAATTGCTTCTTGCACCTCCATGTTTTCTTCCGAAGTAAGTGTATTATGGGAAACCGTCTAGCACATCTGGAATGATCAAAGGGGCTCTTTTTGTTGCATAGCTCAGATCGGAGCAAGACCCTATCAAACCTCAAGTCGTTGATATTTTTAAGTTTTTCAAGGAAGTGAACAAAAAAAAAATATGAGTGAATTGATAGATCCTGAGACGATAAGGGCTGGTAGAGGAGGAAGAAGAAGATGAGGAGGAGAAGATAAGAGCAAACTAGACATCTCACCAGACCCATGGAGCTGCAGCTTCAAACCACCGGGGTGCAAATTGAAATACCCCAAGATGCGATTTGGACCCAATAAATATACAGTAGCTCTAAGTGAACAAATTCTTCCTGCATCCTAATACACTCTTCCTGCACCTCAATACAAAATTTTAATTCCACAACTACTACTATCCGGTTCACATGGACAAAAAAATGAGAACCGGATGGTACCTCCATCCAGTTCACATTTCAAAAAAAATACAATCGGATGAGTATGTCATCCGGTTGTCATTTTAAAATAAAATGAGAATCGGATGACACCCTATCTGGTTGTCATTTCAAAATAAAATGACAATCGAATGGCAACCCCATCCGGTTGTCATTTAAAAAAAATGTCATTTTATTTGGAAATGACAACCGGATGGCATACTCATCCGGTTATCATTTTGATTTTGAAATGACAACCGGATGGGGGTGCCATCCGGTTCTCATTTCCAAATCAAAATGACAACCGAATGGAACCCATCCGGTTCTCATACATCAAATCGAAAAATTCTTTTGTTCGTCGTCGACAACGCCCCAAACCCCAAATCAACTACTCTAATCAGCAATATCACTTACTAATTGCTAATAAACACCAAAAATTACTTACTTATTACTTATTTAAATGATTAATCAAAGATTTAGAAGAATGGAAACAAATGGATGAAGTTAAAATGAAACCCGAATGAGGTGTCATCCGGTTCTCATTTTATTCTGAAATGATAACCGGATGGCATACTCATCTGGTTGTCAATTTTTTTAAAAATAACACCCTAATGGGATGCTATCCAGTTCTCTCTTTTTCTAGCATTATGAACCGGATAGGTGTGCTTTTTATATTGAAGTATTTATGGAATTAAAAATCTGTATTGGGGTGCAGGAAGCGTGTATCAGGGTGTAGGATGAATTTGTCCTCTAAGTGTCTTCCGATTCCCGCAACCATTATTGCTAAGTTCACACAACCTTTTTTTTTTTTTTTCAAGAAAAAAATACTTATTTACTTTTATAAATTTTACACTTTCAATTTTACAAATTTTATCGTCAAATTTTTAAAATTACATATATTTTATCTTTTTGCTAAATTTCAGTTTAGTAATTATGTGAGGATGTGACTGATAATATAAGTGAAAACAAATTCTTAGTTGATTTAAATAAAACTAAACTATATTATCTCATTATGCAGGAATGAAAAAGAATGTTATACATTAATTGAAACGACATCGTTTTAGATTCCAACGTGGGTCTGATGAGAAGGAAGACTTTTTTTAGCCAAATTGGATGGAGTAATTGAAAAATGCAAAATCGAAGAAAGGAAAATAATAAAAACAAAATACTACAGTTGGCAAAAATAAAAAATAAAAATTGATAAGGTTGGGATAAAAGAAAGGTAAAACCAATCTATTTTTTAATATTTTAACAGTTAATTATTTCAAACTTCATATCTCTTATACTATTCTCTAGTTTACTTTTTTATGTTTCAACGATAAATTCAAAATTATGATTTTTGTTATCTAGTAATATTGAAAATGTATAGATAATTGAAGTGAAAGTGAGATTCATTGAGCTAAAAGAAAAGCATATGATTTTAACAAAATTGAGTTTTTCTTTTGTTAGATTTATGATAAACATATGTGTATAATTGTAGACACCTTTGGTCTATGTTTTGAGTTGTGTATGTATTGACTATGTACAAATTACAAATGTTGCACTATAGAGTATTCTCGGAAGCTGCTTGCGCATTTGCATTCCAGAACCCTGTTCCTATGTCGTTTCGGACCAAATCTAACAAAACAATTGACTATTGATGAATTTAGATGTTGTCAAATCTCGATCTCTTTAACTGTTCTTTTTTCCAAGGCTTCGGTTGGTGCAAAATGAGGCTCCACAGAACCATCTGCAAGATTACACCTATGCTCATGGCGAGTTTTTATAGTCCACAACACAATCAACAACAACATGATCACTGCAAGAAACAGCATTCCTAGCCACACCATCTCAGCATATTTCTTCAAAGGCTTGCAGTGGTTCACAAGGACTTGAGAAAATGCTTCTTTTACTAGTTGGCATTCCAACAAGTGTTCCACACTTGGATACACATTCAGTAGGCCCTGAATTGAACTTGTGTAAGCCTCAACTCTCCTGTATTCGGTGCCGGTTATGTAATACAAATTGTCACAGCTTCCGTCAATGGCATTTGAACAAGTGAATGGTTTCAAAGCCTTCAAAGGGAAATGAAAGTGTTAGTATATTCTGGACTGGTAATTAAGGGCAGAAGTAGAATTCATCAAAATGTTACCTTTGGGATGTCTCCTATTCTTATAGTGTTTTCAGGGCAGTTCTCTGGCTGGTACAAGTACTTGGGTGGAGCTGAGAAAGGGTTGCAAACATGAGCAAGATTCACATCTGATGTTGCCTGCATGGCTGATATGTTTGCATTCACCTGGACAATGACCAAAACCAAAACATTACTCCTCCTTTATCAGCTGGCTACGTTGGATTGAGCACCAATATTGTATAAATAATAATAAGTCCTTGATTTGTGAGAAAATAAATTTAGTGTGTGCTAGGACCAAATTGACCAACTACAGTAAAAAAAATCATGAATAAATAACTTTTTCATAATGTTAATAGATCATATTAGCTAGTGATAAATTGACCAACAATCTTTAATGTTAGGAACTAGACTTGTTTTTTACCAAATTGATTGGTTGTGTCATTTGAGGGAACAAGTTGATGTTTACTCTTATTTATATGAGCAGAAGACTTAGTTTATGTTTCTATTTCTGTTGATTCGTGTTTCTGAATTGTGATTTTGCAAAAGTTACCTTATTAACAAGGTTGTAGATCCCCGCACTAACATCAGAGAGAACTGATTTTGCAGAGAGCAATTCATCACAAGGGAGGATTGAACTTAAGCTGTTGTTATAGGGATTTTCTTGAAAGTTGTCAAGAGCTGTGCATGCATCACCAGAAAATCTATGACCAAAAAGAACTCTTACTCAAACTTCCATCTTATAAACATATTTATTGCAGGAAAAAAAATTTATGCTGTTGAAAATATGTAATTAAGAAAGGACTTCAATTTACTTTTCTAAGAAGAAATAAACTCCAAAGAATAGCCAGCATATCACTGTCATCAACCAGCATAATATGACAAGCCTGTGAAAAAAAAAAAAAACAATAAAACAAAATTTTAGATCTGCAACACAAAAAATATTTGTATACATGAATACACTTGCTTCTATGACTTCAAGCTGATACAGTTTAGTTTACTTACATGTATAGTGCCCGCCGTAACCTCAGTACTCCAGAAACTGTTCACAAAAATTTCCAACATTTTATGAGAATCATGTATCATCTGTAGAACATCAAAACAAGATGTACAGATTTGAATTTGTCATTAATCTAAAGATACAAGTCATCAATGTCAAGCATATAGAACAACTGAAAATACCTGACAGAGCTATTACAGCAACCAAGTTCATGCTTATAATCACTGTGGTAGTTACAAACCTGCAATCAAAAAGATTTCCCTTATTGCCACGAAATGCGTTATTCATTTTACATTTCATAGGTAATAAGAGAGATATAGGGGAATCTTACACTAGTTTCAAGCCCTTGTTAATAAGGCGCCTATTTTTCCTGGCTTGTTTTTCAATGTTTGCAGAGGCATCATCAAGTTTCTCAGTAGTGGAGTCAATATTTACTGTAGTCTCAGAAGTGACATTTGCTTCCATAAAGTTACTTTCCATGTCTTTTAACGCTCCTGTTGTGTTTTGTATCGTTTCTGATGCCTCATTCGCTGTCTTGATGATAATATTAACAGCAGTCTTAGCTTCAGAATGGAATCTTGCACTCCCAGCAAGAACCAGCCCAGTTGCAGCTCTGCAAAAACAAGAGCCATGCATACATACATCACTTGTGGAAAAGCCAAGAGTTTGTGATGGAACAATCTCTAATGAGTAATCAAGTTATTGCAGAGGTTATTTTCATTATTACTTTCTTAAATTTATGGTACTAATTTACAAAAGTTCATGCCTTTCTTTGAATCTATCTCCATTGTGTTCAAGTTGTGGTTTTAGATAACCAACTAGAGTACAGTAAATTGAAGCTAAAGAAAATTCCGTTTCAATTTGGAAGACTAATTTAGTTCTTGCCTAAAGTTGTAAAAAGGGTCAATTTCAAGGTTTTTTGAGTCTTCACGGCTGCAATTTGTCCACAATTTTCTGCATTGTTAACTATTTAATTTAAAACCTTCAAAATAAGCCTTTCAAGACTGTTATGTGGACTAGTTTATACCCTTTGAGGTTTGGAAGGAAAGGAAGTGAAAAAATGCTCCTAATCAGAAATAACATTGTTACTAAGGCTAGAGAGACAAGGATGAATCACTCACATAGCAAAAGTGGCGAGTAATATAGCCAAAGGAATTGAAAGATCACAACTCTTGTAATTACAAGGAAAGACCTTCTTGATCCTTCTTCCGTCATTTTTTTGGCAAACCAAGGTTATTACCAAAAAACTTCCATATACAATTCCACCCAAAAGGAAGAGCACCCCAATTGCATATCCATATACCCCAGTGAAGATCACCGACTACAAAAATGTTAAGGACAAGTTAACAACATCATTGATTTTACAAATTGCAATCATAAAAAATAAAAAGGTTGAGAGATTTACACTCCAATAATGCTTGTTGGTGATGTTAAACCCTCCTCTGTATTTTCTGAAATGATCTAGAGGATCCACTCGAATAGTATTATCCGATTGTCTAATGGTATCTGACACATTATCTGCATCAAGCATAAACATAATAATTCTATTGTCAATAACAAAAACTAAAAGCAAAAAATGAAACAAGTGGAATCTGTACCTTATATCTATCAGTCACTTAGTTTGGTATATACAAAATTAAATGTCATGTTCTGCAAGATAAACATAATCGTTCACTTTGGACTATCAAATTCAACCTTATACATGCGTTCTCTATTCTATAATATATAATAGATTATTTAAAATTACTATAAACTTCTTTATCAGTAGTGGACCTAATGGCTTTTTAAAGCGTGAAGGACAACATAATAAATGGAACAAAACGTTAATGAATATCATATTCATATCACATAGACTAATTTCCATTTGGTTTTTTTGCCTGAAATGTATGCCCTCAATTTAGGGTTGTTGCTTTCCACCTTACGTCTATTAGTCGTGTACGTCATTTAATTCTTACCCAATTGGGCAATTCATGAGATTTGACAAGGAACTGATTTTTCTATTATATGATTAAAATTAACAAGTTCATATATCCCTAATCCTTTCAAGATCAATATACACTCGAATACCCCTAAGTGCATGGCAATTTGAAAAAAAATCTGAAGCAATATATTGAATTTATGAGGAAACCAAATCTTACTTGCAACAGAATCACTGGGTGAGAGGGCTTGTGATGCTACTTCTGGGAAAATCAAGACTACAACAACTATAATAGATACTAGGGTGATGGTGCTGTTAGCTTTGACCATCTTTAACCTGCCAAATCAAGAACCAAGAAATGTTCACATATTCTGCATAAATTCAAAGCCTTTTGTTCTGTAACTGAACTAGAAATAAACCATACCCAATTAACCAGGGTAGAGGAAAGAAGTTTCTGATAATTTATGTATATGCATGTTAGATACATAGAAGAAGAAATCTTCTTCATGTAAATTGCTCTTGTAGCAGTTTCTGTGGTGTAATTGCTTATCACTTTTTAAAGTTTTCCTTTCACATAGAATGAGTTGGGTACAAGGAAAGAACATTTTTTGACTGTGGAAGTGCATGTGATCATTTCCAAATAACTTACTCGATAATCAGAGATACGAAAGGTGCTGCAAATTCACTCCAAGACCCTTCAAGAAGTTTCACTGGCTCCGCGTGAAAAGTAGCATATAATCTTCCTTCTCAATCCTCTCTAACAAGAACAGATTCAGCTTGAACAGCCACATTTGGGTGCACACAAGTATGTGTATGTATATATATATATATATATATATATATATATATATATATACACGTATGATAAGAATTGAGACTGGTCAAATGGCGTTCTTAAGGAGCAAGAAGCCAAATCCAACCTCAACAGAAACACTACGAGATCTTTGTTATCCCTCTTTAACTAATTCTCAAGACAGAAAAAAACAAAATAAGAGCGTGAATGGGTTGGTTTCTTTTGCCAAATGTTTATGCATTAATTGGATCATTCTTTTCACCCCTTTCAAGTTTTCACTTCACACGTTAACTTTTTGGGGTGCAAACACGAGCTAAAAAATCTACGTGTGAGGAATGAACCATCGTGGTGGCTTCACTGATCATGCATAAAAGTAATTAATTAACTAATAAATAAATTAAAAAATGTCCAAAAATGAAAGAATAAAGTAGAACAACAACTAATAAGGTTAGAGAACTTTTTATCATCATTATTATTAAAAATAGGTTACTGAATTGAAGAAAAGCGTGTGAAACACTTCCCTACACGGTAGAAATTTTGTACCTAATCCACCTCTGACCTGAGACAACTACTTCAAATTAAACATTGAAAATATTACGAAATATGATACTGTTGTTTGTCTAAACTATGAAGTTTAAATAATGCTTTTCGACCCAAACCTTGTTTTTCTTCGTAAAGTCAAAAGATGGCAAAGCCATGACTTTCTAGTCAAGGTACCATGCCATCTGATGTCATCGTTGAACACAAGTTTTTTTTTTTTTTTCTTTTTTATTCTGATTTTTTGTGCTAGTAAGTGAAATTCCGAATACAAATTAATTTCTCAATTAATTTTTTTTTTCTTTTTTTTCATCACTAGGAATTGAACAGGTAACTATGCCTCCTCAAATGTTAAAGGTAAAAGTTAAAAAATTAACAATATAACTTTTCATTAAAAATACCACAAGATGTTAAGTAAATACTTCTGATTGTGAGTTTAATTATAAATCATGCTAGTGTAAAAATCTTTAAATAACCACGAATTTAAATACGTTTTCTTTACAAAAGTTAATCAGTTCACGTACGTGATATGATTTAAGAATAGTGTTAAAGTTATTTATATTATCGTGCAATCGTAAACTACCTTATAAGGTAATATTTTGGTAGCTATTTTAAAAGTTAAACTAAAGATTTTAATTAATTAACAGGATACGAATTTACACCCATAATAAAACTAATTACGGTCTTTAATTAATTTTTAATTATTTATCAATTAAAACCGATTGCACCCATAATAAAACTAATTACCGTCTTTAATTAACTTTTAATTATTTATCAATCACTAATTAATTGATTTAATATAGCAAATTTTATACGTTTGGATCTGGGACGAAAAGACAAAAAATAGAATTAACGATACTTTTCATCCTTAAAAATTTCAAATACGATTGTTATGTATGATTTCTAAAATTAATAGTTCGTGTCTCTTAATTTTTAAAACTGTAGCTCCTAAAATTAACATTTTCTCTCTTACATAAGGGTCAAGGTTTGAGTATTGAAAAAATTATAGAAATTAAAAGCTACAGAGAGGAATTCAAATTGAAAGGGCTGCATTTATTTCCATTGGAGGAAGAAAAAGCCTCCCTGAGATAAAGGGTCAAAAAGGGCAACAAAAAATTGTTTATAATTTCTCTATATGGTTCTCTGAATTTAAACTGTTCATTGAGAAAATAAAAATTAAAAATAAGGTATGAACACTGACACCAATGGTGACGTACCAAAATCTAGGAAAAGTGAAAGCATCGAAGATGGACAACCTCAACACTTCAACTCACTATATTATTATTATTATTTTTATTATTTATTTATAAATTATTATTGGTATTGTGGAGGCTGTGTTTGCTTTGGACCCTTATGGTGTTTTCTCTGTGTTTTATATTTGAGGTGAAGCAAAGTGGAAGACGGTTTATGCAACTATGAAAAACAAAGAACCAATCAAAGTGTGCTTTATATCATCATCTTCGTGTTGTTGTGTTTCTATTTCCATTCTTAAACACTAAGAAACTTGATACTGTAATAACCTTTTTGTTTAGAGATACAAAAATATCTCACCTGAAGTGAGTTTGTCGGATTGGTTATGGACAATAACGAAACAAATTAGAAAAAAAAAAAAAAGTTTTGACTCTGTTTCTAAAATAAAAATAAAACTCAATAGAAACTAAAGGTTTTAACCTTTTACGGAATTTTGCAATTTGAGAAATTATGTTCAATTTTGAATTTTTAAATTTAGAACACATGACAATAATAGCTCTCAATTTAAAAAAAAAATTACAATTTTTTTGCTATTATAATGGTCTCCTTATAATGTTTTTAGAACTCAAAAAAGTGGATGTATAATGTAAAAAAAAATGTGATTCTTTGAAACAATATTTTTTTATAAAATTCAAAAAGGACTAGAATTTCAATGTAATTCGAGAATATATCAGAGAGTGTCCATACATTTTTATCTAAAATTTAAAATTTAAATCCTATTTTTTATTGAACGAATTCAAATTCAACAACTTAACTCAACCTATCTTACCGACAGACATATTTATGTGTATTGATAATGTTTGATTTATAATTTTCTATTACTATATTCACTTACGCTACGATAAAATTAAATTAAAAATTAATAAATAAAAAAATAATAAATATGAAGATAGTATATAGATTTAATGATAAGAATAACTTCTAATTTCTCTGTTCTTTTTTCATTGTCTGGAGTGGAAAAAATTGTTCCTTATTATTGCTGATTTGTAAAGTATAAGACTACATTAATTATTTTCTATCAATTATAGTCTTACTTTTGAAAATGTTAAAGATAATTAAATTATTCTTTTATGGGACTTTAAGTGGGTTGCTGGTTGTATTAATTAATTATTTAATGAATAATTTATTATTTCTTACCTTTTCATTTACATTTTTATTAATCAATAAATTTTGTTTTATTCTTTAAAAGGGAAGATGTTAAAGTGAAATTACAAAGAAAACGTGAAAATCGAATTGATGCATACATCATAAAGAAAATTTATAGAGGAAAACTTATTTTCATGGAGATAAGAAAAAATGTTTCAGATATTAAACTTCATTATAAAGATTCAAGATTTTTATTAGACAGAGAAAGAATAAATTTAATATTTCTTTATTACAGAGAGAAGAAAAATTATGAAGAGTGATTTTTAAAGAATACAAAGTATCAAATGGTAAAAGTATTATTTAAAAAATAAAATTTATTGCAAATTATAAAAACTTAATACTTTTACTGGTTTGGACAGCAAAATCTTAAACCAAACTTAAAAAGAAACAGAGAAAGTAATTAATGACATTGAATAGAACTTAAAAATGTATTTGGATAAAAGTATTTAAGAAGTTAAAAGGATTTGGTTTCACTAAATATATATTAAATAAAAATCAGAATGCTAGAATTTTGTGAAAATGACCCAAAACTGCTAACTGCATTGCATTTACAATCACTTTCTCTTGAAACTTCCGGACACGTTAGCCAACAATAGTTGCTAATTTAATAGTATGACAAAAATAATGTCCAAACTTTAACAACAAAGCAAACCGTAGTTATCCGATTGTATTTTAAAGCCACTAGAATTTCTTGCAAATTGTTAGAAGTTTTATCTAATAAAAGTTGAAAATAGTTATTTTAATTAAGATTTGAGTATATTATAAATGATTAATTATTTTTAATTAAATTTTTATTAAAAAATATTATATTAAGTGTTTAAAATATTTTTTTTATTATTTTTAAATACTTTATTACTTCATTGATGTTGTTATGAATGGAATGGCGTGGTCATTAATCTCTAATTCACCAATCAAATTGTGTCTTCTTATTCCCATCATCACTGAGTCGGAGAAGAGAAAACGTAATGATTACATATTTAATTGACGGTAAAATATAAACAGCAAAATATTTAAACAAAAAAAAAAGACATTTTTAATAAGAACTCAATTAAAAGTATTTAAATTTATTAGATACTTAACTTAATTAAGTCAAAATAACTTGATTCCTTAATAATATAATTAACTGTGAAGCATGTATAAAAAAATTACATGGGATCATTTTCTAAATAAATTATGTTTTTAGTGTGATCTAATTCTAGAATAAATTTAAATACATAACAATAATCAATTTTTTTAAAAAATTCAAATCATATTATTAAGTTTTAATTTTAATTATTGGGAAGTCCCACATTACATATCTAGTATGCTTGCCTAGTTTGGTTGGGAGCTATGAAGGAGAGTAATGGGAAGTTTCACGTATGACTTATCTATCTTTTAGTAATTTACATAATGCAATTGATATTAAACTGAAATCTAATATAATATCGTAGTCCATAACTCATTTCACAATCACTTGGTAGTAGGCTTGTCTGGTTTAGTAGGCTTATAGGGAAGGGAAGTTTGAGAAATTTTAATACCAATTTATTTTAAGCTGAAATTTAACATCAATAAGATAATTTATTATATAATTATAATACATTAATGATTTTAAGAAAATAATATTATTGCAATTTTTTAAATAAAATTATTATTTTACAAAGTGTACTAAATTTAAATTGAACAAAAGAATAACCTAGTTTAATTTAGATTATAATTTTCTTAACCAGGCCGTTTTTGTGAAGTTTTGCAGTCATGTAAACTAGTTTGGCAAATGTGACTAAATAAAATTGTCTATAATTTGGGCTTGGCAGGCTTACTGTCATCTTGCCTTAACAAAATGGAATTATCCAAAAAATAAATAAAAAATTCGTCAATAACTTCGGAAGGAAGTAAAGTAAAATGGAATTAGAAAAGAACAAGACATAAACATTTTATTGGCGGCAAGAATCAAATAGCAAAATATTTAAACGAAAATATAAAATTATTACATTTTGAGCCAAAGGAAATTATTTAATATGAACTTAATTAAAAGTATTTAAATTTATTAGATACTTAAAATTTAATTAAAGAAAAATAATTTGTTTGTCCAATAATATAATTAACTGTGCAGTACGTATAAAAGAAATTTATACGGGATTGTAGCTCATTTTCTAGATAAATTATATTTTGTTAGTGTGATCTAATCCTATATAAAATTAACTAGTTATTTTGTCTTATTTTAAAAAATTAAAAGAATAAATTTGAATGGATTGTATAGTAACACTAAGATAAAAAAAATGTGAACCCTAGAGCATTGACAAAGTGTGAAATGAATGAAGCAGGGAAGTGGAAGAAGCATTGAAGAAGCAAATACACCAAAACATTTAAAACTAAAAGCATATAAAAATAGAGAGTGAAAAGAAGAAGAATGAATGGTTCAGCAGCGACCACCATGATTCCAAGGTTGCCATAAATTACCTGACAATACACATTTGACTGCACAATTCAACTTGCTGCCATGTCCCCACAGACAACGACACTTGCATTTTACACACACACTTACATTCATCCAAATTGTGAAAGACAATCTCTGGTAAAAAAATATTTATCATTTAACAGCACAATGGCAAAAAAACGTAAAGGAGGCAAGACTATAAATGTTCATAATAGCACAATCTTATGTTTATTAATTTCACAACCGATTATCATAAGAACATTATTAACAAGAATATAATAAAATATGCATAATGAAATGTACCAACAGAAATAACTAACGATAAATAAGATTATACCACAACTTATTGACCTAATTGCCTAAATTTAACTCAATTAATACCAAGAATACTAAATAATTCCTATAATATAGCTAAGTTAGGCCAACAAGGGAACAAAGAGCAGGAAAATCAACATTAGAAAAATAAAATAAAATTATTTTGAAACTAATTCAACTTGATGATTATCAACAATTATTCATTCTTGCTTTCTTTTTTTTTCCAAAAGTAAATATTGGGTCAACTTGATTGGCGTTTGGAAGTTATTCTCCTGAACAAGAGCAGGCAGAAATATGCATGAGGCAATGAATGTTTATCATGACTGTGGAGGGAGAGCTGTTCTTGGAAGTATGGAATTGGCTAGCTCTTCATTCACCTTCACAGGAAGAGGTGGCATTTGCTTCATCACCTCTGGTGAATCATTTAACCTGAAAACATAAATAAACACCAAGACATTACTTTACATCAAATCAAATTTTAGACTCAAATAATTCTTTATTATTTTCATTAAAACGCCAACTTTGGATTATAAGTTCTTTATACTCAAATAGGAAAGGACCAGCTAGCATTCATAGACGGCAATATAAAAAGAGAAACAAATAAATCACTTACAAATAGAATAAACATAGACAAGAACAAAAGAATACAACTCACTCGTTCACAATTTTAAGGATGTTGTCTCTGGTTTGGCAGAAAAGATTGATGTTCTCTTGTACCTGCAAACAAAAATCATTAACAGGTTAGCTTTAAAACCACAAAAAATATCCCTTAGAATGGAAGCGATACCTACAACAATAAACTACAACATCATTTACGGATCCAAAAATAGATAAAAAAAAACACTACAACACCAATCATGCCAGATTTTTTATTAAATTAACACAAGATATGAAACATCAAACAAATCAGAAATTTTCAGAGAATATATTTAAACAAACATACTCAGGGTACGATTACTTGCATTTACGTAAACAGCCCTGACATAAAAGTATAAAAATGTTGTTCTCACTCTGCTAATATAAGATATTAATACTCCATTCTCTGTATTTGGTATTTTAACTTAAATCTGTGATCTTGCTTTCAGAATTAAGGCATGTCTATAAATGTTGCTTCAGTTATTGATCTGTGTTGACATAAACACGCAAAGAAAATATACATTGAATGCTATTAAATTAGAAAAATAACTCGTGTATATAATTATTCATATCTATTTTCCCTTTGTTTTATTGCCTATCAAGTTATAAACTTATAATTGAAGAAACCCGACTCTGGACTGTAATTCTATTCTACTATAACCTGAGCACAGGTTTCTCGCACTAGTCATACCAAAACCTCAAATATGGCTTCCAGTGCCTCTGACAACATCCTAGATCTGAGAATTCTTGAAGAGACAAGAAAACACACAATGAAATTAAAGGAACCAAATTGAAATGAATTTAAAACAAGGGTGTGAAGAGAGAATATATCAAAAGAGAACTAGGATAAAATGAATTGCTTAACACTGACGGCCACAAAGTGAATACAAAAAGTTTATAAGAAGTCTGATTCAGAAATTCAATTTATGACAGCCACACAATAGGGAAGATCAATTAAAATTGTTGACAATTCACCTGGAAAGCAGAAAGATTTGTGGATATTTGATTCAAAGCCTGTGCATTTTGCTCCAATAGCTCACCAGTGGGACCACCAATTGCTGCAAAAAAAAACTCAAAATTCAAAAACAGAAGTTTGAACGTTTAGAAATAACAGGAGTCCAGTAAATTTTCAAAGGTGAAAGAAGTGCCTATGAGATATTGAGACAGAGGAGCCTGCATTGTCATCTTTGCATGGAGCAAATCACCACATCCAAATCTATGAAAAAATTCACAAGGTATTAAACCAAGTTACTGAACCTGTATAAGAGATGCCATCATCGTTGTCCATTGTAATCATTGGTGGAGCATAAGGAGAGACATTGGACCGAGCAGCAAAGTTAGATGACTTTACTGAAGGATCAGAAACCCTTTCCTGGAAACCAAATAAGACTCGCTAAGCATCTAAAGTCCGATTGAACATGAATAGAAAGAAAAAAGAAAGAACCTAGAGTTTCCAGTATATCACAAATCCAATAACACTTAGTTAGCTTTCTTCCTTTTTACTTTTCTTTTGTTCCACTTCCGTATTATTTCAAACAACCAAGATGCTAGACCATCACCTAATTTAAACAGTCAAAAGAAATGAGGGGACAAAATCCCACTCAACTTATTCCTGGTTAGAAAGTCTAACACATACAATACACTGTCTATTCCAAAACTAAAACAATAATAATAACAATCATCATGCAATTTGTTGAGCAATCATCACGTGTTTAGAAGGAACACACTGAAAGCAAACTCAAATTCCACATGAAACATTCATGCAACATTTTCTCCTTGGAAATGAAACTTTTTGAAATCCAGCAATAAAAGGCAAGAATACCTAATGCTTAAATACTTTTGAATATTCATATTTGGAAAATAGGGGATATTATTTTCATAGAAGCTAACGATGTTCTGTAAAAAGAAGTGGAGTATACACTTTGTTGTTATGACATGCAGCAAAGCTTCTATTTGTTCTCTTTAGCTTTTTGGAAAAAGGAGCTTCTAGATTAGTTTATAAGCTTTACAAATTTCAAAAAGCCTGATAATTGTCTCACCACACAAATAAAAAAAATGTAATAACTAATAATTTGTAACGAAGTCTAAATGTTTGCATATGAATTCTAAAAGTTTGTCATCGTCTGTTTTTAGAAAAAATAATACAGGGAGAAAATTAAATGAAAATACAAGGCCAGACAGTCTCAGGAGAAGAGATGATTTGTTTGATATATTACGAGCTGAGGAAAAGGGTTCTCCACAGTCATAAGCAATCTACAGAAGAATGTATCCAGAGGTCAGCTCGATCCACATAGCAAAAGGATGCACCAATCTGAAGACTATCAAGAGAATTTACCATAGAAGTAGGTTATTAAAGACAAATTTCTCACTTAAATATGTATATTTTGAAACTTGAAATCAGGAGTCTCAGGGTCCCAGCATGAGCAACCAAAAGAAACTTAGTATTCGATATATTCACCCACATAGATAGGTTTAAACACAACCAACATTCATAGATTAGAAGAAGACATTTATAAAGGCATCTCTATAGGCATGTATAAGAGTGGAACGCAAAACAATCTAAAAATTAATACAATAATTATAAAATATCCAATTAATGAAAACAGTACCTTTTTATCTTTACTTTTCCGAGTTAAATTATGATCATCCTTCCTTCTCTTGCTATTTTCTTTCTTCTGCGTGAAAATGAAAAGTAAAAGTCATTATAATAAGTGATCACAGAAACTAAGTATAAAGCAATCCCAAAAATAACAGTAAGCTTCTTTATTTCCTTTTGCATTATATAAAGGGTGGGGAGCAATCAGTCTTTAAGAACTTATCAAAAAAGGTATCTCACACCATACTAATGGTGGATCCAGTCATCACTGACTTTTTTTCTTTACAAAAGCAAAATTATGGTTGGTCCTAAAGAATTTTATCAGGTATCTTAGGTAATTCCATAAACCTAATTAAGAATCTTTCATCTAAGCTGAAGAACAGGTCATGAGGAACTCACAAGGGCGATCATAAGAGGCCAAAACCTTATCAAATTTACATATGTATAGTTCCAATATTCAATTGATAACTATCACGCAACAACATATCTAAGACAAGATTTTGACGTGTCCACCAAACAAGAAATTTGCACAAGCACGAGCTACCCTCATTAAACCCTTCAACACTTTAATGGAAATCTTCTAAAAAAGGAATCATGATAAGTGATAACCTCCAACCTTGTAGATATATGATCCAAATAGATAAGAAATCGATGGACATACACATAGATACACTTTTACCTGATGTAACAGCATCCTTATCAACTTAGCGGGAATATGTTTTCAGAATGTCATAAACAACTCAAGAAAGCAACCAACAAGTATTTACTTACATTCATCCACCTGACTCGCAGTGCTACATCACGAACTGTTTTATGCTGTAACTGTAGGGCAATCTTCGCATAGCGTACTATGTTGGATTCTGAGGCATACCTAAGAGTCGAAATTTGGAATCTTCATTAATTTAATGACTAACACTACCCATATAGAACTTCATAAATACACACTTCCTCTTCAAAAGGCAGGAATCAAACACAGTACAACAACAAAAAAGAATTTACCATGCAATCTAACTACATAGCAAATCAAGCTTTTTATTTAAGCAATTAATTAAATATCACTAGATAAAGATTTTGATAATGATATTAATTTCAAAAGGTCAGTTTCCTATGTTGTAATGATTTCAAACTGCTATCACAAACATAACGAGACAAGAATCGACTTATACAAGATATCTCCACGGATACATATAATGATACAATTCAGTTTTGGATTGTCCTAGTTTCTAGTAATTCTTTGTGCAAACAGAAGTAAGCAGCCATTTACAAGATGATAACAGAAAAAATACGATATAAGCATTTTATGAATAAAGCTCTGAACACCCAGATCCCAAATTGGATTAGGACTTTTTTATACTCTCAGAAATAAGCTTTAGCTCTTCAGTTCACATTAGACTCGTTAGCTTGCCATCAATTTTTCATTATAATTAATCGTAGCAGTAGTAGTAGTAAAAAATTATAATAGCAATAATATTTTTTTATTCAGTATTCAATTTTTGAATTTGACTGAATCATTAAAAAAGGAAATCTTAATTAATTGAATTTACAAAGTGGAACATGGTTGAGTTGAGGCTAAAATATTAAACTCAGTTAATGTTTAAACTAAGAGTAGAAATTAGCTCATTCAACTAGTTTTACGAAAGGAAAATTGGTTCGATTTGTTTATGAACTTGAGCTAGCCTGGAAAGCACAGCTCGGCATAGAAAGCCATCAAAACCCACTTCCAATCACATGAAACCACAAAGATAAGATTTAGCAATTGCATATGGAGAATACCAAAAGACACCCCCAATCTCCAAAAAACAAAAACACTCAAATTAAACCCCAAAAACCGAACACAAAAAAGAAGAAGATATACTCACTTGGAGAGTCCATCTTCGAGAATGGCTTGTTCTTCGGCAGTCCAATCGAGTGAGATGCCAGGGTTGTGCTTCATGGCGAGAGCCGCACCCGAAGTCTCGGGAGCAGAAGACGACACGTGCGTGTGCTCTTGATGGTTCCCAGATGGGTTCGCCATCGAAGACGAAACGATAACCCCTTTTCTTCAAACGCCTCAAGTTTCAAACTTTCCACCTATGGGCTATCGGAATTGACGGTTACTTCCCGCCAATTACCGTCACACACCAAACACCATCGACCCAAATGAAAAAAGGGGGAAAAAAACCCAAAATCAAAATCTGAAGCGAGAGAGAGAGAAAGAGATGAAAGCGATAGTGGTAAGATTGAAGGAAGGAAATGGAAGAGAGAGATAAGAGAGCGAAAGCAGATAGAGGGGTTTTGATTGAAGGTGGAATTGAATGAAACTGCAGAGAGAGAGAGAGAGAGAGAGAGAGAGAGAGAAAGGGTATTAATTTTTTTTTTTTGAAAAAAAATTGAAGAAAAAAAGTTGCCTTTTAAGGAATTAAGATTTTCTGCAACTCCTTACCAACTGGGCCACTATACATAGAATTTGTACGGGACGAACTTCTCATGCTACAGCGCGAAATATCACTTTTGCCCTCCTATTTTTCCTTTGCATGTCACCAATATCTTTCTTTGTAAGATTTTTAAATCACTAAACATTAATTACAAATAAATTTCGTCTTAATTATTCATTAAACTTCTATGTAAATATACAAACTTCATTTATTGGTTTTTATACTTCAATAATTATTTTACTTATTTTAGTCTTTAAATATGTTATTTCCTTTGCCATCTCATCAATATTTTTCTTTGTAAGATTTTTAAATCACTAAACATTTATTACAAATTAATTTCATCTTTAATTATTCATTTAACTTCTATGTAAATATACAACCTTTATTTATTGGTTTTTATAGTTTAATAATTATTATAACTGTTTTATTCTTTAGATATGTTGTCTAAATCCTTTCATCTAGAGTTATAAGAACTAGAAAGTTCTATACATAAGAAATAAAATAAATGGTTTTTAGATGTAAAAGTTAAAAGATTAAATATAAATAAAATCTGCTTAAATTAAATTTTTTTAAGTAGTTGGTAAATTTGTTGTATATTACAATTTTTAATCAAAGGATACTATAAATAATTTTAGTTTTTATGCCTTCTTTTTATACTATTATCCATCTAATAATTTTCATATGGAACAATTTAGGCAACTAATACATATTATTTATTCTTGACATTTATCTTGTAATAATTTGTCGGCAGCATAACACTTTTATCGAATAAATATCTTCATCGCATTATAAATGTTCGTTTATTTTGGTTTTAAATTTTATAAAATCTTTGCTTTAACTTTTGACTTGTAAAGTAATATATTGTCTAGATTCTTTTTTATCCAAATGGCATTTCTTTTTTGTTTTTTATTAGTATTATTAAATGTAAAAATGATTTTTTTTTTCACAAACCGGAATTAAAATAAAATATTATAGAGTAATACATTTTTTTAGTAAATTCCCTATATTTCATATGTGGATTTGAAAAAAAATAAAAATAAAGATCAACTTCTGAAACATGCATTAGAACATGAACACAAACTTGGGAGGGAAAAAAAAAAAAAGAAACAGATACCATTACTTTTCATTCAACAATTTAAGTCCCTAAAATTACATTTGTAATTAAATACTACACAATAAATAATAAACATTGTTAATTTAACATAACAAGTTACCGAATATTTTTGATCAATTTATATTTCCATAACTTAATTTATAATGTTAAAAGACGGTGTCTTATTTTAACCAAATGAACTATTAAAATTAATCTATGTGAATTGAAATGAAAGTTCATACAAATAAGCTTACGTAAATTGTGTTTCTTTCATTGGGACATAGTGCTTTGCATAGAAAAACCCCTTTTTTTCAACTTAGTAATTAATAAAAAATTACAGAACTAAAGACGCTTTTGAGTTTATTTGAATAAAAAATAAGAGAAGTCGTTTTCTTCACAATTATTGAAAAGGATATAGTAAAGTTATTTTTTTTTTATTGGTTTGGTTCAGAGTGTTTTTCATAATGGAAAAAATATATATTTATAAAACTAAAAAAAGGTATTTGCCGCGTCAGCATAACAACATGCTAAATTAAAAAAAAAAATGAGTATCGCATATTATACAGAAGTTACAAAATTAGCAACTTTATCGACTTTATATGGAGTATTTATTCACTTAATTCATGATGAATTTCTGTAATAAAATCTAATTGGTTTTAATGACATTTTTTATTTATGAAATTAGAATTTAAAATTTTGTTTAAGGAAATTTAAATTAAATAGAAAAGGTAAATTATATACAATGTTCCATGGATGTCCAAATAAATGGCGGTGCCACCCTTAGTAGCGGTGGTTACAGTCATGGGCCTATGCTGAGGACAAAAACGACCCAACAAGTTGGCCCAAAAGATAAAAAAAATGAATTTTGAGGTCCGTTAAAGGAAAGGCTTTTATTTCCTGAAGCCCTATCATTATTAACTACACCCCACCGCTAATAGAAAAAGCTTAAGCCTAAAGGAAAAGGTTCACGTTCCTTGTAAGCCCATCACCGTGGAAAATGTGAACACCATTTTCTTGTAACTGGATTCAATAGATGTATATGGTTGGTACCTAATTTTTGGGCATTAGATTCTGCAACCCCTATATTTGATTATACACTCCTATAAAGTTGAATTTCTAGTTTTATCTTTTAGAAATATATATTATGTAAAGTGTATTATAGAATATATTTTTATAATGCATATTCTACAGTACCTTTTGGAAATATATATTATGGACTGTACATTATGAAATATATTTTTAGAATGCACATTCCACAATGTATTTATATGAGACCAAAACTGAGCTATTAAATTTAACAGGGAGGGATGAAAATACAGGCACCATGGTATCATTCAGCTTCGTATCCACTATACCAATACAAATATAATATAACTGTTTTAATAAAATATCTTATATATGCATATTCGTGTATGCATATTTATTTAATTATTAAACGATACTATTAATCTCGTCTGTTATTCATTTTCTTAAAGGAATCGAGGCTAAGAGTTACAATATTATATTTAAGAATGTCTCTATTTCTAATGTTACTTGTATGATTATGATCAAATGATCCAAGAATTGTCGTTTTTTAATTTAGACGTACCAATCTACAATTAATATTTTTAATAATCATATGCATCAGTGAAGTGACAATAATAAGTGTAATTATGAGTATATTAGCAGTTAATACGATAGTGAAAATAACATAAAACTAAGTATTTTCTTTTTGAAAGCGTACGAGTATCGTACTATAATATTCTTCTCTACACCTTAGTCATTTGAAGATGAAAAATGAATGAAATAAAAAAGAGTTGATGCTGAATAACTTTACAACAAAATTATAAACCTTTATTACGAACTAATTAACTTCGTCTTCACTCAAGGAGACTTCTTACTTAAACTCAAGATAACGTGTTTGTTTGGCCTCTTGCCTGCATACTGCAAGCTGCGACCTCGCTTTAATACCACTCATCATCGTCATAACACGGTGTTTAGAGCACAATCACAAGAAAAAGGAATGATAGCATGCTCAGTTAAACGCTTATACGATGGAAATGTTATAGGGTGAAGTAGTATTTACTAAACTAAATTAAAAGCCTCTTTAACTAAGCTTGCTTTCGCCTGCTGAAATGCTATTATGCTCGTTTAATAATTTCTAGTTCTGCTATTGTCAAAATTTTAAACACCGACAAAAATAAGCTCCACCTTTGCTTATTTTGCTTATACGGGGATTATAGCCCAATTCACATGTTAACGTGTTTCTTTCCCCTCCTCGTGTTTACTTTTATCACCTGCCAATGTGCGATCCAACTTGGTGAAGTGGTTTCCATATTAAACAGTCAAAAGCTTTATAATGAAGTTGCGTTAAGGCAAGCATCGTATTGTTTAAAGAAGGAACAAACCCATTATTATTCATAAAATAACTAAGCTACGTTTACCTCCTATTTGTTTCCATTTTTGACTGGGAACGATAGATTATTTTTTCTCTGCGTGGAATACCAAAAATTGGCTATTATTGATTTGTTTCACTGATCATTTGGAACTTATTCAGTGCATATGCTTGTGGTTTCAACGTCACAAAAATAATAGAACTAACCGGATCCACCCAGATGGCACATGCCGCATCTGGAATCCATAATAATACTCATCGTTCAATTAGAAAACTGCAGTTTTATGGATTTGTAGAAAATATTGGATCAACAAAAAAACCATTATCGTGGGCAAATCGAAGTCATGGCCACATGCAAAGCACGTTCCTTACTACCCAAGTCAAAACATTAAATAGCTTTAGAAGGAATGAAGGATGAAAACGCCTTGGTGCATGTGAACAGCTCTATGCCTCACTCTTCGGCCACACGGTGCCGCAATGCTTGGACTATTAGATTTCAAAATTGGGTGTAAATCGAATTAGAAACCCATTATTCTACGACTTGTATCATTTTGATTATTTATTTTATATTCGACTATGATGTTGTAGTCGGTTATGCCACTACGACAGTGTGCTATATAAGCAGTAAGAGGGAATAAGTTACTGGCAGTACCGCAGACAAACAAACATAGTGTCCTACAAAGAGAGTAAGAGTAAGTTTGAAGTGATAACGACCCAAAATGAAGAGAATTATGTGTGTGGCTTTGCCACTAGTAGTTTTTGTAGTGGCGATGTGTTATGGGATGGCAGATGCAGCGGCAGTGAAACCTCCGCCGACATATTTGGAGTGGCATCATTACAAGATCACCAATACATGCCGCGACGCGGAGGAGTATGTCCGGCACCAAGTTAAACTGTTTTGGGATAGTGACAAAAGCATTACGGCAAAGTTCCTCCGCTTGGTTTATTCCGACTGTTTTATCACTGTATGTACTCTTAACTTTCTATTCTGGTACTGATTGTCATTTTTCTTTTCTACTCACTTCTCACCTTTCCAACACAAGGAAAGCCTGCTGGTTTAATAGCCGAATACTTGACTATTTAGGTAGGGATGACAAAATAGCCAGACCTTGACTAATATTCAGGAGGCATAGAAAGATAGTATTGTCAAAAGTCTAAAATAACCAAATCACTTTCATTTAGGTAGTAGGAGTTCAATAAATTAGAGTTTAAAGCATTGGATGACAGTTACGTAATGCATAATTTGTTTTTACAAACCTTTCAGACGAAAGGATGTATTTGTTCTTTTTCCCTCTAAACCTTAAATCATATTTTGTGGCCTAGGGATGTGATGCGTCCATTCTGCTTGACGAAGGACCAAATCCAGAGAAAAAAGCACCACAAAACCGGGGGCTTGGAGGATTTGTAGCCATTGACAAGATCAAAGCTGTTCTGGAATCACGATGCCCTGGAACAGTCTCCTGTGCTGATATACTCCACCTCGCCACCAGAGATGCTGTTCATCTGGTACTCTCAACACCCACTTCTATATAAAAGCATATTAGTCTACTTTCCACTGGCCCCTTCATATATCAAAGTAAGGAAGGGCTTAGACTTAAGCGCGAAAAAAGTAACCAATTTGAGGATTGATGTCAACAGGCAGGTGGACCATCTTACCCAGTTTTAACAGGAAGAAAGGACGGCAGGATATCAGATGCTGCAGCGGTAGACCTTCCATCACCATCCATCTCGCTGCAGAAACTTCTAGAATATTTCAAATCGAGGAACTTGAATGAAGTACACATGACAACACTTTTAGGTAAGGAAAAGCTACATTCCACTAGAAATTACATACTATAATGTTCCTAATTTTTTGGTCGGAATGAATGTGTTTGCCACAAATCAACACAGGAGCACACACAATGGGCCGCACACATTGTAGCTACATTCTTGATCGTCTGTACAACTACAATGGGTCCGGAAAACCCGATCCAAGCATGAGTGCCACTCTACTAGAGTCATTGAGAAAACTTTGCCCGCCAAGGAAGAAGGGACAGCCGGACCCTCTGGTATACCTAAACCCAGAATCAGGATCACATTACAACTTCACAGAGTCATACTACAGAAGGATCCTATCCAACGAAGCTGTCCTAGGAGTTGATCAACAATTACGAAATGGTGATGACACTAAACAGATAACCGAGGAGTTTGCCGTTGGATTTGAAGATTTTCGGAAATCTTTTGCTGCATCAATGTACCACATGGGGAATATCAAGGTTTTAACAGGAAACCAAGGTGAGATACGCAAAAATTGCCGATACACAAATAAGTAGGAGGCGATATCAGATGTTTAGAGTGGACTAAGATATTCCCAGTTTAAAAAGATTTGTTTGCGTTTTGAAGGTAAAGAATAATACATGAATAATAGCCTCTTTGTCTTTTATAACTTGTGAGTTTCAGCAATTCAAATCACTAAAAAAATCTTCTTGGTATAGTATTTATAAAACATAAACATAATTCCTTTCTGTCAATTAAAACCACCACAAAAATTGACTACATGTTCCCATATCTTACAACAATCCTTCCTATGACATATCCACCTTCTATTTCTAATTGTATGCGTGTGCTCTTTCCGTACTCCAAATTCTCTGTGGGTAGTAAACTTTTGTACAATTTTCTCCAGAATTGAGTTGAATAAAAAATTCAAAGAAACAAATTGTTTGCATAACCTGTGCACTTGTCCATGATATAAATTGATCAACCTGGGAGCCACCAGAGTGATGAAAAGTTCCCTTTCAATCTTTTCAGTGGCTTCAAGAGAAGGAGAGTAGAGAGAATATATGAATACAATATAAGGAATGAAAATCAAATCATATACTAAAAGAAAAACAATCTTTAAAATGATATTCAGAAAATCAAATGTATTGCAGACGGAATAAACTCCTAATAGACAAGAAAAGCTAAATAGGAAAATTAAAAAAAAAAAAATACGTATGTTACATGTAATCCACTTTGATCAATTTTATAATCAATTGTAACACTTTAAAAGTGACTTAACTTAAATCAAATTTCTATTGAAAACTCTAGTAGTCAATTATCTGAAACCACTCCTGAATAACCAACAGTGTTAATGAAATGAAGCCCATGCATCCTCAAACGATATGTTGCATGTGTTAATCAATTACAAAAAAATTATTTACAAACAACAAAAGCACATAAGTGCGCAGAAAAAAAGAATCCCTTACAAAATATATGAAATAAGTAAATTAAGTCCTAGAACCCCTTTAACAGGATGTAGTTGTGCACAATTTTCTTCATATGGCAGAAACAAAAGCAACAGCACCTTCTACGTTGCTCAGTCTTAATTTCGCAGGGATGAATTTTAAAGAAATAGAAGCAACAACATACAGATACACCAACATACACAAATACAAAAATAAAATAGGACATTGCTCCTATATTTGATTCCCTACATATTTGTTGCTTTTGATGACAATTGTGACAATTAACTTCTCCTTTTGATCATTCCACAATAGTTATACCCAAAGTATTCGCTGCTACCCGACAAAATATTTTTTGGTCATTAATAATTCTTGCATCAAATTTCCAGTGGGAGGGAAAAAATTTTTGAGTGCAACACTATACAGAAACGCCTTGGTAAAGACCATCCAGGAAAATAGAAACCTTCAAAAGTCAATCAAACTAATAAAATGTAATGCAGAATAAATTGATATTACCTCGTTAAAAGGGTAATGAAGACCATCGACATACAGCAGCTGAATGAACCTCCAAAAGCAAAACCAGTTCAAGCTGCAAAGTCTTCCATCCAAAGTGGATAAGTAATGACTAAAGTTTTAACACCAAACTCCCGTTTGGAAATACAGAGCCATATACGTGAGATAGTTATTGTCATTCAGAGCTTCTGTCTCAAGTATATTGGCAATGGCATTACCTTAGTCCAGTTTCTCCTGACTATAGTTCATCTTCTTCATTACCTATCGAGAGATGAGATTTTATTTTCAAAAACAAAATATTAGAAATATATAAGAAATAAATACATTTTTTTAAGTATTCCTTAATGCATCTTGTATCAAGTAAAGCAATAATCCCAGTGCATCAAAATGAAACGAACTAGACTAGCAAATTCCAGCTACATTTCCTCAACTTTTTATCCTTAAAAGATTATCCTTGAATACAGGTTTAGGACTAACTCAACCCAAAAAGCTAATGCAGGAGACGATAGTTGTCCAACACTTACAATTCTCTCCATATCACTAATCAATGTAAGATTCCCAACTCACTCTTCACACTATGGATTGATTACAAGTGTGAAATTCATAAAACTGAAGATACACAGATGGTTCAATAACTAATGAACTGATAGACCTTACAGCTACTAGGATGCACTTTGATAGTCTTACAATTTGGACTTATGCCTAACTCAACTCCAAAAATAAGCCCAAGAGGAGAGAGTTATCTTCTACTTAAATACATTATTTCGGTCATATACAACTAATCAATACAGAATCTCCAACAAACTAAAACAATGATTAAGCATTCACCAAATAAAAAATGACAGAAGGTTAGCAAAAGCAGTTAATACCTTCTACTATGAGTAGCACATAGGGGAACATAACTAATTTAGGATTTACCTTGTTAAAATATTTCTTTTGGAGCTTGATTGCAGTTGTTACGCATCTTTTCACATTGATCTTTAACATCTTGTCATTGAAGATCTATGAAATATAAATTTGGTATATAAAGTTAGAGAGTAATGATTCAATTTGGTATATATGAATTGAATGAACCACCTGAGGAAGGAAACTAAGTTAGAACTTGAATGCAGATCTCATTAAGAAAGTAAAGAAATTGGTTGAGGAAGGAAAACCACAGTTAAAAACAGATCACATCAAGAAAGCAAAGAATTTTGTTTCAACTTTCAAGAAATGATTATGCAAAATCACAAAAGAAGATCTTAAAATTGGATACAATAAAACAACCTAAACAAACCATGGTCAAATGATAAAAGAAATGACAAAAAAAACTTTAATTCACTTTTTTGTCCCTATAATATAAGTTTTTCTTTTGTTGTGTCCCTCTTAAATTTTTCCTGCTTGGGTGCCTTTGACCAATTACATTTCGTTTAACCCCTTAATATTATTGTTTTCTTTCCAATAAAATCATAAACTTTTGAAATATTGCGGTGAAAATTTTCATTTTAATCTCTACTGTTTATGAATCATCAGGCCTGTATTCTAATCTATGTTAGCCACATCACTCCAAGGCAAAGGACCAAAAAAGGAGATAAAGTAAGAGAATCCAAACAAAACAACCTTTTAGTCATGGGGACTAAAATGCTCTTCAAGTCTAAAAATGCATTGACAATGGGGGTTTTGTAATATATAGTAACACCAGAAACAGGTATAAGTTGATGCAAGAAAAGAAAATCATCAAATAGGTACGAGATCCTTTAACCTTTCTCAACAGAGTACATCAGACATCATTAAATAATAACACTGATATGCAAATTATTGAACAAGTTAGTTTGAAAATGTCATGAAGGTACAAAGTCCACGGAAGAATACAAGTTTCCAGAAATAGAAGTTTGTGCAATTTCAACTTTACATTTTCAAAAACCATAATCCAAACAAAGGTACCTAAAATCAAACATTATAAACATAAAATAGAAGACAAAGTAAGAATTGTAAAATAGTTATAAATTTTGAAACAGCAATTTAACGCTAGATAAAAAATAAAAACAAAAGATTAAAGCACCTGCCTTTATTATATCATCAAAGGAGTGAGTTTCTCGAAGGATCTTTTGGCGGTTTAAAACCAGAATTGCTGCAACACAGAATATGGCCAACTCATTATTTCCTTTCATTGTAGAGGAAATACTGCTCATTTGAGCTCCATCATTTTTTTGCCAGATATTCCTTGCCAAGCCACAAAAGGAATGGGATGAGAATGGCTTCAATTTGATGCTGTATCCAGAGGTATAAGTTCTTTCATGATTCGAATGTGGGCAGGCTTTTGTGTTGTCATTTTCATTATGATTTGACTGTGACCTACCCTTCACACTACCATCATCGCTATCTGCATTTACTTCTCTAAGGTCATTGCTTGAGTCTCTAGGAAGATGTAACTCCAATGCTTCCAGGCAATTCTCTTGTAAGTCATAAGCCATGGATTCATCAAAGTCAGCTGCCCACATCATCTGCACTAAACAAGAATATTGTGATCGTGTATTGACAGACTACATCATTGATGTATGAAAAGGGCTGATTAAAAAACGGCACAAAATATTGTCAATTTAAATTTACAGGCAACATTCTTATAAATACACACACACAGAAAGGAAGTATCAAGAGAGAACTCTTGGTTATCATGGCCAATGGGAACTATAAATTTGTGTGATACAATCATACACGAAGAGCCAAGATTAAAAGTGAGTTACTAAGCACATGACCACTTAAAAAAAGTCATTTCATTTATCCATTACTGTTTACCATTCAAATATGATCTAACAATCCAGATTTATAGTTCTCTTTTTTCACAATAACAAATAAATCTTAATAAATACCCTTTCCTGTTTACATATGAGAGAACAAATCAAAATACATTGTTATAAGTTACACAAACTACTATACTATCAATAACTTCATAAACGCTGTGGTTTTCATTAATCCAACCCCTTGAGTTGTAATTATATACTACTTTATGAGTGTAATGTTTAAACACTAACAATGTAAAACAGTTTCAGACGGTCAACTAAAAGTTAACAAATTTACCATACATCATGATTTATGATTGGATGACCATGTAAAACTATTTTCCATTGTCAATGCAAAGTCCTCTTATTTTAATTCTTTTTGTCAAATTCTCTCAAAATTTCACAACTATAAGCATATAATGAAAGTTTTTATTGATGTATATGAATAGAGTATCAAAAAATTTAAGAGCAATATGAGATTTTATAAATATAATCTATATATGACAAGAACATTCAATCTAACATTAGATTTCTTAAAAATAAAATTATCTGATAAAAAATCGTTGAGTTAAATAAAAGTTAGTTTAACATATAGCAATGTAAACTAATTCCTTCCCATAAATATATTCAATGTTTTCCAGTAATCCAATTATCTCTAGACTTTCTGTTGAAGTAGAACCAGACAAGCAAAAAAGTAGTTCCCCAATGAAAAGCTATTGAATGAATTGGGAGGGAACGAATCACAAACCTCCCACATTGAAAGAGCCTCATTGAAAGACAACTCCCTTCGAAAAAGAACTAGCAACATACGAAATGCAAAATGAAGGCTTTCAGCTCCAATTTTTGACAGGTGGGCAAACATTTCTTTGTCTAACAGTTCAAGAATATGCCATAATGCCTGCAACTGCCTCAACACTCTAGTTGGGCCTTCCATTTGAAAATTTTCTCTCTGGAGATATGTGAAACAAAACAAGTCAGTCACCACTAACTAACTTGCATATAGTTGAAACTTAGCAAAATTTGTGAATACCATTCTCCTTAAAAGCATCTCAAAACACCAAAATGCATCTGCATTATCCTCAAAGATTACAACAAAGGGAGACAGCAAATCGCTCATACCTAAAATCCAATATTCAGTGAAAAGATAAGTTTTGGTATCCAGAGTCAGTGTGATAGGACTCTTAATAGAACAGAATCGTCAGTAAGAAGTCAAGAAATACCAAGGAAAAAACATAACCTTGGCAATACCCTGTAGCAGGATCGACCCAAGCATAGACAGCAAGAATATCTGACATTCTGGCTAAATTTCTCGTGTCCTCATAGAATTCAAGATGACTATCAGTCCTTACAACATCAACAACTGAAAAGGAGTAATCTTGTTAGCTACAAAGAAGATCAGGACAAAATATATGCTGTCACAAAAAAGAGAAGATAAACTCTCTCCATGTTTAACTAGGAGGAAGAGGGAAACACTCTAAACAACTTAGGTACCTATCCTATGCAAGGTCCAAAGCCATTCTGATACTCTCTCTTCACTGACAGGCCATGCTTGAGAAACTGAGGATCTTAGCATTGCTGGCTGAGGTACATCTGATATTTTTAGCTGATTTACCATCTGTGCTTGATAAACTTGATTGTTAGACAGAAGTTCCGGTTCTTCCTCATCAGGTGAAGCAATTCCAATTTCAGAGTCCATAGGATGTAAGGTCGCAAGAGGTTGTTTGCTATTTGATTCAATAACTAAATCTACATTGTTATTAATTCGAAAGCTATGCATACTGTCATCTTCAAATCTAGATTGTTCTGCCACAGGAAGTTTATCCCTGTGCTCTGTGCCTGACTGTCTATCTTTACCACTATTCTCAAACATATTAGTGACAGATAAATGAGGAAAATCCAAACTACTGTCACTTACATAATCAGATTCCTCTTCTTCTCTCCCTAACCTCGGGGAACTGGAGTTTTGTCGACCAGAAGAATCATACACTGCATCATCATTGCTTACTCTCAAATTAACTAGGTCAACCCCATTATTGGAGCTTTTCCAATGGCTTGCTTTTGCTTCCTCTTTACCAATACTGGTCCTATCACAACATTTTCCTACTTCAACATTATTATCATAACAACTTGATTCTTCTTTATCATCTTGTAATTTCTGTCGATCTTTGGATAAAGTCCGCATATCCATTACTTTGGATCCAACAACATATGCCAATGAACCAGTTCCTACACTTGAATGCATTGCCTGGCATTGCTTAAGAAGGTCACTATAAAGCTCCCTGCAAGAACAGATCCTTGTGGAGGTCAGTAAATAATAATTGCATATCAAATGGCCATTGAATGCCAAAGTAATTTTACAAATAACACTTCCAAACATTGACACAATTGCACATGCCAAAGGAAGGTTGTAGCTATGCAAGCATTGCAATATGGTTACAGTCATCCACAATTGAAATATTGAATTTAGCAAGTTCTAAGTTGTGTTGCGACACTCCTGGCTAAAGATCATAGATTCAATATTCATTGCGTGAAAAATATCATACAAGATCCCAAAATGAGAGGAAAAAAGTAAAAGGAACTGGAAGGATCCACACCTCCTAGCAGCTCTCAACCTTCTCCGATACTCAGCAGTGCTGCTCAATGTATAACAACCTAGTAAAAACTCCCAAACTTCAGGTCTTATTGATGGATCTACACCCTAACAAAAAATGTGTAAAAAGGTGTAACAGATCAGGAAGACCAACAATTCATTAATTAGCTCAAGTTTTAGATATTTGAAACTCAAATGTTTGATGCTTCTAGAGTATATACATTCATATTGATGAAAAGAAATTAAATTTACAAATTTAAGTAGAAATCAAGTAATCTACAATAAATATATTCAGAACACAGCAAGAAAGTAACCAGATTGGTTGACTCAGAAAATTAATTTGAAGCTTTTTATGATGTGATTGATGAATAAAAACACATATATGTGGGAATATAATACTACGGAGAGAAACAACTTTTTATCCCATATATGCAAACGGATTTGCATATTACCTATTTGGTATAAATTAGAAATTAATTCCTAGTATGATGTAAAATGAATAATGAATGGAGTCAGTTGAGGGCATGGCATAGGATTTATTGAAGTTGTGCCACTAGGCCACGACTTAAGGGAGTTCTTCTTTTCTATTTTAATGAAATTGTGGATTACTTATGCATTATTTGTTAAATAGTACATGTGCAGGACACTGGTGTACATTATATAGTAACGAGAAAAATAAAAACAATTCATTGTATACATGTTTTGTGAGTATGATGAACAGAATGCATTTTATTAGACTTTCAGCATATAAATTAAAACAGCCAGGATTCTGTCATCATGATCAGATCATCTGAAGGCTGCAGGATTCTAAAAGCAAAACAAACTCACTCACGCCTGTGATGAACAAAGATGTTATGGTCATATGAATATCAATTTTGCTATGTTCATAAAGTCAGTACTAAAGGGAACACGAGACTTCCCTATAATGCCATGGTGAGAAAAAAAATAGTGATTGAACTACTTTTTGTTGACAACGGGAAGAAAACATTGAATGCAGAACAGTGAATGTAGACTAGGTTCAAACCATCCAGCTCATTAGAAATTTGAAGGTAAAAGTTAAGGAAAATCCCTTTTTTATCACATTTACAAAACAATAAAGACAAAATGTCTGTAGCTTATTTTTCCAGTTATTATGTATATCAAAGCAATTCACATCTAATAAATTAACAAGTTGTGGCATCATGAAACCTCATGATTTCATTAAAAAGAAAAAAAAAAAAAAAAAAAAAAAAAAATAACTTTTAAATTATTAGAAAAATCCAAAAAATTAAAAAAAAAAAAAAAAAAAAAAAAAATCATCAC
>Ga0099824_1000109_pt1 | contig 66830 bp, 34 predicted proteins | sample SiratrowhiteBW_FD_76837 | JGI IMG/M metagenome (GOLD analysis project Ga0099824, IMG submission 76837) | Root nodule microbial communities of legume samples collected from California, USA - Siratro white BW | ecosystem: Host-associated > Plants > Roots > Nodule | place: USA: California... | reverse complement strand
TATATAATTTTATATATATAAAATATAAATAAATTTTTTTTTTATAAAACTCAATATAAAAAAATAAATAAAAAAAGATATATATATATATATATATATATATATATATATATATATAAATATAATCCAATTAAAAAGGTAATATTATACTTAAATAACCATTTCGTATCGCGAATGAAATTGTTTTTTTTTTCTAATTCATATCACTCTTAATACATATTTATATTCATTCTATCTCATTTATGTCATTATTATTATTATTATTATTATTATTATTATTATTATTATTATTATTATTATTATTATTATTATTTCATACAAAAATCACATTAATTTTATAATATTTTTTTGCAAGTAAAATGGCAACACATGTGACTATGTTTCAGATAGAGTAATATTATTTACATACACTTACTTTAGTTTATAAAGATTACACAAATATTTGTATCACTTACATTTTTTTTTATTTATATTCACTGTATAACTGTTTTCATTATTACTTTAAATAGAGTAATATTATTTATCACAATATTTGTATCATATTTTATCCATACACATTTTTTTATTATAATATTTGCGTTATAATCTATAATTTTTCCTTTATTTTTTTTTTTTGTATCTATATGACATATATGGTAGAAAAATGAACAAGATGTTACTCATAATGAAAGCAGTTGTTGATATTTTATTCTCTTTGAAAATTTGGACTAATGCACTTATGTTTAAACTGAAAAAATGGAATAGACGTAAGTGCATACAATGAAGAAATCTAGTGGTAAGTACTATCATCTTTTCTAATGAAGCAAACTTATATTTCAAGAAGGAGCTACCATTAGAAGAAAACGAATGCAAAAACATTGTCTTAAATAAAAACCTAGTTGAAGGATATTTATAAGAATAAAGAATAAAATTATCAAATGAAAATAAATATTCGATAGCAATAAATCATGAATAAATTAATATAAAAGACAAAATAAAACTTCTAACTCTGACCTTACAAGAATAAACTTATAACTTTTCTTTACACATTATTTATTTTTATTTAATGTCATACTTCTGATTCATACTTATTCTTAACCATATTTACATGGTAAAACCTTCATGAATGGTTGAACTAACACATAAGATATGCAAACCGATATCACCAATTAATATACAATTTTTTCCAATCCTAACTTGTAAGTTTTTCCCATAGCTCACCAAATAATTTGCATGCAATGGTTGACTTTCTCGGTGATATTAATTAGATGCATGAAAAGGATACATAAGAATCACATAACAAAGTTACAGCATATAACATTCCCTAGGAGGAAAATTATTATTCATTTTTAAAATTTGATAGCATCGTTTTGAATCAGTTAAAGTTTGATAGCATGCATTCATGGGGTGACTGTGCACTCCTTTTAAGTGAAGCTAACATATATCCAATGGCTGAAATCTCACTTAATATAGTTAACTGTATTTTATTGGTTACTTAATTTTAAAGTGAATTTGGTAGGAGATAAATATACAGAGTTTTGGTACATATATGTTTCACCATTTTAGTCCAAATGAGATAAAAGCAAATAGAAAGGGAAAAAAAAAAATAGAGAAAAGCAATATTTACATTATTTTTTTCATAGAGAAAAAGGAGGGAGAAAAGTTACTTTCACGGGATTAAAAAAATATTTTAAGTTAGAATGGAATGAGAGGAAAATTATCTCTCTCGTTGGCTCAGCTTAACTTTAAATTTTTAATATTATTTAAAAATAATAGGCAATTTTATATTATAAAACATTCTATTAAAAAGTATTTTTTAACTATTATAAATGTTTTTCCTATAATTTACTTTATTTCACTTTTTTTCACTCAATAGAAAATAATTTTCATTTCCTTTTACTCTTTCAATTATTCAGTTATATTTTTATCGTTTTACGAGTTAAACTGTAAGTTAAAATTAATTAAAAATAAGTAAGAAGCGTAATACATAAATTTACAAATCTATTATGAGTTAAAAATTTTCTCATAGTTTCTTTATATATCCCTAATAGCAGTAACACATGCACTAAATTGAAAAATCTCAATCAATATCTGAAACATGGAATATTGGTCATTGAATCAATTTTTGTTGCCAGTGAAATTTTTAACCTAGCTCTGCTTCAACACATCACATCAGTTAAGTCCTGTAAACAGAATCACCTGTGTAAAAAAAGATAATCAAAAAGATCTATCAAGTATCACTCTTGTTTTTTCATTCCAGTTTAAGTATTGAGTTCTTAGATAAACATGAAATTCTGAAAGTAGTAAAAGAAGGAAGCTGCTTCTAACTTGAAAGCTTCTTTGGTGCCATTCTTTTCTTTCCTTCTATAGGTCTCTCATGGAGAATCATTCAATATTGAATATTCAATAGGGATTATCAATAACCACACCCTCCTCCATGCTTAAAATATGCTTCATCATAAAGGGTAATTGACCATTCAACCATCTTGGTATCAATTTCCAACCCCACATCATTAATTCACCCACCGACTACAACCATTTCATCTCACGACAACTCGTGCAGCTTCAAATACTGTAGCTGTATAATTAAGATTGTGTCTACACTACTTTTTTCTTTCTCTGCAACATTTCCGAATGGCATGCTCAATTGCAACCTCAAACCCGCCGACAAACAACCTAATACTACCATTTCACAACAAATCCTGCCATGGCTGGTGGTTCCAATGCAGGAAGAGGATGTGTTCTTTTGTACTTTTTTTATTTATAATAATATTGTTTCCACAAACATTTATAATCTTTTGTTAATATTCTTTTTATCGTAGAATCTTATGGACTATTTTTAGTATAATCTTTTGTATGCATCCACTGACTCCAAAGTATTATTCTCTTTGTCTCACCATGAATGTGGTTTTATATTTTTTTTTTACATAGATTGAAATCAACAATAAATATATATTTTTACTAAAATAATTTTGTTTTGTTAATAAATATGTTATATTCATTGCGAAAAGTGGGATTTGAAGACGAGTTACGATAAAATGATAAATATTTTAATGAAAATGGTAATAATTTAATTTTCTTAAAAGACTAAAATAATCATAAATGAGAATATTGAATCATTACACATTCCAAGAAAGTATTGGTGAGTGTGTATATACTAATATCACGCTAGTTTATGGGGAAAGAGTGTGAACAAATATCTAAATTGATTTATGAAAAGAGGCTTTTGATTAAAATTTTCTTCTAAATGATTTTTATAAAATTACCTATTTGCATAAAAGTTATATATATATATATATATATATATATATATATATGCGCATTTTTTATATTTATATGGAAAAACTTATATTCAAACATATAAATTTTCAAGAAATTTAGATATTTAGTGAAAGTAATGGTGTGTTTGGCACTTGGTTGTTGGAAATTGGGTGTGAATAGATTAGTTAAGCCTATTTTGGTTTTGCTTAGTAGAATGGGCTGGCTGGTTGGTATGAGTTAAAATCTTAGTCCGTGTTATTAGAAGGCGGTCTGTTACTCAGGTTTTTTTTATTTCTTTTTTAAATTAAAAATTAAAATATTTTTTTATATTTTTGAAATAATTAAAACAGAGGTATTTATAGCTTATAATTTAATTTGAATCAAATTAATCATTTTTAATTTTACAATAGTAATTATTTTAAATGGATTAATCAATGATATAAAAAATTTGTAGATACTGTCTAAAAATTAAAGTGTTTTTTCTCGACACTTTTTTTGTTAATGTTTTATCCGTTTCATTTAATATTTTATTTTTTATAATTGAAAGTGAAAAATAAAAGATTAAATTAAACTAATAAAATAATTTTTCGTATATACTAAATTGAAAGAATTTGTCTTTGAGTAATTAGTCGATTATTATTTTCAGTTCTTGAAAAGATGATAAATGCTAGTATATTAGACCTTAAATGGAATAAAATTTTGAAAAATTAAAATAATAAATTGACAATCACATTACTTCAAAATTAAAAATGAACGTGTGAGTAAATATATTAAAATTAATATATAAGTATATATAGAGAGATTATAATAATAATAATAATAATAATAATAATAATAATAATAATAATAATAATAATAACTAAATATTTAAGTTTAGAGAAATATTTAACGTTTTAAACACCTTTTTAATATTTTCTAAACTTTAGAATTAATGTGAAGAGGTTTACCTCTTTTGAAATCCACAATTTAAAATTGCGAAGTCGATAAAAAAATAATCAAACTAAAAAAAAATAAAAAAAATTGCATTTGTTATTGTTTTGGTCTGAAAAATCTAACCAAATTGGCTGAATATTATATATTAATTATGTACTTTTTATACAAAATCTCATGCTTCTAACTTAAGTTGCAATTCAATTTTGATAATAACATGTTGAATATGTTGGTGAACGTTTGTTAGTTATCATATATTATAAGCTTATAAAACAGATAGTACATGATTAATTAACTATTACTTATTTACATTGTACTTGTTTTACAAGATTTTTTGTAATGTTATTGTTTTTGGTTTTTTTTATTTCTCTGTTCTAAACATTATTTTGGCAGGCATAGCAGCCCCTGAGTCATTCCTCCACAAGAGAACAAAAACTCCTACAAGCTATCTCTGAACTGGACAAAAGGATCAAAAAAACTATTTTTTTAATCTAGTTTAATATTTTATTTAAATCAAAAATACCAATAATGTTAAACACTTTAGAGTTGTTAATTAGTGCTTATATATATTCAATAATTTATGTTTTTTTAAACTTATTCTGCACATGACAGATAGTTACATGGTAAGCATCTCAGGCTGTGGTCTGACATTGTACAGACAAAAACAAATGGGTAGCATATACTTACCCTTTTTCTGTCGGATTATCATAATAATTAACACATAATCTCCTAATAAACTATACATGATTTGAAGAAATATAGATTTGTGTCTTTGGCATGTATGATGTGTTGGTATTTTGGAATAGAATGATTGCCAAATTAAGAGACCTGATTCAGGTTATTTGGTGACTTATCATCACATGCGTGGATAAGGAATCCAGGAACTAGGTCTCCCCGCATATACTTTTGATGGAGTTACCAAAAACAAAAGCCACAGACAAATAATTAATCTAAGTACGAGAATAATGTATATTCAATGTTTCGGGATAGTTTAAGATTATAGGGGTATCCTACTAACCTAGGTGTGAGGTCAATTTTGATAGGTCAGAGTTTTGGAAATTAATATTTTGGATTATTGGGAAAATTAAATTATTCAACAGTTATTAATATGGATAACGATTCCTGTCAATGATCAAAGTCCGGTCCGTTTTTATCTTTGTAAGTTTAGTTAGAAATAGTTAATTTCATTAGCATAAAAAAATCCAAATGTTAAGTAAAAGAAACTTTGTAAGGGGAGTTAAAAGAAAAGTTGTATTCAACAAATAATCATAAACCACAAAACTTTATATTTATTAAAATAAATCATTTTAATGTATCTAAAACTGTAAACAGCTAAAATCTCCAAGTAATATTTTTTCAAATCTTAGGAACATAAACATATTCAATCTAAGTACTGTTTTATATTTCAGGTTATATCTATTCATACAAAAAATGCATAAGTTTTTATCACATTACAAATTGAATCTTTCAGAAAATAGTTTATCGTTCTCGTTTTTTCTCGTGCCAAACTCGTTATAATGTATATAAATCATGTCATAATTAATGGAACCAACATTCCAAATATAAGTTATTCATAAATATCATATTCATGCTCAACTAAGCATGAATATTTATTTGGAGGAGTATCAAATGTCATTTGAAAAAGAGTGGTTGTAGAGTTCTTTTTAATCACAAATGTTGTGTTGGATGCAAATGGTTAAAGAGCCTAAAGTGACATTAAAGTAGTTGGAATGGAGAAATGAGTCATAATAACGAGGGTAAGTATTTTCACGAATGCTTGTATTTAGAAAAATGGTTTTAATATTATAGTTTTTTTTATCCGACATGTATTTGAAGAATAAGATGCTTAATATTTTCATGTAAATGATGTTTTTTTTAAACAATTGTAATTTTTCTATCTATTTTATATTTTCTTACTAATTGTTACAGTTTGAATATAGGTGAGAAATATCTGAAGTGATAAAATTATGGAAAAATAAATATTTAATTCTTCTATTTTATCTACTTTTTGTTATTGACTGGAATATTTATCTTATGAACAATTTGGTGTGTTATTGACAAATCTTAAAGAATTAAATTTCCATGAATAAACAAATAAAAGAGGTATTTCTTCTTGTCTTGTCTTTTTTTCTCGATTTTTAGTTTATTGATACAAATTTTTGCATAAAATAGAAAATTCTATGAAACCTTGATATTGTGCTTAGGAGAAGTTGTATTCAAAATTTGTAATAATGGATACTCTCCTCAAATTATGTTTTTCTCCAATTTAAAACAAGTCTTGGTGCTAGTCGTGACTGTGTATGACATGGTGGTGGTATAAATTAGTGAGTGTTGGTTGTGATAATCTCATTAGTAAAATTATTCATCTTGAAAAGGATGACATAAAAGGTGATATCGACACCTTCAACATATTCAATATGCAATACTTCTTGACATAGCATTTTTAGTTTTCTTTTTTACTTTTATTTTTTTTAAAACGTCGTGGTTTAGGTTAACTATTTAATTTACTCGTTAAACAATTATATTTTGTTGACAATTTAATTAATTTCTTTAAAATTTGAATCTTTGTTATATCTCAAATAGTTAGTTTGTAAATAAAATTTTAAAAAAATTAGATATTGAAATAAGTTTTGGTGCATTGATCTTTAAGTATTTTGGTGATGGTACATGAATAAGCTTTTGCAAAGGAACTTAGAGTGAAGAAAAACAAAGAGCATTCCACTTTTAAAATTTTGCTTAGTAAAAGTTGGGTTGAAAGTAAGGAATTGTATTTGAAAAAAGTTTGTCGATGAAATTGGATTTGTTGAACAAATTTTTTTTCATAAAACAAAATTGAATCTTAAAAGATTAAAGGTATTTAGAAGAGAATTGTTAAGTCAATCTTAAAGAAAACTTAAAAGTTAATTCATTTTTAGAGTTTATTCAACAAAAATAATTCAGTAAGCAGAAAGTGTAGAAATTTACTTTCTTTATCTCTTATTTTTGTAATCAAAAGAAATAAGTAATAAGTAAGCCTTAGAAAAACAGTAGTTAAATAACAAATAAAGAAGTGACGCGAGGAAGAAAGTACAAGAAAACATCCATTAAAATTATTGGAAAAGATAAATCTTTACCAAAATTTTCATAATTATCAAGTTAGTTTGCTTATCTGTTATTAAGTTTATGTATTTGAGATTAAGTATATAACCATCAAACTCTTATATATTCATTTTTTACTAATCATAATTTTTTTATGATAGAAAAATCATAGTTTAAAGCTGAAATGATCGAGACATATACACTATAATTTCCACAAATTTTATGAAAATGTTATGTATATTATACATTTAAAAGAAAAACTAACTTTTTTTCATCTAATTTAAAAATAATAATTTTTACTCTTAAAAATGGATTTAAATAGTTATTTTTCTAAAAATAGGTCCAAAAGCAATATAAAAAAGTCAAAATATACAATTTTAAAGAGACAATTGATACCTCAAATTTAATAAAGACTTAATATGAAAGAAGTTATCGTTGTAATAAGTGAAATGGTGGTATTATTATAATTAACAATCAACATAGTAAATGTTTTTGTTAGAATAAGAACATAAATTATGTTTTTTCTTGTTTACTTTCTCTTCCTATTGCTCATTTTCCTTCTTGTCTTCATGGCATACCCTACACACACCTTTACACCCCATAACCAAACTAATTTGTGCACTATTCTACTTTCATTATTGTACTTTTTTCTATTATGATTTTTTAAATGTTTTCTTATTTTCATAGTTGGTTGAAATGAATTTGCAGGAACCACTTTTCTTGCCTTCAAAGCCAATGAAGTTGTACACATTAATTGTCATTGATGATTTGAATCTTGTTAATTGGAGCTACTGCACTGGAAGGAAGTGATGGTTTTGGGAGGTAGTGAAAATGTTTGAAAATGTAGTGACTAATGCTACAACAAACAAAGATTTTTGGAAACAAACCATAAATTGAAATGTGTGTACAATGAATATGGTTTCATAATGACGCTGTGGAGAATGAGATTTGTGAAAAATAAAGCATTTTTTGTTTAAAATTTTCCAAACATATATAAAGCCTTAAACTTATTTTAAATCACACAAAACAAAAGGAGAGAAATAAAATTTAGAAAAGATAACTATAAATGTGGTGATACAAGTTTAAATTATCCCTTATGAAACATGACGTTTAAACGTGTGGTTGAAAATCTGAATTGTGAAGAAAAGCTGGGATACATTTTGATCACTGGTTCAGTGGAGTGAGAGAGAAGAACTATTCATCCATGGCAGGTAGGTGAGTCATGTTATTTTAAATTGGACAATTCTATGTACCCTGTTGCTTCATTTTTTTCTCCGCCAGATTAATTAGGGACTTCAAATCAAACCCACCAATGTTCAGCATCACTCCCTATGTACAACCACTTTGTAAATGTACAAAAAAGTAGACTCAAAAAAAGTTGCAGATCAGTGCATATTATATTATTAAGTAGTGAAATAATATCAACAATACATCATATATTTTAAAAATTATTAAATTAAATTTACACCTGAAGTTTATTGAGATTGCACTGATTCTTTTTCAAGTTTTCTAACAATATATTATTTTAAGACCATTAATACCATACTTTTGAATAAATGTAAATAAAAAAATAGTGTAAGAGAAAATCTAACAAAACTTGGTGTAATTTACTTTATAGTTTATTTGATAATGAAAATTAATAGCCCTATGCATGCTTGATTAAGATTCTTTTGAGTAAATAATTTAATTAAGTATTAAAAATTAACATTAATTGTTTTATGCAAAGTTCTAAGTTTTTTGATAAATTATTTTAAAGAGTTTAGTCCAGTAAGTCAAAAATAACTTAGATAAATCACATATAAGTTATTTTTACAAGTTTAAATAAATAATAAATTAAAAACAAGCTTTAAACAATCTATTGCAACAGCCTTTTTTAGTCTTTTGGTATGATGATTTAGACTTATTTCAAACTATTAAAATTAACTTTCAAAAACATGTTTTTGAACCATTTTAATTGTTGGAAACAATTTTTAAAATATTTTATCTTAAATAATATCTTACATTAATAAAGAGAATAACAGAAATATAATGTTAAATATTAATATAATAATTTGTAATAATAAGTATTTATTTATCCAACTTGGTTAAGATTGATGATATTTTAAAACATTTTACTACTATTTCTAAAGTTAATGTTCACATTTTCTTAATACAATAATAAATTATTTGAAAAAAGAATTTTAAATATAAAAGGATTTTCATTAGAGAGTTTAAACAAAACCACAGTCTCAGAATAGGTTTTATAAAATTGTTGCATTGAGATAGAAGTTTGAAAAACATGAAAATAATAGTGTGTTGGATTGGCCTAATAGAAAATAGTACAGCACAGTGGAGTGGCACAAAAGATGAGAGAGAATGACCTAAAGGGGCAAAGAGAACCCCACCTTTCCTCCCACTATTCTTTTTATTTATTTTATCTCTTTCTTTACAGTACTTAAACAGTACAGGTAGGTTGGATTTTATGTGTGTGTGGTAAGAGTCTGTTTCAGTTTTCAGGGAGGGAAAGAAAGAGGGTGTGTGTATAAGAGGAGGATGAGCTTGATGACTTTGTTATCACAAAGGAAGAAGAAACAAGAAAGAAAAACTCTCTACTTCTGCTTCTCTATATCTATCTTATTATGTTTTGCAAAAGTCTCCTGCAAAAGAATTCCCTTGCTGGGAAAAGATAAAGATGATTTTTCCTTACCTTTGTTTTCTTTTCTTTTGGAAACAGTGCTTTGCCAGATTTGTAGGTGTGGTTATGAGATCTTCAATCGCTTTCCTTTCTCTGACTATAATGAAGACAGTGACACTTCCCATCCTTTTCTCTCTCCCTCTGCGACTTCTTTCACACACCTTCACTTCTCTTCTCTTCACTGATTTATGCTTCTGACCCTTTAAATCTCTCTTCCTCTTTTTTCTTTTATCAGTTTTTCACTCTTTGATTTATCTTTTTAATTTACTTCTACAACTCATTGGCTCTTCTACTTCTGTTTTCTTCATCCCTATTGCTTCCCATTTTTTTAGCAGTGCTTCTCATATCCTCGTTAAGTTAAAGCTTCAGATTGTAGAACTCTATGAGAATGGTAAGGTGTAAGTTATAGTTAGTTTATTTGTTTGTATCTGCATGTTATCTGCATTATATCACACAAGTTGACCTTTTGATTTTTCTGCTTACGAATATGACATTGCATTCGTGTTCAAATAGAGAGAAGAGGCTCTGGTTTTTGCTTAATTGGTCACATTCATAATATTTATATGCTGGTGCTTCAACTATGCATGGATAAGTTGGAAACAATGGTACACATATTCTCTATCATTTTCAAAGAAATTGATCCTGAAAATTTCTTAAAATGTCTTATGTCTAGATTTTGTTCTTTGTTGCTTTAACACTTAGGGTTAGGGTTCTTTGGTAGAATACATTTTCAATATTTTGGAAGTCATTTAACTGAAGTTGTAAAATTGATGCTGATTCAGAAGAAATACAGTACTTTCTCTGTCATCTGATAGTGTTGTAAATTTGTAATTCCTAATTTGTAAACACATTCAAATGGGAAGGATAAGGGTTCTATGCACAATATAATTCGTTCTCTTGTGGAATGATCTGATTTTTCCTTCAACAGGTAAGGTTTACAATACACAAGCCAAAACTATTTATGAAATACATCTGAAGTATATTATATTATTACCTGTGAATTGGATGCTATGGTTAAAGATTGCATGTAGCATCTACTGACGAAAAGGCCTTATTTGATTAAATTGATTAGATTACTTGTTGAAATGATCATTGAGTTCACTTTCAAATATTTATTAACATGCTAATTCTGTTTAAAGTCTAATCATATTTTGTAATTATCATTTTATAGTATTGTGTCGGTGACAAGTGTGATTTATTTCACTTACCTAGTAAAGATCTAACTCATCATCAATAGTGTTTTGTAGTCTAAAATATATTCAGCAAATTTGTGGTTGAAAATTATCTCATTTTGATATTGTGTTGATAGATCTTGTGTATACTAAAATATTTTATCATCTTTGTTAAGGTTTATCTTGTTTGATAGACTGTAAGTATGCAATTAAAGTTGATTTTATTTAAGAAGCACCTATTATATTAGAAATGGTTGAAGAGAGCTTTCTTCAGTCCACTCATGGATGGGTGAGGGGTTTGAATTAGCTGCTGACTCATTCACTCAAACACAATAGATCTGACATCATGATATGCTATTGTGAATGACTGAATGATGCAGGAGGTAAATTTCTTCCTTTTCTTGTCTTTGCTTGGACTGAAGGGAGCTCCCTCTAACTGTTTATAATGTTATCTTTTCTCTTGTGGTTAGTTTCTCTTCTTTCTCCTTACATTCTTAAGTATCTGTGAATATATTGTATACATCTTCACTTGCCAGAATCTTGCTCTGAAAGTGCTTTTTAATCTCATTCTAAATCTCAATGGAATTTCTTATTGTAAAAATAATCATTTAATTTATGTGTAAATTTATGTTGTTAGTAATTTGTTTTCCAGCAAATTTTAGCAGTCAGGCAGCAATTGTTGCATGCATTTGACTAATCCAATCATTATACTTCATTTTGTGTTGGAGATTTGATCTATATCTAGAAGTTGATATTATATGTTTAATCCTCATTACCTTTGGAAATGGTTAGTTCATGTTGCAAGTTTAATCCACATAATTTTCTTGCAGGTATATAGATCCATCTTAAGATCTAAAGATAGCAAAAAAGTAAAGAATGTTATAACCTACCTCTTAGTACTTCAAATTAAGGGATAACACCAATTGCTTTGGTTTGGACACATCATCTGTTATAATTTTGTGTAATATTTTTTAGATGCAAAAGGTTTGTATTTTATGTATAAAATTGCGGCCAGTATATAACAAAGCAATTAGATGAGAAGAATTATTGTGATATTTCTTTTATAAGGTAGTTAAAAAACTGCCTACAAAGTGATTTTTTTATTTGTGAAATTGACATCTTTTGCTTCTAGTATATTTCTTATTTTATACATGCAATCTAATTAAACAAAACTCTTGGCTTTTATATATGCACCTTAATTGAACAAAATTCCTGAATTAAATTCAACGGCTTGTGTTATAACTCAGTACTCATACACACACAAATGTAATTGTAAATTTTTATTGCAAACAAACCATTCCAGAACAGAAAGAGTAGGAGTAAATTCTGTACCCTGTTTAGTTGAGAAGATAGAAAATGATAAAAAGATCTCAAATGTTGTGTTGAAAAAATGAGAAATAGTTATAAAAAATAGAAAAAAAATTAGTGTATTAGTTTTAACCTATCTTTATGAATTTATTTGAACATCTATAATTCTTAATCATTCATTCATTTTTTCAACTATCAATCTATTTATATTAAATATATTTCTTTTACTTCTACTAAACAGAGCACTGGGAAACCATATAGGATAACCTTTTTTATGGGACAGTTGCTGGATGGTTTATCAAGAAAACCATATTTACAATTTTGATATAATCAGTTTATTTAGTTTATAATTATTATATAAATCATGTCGAAAATAGTGAAAATAGTACACTATATACCATTAAATTATGTTATAGATTTTACTTTATTTGTTTTTAACATGGGAAAATACTATACATCTCTCATTGGTTGGGTCACCTGGTTTGTTTGCTGGCTGTGAACTCTCAGACTTATTTGAGAAATACGCCAACATTGCATTGGTCACACGAAAACACTGCAGTCTACCATATCAGTTTGCTTTTTCATGCATTATCTTGCTGGCAGGTTAATGGTGATGATTCTGCATACACGAGACTTCATTTTTATCTGTCATTATCAGGTAGTGCTTTTACCAGAAATCTGTGATACTGTCATAAAAGATGAAGGAAACAAACTTGTAAACGCTAGACAGTAGATAATAATAATAATAATAATAATAATCTATCATAATTAGAACCAATATTATAAATTACTAATTTACATATGTGTGATGATATTACTCCATGAGTATGAGGCTGTTAGATAGCTGTTTATAGACTGACAATCTACATTTGTGTCATACTCTTTTTTTTCATATTTTCTTCTTGGAGTAACGTTGTTGTAATAATAATTGCATAAGTGATCAATCTTCTGTACTCTGACCAGTTTTGCAGTGCCTGGAGTTAATTAAATATTAGCCGTGCAATCGGCGCCACAGACCCTGCCTTTTTGTGTATCATTACTGTTGACGAGGCTGGGTCTAGCACTGTAGCTAGAGATTGGAACTTGGAGCTATAACGTTCTAGTTTGTTTCACATTCCGGAGATTTATGTTTTCCAATTTTCTCTCAAATATCGTGCACTATTGATACAATTCTTACTTTCAATCTATTTTTCTGGAAAGTATATAAAAAATGGACCAGTGAGAATATTCTTATTTAATATTGTTATACTGTATCATGTAATACATAACATTGATAGAAGTTTTAATCATGTTTTATTTATTAAAGATGTTTTATTTTTGTTTTGTTTACTTAAATATTTTTGAAAATATAATGTGTTTTTCAGGATAATGTCACAGCTCAGGAGTTTCATATACTTAGGAGTTCATATTAAGAAATGATAAACTATGTATAGGTTTGGTATTCCTATATATTTCCAAAAGGACATGGTATTATTATATAGGTTTGCATGTGTATAACTGGACTAAAAGTAGGCTAGTTACTCGAGGAAATCGAGATGTGCAAGTACAATTGAACTGGATCTCATACTTTTATCTATTGATTTAATAGATATTTTGATAAATGGGCATGTGATGTGTTAGAGTCATGAAGTGCTCTTAAATCTGAAGTGGATTTTCCTCCAATCCCCTTTTGTCCATATGTTAGAATCCCTATATATATATTTTTTATAATCATGCTGAGGGTTGATCTTAATGCAGGACCACTAGTCCTACATGGTTGTTCAGGGACGTATGAGTAATTTTTTTAATAATTTTTAATCAGTTGCATGTCACGTGTTAAAAAACCATTTGATAATTTGATTTCGGAGGAGCTTATATTGGTTAAAATTTTTAATGTAATACAAAATTGGCACTTGTTTCCATTATGGTACGGCTTTTGTAAATACTTTAATTATGCATCTCCTCACACTAACCCTCCATCAACTGTGGTCCAAAGTAAGTGAACAGGAATGATGTTTATTGTATATTTCTGCATAGTCAGCAATGTTGAATCTTCACATGATGAGTGCATGGCTGGCATCATATGCATGCTGGAATTCTTGAAAGAGAGATGGTGAAACAATTTTCTGGTACATATGCAAGTGGGCTGCGTGGTCTCAGAAAGCTTTTTCAATCACTAAGATTTATCTGAGAAAGCTGAGCTTGAAAAGCCAACCAACAAGGTTGGTGGAGAGGGTTTTGCATTCCATAGGACAAACAATAAGGGAACAAGGACAAAGAAAAGCAATAAATATAATAGAGTATAACATAAACAAAAAGTCCATTAGGGAGTACATTGCATGTGCCATGAACAGTAGTGGTTTTTTTTTTTACTCTCAATTTTCTCATGTTCTTAAGATTTAAGGATTTAAACCAGTATAGGACTTGATGACTCTTAGATTTAGAAAATAACTCTAACCATAGTCTCATCTCTCTTCTTCTGATCTTGTGTTTAGGTTTATGTTTTAAGCCTTCATATGCTCCATTAACTGGCAAGCAAGCACAGGGGTTAATAGTGATTGTGGTCAGAATATGAGTCCACTCAAAAAGAATTGTGGAGTCACGTGATAGTTTTTTTTTCACTGACCTTTCATCCGTCTTCACGCATAATAATCTCTATCTTATATTTTCAAGATTTTGTATCAGTCCATGAATCTAACATGGCCCGAGTCCTCGTTTTTCACAAAGAGACTTGAGGATGGTGACACCACTCTCAGTCCAAGTGCCAGTACATTAAATACTAAAGTGTGGGGTTTCACCTGTGGTGGTGTGGTCCTGCTGAGTGTGATGGCAGCTGGGTAATCAATGGTGTATAAATATGGTAAAATGGCAAGGGGGGGTTATTCACTTGGATTATACTCCTTTTTTGGTTTTAATTTTATAATATATTAAATCTTCAACTGGTGTTTTTGAGCTGTCCTTGTCACTGCTACAGTAGAGTCTCTGAAGGCTTATGTTTATTCTAAAGGTTAGGTTCCAGCCACATTAATAATCTCTTGTTATCATTATAGAATCAACTTCAGAGGATCTAGACAACAAAAATAATTATGATGGTGATGGGATCTTAAATGGGACATGGCTTCTGATTTTATTTTGCTAAGGTGGAAGTCACTATAGGTATACTTTCTATCTAGCAGCACACTTCTCCTTCCTCCTCACAAATCAACTCATCTATGGGAACTTGAATTATCAATGCTTAATTAATAATAAGGGATAATTTGAATTTTTCACTGGTAATGTGCTTCCATAAGATAGGAATTATCATATTTGTTACATTAAACATATACTTTAAACCCTGCATTGTTTTCATACTGCTAGGCAACAATGGACATTTTATATTCCTCTTTTCAGGTCTAAAATAGCTTTAAATATTAATAGTGAATCACTTGTCTTTGTTGTATAATTAAGAGATTAAGATTTTAGATTTAATTTGAGTAAATTTTACATGTAAGCACTCACTCATAATAAATAAATAGATTTTTTTTTTATAAACCAGACCCAGTTTGTACATCTAAGAAATTATTGTACTAGCTTTTCAAAAGCTTAAATTATATGCAAGTTAATTTTAAGTTATTAACTACTTGATTATATTTTTTTTATGAAGTTCATAAAATCATAGTCTAAATGTATGTATGAACTAATGAACAAAATTGAACAATTGAAAAAAGTATACCTCCATGATTGAATTTGTATAATGAAACTTTAACTGTAAATTGTGTGAAAATATACCTCCATTGAAACCAAATATATGATGGCGGTAAGGCAGAACACATTCATTGTTTATCCAAATATGAAGAGTTCAACTTGTAACTAAATTAAGTTTAAGTATAAGTAAATAATTTGGAAAGTAGAGAATAAGTTTTGGAAAGATTTGTTAATCTGAGTTTGTCATTGTTTAATAAATCAGCAAGATATGATCATCAACTTTCTACCAGTGGAAGCACCAACTTAATCTCTTCAGCATTATTGGCCTGATTAATGCTGTCTCATTCAATACTTACACGGTTGAAAACTTGTCCATTATGGGTGAATATACAAGCATCTAACCTTTGCCTACTGTCTTAGCCTTAGCATCTCCCAACTTTGTCTTCTCCATGGACTCAGTGAGTACATCATTATTAATGGCATGCAGTTCTTGCATCCAAAATTTCTCAAAACTTAAGATGTTGCTGTTTCCTGACTTTTGCTATTTCAGAAGTAGTTTTTTCATCCAAAATTTTCCAAAGCCTGAGATGTTGCTGTTTCCCGACTTCTCCAGTCACAGCTTCTGCTTCTACCAAGCACTGAAGATCCTTGTTGTTATTGTTTGACTGCAAAACCAGCATGCCATGTGAGGAATAGCGATGTTGGTGTTCATAGTTAATTTCAAAAACTCAGAAACTGGAAATTATTAAAAGGGTAAAGAAAATGAATTTAAACTAGCAGCAAAGTGGATACTATATGTATTTGACTCCTATTTGCATTTTACAAATGATATATAAAATATAAGTTTAGTCAAAGAACACTTAAAAATAATGATTGAAATTTTAATCACTTCATATATATAATTCTACAACTTATGCAATAGTTTAGAGAAGCCAGTAATTCAAGTATAATACTCGGTTGAAGTGCATGTCACTGTGTAAAATAGACATCTAGAATAAGGTTTCTAAGGTTCTATTAAGTCTTTCAAAATTTGGTCTGCACAATGACAATGATGTTTTCTAGGAGTTCTATATCTTGAGATTTTTAGCATAAAATGCACATATCTCAACACATAGTAGAGTTTATTTGGGGAGCATTTAGGTCCCTTACAGTGAGTTGTCTCCATTTTCTTCTTCATGTGTCCCATATCTTTGTTTTCACTGGTCTCAAGGATGGTAAATAAAATTAGTTGCACTTTATCATTCAAACAAAGAGATAGTTTTAGAAGTATTTTAGTTAATTGTATGATCCTGGATGCTTTAACAAAGAAACTACAAGATTTAGCAAACACTTCAATTCACAGATATTGAATTAATTAAAGAAATTCAATTATTAAATATACACTTATCCAGTTTTGTCTCCTAGTTTGTTGGATCTCTAGTTTATTTTTTTTAATAATGACAAATCTATCAGGTACTAGTGATCTAAGTCTATCAGTATGCAATATTAGTGGGTTAGATGTTCTTATTTTAGTTACTAACATGGTAATGTTACGTTGTAATTAGTGACAAAAATAAAAATTGATTCTGTAAAAATAAACCAAGTGTCTTATATATGCACCTGAATTCCTTACCAGCAAATTTAGAAACTTGCATCTTCTGCTGCGGTTGTGTGCTTTCTTCCTCCTTCTCTATTTGGAACTGTTTCGTGCTCATCATGAGAAGAAAGTTTCTCCTCAAAATGTTAAGGGTAAGAAACATCCTAAAAAACCTTCCGTCAAGACTATATGTGGATAATTTCACCACGGAAAAAACTAATAATGTTGTTCATTTCTTCATGCACCTTGTGTTTGTGGGATTAACATTCATATCAACTAACTGAACATACGAAAAAAAATAAAAAATCTGGAGGTACACCACCAAATCAATATTAATTATACATGAAAAACAGATTGAAATAAGTGTCCATATATCTATGAAAAGTTTAAGAATGTGTGTAGGTGAAGAGAAAGAGATTGAAATAATAGGAAATGATCCTCAAAATAAACTTAAAAAAAAAAAAAAACTCTTTTTTAGCAGAATAAATTATTCAGTGTTATAAATCATAATATAATTTATATAACTATCTTTATTATGGCACACAACAAATGTTTTCAAAGTAATTAATAATCGTTACTTGTTTTGAGGTAAATTTGAGTTTTCTATAAATATTTATTCTTAATTTTGGATAAGAACACTATTTCACTCACCTAGTTTTTTTTTTTTTTTTATTAAACATTTATTATATTAATGAAATATAGAATATAATTATTATATATATATACATATCTTGTTTTTAAAAAAAATTACAAAATACCTGGAATTGAATATATAGATAATATCTTAAAAGCAGTTATATATAGATAATGACTACATTAATATAAAAATAAAACTAATTAATGATATAAATTGATTTTAAAAAAATTAAAAAACAAGTAATCTAGTTTAATAGCGAGAAATTACATTGGGATTATCTAGTTCGACATATGAATCATTCAGCTTGTTCCTGCATAAATTTGAACCAATTACTTATCATTGATGCGAAGAGCCCTTTGAGGTTTAATGGTAAATGATAATCTAGTCATCTTAGAAAGAAATAGTATATTAATATCATTTTCACCTTTGTGGGAGATCAGACACATTTTCTTGGTCATTCCTTTCTGGCACACCATTAGGAGATAACACTGCATAGCATAATACATAGTTATGCACCATATTGTTAATATGATAAATATTATTCTTAACACAAACTCGTAAATGTGTATATATAATAATATTTGTATAGGTGCACCATATAGAGAAATATGCTAACAACATAAATAAATAAATCAAACAACTATGGTTGGTGTATTCTCTCTTATTCTTTTATTTGGTTATATTTAGTTATATGTAATTGATCACTGGGAAAATGATCTATAATGGATAACCAGGAAATCAATGGATTTATTTGTACTTGTGAGATAACTTACAAGACTTGTCATTCTTGTTCATGCTTTTGAAGGGAAAAAGGGGGAGCATTAATTTATTCAATGAATAATCTCAAGCTCAATATTTTCATCATCAGATTTGAGAGAAAAATTGGGGGTGAATGTTAACAGGTCCAAGATTAACATAATGGATATGCCAGTTAAATTGAGTAAAATAATTATTATAAATGGATCTACATATAATTATGATTTATTGGCGCTTGTGAGAACGAAACATTAAACCTAAGTTGATGAAACTGGTTGCTCAAGTATTTTTGCAACTTTTGACTATTTTTTTGGTCTTCCTCCATTTGATTCTAGAATATGGATCATCATCTTTTTGATAATCAGATTCAGAATCTGATTGAGTATGTGGATCCATTTTTGAATATTTATGTCTTTTTTTGTTTCTATTAGGGTTGGCTGATTTGATCTTCACATTTTGTCTTTCCTTCCTTTAATTTTTTGCCAATAACAATGATTCTGCTGCTACTACTCTTCTCTGTATGCTCTGATTCATAAATAATTGTTTTCTTAATTCAGGCCATATATATAAATTAAGACATGTCTTAACACAATGCACATCATTCTCTTATCATACAGTCAATATCTAACACTAGATTTAAAAAATACATCTTTCTTTAGGATTATGTACTTGTGTAATTCACTACACTAGAAATAATGCACAAAATGACAACAAAAGTATACTTGGGTCATAATTATCAATTTATATCAAGTTTCACTACCTTACCTACACACTCATATTATATAATAAACAGAAAAATATTAAAGGGTCATTTTCTTTCTTGAGGTGTTAGTTTTAGGGGTGGGGATAAATGCATCACACTCAAAAGATAAATATTATTTGCTTAAAAATTCCAACCAAAAACCATCATAAATCTCATGATAATGATAAAATATAATTTTGACATCATAAAATTTAAATATTAATATTTATTTATTTTATCCTTTCGTACAAAACCTCTACATGCCCCTTTTCAATTTTATAAGAAAATATCAATAAAATAATTTTTACACGACTTAGTAAAAATCGATCTCATATATATCTATAAAGTTAATGTTATTCAATCGATTTTTTTTCTTTCCTTTCTCTGAATATCCTAGCTGTCTCTTGATATCATTTAGAAGAAAAAAAGTTATGTATAAATTTTAAAACAGAAATAATTTTTTTTTTCACAATGATGATGTTATTTGCATCAACCCACAGTGCTTCACATTCCTTTTAATTTGTTGGTATATTTAACTGAAACCAGTTTTTGTTGTGATGTTGTGATGTTTTCTAGATATAGAATGTAAACTAAATTTTATTTTGCATAAGATATCTCCACCTCTATCCCTTTGGAATCTTTATGAAACAATCGATATACTAACTGTTGTACTAAATTCTCTCTCATATTATGTCTCATTTGTCCTCATGATATAGGGAAATAAACTTAAGAAAATGTATATGGAAAAATACAAACAAATCTAAAACTCCAACCCATATCTAAACAGTGTAGGATTTCTACAGCAAGAATATACAACCACAAAAGAAGTGTTACACGAAGATTTCACTATATTAGGGAGGGAGGAACCTTAGGAGGCAGTGTTTGAGATGCATCAATATGAAGGCATGATGGGGCCATATACTGAATATCACTAAAAATAACCTCCAATAGTAAGATAATTATCTGTAAAAGTGTGAGAGAGAACAAATGGTAAAGTGGGTGCTGAAATGGTGTGAATATTCTCGGACGACTGTGGTGGTGGGTGTTGCAAACAAGTTTTTCTGACATTGTTATCGTGAGTGGGAGGTGAGTGACTTTTATTTTCATATTACCTAGGAGATGTAGGGTGGATATAAGGTTGTTACATTATTTGTATCTTGAAAATGGGTTTTGGAAAACAAATTTCGAAATGGATTGTAGGGTGTGTGAAATATCTTACAGAAAACGTTTTTCATAATATAAAAATCTCTTACGGAAAACGTTTTTCATAATACAAAAAGTTCTTACAGAAAAAGTTTTCCATAATACAAAACTCTTTTACAGAAATCATTTTCCATAATACAAAACTCTCTTACAAAAATCATTTTCCATAATACAAAATCCTCTTACTAAAAATATTTTCTATAATACAAAATTCTCTTATAAAAAATATTTTCCATAATACAAAAATCTCTTATAAAAAATATTTTTCATAATACTAAACCCTCTTACGTAAAACATTTTTCATAATATAAAATTCTCTTCCAGAAAATGTTTCCAATTATAAAAAACTTCTAACGAAAAATATTTTTCATAAGATATTTCACACACCCAATCTTATTCGGAGAATGTTTTTCGAAATATCTTAATATTTTATTTTTATTAAATGTTCATTTACATGTTCTGATGGGTTGCAAGAAGCAAAAGGCTGCGGAAGCAATTGCCGAATAAACGTTATTTTATGGTAGATCTACAATAAAAATATGTACCAAGATTGAGACGGCGTCTTCCTGCACTTCCATAATCTCGACAGACACCTCCATTCGAGAAATGTCAAAAATATCTTTAGGATATAATTTTATATTTCAGTCCTATCCTTCATTTCCTATCTCTGTTTCATTCACGGAGCCAGCACTCCTTACTCACCTCCGCGTGGTCCTGCACCTCTTCACGCCACCATTGATATCCATTTTTCCTGCACCTGTCACAATCATTTTCATTGTTCCTACACCTCTCCAAAAAGTGAACGTATTTCTTTACTGTACTATGGTATTGACGTCTTCAACGCATTGCGAGAAGCTTTTAGAGATTAAAATTGGAATCTCCAATTTCAAAGCACGAATAATTATCTATGTTTCTGTAAGTTTTGTGACTGTTAGAATAGATTTAGGAAGGAGGAAGATGGTTTTTTTTCTTATTCTCAATTCTGTAATTCTAAAAATCACGGAAAATCACCGAATTATAGAATACAGAAAATATTTATCATTGAATTTAATCTTTCAAATTATATTTTTTCTTCCGGAAAGTTTGCATTCAGGAACAAGCTAATTCGAAAATCAAAATTAAGCTTCCCTATTAACCTATTCTAAAATACAAATTTACTTCAACGTGAACGTGAACTGTGACGTGAAGGGTAGTGATGTGAACGGCAATAAAAACAGTACGCATACTTTCACTTTCACTGGTGCTGACGGTGGACAACATCGGCAGCTATTCATGTGACGGCGACTCTTCCTTCACTCTCTACGGCGCTTCTGTTATGGAGATATATTGCTGGAGGTGTGGTCTAGGATGAAATGAAGATATGGAGGTGCACAAATATACGAGAGTAATTAGGATATTTCAGAATTTACTTAAGGTTAGTTTTGGAAATTGAAGATACGGAGGTGCCCAAATATACAAGAGTAATTCGGATATTTCACAATTATTTAAGGTTAGTCTTGGAAATTCACAAAAATATATGAGAGTAATTTGAATATTTCATAATTTACTTAAGGGTTAGTTTTGGAAATTCAAAAAATCTATATGGAGGTACAGAAACAAGACGTGGAGGCGCATGAAGAAGCCGTCCAAGATTGATCTATTAACTTAGAGTTTTGGTTCATGGTGGACCACATGTGGTAATGGCCCATCGTAGCCTTCACCCTCTCATTAAGGTTTGAATTGACAATTTTTTATCTCTTATCAAATTATTCCTTAGAGGTAATTTTTCGGTTGACTTGGATTCGATTTCTCCAAAATGAAAAGATACTAATATATTTAGAAGTTAGATTCGATTTAACTAATAACAATATCGACAAAAATAGATGGACCAGACAGTCAATGAGAAAAATGCTTAATTATTACAGTTAGAACTTAGATAAGTATAAAATGCAATCAAGCCTACCTTAACCTCCTGTTAATAAGATTCACATTCTTGAATATATATATATATATATATATATATATATATATAAAGGTCTGGTTCTCTGGGTGTGGGTTATTAAATTACGCCTCTTTTTCATAATGGGAAAGTCAACTACACCAAAAGCTGTTCCTGTTACAGTTTAGGCAGTGGCTTAATTTACAAGAAATCACTTTAATTTAGTTGAAAGTGCTTTAGTTTATGCAAGAATAGACACCCTCAATTTATAATCTAAATCCAATAATACAAACTGTTGCAGTCAGCAAGTTCATTTAACTTCAAACATCTTGAACTGATGTGTACAAGTGTTGCCTTTGAAGACCAATAACTTATATATGTTGGTAAAAAGAATTGATATTCCCATGAAATGACATTTGATATTTCTTGCTGCAAGAATTGGCCTAGCTAAACAATACAAAATGTCCTAGAGGATAAGAAAAGCTTACAACAAATGCGGTATCACAAAACTTCAAAACTGTAATGCAGTACATGGACTATTAACATTTCATTATGTCTTCTTCTCTCACCAAGAGGAAGGGAGAAGCATTCTTTCACTTTTTATGCTCCCGCATTGATGGCTGTATCAATTGCATCAATTGAGTTATTTTGTTGTCCCCACAGTTGTGCATATCTTCCTGCTTTTGATAAGAGCACTTCATGGGGTCCTTGCTCAATCACCTTCCCATTTTCCAGAACAATAATCTGAACATTGGCAAATAAAGCTTTTAATGTAAATAACGTACTCTTCAAATAACATACAGAGATTTTCTTTGGGGTTCATCATATATCTACTTTTATGAACTGCATTTATTTCATGATGTCTTGGCTTACTGTAAAGATGTGTCCAACTTCAAAATACATATTATTACTTAGAAAAAAAAGTAGTAACTATGTTCCGGAGCAATCTATGTAAACTTGAAGTTTGTTATAACAGGTGCACATTGGACACACATAATCTAGGAACTAAGTACTGTTTAATTAAGGACATAAAAACTAGATAGAGATTACCTCATCACACTGCATTGCAGTGGTAAGCCTGTGAGCAATGAATATGGAAGTCCGATTTTTTGCTACTGACTTTAACGCACTTAAAATCTCTGCTTCTGTTGTGCTGTCAAGAGCACTTGTAGCTTCATCACACAACCTAATAGCGAGACAGGACAAAAGCAAAGGGAAGCAATTAAAATAAATTTGACTAACACTGATGCTTCGAACTTTATCTGAATTACAGGGATCTCTCAGGATTGAAGAGTGGAAAAGTATATCTTATTTAGAATTTAGATCAGATTGTTAAATTAGAAATGCAGCATGACCACAAAATCTCAGTAGGGACCTATAGGTTATTTATTAACCATAACCCTATTTATAATTTTAATTAGATAGCACATCACGATACGGAATTGAATGAGAAGATGTGACCCCCTGGAAAAGATTAATACAATTTGAGTAGTTTTTGCTCTAATAACTCATTTTATTGGGATGTACACCAGTTGGAAAAGAGGAATATCTTTCTTCAAGGAGCTTTAAAATAAGAGTATACATGGAGATTCTTCCAAGATTTAAAACTCCCACTGGAAGGAATAAAGTACGCCTCTTAAAGGTCTTATAAGGTCTCATGCAGTCTCCAAGATCATGATTTAGGAGATTTACAAAAAAAAATTATTTCCTTAGGCTACAAGCAAAGTCAATGAAATCATACTTTATTTATAAAACACTCTACTACAGGTAAACTCATTATATTGTTGGTCCGTGTAAATCATACGATGATTATTGCAAGAGATGATGAAACAGAAAAATTGGGTTTAATGGAAAAATCGACAACCCAATTTGAAATGAAAGACCAAGGAAAACTCAAGTATTTCCTTGGAATAGAGGTTGGTTATTCCAACAAGGATATTTTCATCTCCCAAAAAAAAGTACGTACTTGATCTCAAAGTTACAGATAAGTTTGGAAGTACAACTTTAGGAGTTTCAATTGAACTTAAACATAAAATTAGAAGTGAATAAAGCTCTCCTATATAAAAGACCCATTATTAGAGATTGGTAGGAAAACTCATTTATCCATCACACAAAAAACCAAACACTACTTATGCAGTTAGTGTGGTAAGCCCGTTTATGCATGATCCAAGAGAAAGATACATGCAAGCATTTGAAAAAATTCTTTAGTACTTCAAGTCAAATCCAAGTAAGGGGCTACTGTCCAGGGAAGAAGAAAATCCACCTCTATGTACTATATGTTTCTTGGAGAAAGTCTGACAACCTAGTAAAACACATGATAGAGTATTTCATTCTAGTACAGAAACAGATTTTCGAGCCCTTGTTCAAGGTGTATACGTAAAGGACTTTGGATGAAAATTATAATAAATGACTTTAAAATAAAGATACATAACAAGTCAACCATGAGCATTGCCCATAATCTAGTACAACATGGACCAAACATATTAAAATTTACAGTGGTTTTGTCGCTATAACAACCCATATCCCTACAGGACTTCAGATAGCAAACATTTCCACGAAAGGCTTCCTCGCGGTAGATTACAAAATCTTGTAAACAAGTTGAAAATGATATACAATCATTTTCCAACTTGACGAAGAAAAAATATACTTAGAATTCTCTTATTCATTTTAACATATTTTTATTCCTTATTTTAAAGAGTTTAATTGTTAAAAAATAAAGGTGAAGAGAATATAATTGGTGTGATTGTTGTCAATAAAATAATTCTTTATTTCCTTACTTTGTTCAAGCGTAATATTTTTCTTCTTGAAGAAAGGTAATTCAGTAAACATACATTATAGAAATTATTTGATTCCATCTCTGGGAAGAAAGTAGACAAATTCATTAAAATAATTTCAGTCCATAAAGACAATTCATTTCATTTGGAACTTGATATATATAAAAATACAATGCCACACACGACAAAAAGAGTCAAGTAGATAATAAGATTAGAATACTCACAGAATCGCAGGTGCTTTTAAGAATGAACGAGCCAAGGCAACACGTTGCTTCTCACCACCACTTAACTGTTAAGAAAAGCCATTCAGTTAAAAATTTAAGAGTTTTTCATCGTAAAATTTTATATTTGAAAAATAGAATAATGTAAGAACATGGGATTGTATTTCCCTAGGTAGACATTACAACACTCACAAACATAATAAGATCCGTAGGTAGATCTTTTACACCTTATATAATCATATCTTTGTAAAAGTTTGTAACAAACTAAACGGCATACATTTTATTTACTTGTGAAAGAGTATTCTTACAAGCATATTTATAGTTAACTACAACAGAAGAGATAGTTTTTTGTTAGTAACTAACTGTTTATTGTACACAACAAAATATAACTAAGTACATACTCTAATAATATTTAAAACTCTGATCTAAAAAATGTCAATTCTTGATGCAGAGTTTCTAATCCACAATTTGGTTGAGGCTAATCAGGTATGACTTTTGTAACAAAACCTTAATAAATATATGGAAATTTAGCCACAAAGGCCACATCTCCTCTCACTTAAAGAGCCTATTTTCTAATTTCTTTACACAATGCATTTAAGTCCGTTTTAAATTAATTTTCATGTCCTTTTAAAAGTTAATAACATCAGATTTTCTCAATACATCTACATTGTGGGTGTTTCTTTCAGTGATCTGAGATTTGCAATCCATAACCCTACATTCCCTGAACAAGGTATTACCCAGACGAACAATACAGAGAAACATATATCTTAAAAAAGAGGGAATTTCTATAACCTTGAGCCCTCGCTCTCCAACAACAGTTGAATATTTATCGGGAAAATTCATGATAGTGTTATGAATTGCGGCTTGCTGAGCAGCTTCATACACCTGAATGCATAGAGTAATAAATAAAACTTGGAACCTAGCAGTGGAAATTTTCAAGGGGAAGAAGCAAGCAGAGATACAACATTACAGTAGAAGTTACCTCCTCCTTTGTTGCAGAAAGCCGACCATAGTGAATGTTGTGAAATATAGTATCATTAAAAAGTACCTGTCCACAATCATTTAGGTTTTCACAACTTGTAACATCTGGCAGGGGCAAAATGACATGAGATGTTAGACATAGGTGCTTTGTTCAACTTACAGTATCTTGTGGAACAACACCAATGGACTTCCGCAAACTCTCAAGGGTTACCTCCCGAATATCTTGATTATCTATCTTTATCTGTAAAGTACATGAAAAAATGAGAATGAGAAAAAACCATGTAATTTAACGATAAAAGACAACAACCAAAATTATGCTAGTTACTAATTTGTGGCACAGTTACAAGGATGGCAGCCACTATTCCTGGCTAGAAATTTCATAAAGCAAACAGAAGTTTTCCATAAAAACGGCAAGAGTCTGATACTCAAATTTCATGCATAAGTCCTAGTACATAGGTGCAACATCTGCATCCAGGTTATGCTTTTTACTAACATACGTTCCATGCAAAGGATCATTGATTTGCAAACTCAAGCATGCTAAACTTGGATGAGTATTCTTTACGTTATAATGGAATATAAATCCATCTATCAGAACCAAAACATTTAGCTTCATTACTTGTCAAGTAACCTATAGAAAAGTAACTAACCAAATCAACCTCAATTTATATAGTTCATTCATTATTGAAGCCTGTACACGCGTCTTTAGAACTATATAGCACAGGCGTTAAAAATCATGCATCTCACGGTACAAATGAGACAGGACAAGACTGCATGTCATATATATCATGGCAATACAGCTTAAACTCACTACAGTGTCGATCAATTGATTCATATCTTACACTTCCAGAATTAGGATCAAAGAACCTGAATAGCAATCTAAGAATGGTTGATTTTCCTGTCCAGAAATACAAATTTGAAGCATGTCAGAAATGAACATGTATTATTATTATAGAGCAGAGAATATTCAAAAGCCAGAAAATGCAACAGGCGCCATATTTAAATTTGAATACTGAGGCATTTCATGTTTTAGGAATAGGTATACCATATAAGAACTAAAGAATACTAGACTTCAACATCCCGGGAAAAGCCATTATAAAGAGAAGAGTCTGTTCAAATGAGGTTGGCTAGGCAAAAAACACATAACTTCTCTCCCAACTAACTAATAGCCATGGTTGTGATTAAGTAAACCAACAGCCAAAAATAAGAAGCAATGAATTATCAATAATAAACAAATAGAGATCACATACTAGAACTACAACAACTGATCATCGTTGAAATGGTTAGACACCACATACCAACTACCAGATGAAAAATCATATGGAGAGATGCAGTGCACGAATGGGTTTTAACCCACAATCTCCCACCTGCTTCCGAGTGGTGACCATCAGATGCAATAGCAATGTCCATTATTCACAAAACGACACAAAAAAGGCTGATAATAACCTTGGGAAAACTACACCGCAAAAGCTAGTCATTGTGCTAGAGAACTCAAGGCCTTAGCCCTGCACCAGATTCCTATACTTCCTATATGACTCAGGTTCCATATCTTCAAATTGGATCCTAACAAAATCAAGTAAAGCACATTTTCCTAGCAAGCTTCTTCTACCCCACAAAATTTAGAACGATGATGTTTTCCATAGGAGCAAACAGACCTATGCTTGAGAGGAATCCCAAAACACGGGATTCAACTAGTCCAGAAAGGAAATGGCTACATGCCATGAAGAAAGCCACCTGAAAAAGGTAGCAATTAGCGCAAATGGATCCAAAACTTCCTGCACAAGCAGATCAGCCCCTTCTAAATCCAATGGCCAGTTAATTCCAAAAAAATTATACACCCACTATTGTTGGTGGGAAAGGTATACTAAGTCCTAAGGATACTAAATGTAGAAGAGAAAACTATAATTATTGTTGCAGAAAATGCATATAAAGCATTTTATACCTAAAAAATTCTGTGATAACAAATTTAAAATTTATAATGTCCTCACAAGTTTAATTTTTTTAAAGAGTATGACTAGTCAAATTTCATCTTCAAATCAATTGGCATTAAGCGAACATATATTTATAAGCTGCACTCCAAGAATTGAAGTTGGCATGTGGAACTTCTCAACAAACTCCCTCCATAGATGCATGCCTGGAACAAGTGAGCCTATTAGTAGGCACTTTACCAAGATGACCAATAGGCTTTGATATCATGTTAGATGTTATCTTAAAACCAATAGACATTAAACGAAGTTGCCCAAAAAGTATATAAGTTACACTCCAAGAATTGAGGCAGACAGTGTGAGACTTCCCAACGTGACTTAAGTGTTTTTGAACTAGAAAAGTTCATAAAGCGCACATACATATTATATTGTGATTACTCAGAAATACGAGTTATGCATGCAAGCATCCATATATGATTAATTTAAGTTGTCTAATGTTTTTCTACATAAGCATTCACATCTTAAGGAGCTTCTCTTTAATAAAACCATCCACAACCTCTTTTCATAAAAAGAATTGTGTATATGCTATCTCGACTATAATCTTAGACAAAGTGTTCTCTAGGAGCTAAAACCTCAACCTGCTTCTTTCAAAAACGGCTAAGTGATTCAACAATCATATATTTGTCCGTCTTTTTGAATACTATGTTGCATTCGTGAAGCAGATACAGCTATAAACTTCATACAAGTTAGCGAAAAAAGAAAGTTAGCTTATCAGCAGAATTCCGAAGTAGCTTGTTAAAATGCAATGTTATTTATTATTATTTATGTTGTGTGCACCCAGCTTTAGGATTTTAAAAGGGCATTTTACTCATTCCACTGTAATTGGCGGGTGCAAGAAGACATGATGGCCGTAAAGGAAGCAATTGCCTTTTCTATTTTATTATTTGTTGAGCCTTGGCCCACGAGTTGGATCCAATTTGAGTCGAACATTTCCCTATCCTATTTTTACATGGATTGGTTTTTAACTTGTTATTTATGAACTGTTATTAAGGGTAATATAAATAAGCTAAAGAAGAACAAGAATAAATGTTAATTAAAAAATATTAAAGAAACATTTTATACATAACATATAATACTATAAACTAAATAAAGCATAATAAAAATAAAACTCTAAATGTTAATAAAAAAACTTAAATATCATGATAATAAGAAATATATATATATATATATATAAGTAAAAAATATATAAATATTATTAAAATACATATATTGTTATATAACACAAACAATATATGTGTATAAATTAAAAAGAGTAAATTAAAAAGAGTATATCTATATTTCGTTAAAATTTCAGAATAGGTACAAAAAATAAATAATACAGCGGTCATCCTGCCACTACAGCTGGCAAAACAGGTAGTTCAAGTGGAAACACTGTGTCGGCCTGTATTCTTATCGGAGCCAAAAATTTGGCCCACAACAGTCTTGAATCAGACCAATGGGTCATTTTGGCCAATATAAATCTAAAAAATAAAAATATGCACTTCTAAAAATTTAAGTCGCCTAAATGAAATTAATTTTAAATTTTAGATGTGGTAATTTCATATATAAAGTATATGTTATAATCAAATAATATTTTTTCCATTTTTTAAAATTATAATTTTAAAAACACCCCGACCAATAAGTGTATGGGTCAAGCCGACCTAAACCCATTTGGACAGTAGGATAAATGAACCAGGTCAAAATTGGTCCACTTCAATATTTCAAGTCTAACCAAACCCATTTTACCGGCTATTTGGGACGACCCATAAGGCCAAAACAATTTTACCGGCTCTGCCTAGTACTACTATCAACTATTGGAAACTATGATCTACTTCATGTTTTGTTTATGTACAATGAGTTTTTATTATTAATGATTATTAGTGCATGAATTTTGAGCTTTTATAAATGTGTGTAGAATAATAGAATAGTGGTCATTCCACTGTCAGCACACATCTACCCCACTTTAAGAATCACTTACTTTGCCCACTCCACTATCCGGAATTGAATTCTGTGACAATAGAAGCTGTTAGTTGGGTAGCACTTCACATTGCAAAAAATGAAACACTTCGAGGTGAATTAGTGAGTGGAGAATGGTAGCAGATTGCTGCCACTCGCAGCCATTCTCAATTAACTATGTGAAAACCATTTGCAAAATGGTTGATAAAAAGCAAAAATAAATCAGGAAATTCCATTCCATTGCCAATCTCCAGCAATAGGCAGCAGGAAAAATTTTCTAAGGACAGCTTAGCATGTAAAATAATTTTAGAAAATAAAGAATTATCATGATGAACCTTACCACTTCCACTAGTCCCAACAATTGCAACACTTTTACCAGCTGGCACAGCAAACGATATCCCATCTAGTATCTTTCTTTCTGTGAGGTAACTGGAGATAGAATACATCAACATACAATCACTTGAATATAAGTAAAAACTCATAGGTATCATTGCATCAACACAAATTTGGCTTCTTAATTTTCTACTATATCAATCTCTCTCTACTAATATTACCATATATAGCCGAAAGTCAATGTATACGAATGGTAAAACACATGTAGTAAAGAGGCAATCACGCACCTAAAATGTACATTCTCAAATTGAATACTCCCCCCATTAAATCTAAGAGGCTGTGCATTTTCTTTATCCCTAACGTCTGCTCTTTCCTGTAATAACAATAATTATTATTATTATAGAAAAAGCAAAAAAAGCAGTATCACAAAGTCAGAAAGCTATAGAATAGATCTAGTAAGAATGATCAAATAACTAAGCAACATATCTTTTAATAAATGACGACAGAAGATGTTATGAACAAAATTACACAGAAGATGTTTCTTTTGCAATTAAACCATGCTCACGAGAATTCAGAAAACTGATCAAAAGAAAATATAAATAAACAACAACCTAGCAATTAGGAAAAAACAATACTACTCCAATAAGAAGAAATTACACAATTATCCATGATGCCAAAAAATTCTAGCAATAATCTGTATCTTGAACTCATGTATTGTACATAAGGGGTGAAAGTAAGAACTTTCATGATCAACAATACACATTTAAAATTAACTTCAAGATAATTTAATAAAATTTCACAGGGAAGATACCTCAAGTAACTGAAACATGGATTTCATGTCAACTAAACTCTGTATAGTCTCACGATAAACACTACCAAGGAAATTAAGTGGAAGAGATAGTTGGAAGAGAAGCCCATTCACCATTACCTGCATATTGAATTTAGATTAATTAAAGAAAAGAAGATATTCATCACAACAGCGAGAAGATAATAACAAAGAGATTGGAGGATGAGGAGTCCTATGTCTACGAAAGCAAATATAATCATTAAAGAACAAATAAAAGCTTCAATGGAGCAAAGCTACCAACCCTCAAACTAGAACTAAATTTAACAAAACTTTTACCAAATCACCAACAGTCATCGTTCCATCCATGATCCCATGAGAGCACAACACCATTGCTGATGAAAGAGCAGTACTAAATATAATATTTTGACCAAAGTTCAACACAGCAAGACTTCGTTGGGTTTTCAGAGCAGCATCTTCATATCCTAGACAATGATATTAGAAACCACAAGGATAAGAAACATCAATTATAAAATAGAATTAAGAGAAGCACAAATGAAACTAGAGAAGCTGCCAATATCGATTTTGTTGAAAGAATAAGATACTAAAAAATTAGAGTCAAGAAGAAAGCATACAATGGAATAAAATAAATCCTCATTCACAAAGGAGAGAAGGAATAACACATATGCCAGGGCAATTAAGAACACCACCTCTTAGAAAGTGGATTTAGGCTCAACTTAACACTACTAAACTAACTTGTAAAGTGAGTTTTGCACCCACTTCTATACTATAATTTGATGATATCTCTAGTCAATGCGGAACATCTAACATACCCCCTCACGTCGAAAACTAGACATCTGGTGTGTGGAACTAAATATTTATGAGTGGTCCAATAATGATTTGATAGTAAGTGATCCAATAGGTTCAACAAACCTTCCTAGGATAGTTTTGATACCATCTTAGAAGTAAGTTTTAGGCCGAACTCAATCTCAAAATCAGCTGGCAAGATGCAGCTTGTATCCACTTAAATACTATAATCTCATCATATCTCAAATCGATATGGCATCCCTAGGACATCCCCTCAAATTGAGAACTGAACATCTCAAGCTTAAGACTAGATATTTTTGGATGGTCTTCTTAGATGTAATGGGCTTAGCCCATACTTTTTGTATGTTTCTTATCTATAAATGTATAATCCTATGTGTTCATTATACAAAAGGGATTAATCCTATTCCTCTTTTTTTTTTACTTTATTTTCACATGGTATCTAGAGCTATGGTAAACTCTTTGACTTCCTGGTAAGCCCACTATTCACCGGATGGAAGAGTGTTATACTTAATACATGCGTGACTTGGTGTAATGAAGTTATTATATTATCTATTTTTTGTCTTAGCTAAAATTGTGTTTCCAATTTTTGCCTTGATATTGGCTTTCCCAATATTCATTTCACAAAGATGGATTTGCAAGGTTTGAACTGCAGAAGTTTGCAACATAACTATTAGAATATTAATATGATTGAACTTCCAACAATGTGACCCTCTAATTGCTAAATATTATGAAACCTTGGCATGGATGGTTTAAGTAATGACAGGAACTCCTGCTCTTGGCATAGGAAGCACCATGAGATGCAGCCATAGAGTGGCATATTGGGCCTTTCATGCGTAGGTAGCACACCTGGTGTGATAGTCATGGTATATACAATGGTTATTTAACAAAATATGAAACACCCCTTATTCTTGTGAACCTTATATGCCTCAAGAAACTAATAAAAATTATTCATTTAAATAGCAACTTACAAAAATAATGCCCTTGAGCATTTTAATGTTGTTATGAATTTTCACATGCAGTCAGGTTAAGAAATTGAAGAATCTCGCTTAAGCAAGGGAGACAAAAACAACGGAGTAAGGATTTTTTCTTTAGAAGGCTCGCTTGTGTGAGTCTAGATGATCTCCCACGTGAGCAATGTCGGTGAAAGCAGCTTAGCAAGATATGACGTCTTGCTTGCTTAAGTTAATGAAGTCAAGAAGCACCTAATCTTGGAACACAAAAGCTCATTTAAGCAAGATTAGATGCTCTCTTAAGTGAGATGAAAGGCAACAACGTGAAATTAAAGGCTCACTTAACCGAGGTTCATTACTAGCTTAAGTGAGTGATGCCTATACAGACCTATGAAATAATGGTCATATAAATAGGCCAAGAACAATATATGAGCAATTAGAATATGCAAAATAACTAGTGCATTCTGCACACTCCATTTAACAAGGAAAATCAATCACTTACTCTTTAGGTACTTGTCATAATTATCAGCTTCATAAACTTCATTATTAAAATATTTGACAGTCTGTAAAACAAGAAAAAAAAAAAAGTGATAACAAAAACACTACAACGAAGATAACATTAAAAAACTGGCATCAATGATCGAAATGCTCACCTCATAATTAATAAGTGAATCAATAACCCTCGTACTAGCATCATTATCCGCTCTGTTCATGGCTTTCCTGAACTTAGTCCTCCACTGAGAAAACCAGAAAACATGAGAGTTAATGAATACTGTAATCAATTAAATTTTCAACAAATCCAATTCATCATACTAAAATCCATTTACCCCTCCAAGTCAATTAGTTGGCAAATAAAAAACAAATTACTTGTTACTGAGAACTGAAACTTCATTTCAGACAAAAGGAAACTGCAAAATTACTAAATGTGGTTTATTAATGTATTTGGATGGATAATTTTTAAGAGGTGATTCATTTTTATAGAATATCGTTGTCAGATACGCAAAACAAATTGAAGTATCAGTACATCAAAGTGTACAAGGTTGCCACAATGTCATTAACATATATAAGAAGACGAAAAAGCAATTCAAGAGAGTACCAAACTTTTCCAAGCTTAACTATATTACATAATTAGATTGGTTCAAGGCATGATACCTGTGTGATAGACAGTGTGAAAATAACATAAGCAGCAACCGATAAGGAGGTAATCAGCGCAAAGGGAGCTCCAAATTTGTAGGCCAGTATACCTGCTACCATAGATATCTGGATGGACACATGTTAAATCTGTTGAAGTTGTTAAAAAACCAGAAGAGTTGGGATGACAATAATTTTTGAAGATCACTATAGAACCTCAAATGCAACAGGAAGCCACAAATAAAAAATATGGCTCCTGCTAAATAATAGTGAGCAACATTGGGAGAATACATCATTGAGCTAAGCAACAAGGGAACAACTGAGGCGTACCTCTAAAATCGTAGGTACTACATTGAACACCATAGAGGAGAGAATGAAATTTATTCCACGACTACCACGATCAATTATTCTACTCAATCCTCCAGTTTCTCGGCTGGAAATAACAATAACTAAATGAGGGGGTACTCAATTAAACAATAGACAAACACTAAAAAAACAGAAGACAATCACAAATAGAGGTAAATATTTTATGACTTTAATGATTTAATTAATAATAGTTCACATTTAAATCAGTTACCATAATAAATGTGCTGTTCTTAAATGTCTGAATAAACACAATTATCGCAAGCAGACTACAGACAGAAATTTACTTGTGGTCCTAAATAATGACAGGTAGGTGTTCACAAGAGCAGAAAATCAGCCATGAATCATGAATTACAAGAGAAGATACTAATTCCTCCAACCCTATTGAATGGTTAACCTAGTTCTGTTTCAACCACAAACCCTTTGAAAATTCCAAACATAGTACTTTTTTGGTGTAGAATCGAAGGGAGGGAGCTAAGAAGAAACTAATGTAACCAGAAACTAATGGAAACTATTTACAAATAACTCATGAAAGCCTACTAGAAAAGCAAACAAAAACTCCCAATGCATTCAAAGGTGAAACTATAATTTCATATTTAATCAAACCTTCAGTAAGTCTTGTTTATTATGAAGTTAATATCATAAGGTAAAAATTAAAGTAACTAACATAAAAGAGGGAAACAAATATCCCACAGTATCCTAAAGATAAGTATCCATGACATCCTAAAGATAAATATCACACGATATCCTAACACATAGATCAACAGTTTCGTAAATCGAGATGATATGATCCCAGCAATATGGGAACATCAATGTAAGCCAAGAGTTGAGCCAATTATTCTCTCTTCAGAAATGGCGAATACGTGTCAAGCAGCAGAGGAACGACCAAATTAAGGCATTAATCAGAAAATAGATTGAACAACCAGCGACAGACTGCTTCAAACTGCAAAATTGCTCAAAGATAAGGCCAACTGACCCCTGGGACGGGAAGAGAGGATCTCAGCCACAAGGTTTGTGGTAGCAGCATCCCAAATTATAGTCTGGAAGGTAGTCTGTGGATGGCTCTCGTGGAGATGTTTGGGGACTTGTCCAATTTAGACATTGCAAATACAGTTGTGGCGCTCTGATCTGATCATAGCACTTTCCAAGCGTGAATGATGGTTGGCAAATAACAGCAATTCACAACAAAGGAGGAAGAACCTGGGCACTGGAAATGGTGGCTGGACTGTGGGTGCAATTAATGCAATGCAGGACTGGCAGCAATGAAGGTGGTTAGGGTACTATGGACACTGAAAGTGACTAGGGTACTATGGACACAATGAAGGCGGCTAGGGTTTAGACACAAGCAAAACCTGCGAAGGATCAGGTGCTCTCCTAAAAAAGTGCGATGACATATCATATATATAAACTCCATCTAACCTAAATTAAGGGAATACGAACTGCACGAATCAAATAAAGTTAGCCCAAACACAAACCTGCCTGAGAGTAGGAGTAAATCCTAGTAATTATATTACAACACATACCTTAGATGATAGCGAAGGTCAAGGTCATGCAAATGAGAGAAGACCTACAAACAGTCAGATACAAGTGTAATTTCAGTATTTTTAACATCATATAACAACATAAAGTGTGATTTTGACAAAGACAGAGGTGAAGCTTCTTAAAAGAGGAATTAAATCTAAAACCTAAACCTCCAGATTTGCCTCCCCTAGAGTGAACAAGTGTGACGGTGTATCTACCCATGATTTAAATTAATGTACCTCACAAAATTAACCACTCTGAAACAAACAGGCATGCTCTGCTATTTTCTCGATTAATCATTTTAGATAAACCAAATCCTAAATAAATGTATTCTATCAATACAAAATACAAACAGATATCCTAAAAATACTTATATCCTTATTTGATGTATTGAAACCATGAAAAGGCATGCATACCTTCCTTGATACTAATCGAATAGTTCGCAGTGCAACCTTAGAAAATATAGCAGTCCGCAGTTCTGCAACAAGTAGTTGCATCCAATAAAAAAAATAAACAAAATGAATAATTAAAATGCATACCTTTTCTCAAAGAAAAATAGATAAAACCAAATCAAGCAGATATCCCTGATGGAGAGCATCAGAAGATAGGGCTGGTAATGACTCAAGATGGCTCTAGAGCTATTTGAGAGATGCCTTGCTAACAGGTCAAAATGCTAAACTCATTAATTCGTTTCTGGTAGACAGGTAAATGAAAATAGATTGTACTTTCATATGCTCAGAGTGAACTTGTAATTTTTTGATAGAAATTTTGTTGGTTCATTAAGATTGAACTACTTGTGAGCTCATAGTGAGTTGAGCTCAAGCCAACAAAATGAGCAAATTTTTTATTGAAAAAATTATCATTGAGCCACCCTGAGCACCTGAGCCCGGTCAAGACAGATTAATTTCATAGCCAACCCCACTAGCAGTAACAGTAAAGAGTAATGAGCGCGTAAAAGATAATTTCAGCTCTCAAGCATGGATTCAGACCAATATCATTAAACTAAGACTAGTCATTGATTTGGTTAGGGCATAAGACATTAGATTACTGGTTCAGCCGTTGAGTCATTGGTCAAACTGTTAAAGCAGGTATTTCATTAATATCAATATTATGCATATAATTAATCTGAATACCAATTAAAAATGAAAACTTTTAAAACTCACAATAAGTATGTTCCTTTATTTCCTTTAAAATTATTAATAAAAAATATCGTAAAAAATATATTTTGGCTTTTTGATAAAGTTGACCAATCAACCCTCTAGAGCATGTGAAGAAAGGAACTAGCATCTAGCACATGTCTCCAGCGAGCAATGACACACTGCTAAAGGTAATGAAATGTTTATAATATCTTCAAATATTAATTTTTAAATTTGAAGCACTGTCTTCCATTTTCTAGATCCCCTTATGTTGACAGTCAAGGTAAACTATGATGAGATGAGAAGGAACGTTGACAGCTCAGCACTAGTTATGAACAATCAAAATGTCTGGAAGCAAGTGACAGTAGCAGTACAGCAGCACTAGACTTGTTTTGCAGGTTTTCACAGAAAAAAGTTTGATCCATCCGGTATGTTCAACCTTACCAATTCACCAGTTCTTTTTAGAAACTCACCAAGTCACAACAGTTTATACCGAGTTATGCTCTTTCCATCTAATGTGTCAACCAGAGCAAATCACCTAGTTGGTTCATTTGTTGAACCAGTCGGCGAGGTTAGAGATTCATAACTCTGGTTGGACATACTTCAAAATGCAAACCCTTATGGGCAATTTTTTATAATGTAATCTCTGTAGCATTTTATTGTCTTTTGGGTAAGTCATGCCCTTGGGTATTATTGGGCTTGAAGTACGTTTATCTATCTATCTATCTACATATATATGTATGTGTGCATGCGCACCTGCACGTACTATAAACAAATTAAGGGAGCACAAATGGCAAGTTTTGACACAGCCATCCCACAAACTTGACCCTTTTGAAAATGAACTGTTTAAAAAATTAACGTAATATGTGAAAAAAATGGGTCCACATATGTGAGTAGCCCAAGTCCGCCACAGAGGACAAAAATGGAGTTAGTGAAATCAGTAACTTTGGCTTCTTTACTGTGGGCTCAAAATGAAAATCAATTAGTAGTACGAGATTAAATAAAACATGAGACTTCCTTCACAACATTTGAACAATCAAGAAGAGAAATATCAAAAGGGGAAAGGATTTCAAAAGTTGTTTCAGCTATAAAGATGCAGGTTGCATATAAGAGTGAAAACAGATAGATAGCAGCAGTGGGTCTGCAGAGAGAGCACAGCATAGGTCAGGATGAGAGAGAGATGGAGGGACATAGGTCTCTGATTAGGGTTTTACCCTTCACGAAAATGAAAAATATTCAGAACAATCAGCATAAGGGGTCTGCACCATTACAAAAATTGGATTTAAAGACAAAAGGAAGAGGGTTAAGGATGCAAGTTGGAGTTTTATTAATAATAGACGGGTATTGCCCATGCATTGCATGGGTTAAAATCTAGTTATTATCATATGAGAATTGTATTAGTTATTCTTGTTGGATCGTACTGATTATTCAATTTGCTAAGAGATCAACACCTTTAAAAGTGCATATATAGCTGTTTCAATTTCCCATTTCCCCTTCAATTTGCTTTGGGATAGGGATATGTTCTCAAACTCTCTCCCTTAATGACGTTTCAATGTCAATATGCAGAGGGATTGGCCAGCCCTGCTCCATTCCTAGTTACCACCTTTAGTTTTGTTTTTGTGCTTTAGATTAGCTTATTTCAGCTCATAAGGATATATCTTATCCTCGCTCCTAATCTAGTTACTTCTCTGACATAAATATAGCTCCAAGTCCAACCACCATAAATCATAACTTAAAAAATTGTTTGGTTCGAGAATCCTAGACGTTATACTTTAGAATTATAAAATGCCACCCTCATACATAAACACCAGGTTTAGAAGGTAGATAAAACAAGTACATACCATTGAAAGCAGAAGCTCCTGAACGCGCTATCCCATATCCAACCAACACCGCCACTGGGGTTGCAAAAAGAGCCACCCCACTTGAACTCGAAGCAAGAGCAGCAGCATTCCCCGAGGCAGCCGTCAACGAATCAACTGCAAGCTTGAACATGAACGGGACCTGAACATTCAAAACCTGAACACAAAGTTCCAACAAAAAAGCAAGGGTCACCAATCACCATAAGCAAGTTAGCATTAGCATAAAACCATGAACCGCATGCAACCAGGTAACTAACCTTAGCCCCAACAAGTAAGCCCAAAGCAGCAACAACCCGAACCCGAAATTCAAGATTATCTTTCATCCAAAGGTAACTGGCAAGTGTGCGAAGGATCTTCACATCAGCAACTTGCCCATCAGGAAGTGATGGTGGTGGTTTAGCAATGGTAGGAGAAGTAGCCTTTTGGCTTTGGCTTCCACCATCTTTAGTTGAAGTTGAGAACAATGCTCGCCCATCCACACTTGAACTCTAATCCGCACAATTCCACAACCACGATCAGCATCAAAGTCATTCAATTTGAACTAATCACAGGCATGACAAAACTTATATGCATTTTTTAGATACTTTTGGTGGTGCTCTCCAGTCAAAATTGAAGTTTCACTTCGATAACCAATGTTGATCATTAAGGTAAACCTTTAGTATGCATACGAGGTGAAACTTCAAGTATAGTTGAAAAACAGTAGCAAAAGCATCTAAGAAACTGCACCTAAGTTTTGACCCAAAGAAAAAAGTAGGTGATTGAACTAACAGAGTGTGGTAAGTAAGGTCTGGGAACTCTGCCATTTGGAGAAACAGAATTTGATGAATCAGAGATGAACCCCTTTACAGCAAAAAGCAAACCTGGGCTCCCTCTCTGTTTTGGGGCATTGAAACCAATTCCATAACCATGACTGTAACATGTTTTAGTGCGAATTGGGTAGGCTGTGCCGATCACAGAAACTGTAAGAAGGGAGCGAACTCGATTGCCACTGCCACTGCAAGCACCGATGCTGCTGGCATCGCGTTGAATAAGGTGCCGAGAAGCTGAAGCAGCAGCGGCAAGCATTTTCTTACAAGTTTGAAGCTTTTTTGTGTTTTCTGCAAATGGGCCTAAGTAAAGGTCGGAACTTTCTAGAGTTTGACGGATTCGGAATGTTCAGAAAAAACCCTAAGGGGAATCGAATTGAAGAATGTTACATGAAAAAAGAAGGGGAAACATTCCTGTAGGAATTTGACAAACATAAGGAATCGGCACCTGAACAATTGCTCTAGGTTTCTTCCCTTCTGAAAACCATGGAGAGAGAATTTGAAAAATATGTTCTTTTTAATAGGAAAAATATTATTTTAGTTTTACTTAACTTCGATCTAATTGAAAATAAATAAATAAATGTATGTGTAGTCTCTCAATTAATTTCAAGATAAGTTTGTCTTCTGAAAAATTTTAAAAATCCGACTTTCATTTATCTATTTTTTTTTGTAAAGTTAAAAAAAAACTTAAATATATTTACTTTTTTGTCCTCTAGAATTAAAATTCATTTTTTTTTTTAATTTTGGAAAAGAATGTAATCCATGTAATCAAAATACCTTCTTATATTCAAATAAACAATTTAAAAAACACATCCATGTTCATGTAAGATCTGTTAGGAAGAGAATGAAAAGTAAGGGTGACTTAACTTGTAATTCAGGAAGCAAGTAAATAAAGCTTTTCACCATGTTTAAAAGAACTGAACAATTATTATACGAATAAATTTAAATTTAAATTAAAAAGACTTACCTACTTACCTTAAATTTTATAAATTAAAACACTCTTAAGTTTTTTTAAAAAAAGGTAATTCCTAATAAAAAAGACATTCATTTAGATATTTATAAATTTATATTTTTAAAGTTTATTACGAAGTACTACTTTGTGTTTTATTATTTTGTTTATTTTTTTATTACAAAATCATATGGTATATTTTTTCTTTTATGTATGGATTAAAAAAATTTTGACAACAAAAAAACTTCATTGACCATCAATTTTTACATTGTAATGGTTCACATTGTTAGATGTAAATCAATCTATATAATAAATTAACACTAAAGACCTATGTTTTTATGAGTTAATTTATGTTTAATTTATATATTTAATTTAATTTTATCTTTAGTTAGTTTACAATTTGTAATGCACTTATTTGCGTTAAAGATGAACATTTTAAATATAAAATTAGATATTTGTGAATGGTTGAAAAAGAAGTGAATAGTAAGGAGCATAACAACATCACCTCAATGAATTTTACTAATATAGGTTATGAATAACAACTTTTATATCATCTTAGTAAGTAAATTTATGTCTAATTCAACTTCTAAAAACCTCCGTACAAAGTCAAATTTGCATTTCACTTATATAATATAATTTGGTTTTATCTATAATTAATGGGAGATCTTTAACACTATGAATCCTTTATTTTCCTTCATACTTGTATTAATTTCTTCTTCTTTGCCTTTAATTTGGTTTCTTCTTTTCTTTGCTCTTAGTTTTATGCCTTGCTTTCCTCACGATAAAATGTTTTGTGGTGGTTTGTTGGACTAAGAAGATGTTCTTATGTTGAACAAAACATTTTTAGCATCAAACAAATAAGCTCACAAGCCTTTTAATTTCATGCATGTTGTTCCTTGATTTGGGCATGGCTAAAGTTTGTTTTTGGTTTATGTAGGTGACATCAATTATGGTGTTGCATAGGTCAACAATCGAATCTTGGGTTATTGAACTGTTGTGTTCTTAAGTAAAAAAAATTGCATTTTGACTATGAGCTATAAATTTTAGTCTAATAGTAAGTGTTCAATCTAACAATTTGTATCAAAGTCAATGCATGAGTTTAATTATCAAGAAGACAATTGTTGAGGGAAAAATGGTTGCAGGTGACATCAGTTGTTTTATGGTGTAGTCCAAGTGAGTCAAGTCACAATCGAATCATAATGTTTGGGCTGCTACATTCTTATATAGAAAAAGTTACACTCTTGTTAGGTATCCAAGTGTGTGTCTAAGTCCCACATTGAGTATAAACGAGAAAGAAGACTCACAAACTCGATGTCTTAAGGTTTTGGGTTAAAGGTTGTGTGATTCCCTTGTGTGGGTTTGACTCTTATCTCATTCTTGTTTGATCTCCCTAGTGTTTCCTCTTTCAATTTTCCCACCAACTCTAACTGTGAGTTATAACTTTTGACTGAGTGGTATGTACTCAATCTAACAATTCAAACATCTTAATGCATATTTTGAGTCTTCGAGACAATAATTTTGTATAGTTATTACACAAAGATATTCTCATGTTTTGAACCATAAAAAATAACATTTAGATGAATTGCTCTCATCCAATCATGGAACATGTGATAAAATTCAAGAATAATGAGACATTTCTTCCATACCACAATATAAATGTATTATTGCTTACCATGGCAAAGACTCTCTTTTTTTGTCGAGACTAAGATCACCACAAGTGAGTTATGTATGTCTAACATTTTTTGTAAAGATCTTATAAATTATAGTTGTTGTATCAAGATGTGACAATCATGAGACTTTAAGCAACTAGCTTAAAATCTTGCATAGATATAAAGTTCTTACCATCTAAAAAGTATCATTCTGATACCTTCACATGCTTTAGACATTGACAATAACTTATTTTCTCTTTCTTAGACAAAGTATAACATGTTGATGAAAAATATGTGTTCTTACCTATCTCTCTTGGTATCAACTGCTCTCATATTTTCATTTCAATGAAATTCAAACAAACATTTACACTATTTCTCATCTTTTATTTAATATTATGAAGTGTTTCAATTAAACTATTACACACATTTTTATCTATATGCATTACATTTATGTAATTTCTAACTTCTAACTTGTATCAATACAAAAATGATTAAAGAGTATAGACTTCTTTTTATATATATTAGTCACAATTAACTTCTTTCAACTATTCAAAGACATGTTTGTTATTTACTTCTTTTATATATTTAAATACTAATCGATGGAATGAGCATATTGTCATATCCATTAAAAATTTTCTCAACTTGCAATTAGGATGATAACTTTTAAAAAATCTCCAAATAACAGAAATATATTATCTTCCTTTCATATTTCGTAATATCTTATTCACACACATAATATGGTTAATGACCCTTAACAATATACCTCATCAAGTTTTCATAAAAGTTATTGATATATCAAATAATATGACATGCCTTTAAAAATATGTATAGACAAATACTTCAATTTTCTCATCTTACAACACTTTTAAATATTAAATCTTCAATGAATGAATTAAAATAAACATCTATATCTATTTTCTAAATGTCTTGTATGAGAAATTGTATGAGAAAGTATCATATATTTTCACTTTATAAATTTAAAGTCGTAAATTATAAATAACTAGTAGAATATATGTATAGTTTGATTGATACTTAGATTATCAAATGGATTTATAAATTTAAAGTCGTAAATTATAAATAACTAGTAGAATGTAGAATATATGTGTAGTATGATTGATACTTAGATTACCAAATGAATTTATTTTATTTATGGTGTCTTTTTATGTATTAATTTTCGAGCGATTAGACAATAAGAATCATGAATTCCATCACAAAGAAGAAAAAAAAAAATTATGTGGATTGTTGGTCATCTACCCAAACCTATTCTTTAACTTACAATAATTACATATTATATAAACCGGAAGTAAGTGTACCAGAGAATCAAAATGTTTAACCTTTCCTAATTGTTTTTATTGCAGACTTATTATGTGGGCATTGTTCCTCCAACTAATCAACGTGCACTTTAGACACATGATGATGTCCAAGGGTGCAATCTTAGCAATTAATAGATTTAAATAATTTGACTTTTAATATTAAATAAATTGTTAACTGTTCGGTATGATACTTGGTAATTTATATAATGTACAATTGAGTGTCAACTTTTAAATAACTTTTTTTTTAAAATAATTAAACCATAATATAAGTATAATTATGGTTTAATATTGAAATATATAGTAGTGCATAAATAACTAAAAAATATTACTTTAAACAACTATCACGCACGCTTATAATACAAGTTAAAGTATTATCATGATCCAGAACTTCTTTAAATCTGTCATCTATAATTGGATCTAAGTTCTTATTATAATTTAATTGATCTCAATATACAATTTTTTAATGAATGCATATAACATTCATAGATTTGTTTCATAGACAACTGAAAAAAATATATATAGAATGGTAAAATAAATTTAGATTAATATAACACATTTTCAAACTTTTAAATAAAATATAGTTTGAAAAGTGATTATTTGTATCCTATTTCACATTAGACAGCAGATTACCAGATATATAAGATTACATTTTCCTATCTCATTCAATAAACTTGCACAATCTCATACTGAACACTGCAGTGTTCAAAGTTTATTGTGTTACATCCCCTGTAACTTTAAGTCTCTTCTTTTAAACATTTTACAATTTTGATAATTCAATGTCTAGTGACCTTGCCTTTTGTAATCAATAATGAGTATGTATTGCTTCATTTTAACACCAGAATATTGCCAACCGATATTCCACATCAAGGTATTATTCCCACAACCCACAGAAGTGGATAGCAGCTCAGGAGCAGTGTCGCCAAATATTGGAAGGACTGAGTGGATAATTGAAGCTGATTTTTGCAACATTCGAACAATCAAATGCAGACATTTATGCTTCTGACATCCTGTAGTGAATACCCATGAACAAGAACGGCAAAAAGGCCAAGAAAATGATGTTCCTTTTATAAACAAGTAGATCAGCATAACCATGAATGACATGATTAATTTTGACAAAGTACAAAACATTTCATCTAGATGTGGTGTACATGAAATTCTTCACCAAAACGATTGCAATTAATTTACATATGACATCTTCAAATAAGAAAACATACTGACTTCTTTGAATTGAAAAATGCTATAAACAGCTGAACAAACAATCCTAAGGATCTGCCTTAAAAAACCTATTTTACCTTTTTTTTTTTCTCTCTTTTGATACAAAAGAATAAAATAGAAATAAACACCTATTCTAAATGTTAATTGGTAACTTCTAATATCTATTCCATCTATAACTTATGAATAACATTCTAATTAACTGTACATAATCTTTTACAGTGATGCGCGTGAAAATAAACCTTGCTGGAAACCCTATCTGCTAAACTCTTCAACCCACTTGGACCTTAGACCAATAGCTTGCAACTAATTCACAAAAAATATAATGGTTTTGCCTGCACAATGAACACACTAAAGTCTCCGTTTTCCACGTCTTCTGGTGTCTATATCTACAAGCCTTGACGATGAAGGAGCAGGCAAGGCTGCCGACAGACCAATAGATTCTGGGATATCCAGATTGACTCCCAGAGGTGGGCCTGCCATTGCACGCTTGATGTCCAAATCGTTTAATTGGTGAACTTGAAGTCTTATTTTGTCAATCTGTTGATCAAAGTGGTGAAACAAACAATAGATAACGTAAATCCAAAAGACATACTGCATTCGGATTCTTTGTCGATATAAACTTACTATTTCAATATGATAAATAGATGCATGTGCATCAGCAAGTCTCCTCTGCAAATCTTCTGATTTTTTTGTCTGATACTCCGCATTCTCCATTTCGTTTCCCCTTTCACCTAATTCTTTATATAAAGCTGCAAGAACAAGGAAGTATATTTGAACTTTTTTTAAATAAAATAAATCTAATAGGAAACATTGAGATACATACAATTAAGGATGACCATTGTAAAAACAGGAATATACATGCATAATCTTCAAGCAAATACATATATGTATATATATACATACATATAGAGAGAGATGATACGATAAATATATAAATAGAAAGTGGGAGAGCACGCAGTGCATGATGCTCCCACTTGATGGGGTTTGGGGAAGGTAAGATGGGCACAGCCTTACTCCTGCCAATGGAGAGACTGATTCTAGGATATGAACCTGATACCTCCAATTAAATATACCGCATAAACCCAAGACACCATGCCGGAAATTACACAATTTGGTTATATTATCCCACTTACATACCAGCCACTCTTACCCAAGGTTTATCATCAAAAGTTCAAACCAAAAATGAACACAATAAATAAGAAAGAAAGGCATGACACTTATGTGGCAATCTAAGTACTCTTCTACAAAGTGTGCATCTAGGGAGCACTTAAAGTCATGATAGATTTGTTGCATTCGCAAACTAGGTCTTAGATAAGATAGATAAGTACCAGTCAAAACAGATAGCACCCAAATCTGAGTAGGAATATCATAAAGTTTCTTTGCTAAAGTCAAAGAAGATCTCAATATCTCCCTGGCTTGTACGGTGTCACGTAATGCAAGGGCCAAACTGCCAAGGATTGTCAAATACTGAGAAACAAGTTGAAGGTTCCCTAAATATGTATGCGTCAGCTGCAATCCCCTTGCCAGGCGATTTCTGCAACAAATTTGCAACTTAGACAAAGGAAGAAGTAGAATTATATATGTCAATGGAGGTAAGAGATCAGCTGCAAATGAGATTCCATTCTGGAGATTGCTTAATTTTAAGGTCCATTTAACAGTCAAATCTGTTACATTACATGACATAACCATTTAAAGAAACATCCACCAACTAAGGTGTTGCACTGATGGCACTGGTTTTCGTATATGAATGAAACCCAACAGAACGCACAGCAACTCTTCCCATTGTCTGTATCCATGTTTTAAAAACTGACGCAATGAAGTAATCCAGTCAATGGTTCAACCGCGGATCTTATATACTATATAAGAAAAGTATAATAGCGAATAAAATAAATGCAGGTAAAGTGCATTTTTCCAATGTGGATGCATAGTTAAAATAGGCTAAATTAAATATTTATTCATTGCTAATTTTTTATTGTAATCTACAAGCTCAAGGTGATGTCAATATTTTTATATACATATCTACTAACACATTTTTTTAAATTAAAAAAAAAAACAAATACATTAAAGAACTCTAGATTGTAAACTCAACAGATTGTAAACTCAACACCTGTGCAGGTTATTCCACCAGTTATCTAAAAACTTACCTTGCTTCTTGTAGATCTTGTTGCTTCATCAATAAAAGACCATAAGCAAAAAGAACACCAGTCTTTTCTCTAACTCCTACAAAAGAATCCATTACTCCATAAACTGGCCCGATCAAATCAAGTGCCTGCGGGAAAAATATCATCCAATAAAAAAATCTCCTGGAATTAAACTACTTAAAAAAAAAATATGTAGAACCAATTTAATTTGTGTTAGGCATTTCTCCACCTGTGAAGAAGATTCAGCATCACCAATGCAGATGTAAGAGACAGCTGCATAAACTTGGCACATAGCTTGCATTGATTTGCTGTCTGTAAGCTACACAGAAATATGTAGTCATTGCTTGGATACCGCGAAGTTATCCCCACCAACAATTTATAACAAGCTTTACAGACAAAAACATAAATATGTATCTAGCATGTCAAATCAGCATATATGTGTCAAAATTACCAAAACTGCAGAGATTACATCTTGTTCACTACTAAATTATGCCATCTATGTTATAGGGATGTCATATCCATACATATATACCTTCACTGCTTCAATATAATGAAAAACAGCTTCGTTGTAACAGCCAACTGAATGAGCATATTGGCCTCTAAGCATCTCAATGATGCATTCACATGCTTGTAATATGGTTGGAAACCGCGTGAACCAATTTTTCATCTGTACCAAAGCCTGAAAAATTGCAGTGGTATTAATTAACTATTTTAATTCTGGAATGTAATGGAATACCACTTTATAAATCTACAGGAACAAGAAAAATATCAGCAGAAGCAAGCCAGATAATAAGGTGGATTATTATTTATTAATGGCGATTTTGAAATAGTATGGAACAAATGCAAACTATCATGTCTTCTCGTCCTTGGTGCTGACAAAATATACCATAGGAAGATAACCAACCTCCTGTGCTTCAACAAATTCTGCTCGTGTGAGCTCTATAGCCACTTTGTTTTCAAGAAACTGAACTAGTAGCATTAAGTACACACCAGCCATCCAGATAGAAGAGTGCTGTAAATCCACTTCTGGTAAAAAAATGAAGGTTCAACAAAATTGCATTAGGAATTCTTGATTGCATGGCAGCATAAGCATCTTACAGCGGACAAGCTAGGAATAACAAATCTCACCTCTAACACCATCAGTAATTCCAAGCTTCACTAACTCATCTGCAGGGAAGAACTTGAAAATATGAATAACTAAATATAATTGAATGATTTTACATATGTTGCCCATTTTAACATATAAGCCTAAATACTTTAATACCGCCCCAAAATAAAACTTTATATGTATGACAACTAATAATCATTACAATAGAAATTTGTAAAATACATTATTTAAAATGTGAGACACTATTACAGCAGAAGAAATATTATTTTCATAAGGAAAATAATTCCAAAGTGGCTACAACTTCAGTCTCCAAGGCTGGCCATAACAGCAGTGACTTAAATGGAAATCCATTTGAATAACAGAAACAACTTAACTCATCAATCGTGCAATCAGAACAAATAATTTAACAGTAATGCTTATAATCATTTGACGCATCCTAATACATTTCACATTAAAGCCTAACAAAGAAAACTAAAAACAAAGACACTTTATGGTTGTGATTGGACATAGAATAGTTGAAGAATGATAGATGGTAGAACTGAAAGTAAAAGGGTATAAATCAGACAATGTCGAAAATTATCACAGGCTATTTGGACAGCAAAATAAAAATTGATTTCACCTGAGAAATCATTATTTTGTACTTAAAATAAGTAGCAGTTGTACTTTCAGGAAAGCAATAAATTGGAAGAAACCCAAATGAAGATGAAAAAAACACACAAACTCACTAAAAAGACTAGTGAACAACCTTGTATTATATGCATCCCAGACTGTATGCGTTTTGCACATTCCTTAAAAAGTCCTTTTGGGCGCCCAAATACAACGACTATTAGATCAACTAATGCATAGATAGCACTTTTAGGAAGCCATTCACCATCAATGGGAGGAGGTGCTAACTGAAGCTTATCTCCAATGGTCCTTCTGACATTCCCAAAATACACTGGTTGCAGTGATTCCTGCCCAAATAAATTCAACCCAGTCATGCTACTCAGTTGCTCCTTAATCATTGTTTGCTTTCTAGATAGTGCTGTCCTATCCCTGTAGTGAAGGTCAGATCGGGAGAGACTTTGATCTAGAACATCGAGCTCCTTCACTAGCTCCTGTATGTGCTGTGTTTGCTGCATATCAAACTTCATTGCAGCATCCAGATTGTCTACATGGGGTGCGGCATTCTTGTAATCACATAGTCGCAATCGGTAAAATATGTGGAGTAATTCATTATAAAATAGTAAGCCAGGGCATTGTCGTCGCTGAGAAGTGTTAGGATGCAAGAGAGAAAATAAATTAGAGCAAAGGTTAAAAAGAATCACAATATATCTCAGTTAAAAACATTAAATGTCTACAACTGTGCATAGTCTACACAAAGAAAACTAGAAAAGTCAGAAGCTCAAGAACATTTGCACTCACTTTATCTGGATCAATTGACTCCCAAATCTCGTTGCATTTATTAACAGCTTGCTCGACCAAATTATCATCATCCCATTGCATGAGTCGGACATGCAATATTGAAGTGGCAAAAAACATCTGCTCCATTGTTATAAAACAAGAAATTACAGGCAGAGCTGATGGGCAATATTATATTAAACTCATAACAAATGGAGTGCCCTTTATTTTAGCACAGTAGAGAGTTAATTGTTGACACACAGAATAGATGTGAAAGACAACAAGCTTCCAGAAGGTTCTATCTATTAGAGATAGAAATTCACCAATGAATTGGTAGCAAATGAAGAGAAGGAAGCAAATAACATGTCTCTTCACGTAAGACAACATACCTGCAACTCCGGCAAGCATACTTCGGTAGCACAGACATATCCACACTCTAAGGCAGAGATTGAACCCTGGTAGTCCCCTTCAATAGATAAAGCATTTGCAAGCTGTGAATTGAAGTTGCAAGACCACAACTTCATTGAAATCCTTCAAGAAAATAAACTAGAAACTATGAATACGTAGCACTAGTAGTTACAGTAGTTGTAGTAGCAGTGTTAGTCCGAGTTAAAAAAGGTAAGGGAAGAGATTAAAATAGGGAAGAAATTCTAATTGGGATACTTAACGTCAACTGTACAAGAGGCTACAATCTAGAAATAAATTATTGAAATAAATACAATAATTAATAATAACTCATCCCATCCTTACGATATCTCAATAGTCTCAATACTTAATAGTATTTTCTCATATATTAACACTCCCCTCAAATTGGTGAATAGATATTTATCATTTGCAACTTGCATGTAAGATCATGAAACCGCTTCCTTAGAAGTCCCTCCGAAACAAATCTGCTAGTTGAAGCCCTGATGGGATATAGGAACTACTTATAATACCATTATCCAGTTTTTCTTTGATGATGTGTCGGACTACCTCTGTGTGTTCGGTATTATCATGAACAGAATTGTGAGCAATACAAATAGCCTATTATTATCTCAAAAGAGAATCGTAAGTTGCTCACATTCCACTTTAAGATCATCCAAACAAAATTCAACTGTAACAATTCATTCACCCCTTGAGCCATAGCTCGAAATTTTTGCCTTGGCAGTAGATCTTGCAACTACATTTTGTTTCTTACTTCTTGAAGTCACAAAGTTTCCACCCAAGAACATGAAATATTAGGAATGACAAATAAACTCATCCGTGGATACTGTCCAAACACGTCCTGATGATGTTGACGAGAATATCCGAATTGATCAGGCATAGAGGCATAGGTATGGGGGTATGAGGAATACCCAGCTTTTTAAAATTGAATACGGGAATGGAGATTAGTATGTACTTCTCTCGTCTCCATTTTAAATTACTAAAACATTATTATTTCATTTGGTTCTGTATTTTAAGTTTTTGCCATTATATTTTTTTCCTTCTTATTTAACATTGAAAAGGAGAAAATGTGTCTTTTTAAGATTAAATTTTTAAAAATACAATTATTTTAACTATGATTATTATTTTCAGTAAAAAAAAATTAATAAATATATGGATTGTTCAGATATACCTGTTATCCAATAGAAATAGATACGAGACACAAATTACATACCCGTTTGGCGATGGGGATGAGTTTATATTTCGGGACAGTTATAATCAAACCCTCACCTTTCCTATTGCCATCCCTATGCAATCCAACATAGTCTGAACCGAGCATGGTCTACATCACTATACATATCCATAAGCTAATTTTAGTTTATGGAGAAATCATATTTCATCTTTTTTTCTTCTAATTTTTCCCTCCTAGAAGAAGTTTGTCTAAACAGATCCAATGGCAACAACAGCTGGGCATCGTAAAATCGCGAAGCATAACATCAGACAATAAAGTGCAGTGATGACAACCATTGATTTCAAGAAGCAAGCACGCTAATAACAAACATTGAAGCTACGGCCACGTTTCATTCTCCAAAGTCCAAAGCGCAAACCACTAGTTTCCGATGAGCTAAACTAAAACCTAAAATTAAACTGCGAGAGAGAAAGATCTAAGAAAGAGAACACGCACTCGTATCCAACGGATGCAGTGAGCTCAAGTCCCTTGTGCAAGACCTGTTTCTGCGGCGGAATAGCTCCGACAAGATGGTAGCACTGGCTGAGCAAGCTATACGCTCTGCACTTTAATTCGAAGCAAGACGGAATAGACTTCAAAAGCAATTGCTGCAAAAAAGAGAACGAAAACAAAGGCATAAGCGAAGAATTTGAAGTAGTGGAAACTAACAGCGACGAGAAGGAGAAGAGTACTAACGGAACGTTCGAGGTGGGACTTGGCGTGGTTGACGTTGTGAGAATGGTGGAGGAGAAGAGTGGCAATGCGAAGACGAGTCTTGACCTCAACGATTGGGAAAAACGAGACTTCGCTTTGGCATATGGCTTCGAGGCACTTCACTGCTTTCCCAATTTCTCCTCTCTTCTCGTGGTACTCCGCCAGTCCCCATAGACCCTCTGCCACCGCCTCCATCGGAACGCGATTCTGCTCCTCCTTCTCTTTGCGGTTATGCTAATCCTTTTTTCCTTTCTCTCTCTCTCTCTCTTCGCCGCTCCCTCCAATTCGAACGCGACAATAACACATACAAAATTTCAACTACCGCTTTTGCGTTTCGCTTTTCCGGTTTTTCGCTTGCTAATTTGCTTATGCTTAGATGTGAAGTCAAAAGTCAGCCACGAAAAGAAAAAGAAAAAAAATGAAATTTGAAGAAAACCAAACAGTTTTTAGCTTTTCGTTCGGTGTCTTGCCTCAACGGACCCTTCTTGGGCTAATCGGCTTTTAATTGGTTTGCACTCCCATAATTACTAAATCCACCTCCTTAATTTTGAAATGACCATTCTATTCTACCCTTTATTTATATGTCGATGATGGTTGAAAATTTTTCAAAACAAACTTTTTACAATATATGAGATTGTTTTTAAAACAATTTCTATAACAAGTTTTCTCAAACATATAAAATGTTTTTTGAATTAGTTTTTGAAAATAAACTTTCTTAAATATATATAAGATGCATTTTGGACAAATTTTTCAGAATATATATGAAATGAAACAAAAATTACATCACGAACTTTCCAAATCATATTAAATAATTTTTCATATTTCCAATATAAAATATTTTTAAGAACAAAAGTGTCTAAAACAAAATTTTCTCAAAATCCAACGTTGTATTCTCTTCCATTCTTCTCTTCTTTCTCTCAAATAATATAATGAAGAACAGAGGTGTCATGAAAAAGAAGAAGATACGGTGGTGATAATGATTGGAATGACAGTAGAACAAGGAAAAGTATTTAAATTTTTTACTATTAATATGGAGTACACATAGTAATCATGAAGGCGCAGGAAGCAAAAGCATCAAAATAAAGAACAATAGCTTCTAGATTATCCAATTTACACTTCCAAACAGAAGTATTTCATAATTATTTTACATAATTACTGATAAGATATTTTGAAATATATAATTTAGAGACACTATCTTAAATATAATGATAAAACTGAAATTTTAAAATATAGGAGTGTGTGCACCAAGAAAGAGGATGAATTATTAGATATTTTGGAATTCAATCAGTCTTGAAATGTTTAGTTAAATTGTAAATATTCAATTACAATAACAAATTGCGGGGATAGCTCAGTTGGGAGAGCGTCAGACTGAAGATCTGAAGGTCACGTGTTCGATCCACGTTCACCGCAAATTTTTTTTGTTTTCTCATTTTGATTTTAAGTTTTTCAATTTCATTCTATACATCACATTCTGTTTGAAATGACCATGAACTAATTTTTAATATCAATATTCACTGAGCTCTGGATAAACCAATTCATAATAATACATTCATTTCCTATACTCTACTCATTGGCAAAAATATATTTTTTTAATTGACATTAGTAACATGAAATGTTAAATATTTGAAGTACTTTTTTATATATATACTTAATTCATATATATATAAAATTAAAAATGATATTTAACATTCTTGATTTTTCGTTTTAAGGAAATTTAATTTAAATTGTTTTAAATAATTCCAATAATTTTATTTATATTATATATACTTTCAAAGTCTCATCTGGATTAATTAGTCGTATTTTAAATTATTTAAAAAATTACTTCAATTTTGAAATCTACACGACTCATAAATTAGGATGTATTGTCAACAAAAGGAAGAGTATGTATCATGTACTATCATGTAATCCTTTTCGAACGTAAATTCACAAAGGTTAATTAACTGAAAGATTTGTTTTAATTAATGAATTTGTTGAATAAATTTATAATTGTAAACACTTGTAGAAAAAGATAAATATTTGTGACTTAAAATTAGTTAATGATAAATTAATTTACAAAAACTCTTTCATTTAGTTCTTCAAAAAGCTAGTTTTTAATTGGTGCACAAACTAATTTTAATTTGCTAAAAAAAATTCACTAGTTTAATTACTCATTTTATCGTTATAATTGGATAAATTTTAGCTTTCAAGACCTAACATTGTAAATCATTCTCTTTAGTTTGTATGCATGCCACTTTTAATCTTTAAGAGTTAGATGACAAAAATTAAAAGAGAACAAAATCAAGGAACTAAAGTGCATTATTATTATTAAGTGTAAAGGATTGAAAACAAAATTTATACAACTAATAAGATGAAATGAATAATGAAACATTTTTCTTATTTTGTTCTGTAAGGGTTAATGGAAAGATTTATGTTCAGAAATCCGAAGTAAGAGTAATATATTTAAAGTAATGTTAGCCGGTTAATCTTTGCGCCAAACATCCTCCAAGTCCTGTTCCACCCCTTGGCGATTTCTGAAAATGGCTTTGGCATTGAGAGGTTTATGGCACATGCATTGGAGCTCATTGAATCTGTCAACATCAAAATTGAAGTTCTTGTGAAGGATTCTCTGTCTGGAGTAGAAGAGTCTCTTCATGAGGTCTTGGTAAGAGGGGTCTCTAGAAGTGAACAAGAAGTAGGCATAGCCTATGACCAAGCCAGTGGAAGTGGTGAAATATGTGATAGGTTCCATCACATCCCATGAGAATTCCCAGAATGTTAGCCTGAAGAATAGTCCAACAGTGAACACACCAAATCCAAGTCCACACCACAGGATTCTCCGCACCTGCTTGTGTGCCAACATGTCAATTTCTATCTTCTTCGCTTGCAGCTTCCTTAGCTCCTCCTTCCTTGGATCATCATCAGCTGTCAGTGACAGTGGAACTGCTCTTCTAACCAGATCCACCACCTGATATTCACCATGCAACACAAAAGGGTTCATCAACAACACAATACAATGTTATGATTTATCTATACTATAATATTTCTATGAATTCTAATCTTTCAAATAAAGTTTAAAACTTTATGGACTCGAATCAGATCAAATAATGAGAATCGTATCAGATCCTCCGTAATCATGACTGAAATTATAGTTTAGAATCAAATCTTAACTTAAAATCTTAAAACATTAAATTTATAGGTTTTTTTTTTTACTTGAATACCTAAAAAAAAAATCATCGTAGATGAATTTGGTATCACAAATAAAACTCACTTTATCCGGATGCAGATAGACCTTGTCTCTGAAGAGGAGAATAACCCCAGCATCATCAAGACACTGGGCAAATGCTGCAGCCTCCTCAGCATTCCTTGCAACTCCCATTTTCTCGCACTCTTCAAGAAGCTGACAATAGGTAATGATGTCCTTCCCCTCCATGCCAAGCTTCACCTTGAACGATTCCACATTCGCCAATCTCATAAGCTTCTTAGCCTCACGGAAAGACATAGACCCTTTTGTTCCATTCCTCTTATCATCATCACTGTTATCATTGTTATTAAAAACCCCATTCCCACATGAATCGGAGCCGACACCTTCAGCAGGGTACGAAACTGAAGTTGTGGAACACACACCCCTCTTCATCTGCTTCAACGCAAACGCCACCCCTCCTCCCCTCCCACCACATTCCCCTCCAAAACCCCTCAAGGGATCAAAAGGGTGAACCTTTCCCACACAACCATGGCTTCCACTGAAAACAAAAGACACCCTTTGCCTCAAAAGTGATCCTCCACCACCCGCACTCCACCATCTACTCCACATCTTGAACACCCCAAAGCTCAAACTTTCAACCACCCTAAAGAAACACTACCTAGCACAGTAATTTCGACTTGCCATCCTCAAAATCAAGCGTTACCATAACCCGTATTAGTCTGATTTGCGTGATCGCAACTTTTGTAGAAAGAGGGAATAACGTGTGCATTTACTGCCACGAAAAATAAAATGGAAAAATACAAAATAAAAGAGGAAAAGAGGAAACAGAGGCAAATTCATCGGGGAAGGGAAAAGAGAGAAAGCAAAATCTAATTCGGGAAAGCAAAGGCAAAGCTTGTGCAGTATATAGAAAGAAAACACGTCAGTGAAAGATAACATGCATGCAACAACCACAAATTATCAGTGATTCGTTTCCGTAACATTCCCGTGAGAATAGCTAACAGTCTTACACCATAAAATTGATTGGTAGTTAACGGGGTTTTCACAGAGACAGAAATGTCCTTAGAAGTTAGAAACAAACATGATTTGTACTTGTTTTTTTTTTTTTTCATGTCCACTTGTCCTCCTTGGAGGAAAGAATAAAAAAATTCTCTTTTATTTTTTATTTTTTTTTCATTTTTATTAGTTTTTTGACAGGTACTGAGATTACTGAGATCACAGCCGAAGCAAAGTTGATGCTCATCTATAATGAAAAAATTCCGTAATGCTATTCTCCTTAGGTGTCGTGTTTAAAACAAAGTTGGATTCCTGGCTGCAGTGTTCTTTCTTTCCAATTCTGGGTACAAGATTGTAAATTGCTTATCGTGCACGTGATGTTTTCTCATGTGATTTAAACCTCAAAATGTTGTTTTTTGTGCTTGAAACGTATGGTGGTTACACAGAAAAAAAAAAAGGGACAAAATTTGTTCACATGTGTTTTTTATTTTAAGAAGAATGATATTTTAAATTATTAGATAACATGTTACTTTTATGTAGTTATTTTTTTAGTTAAAATATAAAACAAAGAATTATCTGTTTAAATAAAAGTTGTGCTATTACATAAGTAATATGGTCTTTCTTCTGTGGAAGAAATACTAATTGGGAATAATTTTGAAAATAAAAAGTAACCGTTGATGGCAATTTTATTAGAAGCAATTAGAACATCCTCTTATTATTGTTATAGATAATAGAAATGAAAATTTAACTAATGTAAATTTTTAAGTGAAGTTCTAATTATAAATAGAGAATAATACTAAACATAATCAAAATATGTCATTCCTTTGTAATTATATTAGGTTATCTCCACTGTTTTTACTGGGCCTGAGAGGGTCTTTGGTGTATTAGTGAAATACTATTATGGTGTATTACTGAAATACTTATATGAAAATTATAATTAGACTAAGTTTTCTAATAAGAATAACTTTAACTAAATATTTTATAAAACATACAGCATTACCTAGAAAAAAGAGGAGTCAGTAATGGAAAGAGAATTATTTATTATCATTTTTCATAAAGATAACAAGAACATATTCTCATGCATATAATTGATATTACTACCACTTGTTGGTTAGAAAAAAAATTAAGAAAATGATTGAGCTCATATTTTGCCACTAAAAGAATTTCAATTGAGTATTTCAAATTTCAAAATATACACTTGAAGTAAAGCTTACAATTTCAAGTTAAAATAAAAATGTTGATTGTAACTGTACTATAAAACAATAACTGGCCATGTCAAGATACCATGTCAAGAGTATTTGTCATGCTCCCTTGTGTTTTGCTTTAGTTAGAGTTTTAACCATGCCCTTTGCAATCTTCCAGAACCAAAATATGTTCAACACTGCCAACACAGAAGGCACCAGAATCAAGGTGTAAAAGCCAAAAAGAAAGACCTCCTTCACCTGAAATTAACAAAAAAAAGTTTTGATTCAGTGCAATAAAGAGGGAAAATTTTGATGACTTATGTAACAGGGTCACAGCACATGCTAACCTCATCCGAACGGGTCCATATATGGTAAAAAAGGAACATGAACAGGAAAATCCTTGCAACCTACCACAGAGTAGATAATAGTTAAGGATTGAAAATTCAAGGGGTTGAAATCACTCTGCACAAAAAACTCATTAAGGTCTAACTGGTCTGTACCTGGAACTACCAAGAAAAGTAATTCCATAACAACCACTGGAACGAACAAACATCGAAAGTCACAACAAAGTTTGACACCGATGCTAACATTTATTGTAAGTACTAAATTTCTGCATCTGCTGTTGAAAAACAAATAGCTTCAGCATTTTAAGATCCATGTTTTAGTTGGATGACACGGACTTACCTATATATATTGTCATTACCATGTTAACCTACTAATTTACTAATTTTTGCTATAGTTATCCACCCACTTGTGATTCTTTTTTTCCAAATAAAGCAGGCTTCAGCCACATACTTTTTTCATTTTCTCAAAACCCTTTTAATTATCTTTCACCATTTGTGCCTTTAGCCCAAATATGATTCATTTAGAACCAGAGGGAAAATTACAAAAATGAAAGCACCAAATAAAACTATATATGTTCATAAGTAAATCCTTCTGACCATTTTCCAAACTTCATTTTAGAGGAATTATAGTTAGACCAAGACTATAATGAGTATATCAGACAGTAGTAGTACCAACCACCCGAAGAACAATGCAATGCCGTTCCAAATGTAAAGTTTGGAACTCTTGAGGCCAGCAATATCCAAGTACCTACATATAAAATTAATGCTATATAAGTAATGTTGATAAAAAGTACATGAAGGTCAATGAAATTCTGAACAACAGATTTACCATCTAAGATTTACAAAAGGAGTAGTGCTCTCAGAGAAAAGAACCATTAGTATGTAGATATGAACTTGACCACTTAGCAGGGATAGTGTAATGGAACCTATGGATAGCCCGTGGTGTAGAACCTAAATGTTGATTAATGAAGGAGATTTACCACTTACATATTATTGAATTCAACATAACATGAAAGTAAAAGATGCTCAAAAGATAAAAGTAAAATATTGTGTCAGATAATGCATCGATAATATTGTTAATGTGTTAATAATAATAACAAGAAAGCCTCTATCTACTTACATATTCAAGACCCCCTAAAGCTGGAAAATTCCAAAGAACCATAGCCAGATCTGTTAGAAAATAACCAATAGAAATCTGTGCAGGGAAGTATAACGAAAAAACAAAGCAGAACGAGTTAATAGCCATAAATAAATTACAAATAGCATGACAGACAGAATCTTACAAATGGATCACAAGTCAAATTTTGTTATGAGACTAACAACCAAATTTTGCTTATATCTTCAACTTACCCCCAATACTGTATCTGATAACCATGATGATTTATTAATAACCACTTCGTATTGTGAATTCGCAATGAAGACATCTGATAAGATGATGAGGTAGAAAGATGCGGATGATACAAAAAGAGCATGAAATGTAGAGAATCCCCTGCTTTACAAATTATGTCAATACTTGCACAAAAAATATTAGTTAATTCATATGCAAAGAAGAAAGATTATGAAAAGGTACTTCACCTGTTGTTCCATTCAATTTTCTCTGCACTGCTCAATTTGCCATATCCCTTGAACAACAAAGAACTCAAAATAGCAGTTGATGTATAAGCCTTCATGAAGGAACAAACGGATCAGGGCCAACAAAAAGTTCTTCATTACAACTAGTCATTTCTAGAATTACCCCTCTTAAGATAAAACTGAACATATGTTTCACAAATTGAAGAGGGAACAAACTGAAACTCCATTCATAAATATGCATCTAAAAGCTTATCCAATTCTAAATCACCCATCATGACATTCCATCTTTTTCTCAACTAGTAAGGCAAGGAACTTTTTCTTTGCATTTTGAAGGAATTATTACTCTTGAAGGAAAATAACTAAAGAATGGACCATATCAATTCAAAACGAGGAAACCAAAGCAATTAAGAGATATAATTTTTCCCAAACCAGAGTACACACAACTGCAGCTCCACTCCAAGAACATTCCAAAGATTTATCCCACATTCAATGAAAAGCCTTCACCCAATAGCTTCTTCATCTTAAAATTGCACATAAGAAATCCATAACTTTCCAATACCCTTTTTGCAGTTTGCAAAGACATCTTATCTACTATTAAGAGGCAACATAAAACTCACACACAACACAACTAATGAACAATCTGAGTTTACAAAACTTACAATAACACACAAGATGATGCCAGAGAAGATAGATGCCAGCCACAGCACTACTTTGCTTGGACTAGCATACTCATAAAAGGAGAATAAACCAAAAGAAGAAGCGGATTCCATTAAGCCCTTTTGTTCAAATTTTCTGTATCAAACCAAACCGCACCGAAGACATGACATGAGATGAAACGTATATTCCATTATGCAGAAGAGATATGATGATAGTGTTGGAGGACTCTCTCCTCACAACAAATACAAAAACATGTCCTTAATAATTCCTAAGTCAATTATTTTGTCATTTTTGTAAGGCCAAAACCCACCGTAAATACATTATGGCCATCCATAATTTCGCATTTCCCACTTCACAAAATTCCTTGGAAAGCAAACAAATCCCACCAAAAGGGATAGGTATTGGGTGGGACAAAGGCAAAAGAACACTTCCTTTAATGTTTAAAGTTGGAGCAATCTATATACATTGAGTTTTTTTACCTTCTTAATCAATTATATAAATTATCATTGTTATGACACTAAAATAATTACAGCATTATTATATTTTGTGTTCAAAAATATTTTTAAACAAAATTCAGCGATAATATCTTCTCAACAATTGAAAAATGGATTTTAACAAAATTAATAAGCGATTATGTACTATAATAAATTGCAAGTGAAGATGAGCACGCAGCGGTGGGTTCTTGACGCAGAAGCTTCACTTGTATAACCATTCTACAAGCCACGCACGTTATTGGTTGTAACTTTATGACTTATGTAAGCTTTGACGTGATTTGTTGTCGGTTATTAAGATCTATAAAATTACGTTCAAAAATAAATAAATAAATAGTAACAACCATTTTTTATCTTCGGGTTTTTAACTTAGAGAATAGGATCAACTATAAAAAGTCTAATCTAAACACGTATTTAATGTATTTAATAACTTATGATAAACTTCAATTAAAAAGTTGTTACGTAATTATTAAGATGAAATTTTAACTCTGAAAACATATAATTTTAATAAGAATGTACTCAAATTTTACATACTGTATATTGAATTAAATTATTGAAAAATATAGACGTAACAAAATAATTAAGTATTATACTTAAAAAACTCGTTCACGTTTTTAAAGAATGATAACATAAAAAGAATAAAAAAAAAAGTTTAAAAAAGTCACGAATAGATTTCCTTCTTTAACACCTATTTAGTGGGGAAAAAGCTACAGTCAAAGTTAAAATAAAGGGAAAGTGTACCATTACAACCATGAATCAATTAACGTATATTTATTTTAACTTAAACATTAATCTTGAGTTCAAGTATAAGTAATGTCGGGTGAGTGAAAAAAATAATCCTTGATCTATTTTGTGGGCTAATACACTATACTCATTAGGAAAAAAATTAAATAGATAATAAGATATAAAAAGTAGAATTTGTCTTTATCATATCTTATTTATTACCAAATAATTGATTAATAAAATACATGATATCTTACCCTCTCTTATCTCAGTAGTTATAGAAGTGACTTTGTGTATTTTAATGATATTAGAAAATTTACTTTATGATGATTTGACTCGGACTATTGATGTTTTGAATTTTCTTATAGCTTTTGAATTTTTCTTACATAAGGAAAGAAGGATATTACTTTTACGAACATAAAAAGTTGTTTTTATTCAACCCAAGCTATAATCTCGTAACCGGTTCCAGAAACAGATCAGAAAGAGGAATCTTATATAAAATCTAAACTCAATGATACAATGCATCAATAAATGACGACATAAAACGTTTTCATTTAATATTTAAATGTAAAAATTAAAATTTTTATTAGTTTTTTATTCATAAAAGTTTGATAGTTATGAATTAAAATATTATTTCTTATACTGTCAATAAAAGAAAAACCATTGATATAACTTTTAAAATGACAACGATAAAAAAAAACATCATATTACATTATAACATGTACTTAGACGACACTGCTCTACGCTGTCAGTACATAACCTATTCTCTTTGAAAGCGAATGCTCAGATAAATCAAAAAAAGAAACTGATAAAATAATAATTTCTCTAAATAACTTGGGCTCAAGTTTTTTTTTTTATTAATTATTTTCAAATACTTATTTGATAATAACATGAAAAAAGTAACATATTCAACTATGGCATCCATGATATAAGGCAAAAAGGTTACCATCTGCAGAGTGCAGATTAGAAGAACCATGCACTCAGCAGTGAAACATGCTTTCAAGAGTTGAAAACAAACTCAAACTGCGTCCAGTGTTATTATTAACATGCTGCTACGCCATCGTGGTTAATGTTCATAAAACTGAAATTACAGGGAAGCAAACAAGAAAGCACCGTGGCCATAACATATTTACAAGCTCTCAGGCTTATTACTTAATCCAAATTAGCTTGAGTGCTCTTACGGGATTGTCATCATCATCATCTAATAGCCCCCTTGTATGAAAGCATTCAAACGCTCAACCTCTTCACGGTGCTCACGCACCACAGCACGAACCACATCTCCAATGGACACCATGCCAATCATCCCCTTTTCATCAATCACAGGAATATGCCTGATTCTGTTATCTGTAAGAAAATACAGAATGAGATGACAAACATGAGTCATAAGCTTATGTGATCTAATCTAACTTGGTTTCAAATCATAATGAATAATGTATACATGTGGTGACAATGTGAATTTTTTTTCCTGTTATAGTATCCAATTACAAACTGTGATTATAACAGTAACTATCTCAGAAGTTATTCCAAGGATGATTTCTGATTAGTTGATATCTTAAAAACTGAGAGTGAATGAAAGTAAATTCTATCTTTTAATGTTCCAAAGTTCATACATACCAGTCATCAGTTGCATAGCCTGTAGAACTCTGGTATTAGGGGTGACTGTGATAAGTTTGTTCTGCACTCACAACATTAGAATTTTAGTTTTAGTAATCATGCACAACTTGTATGTTTGGTAAAGCTTAATTTTGGAAAAACAGTTGTTTCTTTCTCAAAAGCTCTTTCTGCAAGCTGACAGAATAGTAAGCACAAGAAGTACAACAACACACATACCTCCTCAGTCATAATATCTCCAACCTTAGTAGACTTGGAAGATCTTCCCTGCACGATGATCTTTCTCAGGTAATCTGAATGACAAAAAACCAAATAGTTAACATAATGACCAATGGAGAAACATTCAGTGCTCTAGATAATTAAGACCATTTAACTGCATGAAAATATATTGACAAAAAGACCATACTATTTACCTCCACTAGATTATGCAAAGGCTTTTCCTGGATCATTAGCTAGTTTTCCTTCTCCAACATAAATCATAACATTCTTATCAAAGCACATGCAGGTATTTACTACTTACAGCACATGCATGATACAGAATCTTGAAAGCCAAAAGCACCATTGAGTGAACACAACCCATTTTGTTTACTACTTTGCATTTCCAAACAATTTTATCGACACATTAGAGAAAACTAAATTATCCATTACACCAAAAAAGTAAAATTTAAAAGAATTTACATCCTTATTTGGTACCTCTTTCAGTTATAATCCCCGCAATTGCCTTATTTTCATCAGGTTTCACAACAACCAGAGCTCCAACATTGTTTTGGGTCATCTGCAATGGATGTCAATGAAAGAACATACATCAAGCCATTGTAAACTCCTAGATTTATTCCAAAAACAATAGCAATAAAATCAAATACACATTACCGATTTAACAGCATCATAAACAGTATCATCTGTGGTGCACCAAAGCCAGGAGCCATCTGCACCCTTGCCTTTATCTTTCATGATGTCTGCAATGGTTGTGCTCTCAAAACCATGTTCCTCAATGCGAGCAGGTGTAACAGATTCAAAACGTGAGGAGGCGATTGGCTGAAACAGGGGGTTCACCATGCGAACCCGTTGCAGAACAGCATTTTTTATCACATTCCCGTGGGACAAAAATGATCTCAGTCCTCCTTGCATTTTTGCTGTCTAATAACCAGATAGAACATCTTAGAATTTGCGATTTTGCAATTTAATTAGTCACAACAAGTCTATCTATGCACAGATTTATGAGAAAATAAGTGATGAAAATTGTATGCAAAGAATTGTACAATAACAAAGTACATGCAAATTGGGAGATTCTATAGAACTAGTTTTGGAGTCACAGAATCCCTAACTTCGATTAGATCCAGGATCTATCTTCCAAGAACAGAATGACCCTCTTGTCCAATTAACAAATAGTTGCCTCAAATCATAGAAATCATTTGATTTACTTATCTTCATATATATCCCTTGAAGAATCTCAAACGAGAAAAATAAACATCACCTTACAAGTCACAAGTATCAGAAGCTGAAAATATGTCAAAACATTTAAAAAAAAAAACAGTGAAACATGCCAAATTTACAGATCCAATCCCCAGATGGACATAGAAAATAGAATCACACTCTCACCTCCCTCTTTCTATTCAGATTTCTTTCTTAGATCACCAAAAACAAAACCTGGTACCCGAGAAACCAAATCAATCAACACAACACAACCCTACCCACATCAGCATCAACACAACATTAACTAAAACTGAGAAGCCTTTGTTTTCCATTTCAAATCTGACAAACTAGCATCCCTTTCGAATTTAATTAAGATGGGTGAGACGTGGACCCTTAGATTTTACTTTCATGATCATTAAAAATAACAACATATCAACCACAACTCGAAAACTGTTCAGATCCTTCATTTCCAAACATCACAAAACTCGAACTGAAGAATGGTACATGGATCACAGGATAAGGAGATGGTGATGATGATGAAGAAGAAGAAGAAGAAGAAGAAGAAGAAAAATACCAGAGAGTAGTAAGGTGAAGGTTGTGAAAGAGAGAATGAGAGTGAGAGAATGAGAGTGTGAGGGAGCGGCGTGAAGATAGAATGGCTGAGCTGAGCCCTACCCTTGTAAGAAAATGACAACACTTGACTTGTTCCTCAAATCTCACAATAACCGTGAAAGTGGGGCCCTCTCTATACTTTTGGATCATGACAACGATGACATTATCCAAATTATTATTATTATTATTATTATTATTATTATTATTATTATTATTATTTTACATCTTTACATTATTTCATTTTGCAATTAGGTTAGTTGGTGAGTGATTCTGACAACCTATCTTATCTGCTACCTATTACTACGTTGTTCTATATGCTGATTGATTATGCTAAACGATTATTAAATTTTTCAGGGAATCTTTTATGTCAGTAATCTGGTTTTGATTTCACCCAATATTTTTCGTGTAATTGTGTTATTGGCTGAATTGATGAATATGTTTAATAACAATAAACATTCAAAAATGTGAAAACTTGCAAGGAATCTTGGTTTATTTGTTAAGTTAGTCACGTAATTTTTTTAATTTGAGAAAAATATTATTTATTTATTGTTTCTGCTATTCTCGTACAAACAAAAACATAATCTTCACATGGAGTCCAAGTGAACTGTGTATCATTTTATAGAATAAAACTTATATAATTGGTTTGAATATGTTTAATTGGCTATAATATTTAAAATTTGAATGGTTTACACCATTAGTACCTAATGTTTTTTTTATTCGCCGATGATTAATTTCCATAACTATAAAAACCCAAATTACAGAGACAGACAAAAAAAAAATGCAAAATTCAAATTATGTTAGAAAGACAACACAAACTATGTAGGAATTGAAGTCATGTTCATCAAATCTAAATTATAGGGTTTTAGTTATGCATGGAGAACAGAGGATGCAAGAACATCGGGAAAAAAGTCACCTATTCAACTCCCTTTAAATTTTTATAACTTTTGACTTCTAAAACTAAACTAAAGAATTTTTAAAGGTGGATTTGGACAAAAGTTCTTACAAGTGTTTGGTCCTCAAATTACGAATACTGGTAGAAAAAAAAAAAAACTACCTTATAAAATAATAAAAACACGCATACAAAACTGTAAGAAGCTAAAATTGTGCATGTTTTTACGGACAAATTGGTCTGAGTTTAAGCCGTAGTTAGATCTAACTTTAATACTAATTTATTTGAATTAAATAACTTTTAAAATAGTATTATGAATCAAACTAATATGATAATATTGGAATTAATTTGGATTAAAGTCATTCAATCATCTAATAATATATATATATATATATATAAATATATATATATATATATATATATATATATATATGTGTGTGTGTGTGTGTGAAAGAAAACAAAAAAATACAGATATAAACTACATAATAGTATAGAATTAAATAATATAAAAGTATGAAAAATATATAAAAAAAAATCTAATATAGGGGGTTGAGTTG
>Ga0099824_1000108_pt1 | contig 66974 bp, 51 predicted proteins | sample SiratrowhiteBW_FD_76837 | JGI IMG/M metagenome (GOLD analysis project Ga0099824, IMG submission 76837) | Root nodule microbial communities of legume samples collected from California, USA - Siratro white BW | ecosystem: Host-associated > Plants > Roots > Nodule | place: USA: California... | reverse complement strand
TAGCTTTAAAGCTAATTTAGGAGAAGTTAGAAAATACGTTGCCATAGATCCTTCTGATTATTATGCTCCATTAAAAGAAAATCAATCAAAAATTGCCAATCAGAATTTAAAAGGAACACTTTTTAGAAACAGTCAAAATGTTTTTCAAGATATTGATTATGTTATTGTGACCCCAAAATCTTTAGCGTCTCAAGCCGAGCGATTAGCCAATTTTCATAGAACAAACTCCGGCTTAAACGTAAAAGTTATTTCTTTAGAAAACATCTATCAAGAATTTTCTTCAGGCAAACAAGATATTGCCGCTATTAGAAATTGTGTTAAATATATTTACGACAATGCTTCTTCATCAGACAAGAGAGTACGTTACTTAAATTTATTTGGAGACGCTTCGTACGACTACAAAGACAGAATTTCAAACAACACCAATATTGTACCTATATATCAATCTCTAATAAGTAATACTGTAGGCGAAGCTTCATTTCCCTCTGATGATTTTTATGGCCTAATGGACTCCAACGAAGGAGTTATTATTCCGTCTCTTGCTGGGATTGATATTGCTTTAGGAAGAATGCTGGTTTCAGACAACGCACAAGCTCAGGAAATGGTAAACAAAGTCATAGAATATCATGACACAAAATCTTATGGAAATTGGAGAAACAATATCGTTTTAATTAGCGATGACTCTGATAGATCTGGCGACCAGACTTTACAAGCAAACCAAAATGCTCTCGCAGATCAAATCGCGACTGAAAAGCCTTTTTTTAATATTGATAAAATTTTTCTGGACGCCTATACACAGGAAGCTTCAGCTGGTGGATCGCGATATCCGAAAGCAAGAACAGATTTTTTTAATGCTTTTGAAAAAGGCGCTCTTATATTTAATTATTTAGGACATGGTGGCGAAGATGGACTGGCTAGCGAAAGAATTTGGGAGAAATCTGACGGGCAAAACCTTGCCAATCAGTACAAATATCCCCTATTCATTACCATTACATGCGAATTTTCCCGTTTTGACGACCCGACAAGACCAACAGCTGGAGAATATGTGTATTGGAATCCAAAAGGAGGCGCAATTTCAATGCTGACCACTGTTAGAGAAATCGGACAGACAAATGCTGAAGAATTCAACAAAACAATTAGCAAAAATCTTCTTTCTTATGGCTCAAATCAATATAACACTATCGCCGAATCTTTAAGAATATCCAAAAATGAAAATCCGAGCTCTTCGAGCAATGTTGTCTTTTATATAGGCGATCCTGCTTTAATGCTTTCCATTCCAAAACCACGAATTAATTTAACGAAAGTAAACGATATTGTGATTTCACAAACTATTCCTGATTTAAAATCATTATCAAAAATTAAAATTTCAGGAGAAATCACAGATGAAAACAACACTCTTTTAAGCAATTACAATGGAGAATTAGCCACAGCTATATTTGACAAATTAATTACAAACACTACTTTAAATAATGATGGTTTTAGCCCACCAATGCAATTTAAAACACTTGGGGAAACCATTTTTAGAGGAAATGCATCTGTAACCAACGGACAATTTGAATTTAGTTTTGTCGTTCCTAGAGACATTAGAATTCCTGTTGATAACGGCCGAATCAGTTTTTATTCGAAAAAAAACGAATCATTAGAAAACCAAACTGGCTACAACAACACAATTAAAATTGGAGGAATAAACGAAAATGCACCACAGGACAATATAAGTCCAAAAGTGAAGTTATATATGAACGATGAAACTTTTGTATCGGGAGGAATTACAAATGAATCGCCATTTCTTTTGGCATTTTTAGAAGACGAGAACGGAATAAATACAGCAAGCGGAATCGGCCATGATATTGTCGCCATTTTAGATGGGGACGTGAGTAATCCTTATATTTTGAACGATTACTATCAGACAAAATTAGACGATTACACCAACGGAAATCTACGTTTTCCGTTCCGAAATTTAGCTCCTGGACTGCATACCATAAGTTTTACTGCTTGGGATGTTTACAATAATCCCGTTACGAGTGAAATTCAATTTACAGTTGTCGGAGACGATTCCTTGACATTATCACACGTTCTTAATTACCCAAATCCATTTTCAACTTATACACAATTTTGGTTTTCTCATAATAGACCTTATGAGCCATTAGATGTGCAAGTTCAGGTAATGACTATTACAGGGAAAGTAGTCTGGACAAAAAATCAAACCGTTACGACAGAAGGATTTTTATCGAGAGAAATAACATGGGACGGAAGAGACGATTTTGGCGATAGAATCGGAAAAGGAGTGTATATTTACAAACTGACTGTAAAATCTAATTTAACAAATAAAAAAGCAGAAAAATACGAAAAGCTTGTCATCCTATAATATTATATATATTTGCATCACCAAAACACTAATCCAATAAATGAAAAAACTATCACTTTTATTAATTTGTATTTTTAGCATTTACACTTCAAAGGCTCAGGAATCAAGGCCTATAGTCACTGGAGTGCCATTTTTATTAGTCGCTGCTGATGCTAGAGCAGCAGGTTTGGCTGACCAAGGTGTTGCCACTTCTGCAGACGTTTTCTCACAACAATGGAATCCTGCTAAGTATGCATTTTCTGAAGATGCACAAGGTCTTTCTATCAGTTACACTCCTTATTTAACCGATCTTGCCAATGATATTTCATTGGGTCAAGTTACGTATTACAACAAAATCAACGAACGAAGCGCGTTTGCAGGAAGTTTCCGTTATTTTGGTTTTGGAGGAATCGAGCTAAGATATACTGGAGATCCGAATGAGGCAGTAAGAGAAGTTAATCCTAACGAATTTGCTTTAGACGGATCATATTCGCTTAAACTAAGCGACAAATTCTCTATGGCTGTTGCTGCGCGTTTTATTAATTCGAATTTAAAAGTTGCTTCAGAAGAAGTTGACGCCACATCTGCAAGCTCTTTTGCTGTTGATGTAGCCGCTTTTTATCAATCAGAAGAAATTGCGTATCAAGATTTCAACGGAAGATGGAGAGCCGGTATTAACCTTCAGAATATGGGGCCAAAAATCAGTTACGACAATGACAATGTAAGCTCAAACTTCTTACCTGCCAATTTAAGATTAGGAGGAGGATTTGATTTTATTTTCGACGACTACAATAAACTTACATTAAGTGCCGAACTTACTAAACTTCTAGTTCCGACCCCTCCAGGAATCGGAACACCAGTTGACGTAAATGGCGACGGAGATTATGACGATCCTGAAGATATTTCGCAACAAGAAGCAACAGATATTGGCTATAGAAATTATAACGATATTGGCTGGTTTGAAGGAATGTTCAAATCTTTTGGCGATGCTCCAGGCGGATTTAAAGAAGAAATGAAAGAGGTAACTTACAGTATCGCTGGGGAATACATGTATCAAGATGCTTTTGCTTTCCGTTTAGGATATTACCACGAAAGCCCAGAGAAAGGTGCTAAGCAATTTTTCTCTTTAGGAGCAGGATTTAAATACAACATCATGAAAATTGATGTTTCGTACCTATTCTCTGCATCTAAAATAAAAAATCCATTAGAAAACACACTTCGTTTCTCTTTAACGTTTAACTTTGGAGACAAATACGACAATTACTAAAGAAAAAAGATTACAATAAAAAATAATTCAATCCAAATTCCGGCATTTTAGGAATTTGGATTTTTTTTCCCTTATAAACAGATGAAAGAAATCAATATAACCTCTTCATTTACAATATTTGACAATTTAAATGAACTTCCAGCCGAAATTCAGGATTTAATGAATCAAGCTGTAGAAATCAGAAAAAAAGCTTATGCACCTTATTCAAAGTTTAAAGTTGGCGCTGCTTTACTTCTAGATAATGGAAAAGTTATTTTAGGTTCCAATCAAGAAAATGCGGCTTATCCGTCTGGACTTTGCGCTGAACGAACCGCTATTTTTTATGCGGGAAGCGCTTATCCTGAAGCAAAAATCTTGAAAATGGCAATTACAGCAGCTTCAGACACCAATCAGACCACTGCTCCTATTCCGCCTTGCGGATCTTGCCGGCAATCAATAGCAGAATATGAGATAAAACAAGACACTCCTATAGAAATCTATTTTATGGGAGAAATTGGCGAAGTTTACAAATCTTCATCTTTGAAAAACTTACTCCCTTTGATGTTCGATAAAAAGTTCTTGTAAAAAAAAGCCAAAAAGTAGTCATTTAATTTTAGTTCTTAAATGTAATGTCTTATTTTTGCATCCCGACCTTTCGGGCGCAAATTTGTGGGAGGAAACTATTTTGCGTTACAGGCACAATAATCGATAACACAAACAACTTTAGCAAAAGAAAGAATTCAGATGAAAGAAGTTACAAAAGAGGTATATTTAAAGTGGTATGAGGACATGCTGCTTTGGAGAAAGTTTGAAGACAAACTTGCAGCATTATACATCCAACAAAAAGTTAGAGGTTTTCTACACCTATATAATGGTCAAGAAGCTGTATTAGCTGGCGCATTGCACGCTATGGATTTGACCAAAGACAAAATGATTACTGCTTACAGAAACCACGTTCAGCCAATCGGTATGGGAGTTGACCCTAGAAACGTAATGGCAGAACTTTTAGGAAAAGCAACAGGGACTTCTAAAGGTATGGGAGGTTCTATGCACATTTTCTCTAAAGAACATGGTTTTTATGGTGGGCACGGAATCGTAGGTGCTCAAATTCCTGTGGGAGCTGGTATTGCTTTCGCAGACAAATATTTTAACACTGGCGGTGTTACCTTAACTTATTTTGGTGACGGAGCTGCTAGACAAGGTTCTCTTCACGAAGCTTTCAATATGGCAATGTTATGGAAACTTCCAGTTGTGTTTATCGTTGAAAACAACGGTTATGCAATGGGAACTTCTGTAGAAAGAACTGCAAACCACACTGACATCTGGAAATTAGGTTTAGGTTACGAAATGCCTTGCGGACCAGTTGACGGAATGAACCCTGTAAAAGTTGCTGAAGCAATGCACGAAGCTATCGAAAGAGCGCGTCGCGGAGACGGACCAACTTTCCTTGAAATGAAAACGTACCGCTACAGAGGACACTCTATGTCTGATGCACAATTATACCGTTCTAAAGAAGAGGTTGAAGAGTACAAAAAAATCGACCCAATTACGCAAGTTCTTGACGTAATTATGGATCAAAAATATGCTACTGCGGAAGAAATCGAAGTAATTGACCAAAGAGTTAAAGACTTGGTTGAAGAGTGTGCGAAATTCGCTGAAGAATCTCCATACCCAGACTTGCAACAATTATACGATGTAGTATACGCACAAGAAGACTATCCATTTACACCTCATAAATTATAATATCATGGCGATTAAAGTAACTATGCCTCGTTTGAGCGATACTATGACTGAAGGAACGGTAGCAACTTGGCTTAAAAAAGTAGGCGACAAAGTAAGCGAAGGTGATATCTTAGCTGAAATTGAAACAGACAAAGCAACAATGGAGTTCGAATCTTTTAACGAAGGAACTCTTTTACATATCGGAATTCAAGCTGGAGAAACTGCTCCTGTTGATTCATTATTAGCAATCATTGGTAAAGAAGGAGAAGATATTTCTGCTCTTTTAGCTGGTGGTGACGCTCCAACTGCTGAAGCTCCAAAAGCGGATGCTCCTGCTGCTGAAGCAAAAACTGAAGCTGTTGCTCCTGCAAAAGCTGCAGCTGAATTACCAAAAGGTGTTGTAGTAGTAACTATGCCACGTTTAAGTGATACAATGACAGAAGGTACAGTAGCAACTTGGTTGAAAAAAGTTGGTGATACTGTAGCTGAAGGAGATATTTTAGCAGAAATTGAAACTGACAAAGCTACTATGGAGTTTGAGTCTTTCAATGCTGGAACATTATTATACATCGGAATTCAAGAAGGAAGCACTGCTCCTGTTGACAGCTTATTAGCTATCATCGGACCTGCAGGAACTGACATTTCTGGAGTTGCTGATAACTTTACTGCTGGTGGCGCTGCAACTGCAAGTGCTCCTGCTGTTGAAGAAACAAAAGCTGCTCCTGCTGCTGCGCAAGCTACAGAAGCTGTTGCTGAAACTTCAAACGGAGGAAGAATTTTAGCTTCTCCACTAGCTAAAAAAATTGCTTCTGATAAAGGAATTCAATTAAGCCAAGTTAAAGGATCTGGAGAAAACGGAAGAATCGTAAAAAGCGATATCGAAAACTTTACTCCATCTGCTCAGGCACAAACTGTTGCTTCAGCACCTGCTGCTAAACAAGAAGCATCTGCTCCTGCTGCTCCAAAAGTATTCGTTCCTGCTGGTGAAGTTTACACAGAAGAGATCAAAAATTCTCAAATGCGTAAAATTATTGCAAAACGTCTTTCGGAGTCTTTATTCACTGCGCCTCACTACAACTTAGTGATCGAAGTAAGTATGGACGAAGCTATGCAAGCTAGAGCTGCTATCAACAGCGTTCCAGATACAAAAGTATCTTTCAACGATATGGTAATCAAAGCTTGCGCATTAGCATTGAAAAAACATCCAAAAATCAACTCTACTTGGAAAGAAGATGCTATCATCATCAACCACCACGTAAACATTGGTGTTGCTGTAGCTGTTGAAGACGGATTAGTTGTTCCTGTATTGAAATTTACTGACGCTATGAGTTTATCTCAAATTGGTGGTTCAGTGAGAGATCTTGCTGGAAGAGCTAAAAACAAAAAATTGGGACCACAAGAAATGGAAGGAAGTACTTTTACAGTATCTAACCTTGGTATGTTTGGTATCACTGAATTCAATTCAATTATCAACCAGCCAAACTCTGCAATCCTTTCTGTAGGTGCAATTGTTGAGAAACCAGTAGTTAAAAACGGTCAAATCGTAGTTGGAAACACAATGATGTTATCATTAGCTTGCGACCACAGAACAATTGATGGTGCAACTGGAGCTCAGTTCTTACAAACATTAAAACAATACATCGAAAGCCCAGTTACAATGTTGGCGTAATCGTTGTTAATTTTATAATTAAATCCCATTTTGTTTATTCAAAATGGGATTTTTTATTTAATTTTCATCCTCAAATTCAAAACCTCGCAAAATGAAGAAACTAATTCTTGTCACTTTATTTCTGACAGCAATTGCCTGCCAGAAAAAAGAGAAAACAGAAAAAACTGCTGCTGTTACAGACGAACACAGTTACTCTAAACCAGAACTTGCTGTTGCAAAACATCTTGATTTGGACATCAAAGTTGATTTTGACACTCAGACCATTTCAGGAAAAGCATCTTGGACAATTGATAACATCAGTAAAGGAAATGAAATTATTTTCGACGAAAACACTTTAAATATTACCAAAGTAACTTTAGGCGACGAAGAAAAAGAAACTAAATTCGAGCTTGGAAAAGACACAGAATTTCACGGGAAACCGCTTCATATCACTATTGAACCCAACACGACTAAAGTAAACATTTACTACAACACCACTAAAGATGGTGTTGCACTACAATGGCTTAAACCAGAACAAACTGCAGACAAAAAGAAACCTTTTGTTTTCTCTCAAGGCGAAAGCGTTTGGTCTAGAACTTGGATTCCATGTCAAGATTCGCCAGGAGTTCGTTTTACTTACAATGCAAAAGTTACGGTTCCGAAAGATTTATTAGCGGTTATGAGCGCTGTAAATCCGCAGAAGAAAAATGAGACTGGAGTTTATACTTTCAAACAAGACAAAGCAATTCCTTCTTATTTAATGGCAATTGCAGTTGGAGACATCGAATTTCAGGCAATAGACAAAAGAACTGGAGTTTATGCAGAACCATCTGTTTTAAAAAGCGCTGCTTATGAATTTGCTGAGCTAGGCAAAATGGTAAATGCAGCAGAAAAATTATACGGACCATACAGATGGGGACGTTATGATGTTTTGGTTTTACCTCCAAGTTTCCCTTATGGCGGAATGGAAAATCCGAACTTGACTTTCTTAACTCCAGGAGTACTTGCTGGAGATCGTTCGCTAACAAGCTTATTAGCACACGAATTAGGACACAGCTGGAGCGGAAACTTAGTTACAAATGCCACTTGGGATGATATTTGGTTAAACGAAGGTTTCACTACTTATGTTGAACACAGAATTGGAGAAGCAATCTTCGGAAAAAAAGAATTTGACATGCAAAACGTTATCACCAACAAAGAATTGGTTGATAATGTTGCTGAATATGGAGACACAAATCCAGATACAAGATTAAAAGTTAGTTTGACAGGAAGAAATCCTGACGACGGAATTAGCATGATTCCTTATGTAAAAGGATACTCTTTTTTAAGAGTTATTGAAAATGCCGTTGGACGCGATAAATTTGATCCGTTTATCAAAAATTATTTTGATTCTCATGCTTTTCAATCTATCACAACAGAAGATTTTGTAAAGTATTTAAACGAAAATCTTATCAAAGGCGATAAAGCTTTAGCAGATAAAATCCAATTGGACAATTGGATTTACAAACCAGGAATTCCATCAAACATCGTTCCTGTAAGTTCAGCAGAATTTGACGCAATTGATGCAATCCAAAAAAGCTGGAGAGAAACGGGCGTCGCTGGTTTAAACAAAAAAATCACAACTACTGCCGAAAAACAACATTTTATTGACCATCTTCCAGCTGATATTACAGCAAAAGAAATGGAAGCAATTGATAAGGAATTCAACTTTACTAAAGGAGGTAATTTTATTATTAAACGTCAATGGTTTGTTCAAGCCATTCGTCATCAATATAAAGCTGCTGATCCTGCAATTGAGCAATTCTTAATTGGAAGCAGCAGAACTGGATCTATCATGATGCTTTACAAAGAAATGGTCAAAACTCCAGAAGGAAAAGTTTGGGCTAAAAAAGTTTTCGATAAAGCAAAATCTGGTTATCATGCAACCACTATTCAGGATGCTGCAAGTGTTTTGAAATAGTTTTTTCAAAATTATAACTCTAAAAAGAGGCTGTTCTTTAGGAACAGCCTCTTTTTTTACACCTTATTTGTCATTTCGACGAAGGAGAATCTTCACAAGAAGCTCGAGAGATTTGATTTTCGTTGCGGAGTTACTTGCGAAGATTCTCCTTCGTCAAGATTGCGTGAATTGTTTGCAGAATTTCTAGTGCGATCCTTCCTTCATCAGGATGACAAACTAAACGAAAACAATCTTATAAAAACGAGAGCCCTAGCCCCGATAGAAGTGGAAATCCTTTTGTGCCGGGGTTCGGCACAAAAGATTGGAACGGATAGCGGGAAATAGCTCCTAAAAAAACCTCAGGGAAAATTGTCCATTAGATAGCGTACATTCTCCATGTTTTAAAATCTGCATTCGTTGCAACTTTGTAATGTCAAAAGACAACAACAAATAACAACTTTAAAAAATTAAATAAAATGGCACGATTAACAGCATTAAACCCAGAAGAAGTAACAGGAAAAACTAAAGATTTATTCAACGCAGTTCAATCAAAATTAGGCGTTGTACCAAACATGATGAGAACAATGGGAAATTCTCCAGCAGTTTTGGAAGGATATTTAAACTTAAGCGGCGCTTTGAGCCACGGAAAATTAAGTGCAAAAACAGGAGAACTAATCGCTTTGGCAGTCTCAGAAAGCAACTCTTGCGATTACTGTTTAGCAGCTCACACTTTTATAGGAGAAAAATTAATAAAAGCAGATCCGTCAGTTTTAAAAGCAGCAAGATCAGGAAATTCTGATGACGCAAAAACAGAAGCGATTTTACAATTAGCTAAAACATTAATCAGTAAAGGCGGTTTAGTAAACGATGAAGATGTAAATAAAGCCAAAAATGCAGGAGTTTCTGATGCTGAAATTGCAGAAACTATCGGTCACGTAGCTTTAAACGTTTTAACAAACTACTTTAATAATGTAGCAAATACTGAAATAGACTTTCCAACAGTTTAATCAAGATTTACACATTTACTATAACAAAAAACAATTTATAAAGATAGCTACGGATTTATTTCATGGCTATCTTTATACTTTCAAAAACAAAAGAAATCATGAGTTCTCAAAATGTTTTTACTTTAATCAATCCGCAGAACGGAAATTTAGCTTTTAAAATTCTTCCTTTTGATGACAACAGCCATTTCGACCATTTACAGCGAAACAATTATTACTCTTTAATTTGGGTCACTAAAGGAAAAGGCAAAGTAAAAGCCGATTTTGCAGAACATCATTTTGAAGAAAACTCACTTCTCGCCTTTTCTCCGTATCAGCCTTTTATGCTTTGTGTAAGCGAACCGATTGAAGGAATTGCCATTCATTTTCATCCTGATTTTTACTGCATTCATATGCATCAAAAAGAGGTTTCGTGCAATGGTGTTTTGTTCAATAACATTTACCAACCTCCATATGTGCAAGTTACAGAACAAGCTTCGCAAACTTTTAATATGGTTATTGATCAAATGAAAGCTGAAATTCAAAACGCAGAATTGGCACAATATGAATTGCTAATTTCTTATTTAAAGATTTTTCTAATTACGGCTTCAAGGCTAAAAACAGAGCAATTGGAAGAAATGAAATCGGTTCCAGATTCTAAAGAACCTGTCATTCTTCAAAGCTTGAAAGATGCGATTGAATTGAATTTTAAAACCAAACATTCTGCCGGAAATTATGCCGAATTATTGAATATTTCTCCAAAAGCACTGGCGAAATTGTCTAAGAACTATTTCAATAAAACTTTAACTGATTTAATTTCGGAAAGAATTATTATTGAAGCTAAAAGAGAACTTTATCTAACCAACAAAACTGTAAAAGAAATCGCGTACGAATTAGGCTATGACGATGAGCATTATTTCAGCCGTTTCTTTAAGACGAATGCCGATGTTTCTCCTCAAATTTATCGTGAAACAGTAGGTTTTGGCAAAATGGATGCTTAAAGTTTGAAGTCGCAGTTTTCAGTCGCAGTTTTCAGTCGCAGTTTTCAGTCGCAGTTTATCAGTAATCACTGACCTGAAAACTGAGATTATTTATTCTTCGCTTCAATCCATTTGGACATATACATTGTACTTTTAAACGCATGATGCTGCAGCAGATTTCCCATAAAATTGTGAAGACGATGACTTTTGGAATCAATCAAAAGAGAATTTACCAATGAAATTAATTCATTTGAGTAATTACTTTTCTGATAACATTTATTGATGATTTCGATTCCGGTTTTTTGAGACTGCTTCCAAAGATTTTCATTTTGATACAGCGCAATAGCTTTTTTAGCAAATTCTACTGCATCATCTTCAATACAGCCATTCCAAGGCAGACCGCCGTGCATAGCTTCAGAACCAACAGATGTTGTTGCGCTTGGCGTTCCGCATTGCATAGCTTCTAATAATTTTCCTTTCAGACCTGCTCCAAAACGAATTGGCGCTAAAACTACTTTAGCATTTTTCACAATTTCATTAGCATCTTCTGCCCTTCCCATAATGAAAAACCCGTTTTTAGGCTGATGCAACTGCAATACTTTTTGCGAAGGATAAGCACCATAAACCTTCAAAACTGCTTCTGGAAAATCTTTTTTTATAGTAGGCCAAATGGCTTCTTTTAGATATTGAACGGTATTCCAATTGGGCTCGTGAAGAAAATTTCCAATAAAAACAAAATCATTTCGGTTTTCAAAAGAAGGCAATTGTAGCAAATCTTCTTCGTTCATTTCATCAACCAAAAAAGGAAGATAAAAGAGTAAATCCTCATTGATTTTAAAAACCTCTTTCAGAATATTCATTTCAAATTCTGATATAATCAAAGATAAATCGCAACGTAAAATACTGGCAATTTCTCGTTTTGCTACTTCTTCAGACAGTAAATCCTGAAGCTCAAAAGCTCGATTTTCTTTAAAAGCTTTTTGCCTTGCGGTTCGCAGACAATGCAAATCTTCAGTATCTAAAATTCGGATTGCATTTGGGCATTTTTCAACAACTCGCCAACCAAACTGTTCTTCGACCATAAAACGATCAAATAAGACAACATCTGGATTTAATTCAGCTACAAAATCATCAAAACTTGAAGAATTAAGTTCAATGCTTTTTTTTATTACTCCAAATTCAGACAAATCAACCATAAAATCGCTGTCCTGAGCCGCACTTGCAAATGTGATTTCAAATCCATTTTCCTTAAAAATAGAAATCAATTGCATCATTCTTCCGCCTGCTGCAGAAGACTTTGGCTCGGGCCAGACAAACCCAACAATTAAAAGTTTTTTTATTTGATTCATAAACTTTGTTTCACATTACAAAATAATGCTTTTTTCCGCGGATTTGCACCCAATTTCCTGAAATTCGGTCGCAAAAAAACACTAATTTTGCAAAATCTAAATGCTGGGAAATTATGTTGGGATTAAAATTAGCTACAGACCCTCGCTGGGTAAATATCGTTGAGTCAAATATCGAAGAAATTTTAACGGATCACGCCTGGTGCGAACAAAAAGCGGCTTCAAACGCGATTAGTATCGTCACTTACAACTCTGAAATCGAAGAATTGGTAACCGAAATGCTTGAAATTGCCAGAGAAGAACTGGAACATTTTCAGATGGTTCATAACATTATAAAACAACGCGGACTTACTTTGGGACGTGAACGAAAAGATCATTATGTAAATGAACTTTTCAAATTCATGAAAAAAGACGGAAGCAGAAGAGACGCTCTCTGTGACCGATTATTGTTTTCGGCAATGATTGAGGCCAGAAGCTGCGAACGCTTTAAAGTGCTTTCGGAAAATATAAAAGACGAAGAATTGGCTAAATTCTACCGCGATTTAATGATTTCTGAAGCAGGACATTACACTACTTTTTTAGGATTTGCCAGAAAATATCAAGACAATATTGACATTGATAAAAGATGGAAGGAATGGATTGAATATGAAGGTTCTATCATTACCAATTATGGTAAAAGTGAAACCGTTCACGGATAAATTATATTCTTTTTCAATTCTATTTTAATATAAAAACCACAATTCGCTATGCAGAAAAATAAATCCAGATCAATCGTTTTTAAAATTGCGAAGTATACCGGAATAACCTTTGCGGTAATTATCGGATTATTATTTTTAACGCCTATCGTCTTTGAGGATCAGATTAAAGAACAAATCAAGAAAACGGCTAACGAAAGGTTAAGTGCAGAATTGAATTATTCTGATGTTTCGGTGTCATTTTTTCACCATTTTCCATCACTTACCTTGACCTTAGACAACTTAAGTTTGAATGGTTCGGCTCCGTATACCAACGAAAAATTCATTACCGCAAAAGAGGTTTCTTTCGGAATAAATGTAGCGAGTCTGATTTTCAGCAAATCGGTAAAAATTGATCAGATTTATTTATCAGATTCTTTTATAAACGTAAAAGTAAATCCGGAAGGAGAAGCGAATTACAACATCTACAAATCACAAGAACAAGCTTCTAAAGCTAAAGACAGCAGTGATACAGCGCTAAAACTAGAACGAATCGAAATTTTAAACAGTAAAATTGTTTATGATGATAAATCGACTAAAGTCCATTTTGACGCATACGGATTTAACTATTTAGGAAAAGGAGATTTAAACAAAGCTGTTTTCGATTTATATTCTAAAGCGAACATCGAAAAATTAAATATCGTCTACGAAGACGAACCATATTTAATGAACAAAAAGATCGATGCTGATCTGATTACAAAAGTAAACATCAACTCGCTTTCTTTCTTTTTCCAGCAAAATAACCTTAAAATCAATCAGCTTTTGGTCGATTTTAAAGGGAAATTCGATATTTTGAAGGACGGCTACAATATGGATTTCGTTATTAAATCCAATAACAGCAAACTTTATGACGTCTTTACAGCATTGCCTCCAAAATACATTACATGGCTTTCTAAGACAGATTTAAAAGGAAACACAGATTTGCTGTTAACTTTAAAAGGAAAATATATTACTTCTGAAAACATTGCGCCAGATTTAGATTTGGATGTAAAAGTAACTGACGGTTTTGTTAATTATAACAAAAGCGCATTTCCAGTTTCAAATTTGAATTTAGACATCAAAACAACTGTCCCTTCTCTAAATCCAGATTTGGTAATTGTTGACGCAAAAAACTTATCGCTAAACATCAATCAGGATTATTTAAAATCGAAATTCTTGATTAAAGGCGTAAACACGCCAGATATTAATGCTGATTTTAAAGCTAAAATTGATCTTGAGAAATTAATCAAGGCACTTGGGATTCCTGATATTGAATTAAAAGGAACTTTGGCAGGCGATGTAAAAGCAAACGGAATCTTTGATCAAAAAAACAAACGTTTCCCTGTTACAAACGGAGTTCTTAATTTGGATAATGGATATTTAAAAACGCCTTATTACCCAAATCCAATTACCAATATTACAATTAAATCGAAAATAGAAAACCAGAAAGGAACATTTGCCGATTTAAAAGTAAACTTAACCCCAACTCAATTTACTTTTGAAGGAAAACCTGTTTTTGTACAGGCTGATTTAAGCAATTTTGACGACTTGAGTTATGATGTAAAAGCAAAAGGAGAATTGGATATTAGCAGAATTTATAAAGTTTTCTCGCAAAAAGGTCTTGATCTTGATGGTTTTGTAAAAGCAGATTTAGCCTTAAAAGGAAAACAAAGTGATGCCGAAAAAGGAAATTACAGTAAATTGAACAATAAGGGAACTCTTGAATTAAGAAACATTGGAATTGCTTCCGAATACCTTCCGAAGAAATTCATTATCAAAGAAGGAATTTTTAAAATCAATCAGGATAAAATGTCTTTCAATAATTTCCTTGCTGCATACGGGCAATCTGATTTTAAATTGAATGGATATTTACAGAATGTTTTCAATTACGTAATGACTAATACAGGCGTTTTAAAAGGTTCTTTTAAAGTTACTTCTCGATATATCAATGTTGACGAATTCATGTCGAGCGTAGATCCAAATACATCTGTAACACAGACTTCTGCTCCTAAGAAAGAAGCAAAACCACCTGAAAACACTCAGACTGGCGTTATCATTATTCCAACCAATTTAAACTTACAGTTGATTGCCAATGCTCAAAGAGTATATTTTGACAAATTAAATCTTCAAAATGCAACTGGAAATCTAACTATGAAAAATGGCAAATTGACCATGCAGAATACTGGCTTTAATTTAATTGGATGCAATGTATCTATGAATGCCAATTATCAAGCTGTAACGCCACAAAAAGCCAATTTTGATTACGCTATAAAAGCAACCGATTTTGATATAAAACGAGCGTATAATGAAATCGAAGTTTTCAGAAAAATGGCAAGTGCCGCAGAAAAAGCACAAGGAATTGTTTCATTAGATTACCAGCTTAAAGGCCGTTTAAACGGAAATATGGATCCTGTTTATCCTTCCCTTGTAGGTGGCGGCACTCTTTCTGTAAAAGATGTAAAAGTTAGAGGTTTGAAAATGTTTAATGCCGTAAGCAAGCAAACAAATTCTGAATCGATGAAAAATCCAGACCTTTCTAAAGTTGATATCAAAACAACAGTTAAAAACAATATTATAACTGTAGATCGCTTTAAATTTAAGTTTGCAGGCTTTAGACCAAGAATTGAAGGCACAACAAGCCTAGACGGAAAACTGAACTTAAAAATGCGTTTAGGATTACCTCCTTTTGGTATTTTCGGAATTCCATTAACGGTTACTGGAACTCAAGATAATCCAAAAGTAAAAGTCGGTAAGAAAACAGAAGATTTGGAAGAAACTAAGGATACTGAGGAATAAATGTTTTAAATTCCAAATTCCAAATTCCAAATTCCAATCACACGAAAAATCTTTATAGCCTTTGTCAAGTTTAAAACTTTGACAAAGGCTTTTCTTTTACAGATAACTAAACTGCAAATATTTGCTTTGAAACAAACAAAATCCCTTTACCCATCAGCCACAACAGTAAAGCTAAACCAAGAAGTTTCCATGCCCAGCCTCTTCCTCTTTTCCAATCTGAGAAAAAAGAAAAAGCTTCCATGTACTTTAGTATTATAAACAAAGTTGATCCTATAATTGTAAACCAGATCACTTCGTTTAAGTGAAGATAAAAACCGTACATAAAAACGGCGCTAAAAAACAGAAGCGTAACTAATTGTATAAAATAATAGTTTCTTAAACTGTATTTATGATTCATTTTTAATGATAAAATTAAAAATGAGAAAATCAATAAACCAATTAGAGCCGAGATAATATTATAAAAAATAAGATTTTCTTGCAGTGCCAATACTATCGTGACAATAACCGCAACAACAGTGCAAGCCGCAAGAGAATTAACGCTTCTGTCTCTATCATCTTCTTTATAAAAGGGAAATAAAACAGGATAAATATATTTTTCTAAGGAACGCCAGAAAGGCAAAGCATAAACTGTAGCAATTCCAGACAAAACTACTTCGTAATTATAAAAAATATCGGCAGGAACTTTATACAGCACATATAAAAGCGCAAGTGTAACTACAAAGGCTGGAAAACATATCGTTTTTATGGTTTCCCAAGAATCTTTGCCCCAAAAATTATTTTCTATTTCATAAGCATACTTCTTAATCCAGTATTCTTTTGTAAACAAAGCCGTAGACTGACTCCATAACAAAAATAAGCCTAGATGTATAATTACGGTTCGCAATACAAATTCTTCAACAATACAGCCATAAATTACACAAGCTGCTCCAATTAAAAGCAATTCAAGAGTCAGTAAAACCGGTGAAAACAAAATCCTTACTATAGGAGCCAAATGATTCACCAAAAATCGAATTAGTAGACTCCAATATTTTTTAAACAAAGCAATAACAGCACAAATAGCTATAAATGCAGAAAGATAAAACATCCAATTGGTTAGCAATTGCGTCTGCATCCACAATTGAACAGCAGAATCTTTTTGCGGAGTATAAACAATATCTGAATTTAGAAAAACCTCTTTTGCTAGCTCATCTCTTAGATTATTACTTAAATCAGGAAGTTCATTTTTATGCGCATTCCAAAACTTATCTGTATTGAAACCATTCTTTTTTAGAACTTCAAATTCATACAGAACATTTTTCTGCTTATTGCTTAAAGCACTCAAATGAATAGCAACACTATCTGATACAACTTTACCGTAAGTGCTTATACAGAACAAAAGGGCAAATAAGAGTATTTTTTTCAACTTATAACATTTAAAAAGTTTGAAGATATCTAATTATCCCCAATTTTACAAATGTAAGTTTTTTACTTAACGCAATGTGTTGAAAATAAAAAACCCTATCTTTACAGAACGGGTTTTTTATAAAAAGTAATCTATGATTATTATGCCTCGAATGGGATAATAGATACATAAGATTTGTTATCTCTTTTCTTTTGGAACTTAACAACTCCATCAACTTTAGCATGTAAAGTGTGATCTTTACTGATGTAAACGTTTTCACCTGGATTGTGTTTTGAACCTCTTTGTCTAACGATGATGTTTCCAGCAATAGCAGCTTGACCACCATAAATCTTAACGCCTAGACGTTTTGATTCTGATTCTCTACCATTCTTCGAACTACCGACACCTTTCTTGTGAGCCATGACGTATGAGTTTAAATATTGTTATTATTCTTTAGTAGTCTCTTTTTTTGCTTTTGGAGCTGCTTTTTTTGCTTTTGGAGCTGCTTCTACTTCTTCAGTAGCTGCTGCCTCTTCTGCTACAACTGCTTTTTTAGCTGCTGCTTTTTTTGTTCCTCCTGCTGCAGTAATACCTTCAATTACAATTTGAGTAAGATATTGTCTGTGACCATTTCTTTTTTTGTATCCTTTTCTTCTTTTCTTTTTGAAAACGATAACTTTATCTCCTTTTAAGTGTTGTAACACTTTAGCTTCTACTGAAGCACCTTCTATAGCTGGGGCGCCTAAAGTTACATTTCCATTGTCATCTAACAAAAGAACTTTGTCAAAAGAAACTTTTGAACCTTCTTCGTTAGCTAAACGGTGAACATAAACCTTTAAGTCTTTGCTTACTTTAAATTGTTGCCCTGCTATCTCTACGATTGCATACATATCAAATTGATTTATTGAATTTTAAGGTTGCAAATATACAACTAATAATTTACTATGCAACCCATAAAAGCAAAAATATTTTCTACTAAAAAAACCTTGTTTTTCAAGCAGTTCCGCACAGAAAACAAAATTAATTTAAAGTAAAAGATTGTTAAAATAGCATTTATTTGAAAACAATTCTGCAATACATAACTAAAAAAAACTATTTTTGATGTAACTAAAATCAACTCTTGTCTACCTACTATTGTTGATATTTTAAAATTATTAATCTTTATGAAAAAATCAATAATGATGTTAAGTGCAGCATTAATGCTTGGCGGAGTGGCTCATGCCCAAAAAGTAGCTTTTGAAGAATACGATTTAGACAATGGATTGCATGTCATTTTACACAATGATCCGTCTGCTCCTGTTGTTATCACCTCGGTAATGTACCATGTTGGATCAAAAGACGAACGTCCCGACCGAACAGGTTTTGCGCACTTCTTTGAGCATTTATTATTTGAAGGAACTCAGAATATAAAACGCGGGGAATGGATGAAAATCGTTACCGCAAATGGTGGAGTTAACAATGCTAACACTTCTGACGATAGAACGTATTATTATGAAGTTTTTCCCTCTAACAGCTTAGAGCTTGGCTTATGGATGGAATCTGAGAGATTAATGCATCCTATCATCAACAAAGTTGGCGTAGATACACAAAATGAAGTTGTAAAAGAGGAAAAAAGAATGCGTTACGACAATCAGCCGTATGGAAATATTCTGGCAGAGGTTAAGAAAAACATGTTCAAAAATCACCCTTATAGATGGACGACTATCGGTTCAATGAAAGACTTGGACGCGGCAACTCTGGAAGAATTTCAGGCTTTTAATAAAAAATTCTACACACCAAACAATGCCGTTTTAGTGGTTGCCGGAGATTTCGAAAAAACAAAAACAAAAGAATGGATTCAGAAATATTTCGGACCAATTCCAAGAGGTGAAGAAGTTAAAAAGCAAACTTTTACTGAAGAGCCAATTACACAAACCATTAAGGCTACTTACGAAGATCCGAACATTCAGATTCCGATGATTGTGGCTTCATACAGAACGCCTTCAATGAAAACTAGAGACGCTAGAGTATTAGACTTAATTTCTTCTTATTTGAGTGATGGGAAAAGCTCTAAACTTTACAAAAAAATAGTTGACGATAAAAAAATGGCGCTACAGATTGGCGCAGTAGGATTTAGCCAAGAAGATTACGGAACATACATTCTTTACGGCCTGCCGATGGCTCCCTACACCATTAATGATATTTTAAAAGAAATGGATGAGGAAATTGTAAAAATCCAAACCGATCTTATTTCTGAAAAAGATTATCAAAAATTACAGAACAAATTCGATAACAATTATGTAAACGCCAATTCAAGCGTGGAAGGAATTGCAGAAAATCTTGCTTCGTATTATTTACTTTATGGAGACGTTAATTTGATCAATACCGAAATCGACATCTATCACTCGATTACAAGAGAAGAAATTAGAGAAGTTGCCAAGAAGTATTTGAACCCGAATCAGCGTTTGATTTTAGATTATATTCCAGCAGCCAAATCTCAAAACTAAGAATATCGAATCATGAAAAAAATACATACTTTTTTAATCCTTATTTTCCTAACTGGAATTATGCAAGCACAAGATCGTCCACAACCCAAACCAGGAAATGCCCCAGTAGTCAACATCAAAAAACCCCAGACCTTTGTTTTAGCAAACGGTATGAAAGTTTTGGTTGTTGAAAACCACAAATTGCCAAGAGTGAGCTATACACTTACTTTAGATAATGCTCCATTTACTGAAGGAAATAAAAAAGGGGTTGATGAATTAACTAGCAGCTTAATCGGAAACGGAACCAAAAAAACAACTAAAGAAGCTTTTAACGAAGAAATTGATTTTTACGGAGCTAATATCAATTTCACTTCTCAAGGTGCTTATGCAAGTACATTATCAAAATATTCGGGACGTGTTTTAGAACTTTTGGCAGAAGGAGCCTTACAGCCAAATTTCACTCAGACAGAATTTGACAAAGAAAAAGCAAAACTTTTGGAAGGATTAAAAGCCGACGAAAAAAGCGTTCCTGCCATTTCAAATAGAGTCGTAGATGTTTTGGCTTTTGGAAAAAATCATCCTGCAGGAGAATACCTTTCTGAAGAAACTGTAAAAAATGTTACGCTGGCAGATGTTCAAAACAATTACAATACTTACTTTGTTCCAGAAAATGCTTATTTGGTGGTTATTGGCGATGTAAAATTTAAAGAGGTAAAAACAGCTGTTGAAAAATTATTCAGCGGATGGAAAAAACAAGCAGCGCCAAAAAACACTTATCCAAATCCGACGAATGTTTCAAATTTACAAATAGATTTTGTTGACGTTCCAAATGCCGTTCAATCTGAAATTTCATTGGTGAATACTATTAATTTAAGAATGAGCGATCCTGATTTTTTCCCGGCAGTTATTGCTAATCAAATTTTAGGAGGCGATTTTAACAGTTATTTAAACATGAATCTTCGCGAGCAGCACGCATGGACTTACGGCGCAAATTCAAGCATTGGAAGCGGAAAATATGTAACTAAATTCAAAGCATCTTCAGCCGTTAGAAATACCGTTACAGACAGTGCAGTTGTTCAGTTTGTAAAAGAAATTAAAAGAATTAGAACCGAAAGAGTTGATCCAGAAGTTTTAAGAAACGTAAAAGCAGGTTATATAGGAAGATTCGTAATGCAGGTTGAAAAACCTCAGGCTGTTGCACGTTATGCCTTAAATATTGAAACAGAAAAACTTCCTGCTGATTTCTACGAAAAATACATTCAAACCATCAATAACGTAACTGCTGATGATATTTATCGCGTTGCCAACAAATACTTTTTATTGGATAATATGCGAATTGTTATTGTCGGAAAAGGATCTGATGTTATTCCTGGTCTAGAAAAATTACAGATTCCAATTTCGTATTTCGACAAATATGGAAATCCAGTTGAAAAACCTTCAACAAAAAAAGAAGCACCAAAAGATATTAGTGCAAAAACAGTTTTTGAAAACTATATTAATGCTATTGGCGGAGAAAAAGCAGTTACAGCTGTAAAAACATTATACATGAATGGCTCCACAACAATTCCGCAAGCTCCTACTCCATTGACTTTTACATCTAAATTAGATTCAAAAGGAAAAATGATGGTTTCGCTTTCTATGGGAACAATGAATTTAATGAAACAGGTGGTTAATGAAAAAGGCGCTTACGTTGAACAGCAAGGGCAAAGAAAAAACCTTGAAGGCGAAGATTTAGCTGAAATGAAAGCCAATGCAGCTCCTTTTGAAGAATTGCAGCTTGTAAAAAGAACCGATCTAAAAGTAGAAGGAATTGAACCAATTAACGGAAGCGATGCCTATGTCATTAAAGACGGCAAAACAAAATATTATTACGACGTTAAATCAGGATTAAAAACTGCCGAATCTAAAGTTCGCGAACAAGGCGGAAAATCAGTTGAACAAATCACTAATTTCAACGATTACAAAGAAGTAAAAGGCGTTAAAGTTCCTTTTAACTTAGTTCAGAATGTTGGTTTTGAATTGGATATCAAAATGTCTGATATCAAGATTAACGAAGGAGTTTCTGAGAAAGATTTTTTATAAGACGCTAAGATACTAAGGTACTAAGATGCTAAGATTTTAAGGCTTTGTCAAAGTTCGAAACTTTGACAAAGCTTTTTTTTATTGATTAAGTTTTCTTAGACTGAGCGGATTCGAAGCCAATCCACTTATAATTCACAACTCAAAAAAAACTATTTTTTCGCCGACAAATAAACTCCGATCAAAATAATAAAAGCACCAACAGACTGAATTGGCGTTATAAATTCATTATCTAACAATCCCCAGAAGAATGCTACAATCGGAATCAAATACGTTACTGATGTTGCAAAAACTGGTGATGACATTTGAATCAATTTAAAGAAAAGAATGTTGGCAATTCCGGTTCCCAAAATTCCTAAAATAGCCACAAAAAGTATAGAATGCTGCGTTTCTGCAAAATGTATTTTCTGGCTGATATCGGTTGTGCTTAAAATGATTAATGCAGGCAAAAGCAAAACCGCAAAATTTCCTGTTGTGATACTTACAGAATTTAAATCGTGCAGATATTTTTTAATCAGATTTACATTGATAGCATAACTAAGCGTTGCTATAACCACTAGTAAGACATAGAAATAATTTTGAGTTCCACTTGCAGAATCTCCACTTAAAACCAAAAGCAGACATCCTAGAAGTCCAACAAAAACGCCTAAAACTTGTCGTTTTTGAAATTGAATTCCAAATGCTATAATTCCTAAAACCAAAGTATTTAAAGGCGTTAGCGAATTTAAAATCGCCACAATAGAACTATTTACCTGAGTTTCTGCAATAGCAAAAAGATACGCTGGCATAAAAGTTCCGAAAAGCGAAGTTATGGCAACAAATTTCCATTGACGGCGTGAAATCTTTTTTAGACTATTAAACCCTACAATCAGCAAAAACAAAGCAGCAAAAATAATGCGGAACGATCCAACTTGAACAGCGGTTAAACCAACCAATCCTTTTTTTATCAGAATAAAAGAGCTTCCCCAAATAAGAGAAAGAATCGCTAAGTAAATCCACTTTAACTGTTTTGTTTCCATAAATTGCATTTTACTGCAAATTTGTAATTATTTTACGAACTGACCTCTCTCTTTTTATTAATTTTGCAAACAAGTAATTAGCAATCTAAAATTTAATATATAATGAAAATTTCAAAAATCTTATTCGCTGCAGCAATCGCTGGTTTAGTGTTCGTTGGCTGTAAAAAAGCAGAAGACAAAAGTCTTGAAGTTGTAAATAAGGAAAAAAGTGCTCCAAAAGAACACAAACCAATCGCCGCTGAGAATCTTCAAACAGCAAGCTTTACAATTGACGGTATGACTTGTGCTGTTGGATGCGCTAAAACCATCGAAGAAGAATTAGCAAACCTTGACGGAGTTGAAAAAGCAACAGTTGATTTTGACAAAAAAACAGCAACGGTAAGTTTCGACAAAACAATTCAAAATCCAGAATCTTTAACTAAAGTGGTTCAAGAAACTGGAGATGGTAAAACATATAAGGTTTCGAATTTTAAGTCTTAAATTCTAAATTAACAAACTTCAAAAGGCGCTCAAATTTGAGTGCCTTTTTTTAATTTATATTTGTTAAAAAAAATAAATTAAAAACACTAATAAGAAATACACCGAAATAAAATAAATGCCAAAAACAAATTATTTAATAAAAAGACCACTTGCCGCAACAATCGATGTATTATTTTTTGCTTTAATAGTAGAAATAATTGGTCCATTTTTCGAATAGACGGCACAAATTATATTCCTACAGGTGTATTTATCCTGCTATTTTACACCATACTTATCATTCAAGATATCCTATTTAATAAAACATTAGGCAAATATCTATTTAAATTTGAAATACAATTTGAGGACGACAATCAAATCAAAAGATATAAAAAATATGTCAAATTAACTTTAAGGAGATTATTTGATCCATTGGAAATGATTTGCCCATTCATTTATATCCTTTCTATCATTTTCACAAAAAAGAATCAGAAACTAGGAGATTTAATTTCAGGAATAGTAATACTTGAAAAAAAACAGCCATTATTACATTAATCAAAGAGCATAAAAACCTAAAACTAATTTTATTGAATAAATCGTATGCTTTACTATATTTATATGCTTTTTTTCTTATTGTTAAATATTTATATTTATGTGTATTTAAATAAAGTGTCAAAACTAAAATCTGTTTTTCATTTCTTGATAACATCCATATTTGTAGTTATAATTTTATTACATGAGCTAGAGTTTATAACATTCCAAATAACAAGGTCTCAATTTAATCGTATATTCTTTTTTAGTTATATGCTAATCCTTTTCTATTTTTTCAATAAACTGCTCATGCGTGAAATTGCAAAAAAACAATCTTTAATACCTTTAACACTTTAATAGTTTCTACAATTGAGAGAGGGATTTTTTTGAAATTCATTTTTCTAGTCAGTTCTATAATACAATTACAGATAATTTATAAAATGAAATAGTATCTTCGAGCACGCATTTGCGAGACGCTTGCTGCGGGAAGAAATGTAAATCGAAATAGTCGCGAAATCCAGCAAAAAATAATCCTTATGCCAATAATTTATTAAAAGAGAAAGCATTTAATGAAAACATTACAAATACTTATGCTTTTTATTTTTCTAGTTAGTTGCAATAATGCAGAAAATAAAAAAGATTTAAATCCTTCGGTAATAGCGAAAAAGGAATTGCTAGCAAAAATTACAACTACAAATAATAATATAACCTTAAAAAAAGAGATAATTAATAATCAATTTGCAAACGCACCATTAGGAGAGTTTAAGTTTATTAATAATGACCTTTCTTTATTTTTTAAAGGTAACTATGATGTAGATAAGACTACGATAACAAATAAATTCACAGGAAAGATTGATACGCTGATTACTTTTCAAAATAAAAACTCATTAGTAAGATTTTATAAAACTGAAGAAAAAGTAATGTTGGACAGTTTGAATGTTTCCGATAAAAACTTTGTAATATTTAATTTGGGAGTGGATATAGATATGAATAAAGATAAATTTTTAAGCACATTTAAGGTTAATAAAATAGATTCTTTCTCTGACACTATTTCAATCATCAATGACGAAGGAAATAATTCTATTGAACTTTCATTTATAAACAAAAAATTAAATAAAATAATAATACTTCCATGGTAAGGACAAATATTATAATTTACTAGATTTATTCCTCCGTTTAAGAATTCACAAGCAAGGATATTAAAGCATTTTAAAATGAAAAAAGGACTCAAATCGAATCCTTTCTATTTTTATTTCCATTTCAACGTTTCCATCAAACGCTGCATATCGTTTTTGACATAACTCGCGGCAGGCATAATCGAATCAAAGTTTGGTTTTGCGTAAAAGTACATCGAACCAATTAAAAAGTGTTTGGTACTGTCGGTAACGTAAAACTGAGAATTTGTCGCTGCATTTCCATCTACTTGATAAAACATTCCGTAAACCTTTTTCTGTGGATTTAAGTACGGCTGTTCCAGAATATCATCGGCTTTAATAACGTGCTCGTAAGTCAGTTTTTGAGCGTCGCGTAGTAATTTATCAATATTGCCATTTACTGGCTTGTACGTCAAATAAATGGTCGCTTTCATCTTTGGATACGTGATGGCAAAACCGCATTCTTTTTCTCCTTTGATAATCGCATCCTCGTTCATTTGAAAAGTGAACGGGCAGGTGTTTTCAAAATTCACATATTTTGCTTCTGGATAATCTAATCGCAGGAAACTCGCTGGTTTAGGCAGAACATCATTTTTACAGCTTATAACCGTTAGCGCAAGCAAAATTGATGTTATTGAAAGTATTTTATTAAGCATTTTTATTTATCGTTACTTTTATTTGTTTTACACGCTTTTTGTCTACTGTTTCTACGGTGAAAATACAGTTTTCAAAAGGCACTTTTTGATCTTTTTTCGGGAAATTACCTAAAATTTCCAGAATAAATCCAGCCAATGTTTCAGCTTCTCCTTTGTGAGCCTCAAAAACATCTTCATCAACATCTACAATTCTATAGAAATCTTTCAAGTTTATTTTTCCTTCAAAAAGAAAATTATTTTCATCAATTTGCGAGAAGTTCAGATTTTCATCATCAAATTCATCACTAATATCACCTACAATTTCCTCGATAACATCTTCTAAAGAAACCAATCCGGAAGTTCCGCCATATTCATCAACCACAATTGCCAAATGGCTTTTTAAACTCTGAAAATCCTTCAATAGATTATCCAGTTTTTTATTCTCAGGAACAAAGAACGCTTCTCTAATCAAAGAAGTCCAATCAAATTCTTCTTTATCAATATGAGGCAGCAAGTCTTTTACGAAAAGCACGCCTTCAATCTGATCGATATTATCTCGATAAACTGGAATTCTAGAAAAACCTGTTTCAATTATTTTAGGATAAATTTCTGAGAATGTTTCTGATATTTCCAATGCAAAAATATCAATTCTTGGACTCATTACCTGCTTTGTATCGGTATTTCCAAAAGAAACAATTCCTTCAAGGATTTTCTGTTCTTCTGTTGAAGTCCCTTCCGAATCGGTAAGTTCCAATGCCTGAGAAAGTTGATTGACAGAAAAATTACTTTTTTGCTTTCCTAATTTGTTTTGAAAATATATCGTAACAGCACGCATAGGCAAACTGATCGGAGAAAGCACTTTATCTAAAAATGCCAGCGGATAAGCGACACGTTTGGCAAATCGAACGCTGTTTCTGCTTGCATAAACCTTAGGAAGCACTTCGCCAAATAATAAAATTAAGAAAGTAACCAGAATTACTTCTAGCGTAAATTTAAAAGCTGGTGAACCTACATTGGCAAAAATATTTTGTCCTATATACGCAAATAGGATCACTACTCCGATATTGAAGAAGTTATTTGCAACCAATAAAGTTGCTAGAAGTTTTTTAGGCTTATCTAATAAATTTGAAATAATTTTTCCTTTTGCAGGATTATCGTTTAAAGAATTGTCGATATCTTGCTGTGACAAAGAAAAAAGAGCAACTTCAGCACCAGAAACGATTGCTGAAAGAAATAACAAAATAAATATTCCGACGAAACCAATAATTAAATTGGCGTCAAGATTGGTAGAAAAAAGTAAACTGGGCTCTGGGTCCAAATTGCATAAAATTAGTTAAACATCACTCTAGAAAGGCAAATCATTAATTGGAAGCCCTTCGTTAGCAGCATCAAAGTTAGTATTTTTTGCCGACTCTACATCCTGGTTTTGTTTTGTATAAGCAGTTTCTTTTTTGGTTGTCAGAAAAGTAAACTCTGTAACCTGAATTTCGGTCGTATATTTTGTCGTTCCATCTTCTGTCTGCCACTGACGAGATTTTATTCTTCCTTCAACATAAATTTTATCTCCCTTAGAAAGATATTTTTCGCAAATCTCTGCGGCTTTATTACGCACAACCAAATTATGCCATTCTGTAGAGGTAATCTTTTCATTGGTCGTTTTATTGATATACACTTCATTTGTAGCCAGCTGAAAACGTCCGATGCAGTTTCCTCCATCAAAATAATGCATCTTTACATCATCGCCTAAATGGCCAATAAGCATCACTTTATTTAATGTTCCGTTCATAGTTTTTGGTGGTATTTCTACCAAAGATACATTTTTTTAGCAATTTATTTCTTGCTTTTCTATAAAATTATATATCGCAATAGGAAAAGGAAAGGTTTTTAATTTTTGGGAATCTATTCCGTTTTCGATTTTTTCTTGCACTTTGATTTTCCAGAATTGTATATGCAGATGCTGATGCGAAAGCTTATGTACAATGGTCGATTTACTGTAATCTTCTATACTTATAATAGTATATTCTGGAAAAATTTCTTCTTTTGCTTTTTTGGAAACTTCGTTAAAACCAACAATTGATTCCGTTTCCAACAACGGAAACTCATATAAATTATGCCAGATTCCTTTTTGGGTTCTTTTCTGAATTAATGTATTTCCTAAAACATCTTCCAAAATCAGATAATTAAAATATCGATTGGTCACTTTAAGCTTTTTAGATTTGACGGGAAGCATATTTACCTTTCCTTTTTGCAATGCAGCACAACTTTCGTTAAAAACGCAAACAGAACATTCAGGGCTTTTAGGCACGAATTGCAGCGCTCCAAACTCCATTATTGCCTGATTAAAAAGCGCTGGATTATCCTTTGGCATTAATTCTTGTGCCAAAGCCGCGAACTCTTTTTTAGTTGCCGGAACCGCAATATCAGATTCGATATCAAAATAACGAGCCAATACTCTAAATACGTTTCCATCAACGACAGGAACAGGTTCATTATAAGAAAAAGAAGCTATTGCCGCTGCGGTATATTCGCCTACTCCTTTAAGCTTAAGCAGTTCTTTATAAGAATCAGGGAAAATTCCATTTAAATCATTACTTATATATTGAGCTGTTTTATGAAGATTTCGAGCACGCGAATAATATCCTAAGCCTTGCCAGAGTTTCAAAACCTTCTCTTCTGGAGCATCTGCCAAATGTTTTACAGTAGGAAATTCCTTTATAAATGAGAAAAAGTAAGGCATTCCTTGCACAACTCTCGTCTGCTGAAGCATAATTTCTGAGAGCCAAATTTGGTACGGATCGACGGTTTTTCGCCATGGCAAATCGCGTTTATTCTGTAAATACCATTTTATCAATATGTTATGAAAATTCATCGCAAAATACTTAGATTGCAAAAGTAAATGTTTATGTAATTAAAATTTAACGAATTAGCTTGATTAATTATTTTTTTAATTCCTATATTTGCAAACTCAAAAAAATAGTACACCATTTATAAAATAAAATAGGAAAGAAAATGACGAAAGCAGATATCGTAGCGAAGATTTCAGAGAAACTAGGTCTTGAAAAAGGAGACGTTCAAGCAACAGTAGAAACTTTTATGGAAGAAGTTAAGACTTCTTTAGAAACTGGAGACAATGTATACTTAAGAGGTTTCGGTAGTTTTATCGTTAAAACTAGAGCTGAAAAAACTGGAAGAAACATTTCTAAAAACACTACTATTAAAATTCCAGCACACAACATTCCTGCGTTTAAACCTGCAAAAGTTTTTGTAGAAGGAGTTAAAACTAACAACGAAGCAAAATAATATTAATTAACATAAATCTGACACAATATGCCAAGTGGTAAAAAAAGAAAGAGACATAAGGTAGCTACTCACAAACGTAAGAAAAGAGCGAGAGCTAACCGCCACAAAAAGAAAAAGTAGTTTTAAACTACTTTTTTCTTTTTAAACGTTCATTGAAATTGGAGTTTGATAGTCTCAGTCACAGAATACAGTTTGCAGCTTAAACTGCTTACTGAGACTGAAAACTGGCAACTAACTCCACCGGGTTAATACCTGTTAAAATATTGTTTAATCCATCCTTACAATTCAGTTATGAGTTATGAGTTATAAGTTATGAGTTGTAAAACTTGAAACTTGAAACTTAAAACCTGAAACTAAAAGTCTGGATAAAAATTTACAGTGTGAATAAAGAATTAATCATTAGATCTAGTTCTGATGCAGTAGATTTTGCCTTATTAAAAGATGGAAAACTAATTGAATTACACAAAGAAGAAGAAAAAAGCAACTTTCAGGTTGGTGATATTTTTATTGCCAAAATCAGAAAACCAGTTGCGGGACTTAATGCTGCTTTTGTGAATGTAGGTTTCGAAAAAGATGCCTTTTTACATTATCATGATTTGGGTCCAAATCTAGCTTCTCAGCTGAAATTCATAAAACTTGTAAGCGCAGGTAAATTAAAAGATTTCTCCCTAAAAACCTTTCAGTTTGAGAAAGAGATTGACAAAGATGGCATCATTACTGATATTTTAAGTGCCAATCAATCTGTCTTAGTTCAAGTAGTTAAAGAACCTATATCAACCAAAGGCCCAAGAATAAGTGCTGAGCTTTCTCTTGCCGGAAGATTTATCGTTCTAGTTCCTTTTTCTGATCGTGTTTCTATTTCTCAAAAAATAGAAGACAAAAAAGAAAAGGATCGTCTAAAAAAACTTGTTCTATCGATCAAACCTAAAGGATTTGGTGTTATTGTTCGTACAGTAGCCGAAGGCAAAAACGTAGCCGAATTAGAAAAAGATTTGCAGAACCTGCTTGGCAGATGGTCTGCAATGTGTAAAAAATTACCAACTGCTCATCATCCATCAAAAGTATTAGGAGAGCTTAATAGAGCTTCTTCGATATTAAGAGATGTATTTAACGATACCTTCAGTGGTATTCAAATAGATGATGAAGAGTTGTACCACCAAACGAAGGAATATCTGCAAGAAATTGCACCTTCAAAACAATCGATTGTTAAGTTTTATCAATCAAATGATACTCCGATTTTTGAGAAATACAATATAGAGAGACAAATCAAAACTTCATTTGGCCGAACTGTTTCCATGAGTAAAGGTGCTTATCTTATTATTGAACACACCGAAGCTCTTCACGTTATTGACGTAAACAGCGGAAACCGTTCTAATAAAGCGACCAACCAAGAAGACACAGCCATGGAAGTGAATATGATTGCCGCTGCAGAAATTGCCAGACAGCTTCGTCTGCGCGATATGGGCGGAATAATCGTAGTTGATTTTATCGATATGTCTAATCCTGAAAACAGGAAAGTTTTGTTCGACTTCTTGCGAGAAGAAATGAGCGACGATAAAGCAAAACATAAAATATTACCGCCGAGCAAATTTGGTTTGGTCCAAATTACAAGACAGCGAGTAAGACCAGAAGTGAATATCAAAACCAGAGAGGAAGATCCTAACAAACATAATGGTGAAATTGAAGCTCCAATTTTAATCATTGATAAGATCACCGCTGATTTAGAAAGACTTTTAAAAACCCACAACAAGGTTGTGCTTAATACACATCCGTTTGTGGCTGCATACCTCAGCAAAGGTTTTCCATCATTACGTTCAAAATGGTTTTTTGAACATAAGAAATGGGTGAAAATCATACCTCGTGACGCTTACACGTACTTAGAATACCATTTCTATGACAAAAAAGGAAATGTTATTACAGAATAAAAACATCAAACCGTCCCGACGCATCGGGACGGTTTTTTTTATGCTTTTTCGGATCTCATTTTTATGTCCTATAATGGCATATAAAAAACTTCTATCAGCCATCTAATTATCTACCATACATTATGTTTGTCATATTTTAATTGATTTATATGACAGCTGTTGCACGTCTGTTTTCTTTTGCCAAAACAAAAAATATCCATTACCTGGTTATTCTTTTTTTGTTTTCATTCAAACTATCGGGACAAAATGACACTATTTATTTTAATTCGGAATGGAAAACTACTGTAAAAGATTCTGCTATTTGTTACCGATTGAAACCTGTTAAAATAAAAACAAGAAAAGCCATTGGACGAAAAATACCATATGTAGATTCTCTTTATGTTATTAAAGATTATTATATAAAAAATAATGCATTGCAATTTGAAGGTTACACAAAAGATGTGGAGGGAAACGATAATGTCGGAAAAGCAAAATGGTTTAAGGAAGACGGCACTGTTCTTTACTCAAGAGATTTCAACAAACCCGCTCCAGGAACATTTAGAGTGCCCAGTCCGCCAATCACTTATATAAATTATAGCATCACTGACAAAAGTCTTCTAACTGCAGGTTATGAATTTTGCTTAGACTGCAAAACCAACAATAAACTATTTTTAGGCATTGGATACGGTGTCACAAATAGTTACAATGGGCAATATTATGGTTTACCCGATCTGCATTTATCACAAAACATCTCCATATTATTTGCAAAAATTGGAACCACCCACAAAAATGGCTACATAATAGGCGGACTATCACTAATGAATTTCATAGATTTAGGATTTGGATATTCCTTACCGTATAATTCAGATAAAGCTCCAGCTTTTGAAGGATTTATGATGAGTCTAAATTTAAGATTTACAAGAAATAGAAAAGCTTACAGCCAATTTATGGGCTACTAAATAATTTAAAAAATGAAAACCTGCATCACTATAATCTTCTTAATGTTACTTGCTCCATTGTCAGCTCAAAATGACACAATCTTTTTTGATAAAAACTGGAAAACAAGCAACAAGGAAATAGCTTTTTATTACCGAATTAAACCTTTAAAAGTAAAAACAAAAGATGCAATAGGTTATAAAATCAAAAACATCGATTCTCTTTTTGTTATTAAGGATTATTATCTAATCAATAATCAATTGCAATTTCAAGGCTATTCAAGTGATTATAAAGCGGAACAATTATTTGGCAGAGCGGAATGGTTTAACAAGGATGGAAAAATGATTGACTCCAACAATTTCGATTACAAGAAAAACACCAATAACTCAAAATTTAAAATTCCAGAATGGCCAATTATATATCTGAATTATTCAATTGCCGATAAGAGTCTTTTTACAGGCGGTCTTGAATTCTGTCTAGATTGCAAAAACAAAAACAAACTCTTTTTGGGTGCGGGATATGGAATTACAAACAGCTATAATGGCAAATATTATGGGCTTCCCGATATTCATTTATCATACAATACAGACTATCTTCTATTTGTAAAAGCAGGCAGTTCCTCAAAAAATGCTTATGCAGTAGGCGGTTTAACTGTATTTAACATGATAGATTTAGGTTTAGGATATTCGTTTGCATACAACAAGGAAAAGATTCCAACTTATGAAGGATTTACTGCTTCAATCTCGTTTCGAATTTCTAAAAACAAAAACGTGTACACGAAACTCAACATCATACAATAAACCTATTCCCTCACAATTTCAATTTTTCTTCTAATTTCATTTCCGCTGGCATCCACAACTGTAATATAATGTGTTCCCGTTGTTGGAGCAATTGGCAATTCATGAAATGTTTTTGTTGTTGCTTTATAAACATCATCTACATACCAAAACAATTCTTTATCTTTTTCGGAATAAGCCACTTTTAAAATCACAGGCTGTACATTACTATTAAAATCTTTTGTCAAATAGATTTTACTATTCGCCTTTGGATAAATAAAATCCATTGTAGTAGTTTGCGTTCCTTCGCATCCTTCTTTGAATGGCGGTAAAGGCAAATATTCGATATGCTGGCTTTTGTAATACCATGCCATAACAGGAGGCAATACAAACCAGTTTTTAGTTACAATATTATCGATACTCTCGCAACTGCTGTTTACCTGAAACTGCTCTGTTTTGTCTAAATGAATTGTTCTGTGATAAGGACAAACTTTAGTCGATTTTCCTTTTTTAGTAACCCATTGCTTAATTTTCGGGCAATTATCCTTTGCCAGATAGCCGCTTAAACGGCAAACTTCAACTTCGGCCAAATCATTATAAGGCGCATCAAACCATCTTTGTCTTGGCAACAAATTAAAAACATCAAATAAAATTGGAGCCGCACTTGTAACTCCTGTCAAAGTTGGCCTTCCTTCACCTGTTGCATTTCCAACCCAAATTCCGACCACATATCTGGAATTGGTTCCGATTGCCCAAGCATCACGATTTCCGAAACTGGTTCCGGTTTTCCATGCAATTTTAAGCGAACTGTCGTAAAACTTCCAAGCTTCGTCTCCTTCGGGTCTGTTGACTTCTTCCATTGCGTTGTACGCCAACCAAATTGATCCTGCACCCAAAATATTCTTCTGGTCAGTTTCTGAGCCAAAATCAGGCTTAAAATCGTTTTTATAGTTGAGTTCTGTAAATTCGTTAGTTCTGTATTTCGCTTGATGCTTTGTGTAATAATTTAACGTTGAAGATAAATTGGCGTATGTTCGGCATAAATCCCATAAGTTACTTTCGGCACCTCCTAAAATTAGCGACAAACCATAATGATCAGGCGTTTTATTAATATTCTTTAATGTAAACTTTTGAAGCTCTTCGTAAAATTTATTTACAGTAAATTCCTGAAGCATTAAAACTGCGGGAATATTTAACGAACGGGACAAAGCACGATGTGCAGGCACAGCTCCGTCAAACGTTAAATTAAAATTCTGAGGCGTATATCCCGAAATCTGCGTTGGAATATCCGCCACTAAAGTATTCGGCAACAATTCGCCGTCATCAAGCATTGCGCCATACAAAAGCGGTTTTAAAATACTTCCTGTACTTCGCGGTGCATCAATAATGTCAACATCTTTTTGGTGATCTGCATCAGCGGGAGAATTTCCAACATAACTCATGACATTTCTACTCTGAACATCAATTACCAAAATCGCCAGATTATGAACTTCGTTCTGCTTATACTGATTGTAATAATACCTAGCAATTTGATTAACACGATTTTGCAAAGCATAATCAATTGTAGTTTTTACTCTTGTTCCTTCTTCATCTTTTGCCACTCTCTGCAATAAATGAGGCGCAATTTGAGGAAGATCATACGGTTTTTGAGGAAGAGGTTCTTCTACAGAAAGTTCATACGTCTGCTTGTCGATTATGCCTTCCTGATGAAGTTTTAGCAGAAGCCGGTTTCGTTTGTTTAATAATTTTATCTGATTCTTTCCTGGATAAATTAAACTTGGCGCATTGGGCAAAACGGCTAAAACTGCATTTTCCGCCCAAGATAATTGATTGGATTGTACGCCAAAGTAACGCCATGAAGCCATTTCTAATCCAACAACATTCCCTCCAAATGGCGCATGCGCTGCATACATTTCAAGAATTTCATTTTTAGAATAACCTAGTTCTAATCTCGTTGCGAGAATAATTTCTATTATTTTTTCGAAATAGGTTCTATTTTTTCCTTTTCGGGAAAGTCTGATTACTTGTTGCGTCAGCGTACTTCCTCCTCTGACTACTTTTCCTGCTTTTCTATTTTGCTTAAAAGCATTGATCATTGCCCCAGGATTGAAACCAGGATGTTTATAGAAATATTCGTCTTCAAAATACACAATGCATTTCTTGAATTTATCTGGAACGCTGTCCTGTGCTGGAAAACGCCATTGTCCGTCACGAGCAATTTTAGCTCCTAGAAGTTCGCCTTCTCTGCTTTCTATTACGGTTGAATACGGTTCTTTGAATAAAGTTCGGGGTATCGAAAAATAGTAAATCAGCAAGAGCAGAAATGCAATTGCTGATTTTAATTTGTTTTTTTTAATCCAGTTTATAATGCGCTGGAGGAATGCTTTTAATTTATTTTTCAATACTTATTTTTTTTTCACCGCAAAGGCGCAAAGATTTACGCAATCCCGATAGTTATCGGGGCGCAAAGTTTTTCTCTCGCAAATTCGGCAGATTGAGCAGAATTTATTTTATCTGCTTGATCTGCAAAATCTGCGGGAGAGTTTTTTTTCTCAAAGCTCACAAAGTTTTTTTGCCACAGATTACGCGGATTAAAAGGATTTTTTTTATTCGCCACGAATTTAAATTATGACAAATTAATTTGTGAATTCGTGGCTAACAACTTTACTTCACCACCTCAACCCAGAATCCTTTTGTTCTGGCTAAGAACGTATTATCATACATTGCTTCACATTGCAATCCAGGTAAATAATAATTTCCTAAGTAAGATGCATTTAACAGAATTCTGAACACTTTAGTTTCTCTCGCTTTCATTCCGAAATAGAAATTCGTTCTGTCGTCGCGAATATCAATATAATCAGCGATGTTATTTACAGCGTCTCCATAATCTGTGAAGCGAGTATTTACAATTTCGAATCCTGATGGTAGAATTTGTGATAACGCTACGTTTTGAACACTTTCTCCTCTTTGGTTTTTAATCGTAACCTCAGCAATAAACTCCGTTCCTTGATTAATTCTTGAAACATTGATCACGCTTCCTTTTCTATTTTTGAAAACAATAGAAGCTGTAACATCGCTTTGCACTGCATTTTCTTGTCCTATCGGCAATATTCCAGTATTCAATACACGAACATAAACTGTATTAGCTTTATTGTTTTTCAAAGTAATACTGTTTGTGCCAGAAGCAACAGACAAACTTCGGTCTGCAACCGATTTACCTGTATTTATCGTCTCTCCTTTTCCGTTTTTACTAAACTGAATATTGATTCCTTTTGGACCGTTACTCACAGCAAATTTCGACATTGCATATAAGCAATAAGCAGTTGTCTGCGTACTCATCCATTGGTTAGCTGACATTTCTTTGGCTAGTTTGGTGGCTGTTGCAAATGCTTTTTGTTTCTGGTCTAAAAGAAGCATTGTTTCTAAAGCCATCGCTCTATTTCTTTCGCTTGAACCATAATAGTAATAGCTATATTCATCTGAACTTCCATCAATACTAGTTCTTAAAAATAAACTTTGTCCAGCTGATTTTTGGCCTGCTAAAACATAAGCTGCAGCCAAACGAAGCATACTCTCATTTGAAATGCCTTTTGTTTCACGCAATCTGTTCATTGACGATAAATCGGCATTTCCGGCCAAAGCCAAAGTATATAAACGATATGCTTGCGCTAAGTCATTTCCGTATTTCGGTTCAAAACGCCATTGTTTTGCTTCTTTCTGCTGATAACCTAACCATTTCGATTTAAAGTTTATTGGCAGTACATATCCTTTTTTCTCTGCTTCAATCAAGAAATGTCCTGCGTAAGAAGTTCCCCAATCGTCTGCAATTGCATTTCCTTGCCAATACGGCATTCCGCCATTTGATAATTGGAAATTACCCAATCTTGCAATTCCAGCAGCAATATTTTTCTGAATCAGATCTTTGCGTTTCGCATCAATATCAGCCACATCACCTAAATACAATTGCGGGAAAACTGACGAAGTAGTCTGTTCTACACAACCATGTGGATACTGAATTAAAAATTGTAATCTTCCGTTCAGATTCATAGATGGCATAGACGAAACTTCTAATCTTGCTTTGTTACTTCCTGCAATTCCGAAAGTTTTCCATGAAATTGTTTTAGTGCTATTTGGCGTCAAAACAACATCGGTAAAAGTACTCGTAACTGGATTTGGATTTGTCATATCGATTTCAACATCATAAACTGATTTCTCGCTTCCAGATGTTGCAATTACCTGAACTTTTGCAATTCCAGTCGCAGAACCAACAACCAAATTAAAATACGCCATTTTTTCATCAGGCTGTGCAAAATTTAGTTTTTGAACCGCACTTCCCGCAACTTTCAATCCGTTGCTTGTTTTTACCTGAATTGTTACGTTTTTAATCTTTTTTTCAGTTGCAAAAACCGTCACAGGCAATGTCACTTTTTCTGATGGCGAAATTTTTCTTGGCAGCGAAGCTAAAACCATCAGCGGACTCTTAACTTGTGTTGCTTTTTCAACACTTCCGTAAGCGCTTGTAGCAGCATCTCCCGCCACAACCATTGTTCGAACTGATCCAATATATTTTGGAAGTTTTAACTGATGTGATTTCGTTTCTCCTTTTCCTAACTTAAATGGTCCGTAATACAGCACTACAGGTTTAAAACGGTTGGCTTTTTTAGCTTTTCCGCCTCCTAAATCTTGGTCTCCTCCAATACTGAAAATCTGATTTATTTTTCCGCCATAAGCACCAATTACATCATCGTAAACGTCCCAAGTTTTTACTCCCAAAGCTTCACGAACATAAAAACTATCCCAAGCATTTGGCGTTTTAAAACGAGTTAAATCCAAAAGTCCTTCATCTACAACAGCGATTGTATAGGTCATTTCTTTACCTGATTTTTCGCCCACTTTTACTGTAAATGGCTGTTCTGGCCTTAATACATCTGGCATATTAAGGGTTGGTGTCAAAATGGTGTTTTTATCGACCACTTCAATTGGCACAATTCCGTACATACGAATAGGCGAATCGTTTTTGGTTGAAGCGTGAGGCTGTAACAACGTAATATTAAAATATACATTCGGCGCCATTGCTCCTATAATTGGAACCTCAACTTTAGTTTCTCCTTTTTTAGTCTCTGCCCAAATAGTCTGCACTACTCTTGAACCGTTTTCTACAGAAATTAAAGCTCGTCCGCCTTCACTTGAAGGGAACGAAATCTGTGCTTTTTCTCCAACGGCATAATTCTTTTTATCTGTAGAAAAAACCAACATATTCGCTGTAGAAGCGTCTCTGTTGCGTGTTTTTCCAGACCAGATTGGCCAATCGATATTTACCGTTAAAGAAGTTGCATGTCCGCTTTCTCCGTCTTCAACACGAATTAAGTAACGCCCCCATTCCTCATCTGTTAAAGCAAACTGGAAACTTCCTTTTCCGCTTGAATCTGTATTGATTACAAAGGTTTTGTATGAAGTTGTAGCATTTGACGAATTATAATTGGACAAATTATCGCTTGAAGAATCCCACCACCATCTCCAGTCTACTTTATAAACTCTTACTTCAAGATTACGAACTGATTTTGGTCTTCCGTTTTCATCAACTGTAACTACATCAAAACGATTGTTTGCTCGCGTTTCAAGCATGCTGTACTTGTTCAGTTCTGGCGTTTTAAGTCCAACATAAGTTTTGTACGGAGAATAAGTTGTTGACATCACATCCGTACTAAAATCTCCGCCTTCTTCATATACTTTTGTAATGAATGAAGCGCGAAGCATTCCCGGTGCCTGACCTTGCAATCTTGGCTGAATGTTTACTGATGCTTTTCCATTTTCGTTTAATTTCCCAGAAAAAACATTAATTTCTTCTGTGCTGAATTGTCGCGCTAAATCATCAAAAGTATATTTTTCATAACCTTTAAAAGTAGTAGCCTGCTGAGAGAATTTCGCCTGCATTTCTACATTCAAATTCTTTGCAATTGCGCCGTGAAGCCACGTTACTTCAAGATTATCCGTGTTTGGATAAGAAGCCGAAAGTGTTTTTCTGCTAAAGGTATTTTTAATTTTTAAACGATTTGGTTTGATTGTTTCAATCTTAATACTCTTATAGAATTTAACTCCACCAACGCTCACCATCGCTTCCCAATTTCCTGTTGGCGCATCCTGATTTGTTGGCACTATAAAAGCGTAGTGATTTAAATCGTTTATTTTTTGAACGGTCTGATAAACTGTTTTACCGTTCGGATCATTCAATCGGAATTTAATTGGATGTGATTTTGGAAGTTTGTTTGCAGCATCATTTAAAATAAATGACAGATACAAATTATCCCCGGGACGCCAAACCCCTCTTTCTCCATAAATAAACCCTTTTAGACCTTTTTGTAAAGTTTCACCTGCAACATCAAAATTACTTACTGATAACGAAAGTCCGTCATACAATTTCACATAAGTCGATTGATCGCCTAAAGTTACAATAGCAAAATAAGCGAATTTGTCCAATTGGAAAGATGCAATACCTTCACTGCTTGTTGCTTCTGTTGCTATTTTTTGCTGTTGGAAATTATACAAATCAACTCTAGCATTTGACACCGGCTCTGTTGTAACGATATTGTTTACAGCAAATAGATACGATTTATTTTCGCCTCTTTTTGCAATAACTCCTAAATCTGAAGCTAAAATATTAGTTGCAATTCTTGCATTGTAATAGTAAGAGCCTGTACAAGGATCTTGGCTTTCTCTCCAATCGTAATCGTCATAATAGTAATAATCGTCGTAAGAGTTTCCGCTGTAGTTTACGTCGTTTTCATCGACTTCTTCTTCCTCGGCTTCATCATCATTACCTTCTGAAGTTTCACATTTATAAAGCGAATATTTCTTTTTATAAACAAATTCCACTCTGTAAATTGCGCCTGGTTCTGGCTTGATAATTTTAGATAAATCTAAGGCATATGTATTCCATTTAGAGAGATTTACGAGCGTGCTTTCCCTTAAATTCAGCGTAGTTTTGGCAATTGGCTGCGCTACTTTTTTAAGGTTTTGTCCGCCGTTTAATTCGTTGTATTGAAGAAATTGCAGAATATTATTTTTATAAATCTTATACACTTTTACATCAACAGCGCTTAAGTTTACGGCTTCGAAATTTAATTTTAAATTGTTTGAACTTGGCAGAATCGTTCCATTTTTCACAAAACGAACATTTGGTTTGATCTGATCAAAAGAGATTTTTTCTGTATAATTGTTTTCCAGTTTTTTACCGTACTGGCTTTCTATTCCTTGAAAAACTTCCAGCAATAATTCGCCTGTTACAATTTGTTCAGGTTCTTCGTCTGGCACATATTCAACTACTTCTTCTGCAACTGTGGCAGCTGAATCTACAGCAACTGCGGCAGAATCAACCACAACAGCGGCAGAATCTACAACGACGGCAGCTGGCTCTTCTGCAACTACTGCTGAGGGTTCTTCTTTTTTAGGCGCGTTTTGATTCGTAAAATATACTTTAAGCAAATTCCCTTGTGTAGAAAATTTCAGATTATTAGTGTTTTGAATCGAAACCAATCCAGCAAAATCCTGACCTTTTTCTAAAGGTTCAGAGAAATTAATTAAAACCTGCTGATTGTTTCCGTCTGGAACTTCAACTTTTATAACTTTAAATTCATTGATGCTTGTAATCGGGAAATCGATTTGTCCTTTTTGATCAATATCGAAATCATTTCCGTCGTAAATAATTTCTAAGTTTGAAGCTTCTGACTGACGTTGAATACTATCAATTATAAAACGGAATTCTTTTGCCGGACCAGATACTTTCTCAAACTTAATTTTAAGATTATTTCCGTTATGTTTGGCTTCAACCAGTTTTTGAGCGGTTTCCAAATCAATATTATCAGCTGTTTTTAAAACGCAGTTTAAATATTGATATTCTTTGCTGTACGACTGAATATCGCCTGTATTAATTGTAAAATCCTGTTTTACTGTTTTGACTGTAAAATTGAATTTCGAAAGTTCCTTTTCTTTCTCTTTTGGAATGGCAGTCAGTTTATCTAAGTTTAAAGTAACCTGATATTCTGTTCCCATTTTAAGTTTTTTCTCTGGAATAAAAGCCAAAGTATTTGTCGAAAGTGCAATCACTTTTCCGCTTACACTTGGCGAAATATCAAACAAATCGCTGTCTAATTCCTGATTAGGTTTCCAATCGTTTTTATCGAAAGCCAAAACCACACGGATATCAGAATCTGCAGAAACAATACCGCCTGTGAAACTGGTTATGTAATCTTTGAATAACGAAAAATCAGAATTGAAATCTGCAGCTGATTTGCGTCCACAGGATTCAAATATAAAAACCACTAAAAATACGAGAAATAATCCTTTTGCCTTCACTTTTATTGAGAGTTAAATGGTTAACAAATTCAAAATTTAATAGATTTTACTGTTATAAGATGCAACAGAAAAATACAAATTAAATCACGATAAAAGTAAATTATTTCTTGATTTATTTAAGAAGAAAATTCTCTAATAATGATTATTTAACTTTTGTTGAAGTTTTATCATTGCTCTCAAAGCTCAGAACCTAATTTTGACAACACTTTATCCATCTCAAGAAAGTGTTCTTCGGTATTTGAGGAATAATGCATTTGATTGCCATTTATGACAACAATTACATCATCCGAATGATTTCCATAGAATTTTATTCCTTCAAGCCATTGCCTGAAAAAAACTCCTCTATTTGAAAAATTCTGAGTAATGAAATCTAATTCATTTGGTTCGATTTCATAAAATGTATCACAAGTAAAATCTAATGCGAAACTTGCTTGTAAATACGCCATTGCAGTGAAAAAATCTGTCAAAGTTTCTGTTTCCAGACTCCATTCTTTTTCATCATAACTCATGTAAACTGGAGGATTAGATTTTGACAAATCCTCTTTGTGAATTCCCCAAACGCATCCCTTTTGATTTTCAGAATAAAATATCAAATAATCATCGTTTTTATAATATTGAAAACGTTCTGGAACAATCAACAAATCCTGTGTATGATTTAAGTTTTGAATTTTACCTAATTCAGCATAATAATCAACAAAAACTTTAGGAAGCTGTCCGAAGATATCTTTTACAATTTGAATTTCATCGTTTGTAAAACCATTTGGCTCTGCAATATGAAATAGCTTTTTTATTACTGAAAAATCTGTCATGTTATTTAGTATTATTTACGTCTTTCGAGAAAGAAACGTTTCATTAAATCGGCAGCTTCGTTTGCCATTACACCAGAAACAACAGTAGTTTTAGGATGCAGTTTTGTTCCCATATTAATAAAACCGCGTTGTTCATCTCGCGCACCAAAAACGATTTTAGAAATCTGGCTCCAATACAAAGCTCCTGCACACATTTGGCAAGGCTCGAGTGTTACATAAAGCGTACAATCTTTTAAATATTTTCCGCCAAGAAAGTTTGCCGCTGCGGTAATAGACTGCATTTCTGCATGAGCCGTAACATCATTTAGCAATTCTGTCAAATTATGACTTCTTGCAATAACTTTATCGGCTACAACTATAACAGCACCAACAGGAATTTCGCCTTTTTCAAAAGCTGCTTCTGCTTCCTGCAAAGCTTTTTTCATGAAATATTCGTCAGTAAAAGGATTTTCCATAGATGCAAAAATAGGATTTTAGAACTTATTTTTTATTACTTTTAAATCGTGATAATAGAATATGGAAAAAAAACATAAAATAACTCTTCAGACAAACTACAAATTGTTTTTGCCAATGCTGTCTGCGGTTATAACTGTATTTTTTTTCGGCTGTCAAAACAAAGAAGATAAAAAACAAGAAATTAAAAATGTTGAAGTTGTCACAAATATTTCAGCAACAAAATCACAAACTGTAGATACTACTATAAGCAGAAAGAAATTAGAACAAACGCAATCGCCTACACTAAAAGTTGAACAAGCTACATTAAAGAAAAATATACTAACAGTATCTGGAGAATCTACCAAAGATAAATCTTCTGAACCTGATAAAGTAAAAAAAGATGATCCAGCATCATCCCTAAAACCCTTTTCAAGTTCTAACGCTGAGTTCCCAGGCGGTATCGACCAATTTCATACTTTCTTCATAAAAGAATATAAAAAGCCAGAAAATGTAAATTATTGGAAACTTAATTTTACGCTTGCATTTGCTGTAGAAAAAAACGGAAGTGTTTCATTTCTTGAATGTTCTCCAGCAGTTGAAGAACCTTTAGAAAAAGAAATTATCAGAGTTTTAAGTTTATGCCCGAAATGGCAACCCGGAGAATCAAATGGAAAAAAAGTCAGAATGCAATATTCTGTTCCTATTTTATTGAAGTAGACTCGGCAAGAAAATTAAATTTAAAACCGTAAATTTGCTTTTTACCATACAATGAAAAGCGATTTACTTTCTAACATATACAATCCTGCCGATTTGCGTCTTTTAAAAGAAGAACAGCTTGCTCAAGTTGCTCAAGAACTTCGTCAGTTTATTATTGATATTGTTTCTGTAAAAGAAGGTCATTTAGGAGCAAGTTTGGGCGTTGTAGAACTTACAATTGCTTTGCATTATGTTTTTAATACACCAGATGATTTATTGGTTTGGGATGTTGGGCATCAGGCGTACGGACATAAAATCCTGACCGAAAGAAGAGAAATTTTTCATACCAATAGACAGATTGGAGGAGTTTCGGGTTTTCCGAAAAGAAGCGAAAGTGTTTACGATACCTTTGGTGTTGGACATTCTTCCACTTCGATTTCTGCAGCACTCGGAATGGCGATTGCTTCTAAATTAAAAGGCGATTTCGATAAAGAACATATTGCAGTAATCGGCGATGCTTCTATTGCCAGCGGAATGGCTTTTGAAGGTTTAAATCATGCTGGAGTTACAGATGCCAATATTTTAGTGATTCTAAACGACAATGCCATCGGAATTGATCCGAGCGTTGGTGCTTTGAAAAAATATCTTACCTCGGTTAAAAACGGAAAAAATCCGCGTCAAAATAATATTATTAAATCTTTGAATTTTGATTATTCAGGGCCAATAGACGGTCATGATCTTCCTAAATTGATCAAAGAATTAAATCGACTGAAAAAGATAAAAGGCTCAAAATTCCTTCATATTGTAACTACAAAAGGAAAAGGATTGCAGCAGGCAGAAGAAAATCAGGTGAAATATCATGCGCCTGGAAAATTTGATGCCTCGACTGGAGAAATTCATTTAAAATCTGAAGAAAATCTTCCGCCTAAATTTCAAGATGTTTTTGGCTTGACCATTTTAGATTTAGCCAGAAAAAATGAAAAAATAATCGGAATCACACCTGCCATGCCATCTGGAAGTTCATTAAAATTTATGATGGACGAATTCCCAGAACGTGCTTTTGATGTAGGCATTGCCGAACAGCATGCAGTAACGCTTGCAGCAGGAATGGCTACTCAGGGTATGATTGTGTATTGCAATATCTACTCTACATTTTTACAGCGTGCTTACGATCAAGTGATTCATGATGTTGCCTTGCAAAATCTGCCAGTTATTTTCTGCCTAGACCGTGCAGGATTAGTCGGTGAAGATGGTGCAACGCATCATGGTGTTTTTGATATCGCTTATCTGCGTTCAATCCCGAATATGGTGATCTATGCTCCGTTGAACGAAATTGAACTGCAAAACATTCTATATACGGTTCAATTTGGAATAGATCATCCTATTGCGATTCGATATCCAAGAGGTCGAGGAGTACTGCCAAATTGGGAAGTAGAAAATTTCGGACATTACGAAAAAATAAATTGGAATGAAGCAAAATGCTTGAAAGATGGTACGAAAGTTGCTGTGCTATCGGCCGGAACAATTGGAAATAATGTTATAGAAGCGCTAAAAGAATCAACCCATTCCAACGAAATTGCCCACTATAACTTTAGTTTTATTAAACCACTAGACATCAATACATTAAAAACCATTTTTTCAACTTTTGAACGTATAATTACTATTGAAGACGGGGTTAAAAATGGTGGTTTTGGAAGCGCAGTTTTAGAGTTTGCAGCATCACATAATTTTAAGAATTCTATTGAAATTTTGGGTGTTCCAGACGAGTTTATCGAACATGGAACCGTAAATCAACTGCAAGAATTGTGTAAAATTGACGTTAAAAGTTTAATAAATCTTTTTTCTAACGGTTCAAAATAATTATTTTGCGAAACCAAAAAAAAATTACCTAAATGAAATTATTGCGTTCTACCCTTTTGCTATTATTGCTTTTGTGTACTTCTAATAACTTTGCCCAGATTATACAAACCACTTTAAGCCCAAATCAAGCACCTAAACCGCCATCCAACTGGAGCAAAAAAAATCAATTAGGCTTTGACATTTCCGAAATTGCTTTTGTAAACTGGAGTGCCGGGGGAACAAGTTCTATTTCAGGCTTATTTAAAGGTGAATTTAATAGAACTTACACAAAGAAAAATCATAAATGGGTAAACGAGCTTATCGTAAAATATGGTTTAAACAAACAAGACGGAATTGAGTTAAGAAAAACAGACGATGCTTTTCAATTCAACTCAACTTATGGTTTTAGAAAAGATACGGCTTCAAACTGGTATTACTCTTCTAAATTAAACTTCAACACACAATTTACAGACGGTTATAATTATCCAAACCGAGATATCGCGATCTCTAGACCTTTTGCGCCAGCTTATATCTTTCTGGGAGCCGGAGCAGAGAATTCAAATAAAGAAAAAAACAGAGTATTTTACTTCTCTCCTATTACATTAAAAACTACTTTAGTACTTGATCAATATCTTGCCAATCAAGGTTCTTTCGGGGTTAAAAAAGCGGTTTATGCGCCAGACCCGCTAGATCCTACACAACAGATATTAATTGAAGAAGGCCAAAAAGTAAAAGCCGAATTTGGTATACTTTTTACAGCTTATATGAAAAACGAAATCTATAAAAACGTTTTTTATGAAAACAGATTAAGCTTGTATACCGATTACCTAAACAAATTCGGAAATGTCGATATTGATTATGATACACGCCTTGATCTTGTTGTCAACGCATATGTAAAAGCAAATATAGGCGTTCACTTAATTTATGACGATGATATTAAAACCAAAAAAGATGTGGTTGACCCAACTACAGGAGCAACGACTCAGGTAAATGACGGACCAAGAATGCAGCTAAGACAAGTTCTTGGCGTTGGTTTGGTTTACGCTTTCAAATAAATAAAATAAGAATTAAAAAAAATGCCTCTTTCATGAAATCTTGGAAGAGGCATTTTTTATTTTAAATGAAAATCAATTAACGTTTTTTCTGTCCTTGAATGGTTTCATACAATTCAAGTGCATTTCCATCTGTAAGAAGCGAAACATAATGACAGATATGCAATAAACGTTCGTATAGATTGGTTTTCTCTAAATGATGTTTCTCTGGCAACATTTTCAAAATCAGTTTATCGTAGTTTGAAGCTGTCCCTTCATATTTATTATTGAACGCTGTTATGAATTTATCCAATAATGTTTGAATGATTTGATAACCGACAATTTCTTTTTCAATCACTTCACGGCTCTGATAGATTTTATCAACACTAAGTTTGATAATATCATTCATTTGTGCTTTGTACTTGCTTTTATCTGTTAATGCATACGGGAAGTTTCCAGCCAAAATTGCTTCTTCATTTTCAACAAAAACATTTACCGCATCATTAATTAAAGTACCAATTGCCAAAGCTCGCAAATAACTAATGCGATCTTCTTTTGTAGTTAAAGATTTATATTTAGAAACTCCAATATTGTCTTTTACCAAATTAATCAAATACTCTAAGGCAAAATCTTCAGAAACCAAACCTAAATTGATTCCGTCCTCAAAATCGATAATTGTGTAACAAATATCATCTGCTGCTTCGACTAGATAAGCCAATGGATGTCTTTCAAAACCAATATCTTCCCCAGATTTATTGGCAATCATTCCCATATCTTTGGCTACTTCTTCAAAGAATAATTTATCCGACTGAAAGAATCCGTACTTTTTATCAGCAATATTTTTGGTCGGTTTTTTTGGAAGGCTTTCTTTTGGATACTTCATAAAAGCGCCTAAGGTTGCATACGAAATACGAAGTCCTCCCTCAATTCCTGGGCGACTTGCTGTTAATACAGAAAATCCGTTAGCATTCCCTTCAAAATCAATCAAATCCTGCCATTGTTTATCGGTAAGCTGGTTTCTATATTTCTGACCATTTCCGATAGAAAAATATTCACCAATTGCCTTTTCTCCAGAATGTCCAAAAGGCGGATTCCCGATATCATGCGCCAATGAGGCTGCGGCAACAATTGCTCCAAAATCATTCATATGGTAACCATGAACTTCTTTCAGATAAGGATACTTTTCAATGATTTTTTTTCCGACCAAACGCCCAAGCGAACGTCCAACAACAGAAACTTCCAAACTATGCGTTAAACGCGTATGCACGAAATCTGTCTTAGAAAGCGGAATAACTTGTGTTTTATCTTGTAAACTTCTAAAAGCGGAAGAAAATATAATTCGGTCATAATCTACCTCAAATCCTAAACGAGTATCATCTTGTTCTACGCGTAATCTTTTGCTTGTATCTCCCTGACGTTTTAATGATAAAAGTTGTTCCCAGTTCATTGTTGAATTTTAGATATTAGATTGATGATTTTAGATTAATCATCGAGACTTCAAAAATACATTTTATTTTTAGGATAAAATATGGCTCAGATTAATTTGATTAGAAGATTAAATGTTTTCTTTGCCACGAATTTTAGTTTCCATAATATCACCAAACAAAAAAAGCACTCCAAGTTGGAGTGCTTTCATATTATAAGAAATCAAAAATTAAAAGTTTTTAGAAATTCCGATGTTTACTGTTTTTCCAAAATTGACGAAGAATTTGCTATAATCAGAATCATATCCTTCATCATCAAGATCATAGCTTAATGTTTCATATCCTAAACCACCAATACTAAAGTTTAAACCAAAACCTTTTTTCATATTGATAAAAAGCGCAGGAGTTATACCAGTGTAAATCCCGTTACCCCCATTGGTAGAAGTAAGTGATCCATTATCATAATATTTATTTTTCTGATTTTGATAACCGATGCCTAAATCTGCAAAAACTGAAAAAGTTTCGTTTAACGGAACTGTGTAACGTACGAACGCACCTGCTTTATATGCAGTGTATTTTCCTTCTCCATCTTCAATACTAGATTTTGAATACGTTAAGGAAAGCTCAGCTCCAACTGTCCAGTTGTCATGAAATTGATACCCTACTTTTGGAGAAAAAGCAAGTGCATCTGTTTTGGTCGGCGAAATTTCGCGCTCATTTTTTTCAGAGTTATAACTAAAATTTCCACCAACTAAAATTGTTCCCTTTTGGGCATTTGCAAAGCTAACCATAGCTAATGCAAGAATAAGTAGCATTTTTTTCATATATGGTATTTATTAAGATTTCATACAGCAAACAATTAAAATACCAACATCGAATCGCAATGATTTTCTTAACGATTAATTAAAAAACACTCATTTCAAACAGATTAAAAATTAAAATAACAGTAAAAATGGTTATAAAAAAAGCGCCCCATTTGGAGCGCTTTCTGAAATTGAATATAAAAACTAAAGATTAGAAGTTTTTAGAGATTCCAATGCTTGCTGTTTTACCAAAATTGAAATTAAATCTGCTAACATCTGAACCGTTGTTATCATAATTTAATGTTTCGTACCCTAAACCACCAATGCTGAAGTTAAGACCGAAACCATTTTTCATGTTAATAAAAAGAGCTGGAGTTACACCAATATACATTCCATCTGCTTTATATTTTGTGTAGTTTGATCCAACGTAATCTTTTTCAGTTTGATTTTGGAAACCAGCTCCTAAATCTGCGAATACTGAGAAAGTTTGGCTTAATGGCATTGTGTAACGTACAAATGCACCAAATTTAGAACTGTTTGTTTTGTATTCATTTACACCTTGATCATCTTTTGAAGAAGCAACTGTAAACTCACCTCCAACTGTCCAGTTTTCGTGAAATTGGTAACCTACTTTTGGAGAAAAAGCAAATTCATTTGATTTTCTTTCTGCATTACCAAAATCTCTTGTTTCAGAAGAATAAGAGATGTTTCCACCTACTAATACTGTTCCTTTTTGTGCGTTTGCAAAACTGCAGATAGCTAAAGCAGCCATCACTAACATTTTTTTCATAATTTGGGTTTTATTTTAATTTTAGCATTCCCTTAACAATAACAATGCCGTGAATGCAGGGCTGCCCATTTTTTTTATGATTACTTTAAAAGATAAAATTTTAGCAATCGAGACTATTTCTGTTTACTTTTGTAGCAAATAAAAAGTCATGTCGATAGAAGTAAACAGCATATCAAAAAGTTACGGAGAGCAAAAAGCTTTAAATGAAATTTCTTTTAAAATTGAGAAAGGAGAAATCGTAGGATTTCTTGGTCCAAACGGAGCTGGAAAATCTACGTTGATGAAAATTTTGACCACTTATTTACTTGCCGATAGTGGCTCAGCCCTTGTAAATGGTCACGATGTCATGACAAACCCAAAAGAGGTGCAACGATCTATTGGGTACTTGCCAGAGCATAATCCACTGTATTTGGATTTGTATGTTCGTGAGTATTTGGCATTTAATGCTGATGTTTATAACGTGCCAAAATCAAGAATCGAAGAAGTTATTCAACTGACAGGACTGACACCAGAAAGCCATAAAAAGATTGGACAGCTTTCTAAAGGATACCGTCAGCGCGTCGGATTGGCAAATGCTTTGCTTCACGATCCAGAAGTTTTAATTTTGGACGAACCAACTACCGGGCTGGATCCTAATCAGTTAATGGAAATTCGTAATGTGATTAAAAATGCGGGGAAAAATAAAACAGTTTTTTTATCCACACACATTATGCAGGAAGTCGAAGCAATTTGCGATCGTGTCATAATTATTGACAAAGGACAAATCGTTGCAGACAATAAATTAGACCATTTGGTTACTGCCGACAAAGAGCAAGTTATTGAAGTAGAGTTTGATTACAAGGTTGAAGAACAACTTTTGGCTAAACTAGAAAATATTTCTTCGTACATAAATACGCATGACATGACATGGGAACTGACTTTTGCTACAGACAAAGATATGCGTCCTGCCATCTTTGACTTTGCCAACGAAAATGGATTAAAAACTTTACAATTGAATCAGAAAAATAAAAATCTGGAAGCTGTTTTTAGAGAAATTACTAAGTAAGTTTTCAGTCACAGTCATGATCTTCAGTTAGAAAAGCGGTTTGTTTTATAAAAAACAGACCGCTTTTTTTTATTGTCTTTTTTCTACAAATCAGAAAAATATAGGTTTTTCAAAAAAAATACTTATTATTTTTATTTAGACTTGTTATAAATAATATTATATTTGGCAAATCAAATTTTAAATGCCACTATAAGTCATGCATAATTCTTCTATAACAACAATTGCATTTACATACCGTATATAAATTTCGTTCTTTAAATACCTTGTTTTTTGTTTTTTTTTGTGTTAGCCAAGAGCCTGTTACTTCAAACAGGCTCTTCTACTTTTATAAGGTTTATATTTTTGAAAGCACTTCTCGCATTTCCTCAATTACAAGTTTCACGTCATCTTCTGTAGTTCTCCAATTTACAAAAGAAGCGCGAATACCTTTTCTGTTTTGATAAACTGTAGGCGTCATAAACACTTTTCCTGTATCATTCAATACAGATAAAAACTGGCTCACTTTTTCCTGATTGTGTTTTCCTTTCAACGTAAAGCAGACATTATTCAAACGAATTGGTGCTAAAAGTTCAAAATCATTTTCTATTAAAGCATTTCCAAAATGCAAAGCCAATGCTGTGCTATCTTCAATAAGATCTCTGAAACCTTCTTTTCCGTAAGCCTTAAGCGAAAACCACACAGGGAGTGCACGCAAACGGCGTGAATTTTCGGGAAGCACATTTAGATAATTAAAGTTCTCCAGTGCATTTCCTAAATAAGGCGCATTTGAATTCTGAAAGGTTTCAATCTGAAGATTAATGTGTTCTTTTTTAATTAAATAAAAAGCACTTTCATAAGGCACATTTAACCATTTATGACAGTCGATGGTGATGCTATCTGCCCCCTCCCAACCTTTTACATAATGTTTATATTTTTCCGAAACAGCAGCAAATCCTCCAAAAGCTCCATCAATATGCCACCAGAAATTGTATTTTTCTTTTAATGTTGCAATGGCTTCAAAATCATCAAAATCTGCTGTATTTACAGTTCCTGCACTCGAAATAAGGATAAAAGGTTTTCCGTTTAAAGCTTTGATTTTTTCTTCTAAATCAACAATATCCAAAGCCTCACGATTTCCTTCAATTGTTTTTACAACCGTATAATTCTGGCTTCCAATTCCTAAAAGCGACAAACATTTTATAGAAGAAGAATGGGGTGTCGCTGTTAAGATATTGATTGGTTCTGAAACTCCGTTTTTAGCAAAATCTTTCCCTGACTGTTTCCCAAACCATTGTCGGGCAACTCCAAGAGAAGTGAAATTTGACATCGTCGCGCCTGTAACGAATCCGCCTAAAAATGAATCAGGAAGCTCTAATAATTGCAATAATAAATTAATAGTTTCAAATTCTATTAAAGCTGAATTCCCGCCTTGGGATGTAACTGACTGCGTGTTTTGATCGTAAACCGATGCCAGCCAGTCTCCTACTATAGAGGCTGGTGTTGAACCTCCTGTTACAAATCCCCAATATCTTGGACCTGGCGAAGAAACTATCAAAGGAGCCAATCTTTCATTAAATTCTTTTAAAGCTTCAATAGATCCCAAACCCAATTCGTTTAAGACTGTTTTAGGATCAATCGAATAAGTATTCGATGTGGGAATATTTTCGATATTATTGAGAAAATCAATTCCCTGCTGTTTTGTTTTTTCTAAAATATTCTCAAAATTATTGAGATCATGCTGTAATATTGAATTCATAAGTTTGTTGTATTAGTTATGTCGCACAGATTGCGCGGATGAGAAAGATTAATAAAAATTGTGTGTGTTTAAAGAAAAGCTACCACTTCGTTTTCTCTGAGAATCTCGAAACCATCATCGAGCTGATTACATCTCCGTTTGCATTTAATAAAGTAGCAATTGGATCTACCAGTGTCCCTAGAATCATGGCAACTGGCAAAGCTTGCTCCATAGGAAAACCATAAACTGTTATCGCTAAAATTTCACCAATATAACCTCCGTTCGGGATTCCTCCTTCAACAATCGAAACGATAACTGTAATTCCGAGTGCCAAAAGAATCGTCATAGGGTCTGAAAAATCTTTACCAAACATGGCAAACAAAAAGGTTATTTTTAAGATAGATGACATGCTCGAACCGTCTTTATGCAAAGGCGCTCCAAGCGGAATCACTAAGTTTCTAACATGTGCTGGAATTCCCATTTTTTCTGCTGCAACTAAATTGGCTGGAATCGTTGCGATACTACTGCAGGTTCCTACCGCTGTTAAAGAAGGCATTATATTGTTGCTCCAAAAAACTTTAAAAGCTCTCTTTCCGCCAGCAACAAGCGCATATAAACTGAAAAAAACAAAGAAATAGAAGACACAAGCCGCATAATAAACTGCCATAGGTTTTGCATAAACTCCTAGCAATTGTGGTCCGAAAACACCAACCTGATAAGCAAAATAAGCTCCTAAACCAATAGGCGCCAATTTCATGATAATATTCAAAAGCTGTTTCATTACTTCGTTTCCTGAATCTAGAAAACTTTTGAAGGAATTTCCTTTTTCTCCTGATTGTAATGTGGCAAATCCGACTAAAAAAGAGAAAATAATCAGTGCCAACATACTTTTTCGAGACAATAATTCGAAGAAATCATTGGCCGTAAGCAGTTTCGCAATTTGATCTCCTGCTGATCCTGACGCAACTTCTTCAAACGGAACTTTAGCAATTGCTATATCTTCATGAATTGGAAAAAGATAAACCGCGCAAATCATCACAATTGCCGAAATCAAAATGGTAGCGAGAAAAACCAATAACATTATGACAAACAGTTTTCCAAGCTTTTCTGTTCTTTCCAGATTAGCGACCGAAGAACCAATCGTGAAAAAGATAAGTGGAATAATAGCTGTGAAAAGTAAATTTAGAAATATATCGCCAAGGGGTTTTATAATCAAAACATCTTCTCCAAATACTAACCCGAAAATGCTCCCGATTATGATTCCGCCAAGAAGCCATAAAATACTGCTGTAACTCTGCAAAAAATTGATTTTCTTAACTTCCATAATGATAAAAGGATTTAGAATTCAGCAAGCTTTATATTTCCAAACACATAGAAACATAGTTCTCTTTTCATTTGTTTAAACAAACATAGACTATGCGTGAAAAATTTGTTTTTCTTTTAATTTCTTCTCAGTTAAAATTAAAAAAATCTATGTTTCTATGCGTTTAAAAATTTCATTTATTTCTCCAAAACAATAGTCGTAAAAGCCCTGTCAACCAATTCTCCGGTTTTGCTTTTTACTTTTTCGGTCTGTGTTTCTGTATAAACAATTTTAAATTCTGATTTTTTGATTAATTCCTGCGCTTTTTGTGTACTGTACAATTCAAATTCGTATTGTGTAAAAGGCAATGTTTTCATAAAATCTTCTTCGGCAAATGTCAAACAGAAAGTACCGTTCGATTTTAAAACTCTGTAAATTTCTGAAAGCAATTCTTCAGGCTTTTGCCAAAAATAAATCGTATTTACAGTGAAAATTTTATCGAATGATCCATCTTCAAATGGAATCGTATTTCCGTCATAAATTGAAAAAAAAGCCTGTTTTTGAGAAACAAAATTTCTATTGATCTGGCGTCCTTCCTGAAACATCAGTTCCGACATTTCCAGTCCGTAATATTTTAGTTTTTCGGCTTGTTCAAACAGAAATTCTGCGTGGCCTGCGTTTCCGTGGCCTAATTCCAGGATTCTGTTTTCGTTTGAAATATTTAGATTTTGGATAGAATGTTTGGTCATATTGATGTTCGTTTCGTTCATCATATTGGCCATTTCAATTCCTTTTTCTCCCGATGGATGTTTCAATTGAGAGGCTATGGCTTGTAATTCTTCTTGTTTCATGACTGCAAAAGTTAAATTCCAAAATTTAAAAATACAAAATTCCAAGCCTGTTGGTCATTGCGAGGAACGACAAATAGACCTCAACAACTTTGTCAAAGTTTTAAACTTTGACAAAGTTCTATGCGTGTGCAATTAAAAAACCTGACTTGCAATCTGGCGGATATTCTCAGATTTACCCATTGAATAATAATGTAAAAATGGAACTCCGGCAGCTTTTAACTCTAATGACTGCTGAATCGCCCATTCGATTCCGACTTGTTTGATTTCAGCGTTGTTTTTGCATTTATCTATAGCATCAATTAAATCTTCTGGTAAATCGATTCTGAAAATTTGCGGTAAAACTTGTAAATGTCTTTGAACAGCAATTGGTTTAATTCCAGGAATAATTGGAATTGTGATACCCATTTCTCTTGCTTTTTCTACGAAAGCAAAATATTTAGCATTGTCAAAAAACATTTGTGTTACTACGTAATCAGCTCCTGCGTCTACTTTTTCTTTTAATCTTTTTAAGTCTGATTGTAAAGAAGGAGATTCTAAGTGCTTTTCTGGATAACCTGCAACTCCAATACAGAAATCGGCTTTATTATCAGTATCAATTACCTCATGCAGATATTGTCCGCAGTTTAAATCTTTGATTTGTTTTACCAAATCAACTGCATAATGATTTCCACCGTCTTTTGGTGTAAAAGATTGTTCATGTTTCATTGCATCGCCACGAAGCGCCATTACGTTGTTGATTCCTAAATAATGACAGTCAACCAGCATGTATTCGGTCTCTTCTTTGGTAAAACCTCCGCAAAGCAAGTGCGGAACCGTATCGACATTATATTTATGTTTTATAGAAGCGCAAATTCCAAGCGTTCCCGGACGCATACGAGTCAGTTTTTTATCCAAAAGTCCGTTACCGCGATCAATGTAAATGTACTCTTCACGAGATGTGGTTACATCAATAAACGGCGGATTAAACTCCATCAACGGATCAATATTATCGTATAATTCCTGAATGCTTTTCCCCTTTTGAGGTGGAATAATTTCAAATGAGAATAATGTTTTTCCTTTGGCGTTTTCTATATGTTCTGTTACTTTCATTAGTTTTTAGTTGATAGTTTTTGGTTGATGGTTGATGGTTCTTTCGGAACTCAACAATTACAATCTCAACTATATTAATTTTTTATAGTAGTTAATAAAACCGTTTAATAACTTTTTACAAATCTGAATCTGACTAAGCGCTATGTTAAAATTATTTTCTTCAATATATTTTTGATCTAATGCTATATAAAATTGAGTTTCTAATTCATATAATGATCCTCTAGATATATGAAGAAAATGTATTGTTTCTTTTGAAGTTTGCCTTCCACAACCTTCTGCTATATTTGAAGGTATTGAGATTGCTGCTCTCTTCATTTGATTTGTCAATCCAAATAATTCTTCTTTTGGAAACAATTTTGAAAAATCATACAACAAATTCACCAACTTCCGCGCTTCCATCCAAACTTCCAATTTACTGTATTCCATTCTTTTATAGTTGTTTGCTGATGGTTGATAGTTGTTGGCATTTTACGTTCAAATCTATCAACCAAAAACCATCAACCATCAACTATTCTAGTCTGCTATATTAGGGTTTAACCATTTCATTGCGTAATCAAGCGGTACATTTCGGCGTTTGGCGTAATCTGTCACCTGATCTTCTTTTATTTTTCCGAGTCCGAAATAGCGGCTTTTCGGATTTCCAAAATAATATCCTGAAACTGATGAAGCTGGCCACATCGCCATACTTTCTGTTAGTTTCACTCCAATTTGTTTTTCAACATCCAAAAGTTTCCAGATGGTTGGCTTCTCCAAGTGATCTGGACAAGCTGGATAACCTGGCGCCGGACGGATTCCTTTATAGCTTTCTTTAATCAATTCCTCGTTGGTTAAAGATTCTTCGCTATCATAACCCCAAAAATCTTTACGCACTCTCTCGTGAAGATATTCGGCGAAAGCCTCAGCAAAACGATCGGCAAGGGCTTTAACCATGATCGAATTATAATCGTCTAAATTCTTTTCGTATTCAGCAGCCCATTCATCAACACCAAAACCTGTGGTTACGCAAAACGCTCCCATATAATCTTCTATTCCACTTTCTTTTGGCAGAATAAAATCGGCTAAAGCTATGTTTGGAGCACCTTTTGTTTTTTGCGACTGCTGACGAAGCGTTAAGAATTTCTCTAATACTTTTCCGTTTTCATCGCGCAATTCGATATCATCGTCATTTACCTGATTCGCAGGGAAAATTCCGTAAATACCTTTTGCTTTTAGTTTTTTCTCAGCCAAAATAACTTCCAGCATTGCCTGAGCATCTTTAAAAACAGAAGTAGCTTGTTCTCCCACAACCTCATCGGTTAAAATCGCTGGGTATTTACCATACAATTCCCAAGTCTGGAAAAATGGTGTCCAGTCGATATACGGAACCAAAACATCCAATTCTACTTCGATGGTTTGTGCGCCGATTACTTTTGGCTTAACTGGAGTATATTCGCTCCAATCCAATTGCATTTTGTTTTTGCGGGCATCTTCAATCGTCAGGAAGTTTTTGTCTCTTGAACGATTTAAGAACGTTTCTCTAAACGAATCGTATTCTGCACGAATATCTGCCGCATATATTTTTCTATTATGATCTAACAGATTTCCAGCAACCGTAACGGCTCTCGATGCATCGTTTACGTGAATTACAGTTTCTCTGTATTGAGGTGCAATTTTCACGGCTGTATGCGCGCGCGAAGTCGTTGCCCCACCAATCATAATTGGGATTTTAATATCTTGTTTGTCTAATTCTTTGGCCAAATAAACCATTTCGTCAAGCGAAGGCGTAATCAAGCCGCTTAATCCAATGATATCTACATTATGCTCAATTGCAGCCGAAATAATTTTCTCTGGAGGAACCATTACTCCTAAATCTACAATCTCATAATTGTTACAAGCCAAAACTACCGAAACGATGTTTTTTCCAATATCATGAACGTCTCCTTTTACGGTTGCCATCAGGATTTTTCCGTTTCCTTGTTTATCTCCGGCTTGTTTGCTTGCTTCAATAAAAGGCAATAAATAAGCAACTGCCTTTTTCATTACACGAGCCGACTTAACTACCTGAGGAAGGAACATTTTTCCACTTCCGAATAAATCTCCAACTACATTCATTCCGGCCATCAAATTGATTTCAATAACTTCGATTGGTTTTGTGGCGGCCAAACGAGCTTCTTCTACATCTTCTTCAATAAAAGTATCGATTCCTTTTACCAATGAATGTGTAATACGATCCTGAACCGATCCTAAACGCCATTCCTGAACGGCTTTTTCATCTGTTTTTGCTTCACCTTTTACGCTTTCAGCAAAATCCAAAAGCCTTTCGGTTGCGTCGTCGCGTCTGTCCAGAATTACGTCTTCAACGTATTCTAATAAGTCTTTCGGAATATCATCGTAAATCGTCAGCATTTCTGGATTTACGATTCCCATCGTCATTCCGTTTTTAATGGCGTGGTATAAGAACACCGAGTGCATCGCTTCACGAACAACGTCATTTCCTCTAAAAGAGAACGAAACGTTACTTACGCCACCGCTGATATGTGCATGCGCCAAGTTTTCGCGAACCCATTTTGTTCCTCTAAAGAAATCCAATGCGTTCAATCTATGCTCTTCCATTCCCGTTGCAACCGGGAAAATATTCAAATCGAAAATAATATCCTGTGGAGGGAAGTTTACCTTATTCACCAAAATATCATACGAGCGCTTACAAATCTCTACTCTACGATCGTAATTATCGGCCTGACCTACTTCGTCAAAAGCCATAACAATTGCCGCCGCTCCGTAACGTTTGATTAATTTGGCGTGGTGAATAAAAGCTTCTTCGCCTTCTTTTAACGAAATCGAGTTTACAACGCTTTTTCCTTGTACTACTTTTAGACCTGCTTCAATGATTTCCCATTTCGAACTGTCGATCATAATTGGGACTCTCGAAATGTCTGGTTCTGCAGCAATTAAATTCAAAAATTTAGTCATTGCAGTAACACCATCAAGCATTCCTTCATCCATATTAATATCGATGATCTGTGCCCCTCCTTCTACCTGCTGTCTTGCAATATCAAGTGCCTCGTCATATTTCTCTTCCTTGATTAATCTTAGGAATTTTCTTGAACCTGTTACATTCGTACGCTCACCAACATTCACGAAAACACTTTCGGGCGTAATAATCAATGGTTCTAATCCTGATAATACAAGGTCTCTTCTTTTTTCTGTCATTTTTTTTAAAGTTACTAAGATCCTGAGATACTAAGGTTCTAAGTTTTTTATTCTATTTTTTTTAGGTCTTTAAACCTGTAATCTTTTTAATATTTTGGGCATGATTCGCCGCGGCGAACCGGGCTATCCGTTACAAGTCCTCGCTCTTTCTTCGTCAGGCTGTGGGCTTTTCACTTCTATCCCTCACGCAAACTCGGTTTCATAAAACGTTTATGTTTACCGAATTTTTCAATTTTATATTATATTTTTCGTTCCTATTGAACTTTTGTTTTATCAAAACCTACTAAATTTGAAATTGCTCTAAAAGTTGCCATTTCAAAACTTTTCCTATGTGAATCAACTACATGATAAGAACCACCAACAATTCTAAATTTGAAAGATTTTTTACTATCGTAAACTATAGTTTTTATCGTTGTAACAATTACATCTAGATATTCTACTGGAATTTCATCATCTGCAACTTCCCAACTAAATGTTTTAGCTCCGCCCCAATTTCCCTTATTTTCTAAAATAATTTTCACTTCGCCATATTTGCAATATCCAGAACTTTGTTGTTTTACTTTTCCTTCGCAATAATAAGATTCCTCAGAAAACTCAAAATCTGCAAAAGCTCGAATTAATTCTTCGTATGAAGAATCTAGAACAACTCTATGTAGCAGAAATTCCATACTTAATTTTATAAAAATTATTTTTAAAATTTACCAAATCATTACGATAAGACCGGCGCAACTCTCGGCTTATAATCCTTCGCCACCTCAGCCATTAATCGGATATGGTCCGGAGTTGTTCCGCAACAACCTCCGATGATGTTGATTAAATTATCTTCTAAATATTCTTTAATAAATGCTTGTGTTTGTTCTGGTGTTTCATCGTATTGTCCGAATGCGTTTGGTAATCCTGCATTTGGATGTGCTGAAACATTAAAGCTTGTATTATGTGCTAATGTTTTCAAATACGGTTTCAGCAAATCAGCTCCAAGAGCGCAATTGAATCCTACACTTAATAACGGAATATGTGAAACTGAAATCAAAAATGCTTCAACAGTTTGTCCCGAAAGTGTTCGTCCAGAAGCATCTGTAATTGTTCCTGAAACCATGATTGGAATATCAAGATTACGTTCTTCTTTTACTTCTTCGATTGCAAAAAGTGCCGCTTTTGCATTTAATGTATCGAAAATCGTTTCTACTAAAAGCAAATCACAGCCGCCGTCCATTAAAGCTTCTGCTTGTTGTTTGTACGCAATTCGTAAATCGTCGAACGTTACGGCTCTGTAACCTGGATCGTTTACATCTGGCGACATACTTGCTGTACGGTTTGTCGGCCCAATTGAACCGGCTACAAAACGTGGTTTTTCGGGATTTTTTGCAGTAAACTCATCGGCAACCTCGCGCGCAAGTTTTGCCGATTCGTAGTTTAACTCGTAAACCAAATCTTCCATGTGATAATCGGCCATACCGATTGTCGTTCCAGAGAAGGTATTGGTTTCTACAATGTCAGCACCTGCTTCAAAATAAGCGGCGTGTACATCGCGGATTGCTTGTGGTTGTGTTAAGGATAGTAAATCGTTGTTTCCTTTCAATGGATGCGGGAAATCTTTGAAACGCTCTCCTCTGAAATCTTCTTCTGAGAAATTATAGCGTTGCAACATTGTTCCCATTGCTCCGTCAAGGATTAGGATATTTCTTTTTATTGCTTCTTGAATTGTTATTGCCATGGCTTCTTTTTTTAGCTTCTGAGATACTAAGGTTCTAAGATGCTAAGTTTTTTTTATTATGATTGTGAAGTTTAAACCTAACAGGTTTTAAAACCTTTTAGGTTTGCTTCGGATACTTTTTTCACTTTATTTCCAAAAGTGCACTATTGCTGGCTCATTAGCCCCGATTGAGCCGGTATCCTCGCAATGAAATGGAGAGATATAGGCGAAAGCGGGAACTACTGACTGCAAAAATGCGCCAATGATTCGCTCCTTCTACTGAATTGCTTCGGTAAATATTGTACGTTGTCTGGAAAAGTTTTGAGAAATACTTGTAATGTATTTGTGTTATCTATCTTTAATACTTGAAAATTAGTAAAAAGTAGAATTTAGCACCTTCTTTATGGTAAAGGGTTGCTAAGGTTTCATTGGGTCTGTCCCTCCGCCTTTCGTGATAACTAACAATAATTTTAAGAACAGTGCAAAGGTATGAAATAGGGTTTCGATTTGCAAATGTTTTTTTTTAAGGTTCTGAGGGACTAAGATGCTAAGGTTCTAAGGTTTCTCCATTAAAACTTATTCCTTTTCGGTTTTATATTTTAAAGAACACTTTCATCACTTCTTCATGTTCTATGACTTCATTATTTTCTGCCTGAATAAAGTCCAGTTTCGATTTCTTCTCTTTCTTCTTTCGATAGATTTTCAAACCAATCCTCCATAGTTTATTATTTGTAATATGTTATTTCGAAATTTTGAACCTGATTTAAATAGAAATAATTGGTAATCAATTTTTCTAAAATATCGATTTTCTCTTGAAGTCGTTTTCCTCTTTCACTTCCTTCTCCCTTGCCATCTCTAGGATCATCTTGATTGTATGGATCCTGACTTTCTTCATCTGAAACATATTGCATCAACGCTTTGATATACAAATCTTTTTGCTTTTTAAAATTGTATTTCTTTTCATAATATTCTTTCCTTAATTTTAATTTATAAATTGAATATTCTACAGATGCATTTAATCTTTTATGTTGATGGCCAAAATAAGTTCCTCCATAATTTAATCCTTCATAAAGTCCGTTTATTGCTCTATATAATTTAATTAATTTTTCTCTTTCTAGTTTGAATTTTGCTTCTCCATTTTTTTGCTTTAAATAATAGGCATAAATTAAACAAAAATCATCTCTGCCAACTTCACTGCCAAATGTAATAGATTCTTCTTTTCCATCCTGATTAATATAATTTTCCCATACTTTACCGGCATATGATTCATTTGGATCTGAAGGAAATTCGGCTTTAAATACAGGAAAAAGCTTTTCAATTTTGTTCAATTCATTTCTGGAAATTAATACTGAATCAATACCTTCTTCTGCATAAATAAGAACTTTTTCTTTTTCAAGTTTTGGATCGTCATACAAATGAGGCAGACATGTTGTATCCTTTTTTTCAGAAATGTTTACTTTAGCTTTAACTGGTTCTTTTTTTGTTTTTTGGCATCCTGTTGCAAAACTCGAAAAAACTAAGATCAGAAGTATTATGTTTCTCATTTACACCTTAAATAAATTTTTGATTAAAGATATAGATTAAGTCATTACATTTTAAAAAAGAAAAAGCCCAAACTATAAAGTTTGAGCTTTCTATATAAAAATCTTAACCTCAGCACCTCAGATTAAACAATCGCTTTCACAACAGCTTTTGGCGCTTCTTTACGAGTTCCGTCGAAACCATCTACTCCTGATACTGTTGTATATTTCAATACGTATTTTTTACCTGGATTGATGATTTGGTAAGCAGCCTGACACATTAAAGTGGCTTCGTGGAAACCGCAAAGGATTAACTTTAATTTTCCTGGGTATGTATTTACGTCTCCAATGGCGAAGATTCCTGGAATGTTAGTTTGGTAATCTAATGCATTGTTTACTTTGATAGCATTTTTCTCGATTTCTAATCCCCAGTCACCTATTGGACCTAATTTTGGTGTTAATCCGAAAAGTGGAATGAAATAATCTGTTTCTATTTTACGGTGTGCTCCGTTTTCTTCGATATCCAAAGATTCTACGTGCTCAGCACCGTTGATTCCGATAACTTCAGCCGGAGTGATTAATTTGATTTTTCCAGCTGATTTTAATTCCTGTACTTTTTCAACAGAATCTAAAGCTCCTCTGAATTCGTTTCTTCTGTGGATTAAAGTTACTTCTGAAGCTACGTTTGCTAAGAAAATTGACCAGTCTAATGCTGAATCTCCTCCTCCTGCAATTACAACTCTTTTATCTCTGAATTTCTCAGGATTTTTGATAAAGTATTTTACTCCTTTATCTTCATAAAACTCGATATCTTCAATAAGTGGCTTACGAGGTTCGAAACTTCCTAAACCTCCCGCGATTGCGATAACTGGCGCATGGAATTTAGTTCCTTTATTTGATGTTACAATGAAAGTTCCGTCTTCTTGCTTATCGATTGTTTCTGCACGTTCTCCTAAAGTAAATCCTGGCTCAAATTGCTTGATTTGCTCCATTAATCCGTCGATTAAGTCTCCGGCTAAAACTTCTGGGAATCCAGGAATATCATAAATTGGCTTTTTTGGATATAACTCTGATAGTTGCCCTCCTGCTTGTGGAAGCGCATCTAAAATGTGGCATTTTAATTTTAACAATCCTGCCTCAAATACGGCAAATAAACCTGTTGGCCCTGCTCCAATTATAAGTATATCTGTTTTAATCATTATGTTGTTGTTTATAATCATTCTTAATAACGCAAAGAAACGAATAAATCCTTGTACTTTCAATGATTTTTATCATTAATTTCTTTCCGAAACTTTTTACTCTCTATTTTTTAATGAAGAGGTAATCTCGTTCATTCTTTTAACCTTTTCTTCAAAATTGCCTTTTAAGGTTTTTCGGTATTCATTCAGATTCTCAACCATTTGATTGATATCTTCTGGAATTACTTCTTCGAAAAACTCCCGAAGTCTTTTGGCTGTCGTCGGCGATTTTCCGTTTGTTGAAATGGCGATTTTGACATTTCCTTTTGTTACGATTCCGCCCAGATAATAATCGCATAAATCTGGCGTATCGGCGATATTGCAAATCAAATAGCGCTTTCTCGCTAAATCGTAAACTCTTTTATTCACTTTCAAATCGTCTGTACAGGCAATTATCATGTGACGTTTTTTGAGCATTTTCTTTTTGAACTTCGATCTTGTTAATGTTATCGAAGGATGTTTTTCGGCTAGAACTTTTATTTCTAAATGAAATTCTTTTGCCACTACCTCAACATTTGCATTCGGACTTGACTTGAGCAAGAAGGAAAGCTTTTCCAGACCTACATTTCCCCCACCAACAATCAATACATTTAAATTGTGAAGCTTTAGAAATATGGGATATAATTCGTTTTGTTCCATGTTACCAATATGTTGTTCCTAACGGAACAATTAATAATGCAAACTTCGGGTTAAAACCTGACGCTACAAAATCGGTTGTTAATCAAATGTTCCTGAGGAACATGCATTTTTAACGAATGGTTTCTTTTGATAGAAATTCTTCGTAAAATCCTTTTAGCTTATTGCTTTCACGGACAACTTCGCCTAAAACAATAATGGCTGGTGAACCTAATTCTTTTTGTTTTACAACTTCTAAAATCGAATCGACTGTGCCTACGCCAACTTTTTCTTCAGCTGTTGTTCCGTTTTGGATGATTGCAACGGGTAAGTTTCCTTTATCTTCTTTTTGAAACAAATCGATAATTTGAGACAATTTGTGCATTCCCATCAAAATCACTACTGTGGCAGAGGATTGTGCTGCTAAAGCTACATCTGATGATAATTTTCTATCAGAAGTTGTTCCCGTAATTACCCAAAAGCTTTCTGAAACTCCTCTTTTTGTAATTGAAATTCCTTGGCTTGCAGGAACAGCAACTACTGATGATATTCCGGGAACCACGATTGTTTCGATTCCGAAGCTTTCTGCAAAATCAACTTCTTCTCCGCCTCTTCCGAAAATAAATGGATCTCCACCTTTTAATCTCACCACGTTTCCGTATGTCAGTGCATTATCTACAATCAATTGATTGATTTGATCTTGCGTATAAGCATGATTCCCAATTCTTTTTCCAACAAAAATTCGGATGGCATTTTTTGGCGCGTAATCTAGAATTTCTTCGTTGGCCAAAGCGTCATATAAAACCACATTAGCTTCAGCCAATGCTTTTACAGCTTTGAGCGTCAGTAAATCGGGATCGCCCGGACCTGCACCGACTAAAGTTATTTTGGGTTTTATATTATGCATTTGCTAATTCCTGTGCTCTGAAAGTTTCGATTTTATCAAAGAAAACTGTTGCTTGTGCAATGTAATCTTTAGCGAAAGCTTCAGATGGTTCGTTTTTATTGATTTGGTAAACCAAGTCTTTAAAAGTTGAGTTTAATTCGATTTTATTAGTATCAATAAAAACAGTATCAAACAAATCCACGATTCCTGCGTGATTATTTGTTTTTTGGTTTTCTGCCAATAGTAAAGCTTTTGCACCGTTTACAAATCCGGCGTAAGCATGGTAAATTGCATCTGACCATTTTTTCTCATCGAAAGATTCCTGAGCCAAAATCAATTTTTCTTTAGCTTCAAACAATAATGTAGCTACTAAATCGATCACAACTCCGGCACATTCTCCAACTCCAACTGCTTTTACGTAATTGTCCGCGTTACCCCAATCTACAAAATCAGCTTCCGTTAAATTGGTAACATCAGATAATGGTTTTAAAATTTCGTAGAAGTATTTTTCTCCTTTTGAATCGTAATAATTCAGGAATTTTTCTCCATTTCCATTAGCATCAAAATCATTTAAAATAGTGCGTAATGCTTCTGGCCCTCTACGGCTAGGAATTTTGATTACTTTATCAGCAAAACGTCCTTCTCCGTTTCCTAATCTTCCTCCTCCTAACAAAACTTGTAAAGCCGGAGCTACTAATTTTCCTGAGTTGATAGACATTCCTTGGAATCCAATTGCAGACATATTATGCTGCCCGCAAGCATTCATACAGCCTGAAATTTTAATTTCGATTTCACGGTTGTTTAAATACTGAGGATATTCTGTTTTTAAAACTCTTTCTAATTCTTCTGCAATACCGGTACTACTTGCAATCCCCAAATTGCAAGTATCTGTACCCGGACATGCCGTAATATCTCCAACTGAATTATACCCTAAATGAACAAAGTCAAGTTTGGCTAATTCTTGATAAAAGAAAGGAAGATTCTCTTCTTTTACGTGACGTATTACAATATTTTGACGCAATGAAAAACGTAATTCGTTTGCTGCGTAATTTTTAATTAAATCGGCTAATAATCTTGCTTTATCAGTGTAAAAATCTCCCAATAAAACTTTGATTCCAATAGCGTAATAACCTTCTTGCTTTTGCTTAATTACATTCGATTTTTTCCACGCTTCATACGCTTCTGTATCTTCAATTGTAACTTGCGGAACTTCTAAAACTGGTTCAGCAATTGGCCCTTCAAAAGCAGTGGTGTCGATTTCATATGTTTCAAAAGCAATCGCTTTTTTCTCATTTTCAACCAATTCTAAAAAGGCATCTTTCCCGATTTCTTTGATTAAGAATTTCATACGTGCTTTCATTCTTTTAGCACGTTCTCCATATCTGTCAAAAATACGGATGATTCCTTCTGCCGTTGGTATAATTTGGTTAACTGGAACAAACTCTGAAAGCAATTCTGCATGTGCTGGCTGAGATCCTAAACCTCCTCCAAACATGATTTTGAAACCTTTTTGTCCGTCTTTAATTTTCGGTATAAATCCTAAATCGTGCAAATAGCTCAAAGCCGTATCTTCGTCTGAAGAAGAGAACGCAATTTTGAATTTACGCCCCATTTCCTGACAGATTGGGTTTCTTAATAAGTATTGGAACATCCCGTGCGCATAAGGCGTAACGTCGAATGGTTCGTTTACGTCAACTCCTGCCAGTTCGCTTCCTGTAATATTTCTAACCGTATTACCACATGCTTCACGCAATGTAATATCGTCTTTTGCTAATTCTGACCAAAGCTCAGGTGTTCTGTCTAAACTCACGTAGTGAATCTGAATATCCTGGCGTGTTGTAATATGCAAACGGCCTGTAGAATATTTATCTGAAACCTCAGTAATTCTTCTCAACTGCTCGCTAGTTACTTTACCATAAGGCAGTTTGATACGGATCATCTGAACACCTTCCTGACGCTGACCGTAGATTCCACGAGCCAAACGAAGACTACGAAAACGCTCATCATCAATTTTTCCTCCGCGGAATAAGTGAATCTTTTTTTCTAATTCGATAATCTCCTTCTGAACTACCGGATTTTCTATTTCTGTTCTAAAACTTTCCATTTCTTTTTAGTTTTTGGTTGTCAGTTGCTGGTTGTTGGTTTGCTGGCAGATAACTATCAACCAAAACCATTTACGATCAATTATCGAATAAACCCTACTCCTGCTGTTGTGTTTGTTGCTGTATCAATTAAGATGAAAGCTCCGTTTGATTTGTTTTCGTTGTACGGATCAAAATATAAGGGTTTGCTTAATTTGATGCTCACTTCTCCGATTTCGTTAATTGCTAATTGTGTTGCCGGAGTTGTTCCTGAATAATCTGTTGCAATAGTATTTTTAATGCTTTCTACTTTTGCTAAAACTCTGTTTGTATTATGTTGTACCAAATATTTTGTTCCTGGAACGAGTTTTTTGCTGTCCATCCAGCAAACTGTTGTCGTAATATCTTTTTCAATTTTTGGGAGCTCATCTGATTTTACAATCATATCACCTCTCGTTACATTGATATCATTTTCTAATTCGATTGTAATTGAGGAACCTGCTGTAGCTTCATCAAATTGCTTATCGAAAAAGTGAATTTTAGATACTTTTGATTCTGTTAACGATGGAAGAACTGTAACAGCATCTCCAACTTTAATTGAGTTTCCGTACAATTTTCCAGCGTATCCTCTGAAATCGTGATATTCTTCTGTTTTTGGACGAATAACGGTCTGAACTGGAAAACGCGCTTTTCCTGCTTCGTAAACATCATGAGAATGCAATCCTTCTAAATGCTCTAAAACCGTTTGTCCTTCATACCAAGGCATATTTTCTGATTTATCAACCACGTTTCCACCATTGATCGCGCTTAACGGAATATAGCTTACGTTTTGCTCTTTGAAAGTACTTTTTGCATTTAAAGCCTCAAAATCAGCTTTGATTTTATTGAAAACGTCTTCTGAATAATCAACTAAATCCATTTTGTTGATGGCAACAATTACTTCTTTTACTCTCAATAAATTATTGATGAAAAAGTGACGGTAAGTTTGCTCAATAACGCCTTTTCTAGCATCAATCAAAATGATAGAAACCTGAGAAGTCGAAGCTCCTGTAACCATGTTTCTTGTATATTCTACGTGACCTGGAGTATCGGCGATAATGTAACTTTTCTTTGCAGTCGAAAAATAAATGTGCGCAACATCAATCGTAATTCCTTGCTCTCTTTCTGCTACTAGTCCGTCAGTTGCCAAAGAAAAATCAAGGTAATCGTATCCTTTTT